>Ga0209638_1001059_pt1 | contig 17887 bp, 22 predicted proteins | sample BarGraNGADG00211_FD_184490 | JGI IMG/M metagenome (GOLD analysis project Ga0209638, IMG submission 184490) | Arctic peat soil microbial communities from Barrow, Alaska - Barrow Graham LP Ref core NGADG0002-211 (SPAdes) (version 2) | ecosystem: Environmental > Terrestrial > Soil > Wetlands > Peat...
GCGACGAGCAGACCCACTGCTTCTCTCGACCCAAGCACACGCTCATCGGAGAGTGGCGCAGCGCCGATACCTGAGTGATGCCCGGATGTCTCTGGGGAGGTTGCTCGTGCGGCTGGTCGGAGATGACCGCCGAGCTGAACACGCCCGAGGCTCAGGAGAACTCCTGGCAGCGGCACATGACGCAACTCGCCGACGATCGGGCGGAGCAGGGCCTACCGATCGCCGAATGGCCGGCGAAGCTACGCGAGCCTCACCACTGGAAGAACCGCTCGCTCCCAACGAAGTCGCCAGTTCCAGACCTGAGCGCGTAGGCGTCGCGGGGCGGCCGAAGCGCGAGGAGGCGGCCGCTCGAGCCTCGCGATCTCCGACCGGGGCGCAGTGCTCGACGGAGGCATCGTGAAGCTCGCCGCCGCCGGCAAGGACCCGCTCGAGGATCCGGAGGTCGGGCGGCTCTATCTCGGGCTTGATCGACGGCCGCGTAGCGCACAACAAAGCACCCGCGCCAAGAATGACAATGGCCGGCCGCATCTACTCGATGGTACGAGCCGAGCCGCGCGATCCGAACGCGACGCGCTGACAGTCGAATGAGCTTACGACCTGTGGACGTGCTCGCAGTCGCGAACGGTGTCGCCGGGTCCGATGTAGGCGGTGTCGTTGCCGGGACCGCAGCCGATCTTGTCGCGGCCGGGGCCGCCGTAGATGACGTCGTTTCCGGTGCCGCCGGAGAGGATGTCGTTGCCGGGCCCGCCGTAGATGACGTCGTTGCCGGGACCGCCGCCGATCGCGTCGTTTCCCGGCCCCCCGTAGACGACGTCGTCGCCGTTGCCGGCGAAGAGCGAGTCGTTGCCGCCATTGCCGTCGATGAGGTCGTAGTAGGGCGTCCCGTGGATCACGTCGTCCCCCTGCGTCCCCTCGATGCGGCACTGGTTCGAGCGGCGCACCGGCCGGACGGGCGGCGACGAGCTCACCACGTAGATGCCGAAACGTCTGCAGTCGCCGGCGGAGGCGACCGCGAGCGCGGCGCCGTTCGGTGACCAGCGGGCCGGCGAGTCCGGTGCGACGGCGCCGATCAGCTCCTGCGGAGTGCCCTCGGGAGTGCCGGCGTAGAGTGCGTACGCTCCGCCGCGGTCGCTGAGGAACGCGAGGCGGTCGTCGGTCGGGCTCCATTGCGGGAAGCGGTTGTTCGCGCCGTCGCCGATCGCCTCGCGCGCGCCCGTGCCGTCGGGGGCAACAAGCCAGATCGTCCAGCGGCCGCTCTCGTTGCGCTCGAACGCGAGCGTTGAGCCGTCGCGCGACCAGCTCGGATCGACGTTGTTGCCCGCGCCGTCGAACGCGACGTGCGTCGCCGAGCCGTCGACGGGCACGATCTCGAGCGCGGAGCCGGCTGCGCTCGTCGTCGCGATCGCGATCGACGTTCCGTCCGGCGACCAGGCCGGCCCGCTCAGGTCGGAACTCGGCAGGACGACGTCGCTCGCGAGCTGCCGTACGTCGGCTCCGCTCGCTGCGGCGACCGCGAGGACGTCGCCCTCGAGGAACGCGATCTGCGTCCCGTCGGGCGACCAGGTCGCGTCGGTTCCGGGGATGCTTCCCAACCGGCGGTCGGTGCTGTCGAGCACGCTCGTCGACGAGCCCGTCTCGACGAGCAGATCGCCGCTCCCCGACCTGAAGCCGCGCATGCGTCCGGCGCCGATGAGATCGACCTCATTTCCGCGGACCGCGGGTGTGAACAGCACGTCGCGGTCGTCCAGCGCGGGCGACTCCCGCTGGAACGCGATCGCCGTGCCCTGCGGCGCCCACCAGGGTTCCGTGTCGCGCGGCACCGCACCCGGAGGCGCCGCAGCACGTGCGACGCCCGCAACCGCCACAACGACGCACATCACGAGTATCGTCCTCACCGACGGACAGTCTCGCAGCGCACCACGACGCCGCACGCCTCCGCCGGATCCGAACGCGCCGCGCTGACGCCGGCTCCGACAGCGTCGATCATGTGGCGCCTTCGACTGGGTGCTCGACTGGGGACTCGACTGAGCGGGCCGCCGAGGTCATCGCGGCGGTGCTCGGTTAGCAATCCGTTAGCGCGAACGGCCCAACCCAGCCATCCATGCGGGGCTTGCTAGAAGAGGTCGTTCTCGCCGCGGAAGCCCTGTACCACCGGGCCGTTCAGGATCTGCGAGAAGCGGATCACCGTGACCTCGCTGTCCTCTGAGACCTCGCGGTTGTAGAGCTGGCTGAGGAAGCGGGCCATCTCGTCGGTGCGGCGGATCTCGGGGTTGTCGTGCTCGATCTCACGAGGCGAGAGCTCGGCGAGGCTCTTCACCTCGACCTTGTCGATCACGGCCTCGAAGACGCGCTCGCGGGCGCCGAAGCGCACGCCGCAGAGCACCTGCACGACCATGCCCTTCTTGTATTTGCTCGACTTGTCCCCGAGCCGGATGGTCGCCGACTTGCGACCACTACGTAGCTGGTCCGCAACCATCGGTGAGTAGAAGTTCAGCGCGTACATGGGCTCCTGAAGACCGCTCAAGCAGGTCGATCATAGGGGACTGCGGGCTGGACGTGAGCCCGAGTGACCTCCCCGGGGCTCGTGCAGCCGAGCAGGGCGAGCGTGACCGCGATCTCCTCGCGGAGGAGCGACAGCACATGGCGGACCCCAGCCTCGCCGTCGACGGCGAGGCCCCAGAGGGCCGGCCGGCCGATGAGCACCGCCCGCGCGCCGAGGGCGAGCGCCTTCACCGCGTCTGCGCCGCGGCGAATACCTCCGTCGAACAGCACCTCGAGGCGGCCGTCCGCCGCCTCGGCGACCTCGGCCAGCGCGTCGAGCGTCGCCGGCGCTCCGTCGAGCTGCCTGCCACCGTGATTCGAGACGATCACCCCGGCGGCGCCGTGCTCGACCGCGAGCGCCGCGTCCTCCCGGGTGAGAACGCCCTTCAGCACGACCGGCAGCTTCGTCGCCTCGGCGATCCACTCGATGTCCGGCCAGGTCACCGACGCGGAGAAGAGGTTGATGTGCGTCGCGGGGTTGTGCGGGACGTTCCCGAGCCTCGCGGACACGTACGGGAGCGGCATGTCGGCCGGCACGAAGAACCCGGCACGGAGGTCTCGCTCGCGGCGGCCGAGAACCGGCGTGTCGACCGTCAACACGATCGCGGTGACGCCCGCGGCAACCGCGTCGTCGAGATGTGCGCGTGTAGCACCCAGGTCGTTCAGCACGTAGAGCTGCGCCCACTGGTTGAGTCCCGGCGCCGTTTCGGCGATCTCGCCGTGCGAGTACGTGGTCATCGTCGAGACGCAGAACACCGTCTGCTCCGCCGCCGCCGCGCGCGCGGTCGCGAGCTCGCCGTCCGCGTGGAAGAGCCTGTGGAAGGCGATCGGCGCGACGAGCACCGGCAACGAGACAGGCGTGCCGAGCACCGTCGTCTCCGTCGACACGTCGCCGACGTCGACGAGCACCCGCGGCCGGAACGTCCAGCGCTCATACGCCCCGCGGTTCGCGCGGAGGGTCGACTCGTCTGCCGCTCCGCCGGAGAGGAACGCCCACGGGCCCGGATCGGTGAGCTCCTCGGCCAACTGTTCGTACTCGCTGCAGTTCAACGGCCCGCTCACGCGCGGAGCCTATCGCGCGCTTTTTCGGCCATCTCGCGCTCGCCGCCGTAGGCGAGCAGCCGCGGCGCGTCGTCGAGCGGGAGCCAGCGTGCCTCGGCCACTTCGACGCGCATCGCCTCCTCGATCTCGCCGATCCGGCCGCGCCCGGCGCGCAGGAGAAAGAAGCTGACCACCTTGAAGACCCGCAGCCCGCCGCGGCGGGTGTACGTGTAGCGCACGTCGCCGAGCTTCTCGACGAGCCGGCCGTGGACGCCGGTCTCCTCCCACACCTCGCGGACGGCGGTCTCGGCGGGGCTCTCGCCCGGGTCGACGTTGCCCTTCGGGAGCGCCCACGTGCCCTCGGGCTTCCCCTGCGGCCGGATCGCGGCGACCAGCGCGCGGCCCCGCACGTTGCGCACCAAGACACCGCCCGCCGAGAACTCCCGCTCCACTCGTGGCGTTGTAACAGGTTGGCGTCGGCCCGCGGGTTCAGCTTGCGGAGCCGCCCCATCGCTCGTACAATGTCCCGGCACTCTCCGGGTGAGAGTGCCAGAAGGTGTCACGAACACCGCACTCTGCAGCAAGTCAGGAGGCAACTGAATGAACCTGAAGCCGCTTGGTGACCGTCTGATCGTCGAGGTCCTCGAAGAGGAGGAGCAGACTTTCAGCGGCATCGTGCTTCCGGATACGGCCAAGGAGAAGCCGCAGCGCGGCAAGGTCCTCGCCGTAGGCCCGGGCAGCCGGGATGACAACGGAAAGTTCGTCGCCATGGATCTTGCGGAGGGCGACGAGATCGTCTTCTCCAAGTACGGCGGTACGGAGATCAAGGTCGGCACGGAGGAGTACCTGATCCTCCGCGAGTCCGACGTGCTCGCGAAGGTCGTTGGGGCCAAGAAGGCGGCCAAGACCCGCGAGCCGGTCGGCGCAAAGTCGTAGCACCGAGTTTCTGAGGAGGAAGAAAAACACATGGCTCACAAAGAGCTGAAGTTCAACGAGGATGCCCGTCGCGCTCTCGAGCGCGGCGTGAACGTCCTCGCCGACGCGGTCAAGGTCACCCTTGGCCCGAAGGGTCGCTACGTCGTGCTCGACAAGAAGTTCGGCGCGCCGACCATCACGAATGACGGCGTCACGATCGCTCGGGAGATCGAGCTCGAGGACGTCTTCGAGAACCAGGGTGCGCAGCTCGTGCGCGAGGTCGCCACAGCGACGAATGACGTCGCAGGTGACGGCACGACCACGGCAACGGTGCTCGCCCAGGCCATCGTCCGCGAGGGCCTGAAGAACGTCGCCGCCGGCGCGAACCCGATGGGGCTCAAGCGCGGCATCGAGAAGGCCGTCGAGGCCATCGTCGAGAACCTGAAGACGCAGTCGAAGGACGTCTCGGGCAAGGAGGACATCGCGCGCGTCGCGACCGTCTCCTCGCGCGAGCGTGAGATCGGCGACGTCATCGGCGACGCGATCGAGAAGGTCGGCAAGGACGGCGTCGTGAACGTCGAGGAGGGCCAGACGCTCGGCCTCGAGCTCGAGTTCACCGAGGGCATGCAGTTCGACAAGGGCTACCTCTCGCCGTACATGATCACCGACGCCGAGCGCATGGAGGCGGTGCTCGAGGATCCGTACATCCTCATCGCCAACCAGAAGATCGGCGCCGTGAAGGACATCCTGCCGGTGCTCGAGCAGGTCATCCAGGCGGGTCGCCCGCTGGTGATCGTGGCCGAGGACGTCGAGGGCGAGTCGCTCGCGACGATCGTGGTCAACAAGCTCCGCGGCACGTTCACCGCCGTCGCCGTCAAGGCGCCGGGCTTCGGTGACCGCCGCAAGCGGATGCTCGAGGACATCGCCGTGCTCACCGGCGGCGAGGTCATCACCGAGGAGATGGGCCTCAAGCTCGAGAACACGAAGCTCTCGCAGCTCGGGCACGCCCGCCGCGTGGTCGTCGACAAGGACTCGACGACGATCATCGACGGTGCAGGCGAGGCCGACGCCATCAAGGGTCGGATCAAGCAGCTCAAGGCCGAGATCGAGAACACCGACTCCGACTTCGATCGCGAGAAGCTCCAGGAGCGCCTCGCGAAGCTGTCGGGCGGCGTTGCGGTCGTCAAGGTCGGCGCTGCGACCGAGACCGAGATGAAGGAGAAGAAGCACCGCGTCGAGGACGCGCTGCAGGCTGCACGGGCGGCCCTCGAAGAGGGTCAGGTCCCGGGCGGCGGCGTCGCGCTCATCAACGCCGCGGACGCAGTCCGCGAGAAGGTGCTCGGCGACCTCGAGGGCGACGAGCGCACGGGTGCGCAGATCATCCTCAAGTCGCTCGAGGAGCCGCTTCGCCAGCTGTCGGCGAACGCGGGCCTCGAAGGCTCCGTCGTCGTCCAGGCCGTGCGTGCTGCAAAGCCCGGCTGGGGCATGAACATCGAGACCGGCGAGGTCGAGGATCTCCTCAAGTCCGGCATCGGTGACCCGACGATGGTCACCCGCTCGGCGCTGCAGAATGCCGCGTCGATCGCGAAGAACATCCTCACCACCGAGGCGATCGTCGCCGAGGCTCCCGAGAAGGCCGGGGCCGGCATGGGCGGCGGTATGCCCGACATGGGCGGGATGATGTAACGAGCTCCTCCGGGCTTCGCCCGGGGACTCAGCTTGACGCGAAGGGCCGGCTCACGCCGGCCCTTCGTCGTTCTCCGACCAAAATGAGAAACGGCGCCAAGGCGCCGTTTCAGTTCCACTTGGGGAGTGGGGAGGGTGGGGTAGTAGTGGAGTTATCGGCAGAGCGCGACGGAGCTTTAGCGCTTTTTTTTAATGGGTTATGCCGATTGCTCAACCGCGGCGGCGTTCTCCTGGTTCCAGGCCAGTGAAGAGGTCGAGGGTTGGGCCGAGGCACCAGCGGCCGTCGAGTCGATCGCCTCAGCCGTGGACGACGATCGAGCTCAGCTACGCGTCGCGAGGAACGCTTACGGTCCGATGGTGACGCGGAACAGCTCGATGCCGTCTGGCCTCTGGGCTTCGACCCATGCGGCGCCCGCGCCTGCTTGGACGCGGAAGTAGGCGTCGTTCGCGTGTCCGCTGCCGGGTATCGGGATGTACCCGAGCGGAGCGCCTGGCTTGTTGGCGCTGTAGCGGATCAGGCGGACGTGCGCGGAGTCGCCCAGCCAGATCTCGTCTCCCGCGACGACGATGCCGCCGCCGAGGTAGCCGTCACTCCGAACGGGCGCGACGATAGGGAAGACGGCAACGCTGCGGGCGCGCGTGTCCAGGCGGACGAGTGCCGCCTTGTTCGTCGCGTCGTGGCCGACTGCCCAGATCGTGCCCCCAGCGAGGGCCCAGCCGACGTTGCTCGCGTAATCGCCTGCAACGACGAACCCCCGCGGCAAGGAGATCACCGCGGCCTTGCTGTCCCCGGCGACAGCACGAAGCGACTGCTTGGTCGCGGCCCAGAGACCGGTCGACGCTGGCAAGAGGGCTTCGACTCCGGCGAGATGGAGACGCTCGGTTGGCAGCCGTTCGGCATGCGAGTAGACGTAGATGCTCGCACCGCTGCACGTGAACCATAGGCGGCTCGCGTACACGACCGAGTGGCCGCCATCACCGACGCGACAACCGGAAGGGACGGTCTTCTCGGACATGCGGTAGCCATTGCTGACATCGACCCAGAACAGCCGCAGCCCGTAGGGAGCTTTCCGGTCGATGGTGGAGAGCCAGAACGCGCCCTGATCGGGGAAGACGTCGCCCATGAGTCCTTTGACGCCGCTTGGCTTGGCCGCGAGGCGCGGGAGATCGACGCGCCAGACCGTGACCGCGTCGGGCTTCGGGTTGATCGCTTCGATCCAGACGTCGTGGTCGCCGGGGACGAGATACGGCAACCCTTGCGAGTGAAGATCCCAAGGGATCTGCGAGACCCGCGTCTTCGACTCAACGGGCGACGCAACAAGCAGCGCTGCCGCTGCCACAACCGCGACCAATGCCGCCGCTCTCGTCACCAGCAGGTTACGCCGCCGAGCCGGGCTCGCAGCACCTCGTGCGGCCGAAGCCGTATTGGACGTGTCCGGTCGGCTTTTCGACTGCGACCGCGACGATGCTCTTGCCTTCGGGGCTGCGGCCACGCCTGCCCGGTTGTGGCCCGCCGATGAAGGTTTCGTCGACCTCGATCTCACCGGAGAGCCGGTCGCGGCCGGGCCTGACCATCGCCTTGCGCAGCTTGTGCTGGAGCGTCCACGCGGTCTTGTAGCTGCCGAGGCCGAGCTCTTGTTGAAGATCCGTGGCGCTGACGCCGCTCTTGCGACTCGTGATCAGCCAGGCCGCGCGGAACCACTGAAGCAGCGGCAGCCGCGAGCCCGCGAAGATCGTCCCGGCCGTCACCGAGGTCTGGTGCCTGCAACTCGTGCAGACAAACAGGCGCCGGTCGGTTAGCCAGGCGTCGTTACTGCCACACGCCGGGCAGCGGAACCCGTCCGGCCAACGCAGGCGGACGAGATAGCGCCAGCAATCGTCGTCCGCCTGGAACCAGTCGAAGAACTCGCCCAGGTTCGCCGGGTAGTCGATGCCCGCTACAGGTCGAGCTGACTGTGCCGCAACAGCCACACCCAGGTCATCGGCGGAACCCTCGACCTAGTTGAGTCATCGGCATAACCCATTTTTTTTAACTCAGAATCCGTAGCGCTGCTCCTGCCAGTAGTCGGCGTCGTTGTGGTAGCCGTAGCGCTCCCAGAAGCCGGGCTTGTCGACGGCGGAGAGCTCGATTCCGCGCAGCCACTTCGCGCTCTTCCAGAAGTACTTCGAGGGCACGAAGAGGCGCACGGGCCAGCCGTGGTCGGGCGTCAGCGGTGCCCCGTCGGCCTCGTAGACGACGAGCGCCTTCTCGTCCTCGATCGCGGCGAGCGGGACGTTCGCGGTGAAGCCCTGCTCCGCGTGCGCGATCGCGAAGCGCGCGCTCGGCTTCGGCGTGCAGAGCTTCGCGAGCTCGCTCCAGTGGACGCCCTTGAACTGCGCGTCGAAGCGGCTCCAGCGGGTGACACAGTGGATGTCGGTCGTCACGTCGGTCGCGGGCAGCGCCGTGAGCTCCGCGTAGGTCAGCGTCACCGGGTTCTCCACCTCGCCCGAGATCTCCAGCGTCCAGGTCGCGAGATCCTCGTCCGGAACGTCGCCCGCGTGGAGCACGGGCCACTTGTCCGTGTAGTACTGGCCGGGCGGAAGCCGTGCGGGGTCGAAGCCGGCGTTGCGGACCTTGTCCTCTGCCTTGGAACGGAAGAGGGGCATGGATTCCTAGACTATCGAGATGGAAGTAGCTGCGCGAGAGCGCGCATATGTGCGGGTCAAGGGGCCGGACGCGGCGGATTACCTGCAGCGGATGGTGTCGAACAACGTCGAGTCGCTCGCCGCGAGCGAGGCATGTCCCGCGCTGCTCCTGACGCCGAAAGCGCGGGTGATCGCGCCGGTCGTGGTCTGGCGGCGCGGCGAGCAGGACTTCCTCGTGCTGACGGAGCCCGAGCTGGGTGACGTCGTGCGTGCGTTGCTCACGCGGATGCGGCTGCGCGCGCAGTGCGAGATCGAGCTCGAGGAGCACGCGTCGGTGCTCGTGTTCGGCGAGGACGCCGTCGGATTCGCGACGGATTTTCCGGGCGCGGTCGAGGCGGTCGACGCGGGGCTCGCGCCGACGCTCGCACCGGAGGAGCTCGAGCGGCGTCGCATCGAGGCGGGCGTCCCGCGCTGGGGTCGCGAGATCGACGAGCGCATCCTGCCGGCGGAGGCGGGCCTTGATGCGACGCACGTCGACTTCGGCAAGGGCTGCTACCCCGGGCAGGAGCCGGTGGCGCGACTGCACTACCGCGGCCATCCGAACCGCGCGCTGCGCGTGCTGGAGCTCGAGCGAGTGCCCGACTACGACGCGGAGCTGGTGCTCGACGGCAAGGCCGTCGGGCGCGTCACGAGCGCGGCGCAACGCGCTGACGGCACGGTTGTCGCGCTCGCGTACGTGCGCACCGAGGTTCCGGCGGACGCGCAGCTCGCCCTCGCACATGCCACGGCTTGAGCCCGCGGCGTGGTGGGCGGTCCGGCGCGCCGAGAACCGGAAGCCCGCGACCTACCGGTGTCCGCTCTGCGGCTATCGCCTGCACGCGATGAGCCCACACGTCCTGATCGCGCCCGAGGGCGACACGAGTCGCCGTCGGCACGCCCACGCAGAGTGCGTCGAAGCGGCCCGGCGCGACGGTCGGATGTCGAGCTACGACGAATGGCGCAAGACGCAGCCGCGCGGCCCCGGTCTCGTCGCGCGCCTGCTACGGCGTGGCTGACTGGGCCGCGGTCGGCCGCGGCTACACTGTCGCCTCCCCGCGCCCGTAGCTCAGGGGATAGAGCGCTGCCCTGCGGAGGCAGAGGTCGCACGTTCGAATCGTGCCGGGCGCATGGCTCAACCAAGCCGTTTTGGAGGAGCGATGCAGCAGGAAGTACGTCGATTCGTACCTCGTACTCTCCCTCCGGTTCAGCCGGGGCGGACGAGTCGAGCGGCGCGTGAGCGCGAAGCGAAGACGTACTGGGATTCCTTGAGTCCAGAGCGGGAGGCGTGGGCACTACGCAAGATGAACTTCTCGAAGTTCGGGAAGCCAACATCAAAAGGAAGCGGGTAATTGATGGCCATCGTCTACTGCGACAGGTGCGAGAAGGTAGTCCGGGCGGGCAGCGGAGCGAAGGTGAAGTTCAACTTCACCAGTGCGAGTCGGCCCAACGAGAGCGGGACGTTCTGCACTGCTTGTGGCGAAGCTCTAGTCAGGAGCGCGCACCGGAAGCCTGCTGGCACTCGCTAACACCAGGGAAGGAAGCGTGGGCGCTGAAATGAGGGTGGCGCAAATGGAAATGGACAAGGCGCCCATTGTGGTGATGTAGCGGTCAAGCGCCTGCTTGCCACCTCACTTCCCTGTGGCTCACCGACGACGAGTTCCAACTCGCGAAGCGCCGCGTTCTAGAGAGCTCCTGAGCATCGCCGGGCGACCGCAGACGCGAAGCGCGGGCCTAGTGCCTTATCGCTAGAAACTACAGTCAGCCGGGCGAATAGTCACGCTTCCACGTTCGCCACCTCCACCCGCCGAAGTGGAATCGGAAGGCGAACTCGGCCCGCTCGAAGGCGAAGCTCTTCGGCACGGCTCGTCGACTTTCTAGAGAAAGACCTCCTCTCGATGGAGCGCTGCTCTGCGGAGGCAGAGGTCGCACGTTCGAATCGTGCCGGGCGCACTCGCATTGCTTCGCTTGCTTCACGGGGGGAAGCATGTTTCCCCCCGTGGGCCCCCTTCTTTACTGCTGCCGGCGAGACGTCTCACTGCTGCGCGGAACAAGTGCCGCTCCGCGACGTGGAGTCGTGCCGGGCGCAAACGCAGGAAGTCCGAACGGATTGATTCGTGCTAGGCCTGCGACGCGTCGTTAGGCGCGAAGACGTGCGAGCGTCCAGCGCGCCAGACGGCGAGTCGCCGGACGCGTCGCGCGAGCGGGCCGCTCGGGTCTGCGGTGAGAGGTCGCGTCGCGTAGCGCTGCAACGATCTCTCGCTCGGATCGTCGCTCGCGCTGCATCTCCTCGATCATCACCAACAGGCGATGTTGCTCATACTCTTCGTTGGTCAACGTGACCACCTCCGATTCCGTTGTCGTTTCCTCTGCAAGCGAAGGTAGGTCGAGTGGCTCGACTCGGGGGCAACAGGTTCGGGGCGATGCGGCGGCAATCCAGTGACAGCGGCAGAGCGCGTGAAGAGGAGACAATGAGCGAATGAGGTCGCGCGAGCGTGTCTTGACGTCACTGCGTCACGAAGAACCGGACCGTGTACCGGTCGATTTCCTCGCGACCCCGGACGTCTGGGACAAGCTGGTCGCACATGTGGCGCCGGACACGGCGTCCGTCGGCGCGACGGACTTCATCCAGCCGGAGCGCGAGGCGCTGCTGCGCCACTTCGAGGTCGATACACGCGTTCTCTCCTACGACATGTTCTGCAAGCCGCCCGACGAGTCGAGCGTCGAATGGTGGAGCGCACTCGACCGGTCGACGCCGAACCGGATGTGGCGGAGGCGCAACGAGGATGGAACGACGCTCGACATCTGGGGCTGCCACCGCCAGAGAGTCGAGCACGGCTTCGGTGCGTACGAGGAGTTCGCATCGTGGCCGCTGCAGAGCGCGACGTCGGTCGAGGAGCTCGCCGCGCATCCGTGGCCGGAGCCCGAGTGGTGGGACTTCAGTCCGCTCCCTGCGCTGCTGGAGGAGCTCGACGAGTACCACATTCGCTTCCGGATCGGCTCCGTGTTCGAGATCGCGTGGCAGCTGCGCGGGATGCAGGAGTTCCTGATCGACGTCGCGATCAATCCGGAGATCGCGTCGTACATCATGGGACGCCTCACCGACGTCTACGTCGAGAACACGCGTCGCGTCCTCGATCTCGCCGGCGACCGGCTCGACATGGTCTATTTCTACGACGACGTCGCGACGCAGAACTCGCTGATGATCTCACCGGAGATGTGGCGGGAGCTCGTGCGGCCGCATCACGCTCGTCTGACGGAGCTCGCGCACGCGCGCGGCGTGCCTGTGATGTACCACTGCGACGGCGCGATCTACCCGCTCATCCCCGAGCTGATCGACCTCGGCGTCGACCTGCTGAACCCGATCCAGCCCGACGCGAAGGGAATGGAGGCGCAGCGGCTGAAGGACGAGTTCGGCGACCGGCTCTCGTTCCACGGCGGCGTCGACATCCTGAGGATCCTCCCGCAGGGCACGGTGGACGAGGTGCGCGCCGAGGTGGTGCGGCTCGTCGACACGCTCGGCCTCGGCGGAGGATTCGTCCTCTGCAGCTCACATCACCTGCAGCCGGACACGCCGGTCGAGAACATCCTCGCGATGTACGACGTCGAGTTGCGCTACCGCCGCTAGTAGCGGTCGATCTCGACGAGCCGCTCGTCGCTGATCCCGAAGTGGTGCGCGACCTCGTGCAGCACGACGCGGCGAACCTGCCGGTCGAACAGCTCGCGGTCGTGTCCGTAGTGCCGTTCGAGCGGGCCGCGGTAGATCGTGATCTTGTCCGGGAGCACCCCGCTGTAGCTGCTCGTCCGTCGTGTGAGCGGAACGCCCTGGTACAGGCCGAGCAGCGGCTGTCCCGGAGGCGGCTCGTCCTCGACCACGACTTCGACGTTCGACATCTGGCTGCGAAGGTCGTCCGGGAGTGAGTCGAGCGCGTCCTGGATCAACTGCCCGATCTCCGAAGGGACTCCTTGCGGATCGCTGCCTTCCACGCGGGAAAGCTTAGGCTCTTCGATCGAGATGACGTGGCGCGAGAGCATCCTCGTCGATGGCGAACTGGCCGTGAGGCCCTGGGAGGACGGCGACCAGGAACTCCTCGGGACGTCGCAGCGTGACGCTGAGATCGGTCGCTACTTCGGACGTGCGGTCGATCTGGTCGAGGGCGAAGCGCTCCCCCACGATCCGGATGCGCCGGTGCTGGCGATCACCGACGGCGGAGCGGTCGTCGGCGTCCTCTGGTTCCGGCGCGGCGCTCGTCCCTTTGAGGTCGGGTACTACCTCAGGCGGGACTGCTGGGGCCGCGGGCTCGCGACACGGAGTCTCCGCCTCGTGTCGGACTGGATGCTCGGAGAGTTGGGAGCAGACGAGATCGTCCTGTGCACACACCCGGAGAACGTTCGCTCGCAGGCGGTCGCCGAGCGCGCCGGCTACGTGCGGGACGGTGTCGTTGAGCGGTACGCGGAGTTCAAGGACGGCACGACGCTGGCGTATCGCTTCGTTCGCCGCTAGCCGAACGTGAACGCGTAGGCGTTCACGCCGGGCGACATGCGCAGCTCGAGCAGGCCGTTCGTCGCGCTCGATTGCGACACGACGGTGTACAGCTTGTCCATGGTCACGTGAAGCGTCTTCGACGGCTTGCCGTCGATCAGCGTCTGCGCCGTCCCTCGTCCGCCGAGCACGACGTAGACGTACCGTGCCTGGTAATGCAGGCGCAGTTGCGCGCCCATGCCCGCGACGATGCGCTGCGCGCCGACGTTCCACACGCCTGCGTACGAGAGGTCATCCTGCGGGATGGTCTTCGCGAACGTGTAGTCGGCCGCCACGTTCGGCTTGATCGGTGAGCCGACATACCGCGCGAGTCGCGCTGTGCCGAGATAGGACTCGGGTGTCAGCGCCGGCTCTTTCGGCGTCGCGTCGGCGACGCCCGTCATGCGTTGCGGCAGTGACGACGCGCCGGCCTCGGCGAGCAGCGAGCGAATCGCCTGTTCGGTTCCGTCGTAGTCGCCCTCGCCGAACTGCACGTGGCGTACCTGGCCCGTCTTGTCGATCAGATACTCGGCCGGCCAGTACTGGTTCGAGTACGCGGTCCACGTCGCGTAGCCGTTGTCGAGCGCCACCGGCCACGTCACGTGCAGGTCGTGCGTCGCCGCTCGCACGTTGCCGAGCACGTGCTCGAACGCGAACTCGGGCGTGTGCACACCGACGATGTCGAGGCCGGCCTTGTGGTACGCCGCGTACCAGGCGCGCAAATGCGGCAGCGTGCGCAGGCAGTTGATGCACGAGTAGGTCCAGAAGTCGACGAGCACGACCTTGCCGCGCAGCGACGCGAGCGACTCCGCGCGGTCTCCGGGCGTGTTCAGCCAGTCCGAGATCCCGGTGAAGTCTGGCGCCGCGCCGAGCGCGGGAAGCGACGAGCGCGCCGCCTTCGTCTTCGTTGCCTTCGCGGCTGCCGCGGCAAACGCGTTGCCGCCGCCGCGCAGCGCGTCGAGGTGCTTCTGTGCGAGCGACGTCTCCTCGACATGCTTCTGGATCGACGTCGTGTACCCGCCGAGCGCAGTCTGCAGGCTTTGCGAAACGTTGAAGACGAGCGCCAGTGCGGCGCCTGCGAGCAGCACGCCCATCGCGCGCTGGAAGTTGCGGCTCTGCGCACGCATGCGCCGCGCGACGCGTTGGCCGCCGAGCGCGATCAGCAGCATTGGCCCCGCAGCGCCGAGTGCGTATGCGAGCGTCAGCAGGACCGTGTCGAACCCGATGCGGTGCTGCGCCGAGAGCGTCGTGATCGCCGCGAGCACCGGCCCCGCACACGGGACGAAGACGAGGCCGAGGCTCACGCCGAGCACGAACCCGCCGCCGAGATTGCCGCCGCGGCGCCGGGTCATGAACGCGAGTGGGCGTTCGAGCCAGTACGCGACCTGCGGTACGAGCAGCGACGCCGCAAGCACGAACAGCGTTGCGATCGCGAGATTGCGCAGCAGGTCCTGCGGTAGTCCGAGCGCCGAGAGGAGCGACGCCGCGACGAGCGTGAACACGGTAAAGCTCGCGACGAGGCCCGCGATGATCGCGAACGGGCGACGGCGCCTCGTGCTGCTCGCACCGCCTGCGAGCACGATCGGCAGCACCGGGAGGATGCACGGCGACACCGCGGTGATCACGCCTGCGAGAAAGCCGATGCCGAGCAGGACGAGCACCGGCACTAGCGTAGTCCCGCGGTCTCAGGCGGCGATTAAGTCTTCGCTAATGCTCGTGCGCCATATCCAGGATCTGCTCGCTCGAGTACTTGCCGACCTGCTCGGGATGATCGTCGGCGATGTGCTGCTGGACGTTCGTGACGAGCTCGTCGTCGCTCTCGGCTTCGACGTTCGTGCCGCACGGGCAATGCACGACCTTCATCGGAGACCTCCAGGTTGGATGCCGGGACGATATCGGGCGCTATAAGGGCTTGCCCCCGGCGACCACCGGAATCCAGCCGGACCACTCGGCGTAGCCCAGTGGATTGATTCGGCGCCGCCAGGTCGGCGGCTCGCCGCGATCCTTGGTCTTTCCGCCTGGGCGGGGCCGGCGAACGGCCTCGCCCAGGCCTACGGACTAGCCGGCGAGCGGCTTGCCGGTCTCGAGCAGCGTCTTCAGGCCGCTGACGATGTACGGCCACCCGCCCGCGACATGCTCGGCCGACTTCGAGCCGAGGCCGTCGTGGACGGCGGTGAACTTGCAGTACCCGCCCTCCTGCGGCTCGATCTCCCACGTCACCCGGCTCGGCTCCTCGGCCGCGAGCTCCGGGTCGTAGAGGAACCGCCACGACACCGACAGGCGCTTTGGCGGATCGGACTCGAGCACCTCGCCCTCGACGAGCAGCTCGTCGCTGTCGCCGGCGCGATAGAGGAACGGCGACCCCACGCGAAGCTCGGACTCGACGCGGGTTCCGTAGAAGTACTTGAGCGTGAACTCGGGCTTGGTGATCGCCTCCCAGATCTCCTCGGCGGTCGCCCGGATGAACACCTGGTGCACGTGCGTGATGTTCTGGGTCATCGTCGTCATCCTGTCTCCTCCAGTTGCGTCTTGAGGTCGGCGAGCGCCGACACGTGGCGCTCCGTGTACTTGTCGATCCAGCGGTCGTGGATCAGCCGGATCGGCACGGGGTTCAAGAAGTGCAGCTTCTCCCGCCCCGACCGGCGTGTGACGACGAGCCCGGCGTCCTCGAGCACCTTCAGGTGCTTCATCACGCCGAACCGCGTCATCTCGAGCGCCGACTCGAGCTCCGTGAGCGTGCGGCCGTCTCGCTCGTAGAGCCGGTCGAGCAGATACCGGCGGGTCGGATCCGCCAGTGCCCTGAAGACACGGTCGTCATCCATGCTCGGGATGATAGGTGACCATTTGGTCACCTATCAAGCGACGAACCCTGCAACAGTCAGGCTCATGACGCTCCACCTCAGCGAAGACGACGTCGCGGCCCTGCTCTCTCCGGCAGAGGCGGTGGACGCGATCGAGGCGTGCTTCCGGCGCATGGCCGCCGGCGCCGTGGAGAACCGGCCGCGCTACCGGGTCGGATTGGACGCCGGCGTCCTCGCGGTGATGGCCGCGTCCGACCTCGAGCTCGGGTATGCCGGCGCGAAGGTGTACGCCGGCTTTCGCAGCGGCGCGCGCTTCGAGGTCCTGCTGTTCCGCACCGACGCGCCCGAGCTCGTCGCGGTGATCGACGCGGACAAGCTCGGCCAGCTGCGGACCGGCGCGGCAAGCGGCGTCGCCGCGCGGCACCTCGCGCGTGCAGGCGCGACGACGCTCGGCGTGATCGGGTGCGGCTGGCAGGCCGACTCGCAGGTGGCGTGCATCCGCGCTGCGCTCCCCGGCATCGAGCGCGTCGTCGCGTATTGCCGAACAGAAGCCTCGTTGCAGAAGTTCTGCGAGCGGAACGGCGCGGAGCCGGGCGAGAGCGCGCAAGACGCCGCACAGTGCGATGTCGTCGTGACCATCACCGGCTCGTCGAACCCCGTGTTGCGCGGCGACTGGCTAGGCGAAGGCGCGCTCGTCTGTGCCGTCGGCGCGAACGACGGCCGGCGTCGGGAGCTCGACAACAACGTGCTCGCGCGCGCGACGTTCGTGTGCTGCGACTCGGTGGAGAACGCGAAGCTCGAGTCGGCGGACCTGATCGGGCCGATCGAGGGCGGCGTGCTCGAATGGCTCGAGGTGCACGAGCTCGAGGATGTTGTCGCCGGCGGCATTCGCGGTCGCGAGTCCGACGACGACATCGTCGTGTTCAAGTCGAACGGCCTCGCCGCGTGGGACATCGCGGTCGCGGCGGCAGTCGTCGCGCGTGCGCGCGAACGCGGCGTCGGCCGTGAGCTCTAGGCGCTACGGCGTCGTCGTGAGCGACTGACGCGCCGAGTCGACGTCGAGCTCGCCGAGCGCGTGCACCACGTCGGGCCGGTCGAGCAGACGGGCCTGCTGTTGCGGCGTGAGCCGGTTCTGGATGTAGCGGTCCTGCAGGATCTCCGACGCCCGGCGGCCTCGCGCATGCTCGCGGGTGAGGTACGCGATGACCTGCTCCTCCATCGACGTCGTGGTGAAGAAGAACGAGAACGGATTCCTGAGGAAACTTCCAAGCTTGGCCATCAGGTCGATTGTATAGTCGAGTCAGTGCCAAATTCGTCCGACCGCGGTCGATACGCGGAGCGGGTGCTCCGAGGGCTCGATGACGCCGGAAACGAGGAGCACGTTGTCTTTTGGATCGAGCGGAAGGCCGGCGCCGTCTGGGCGGTCGGTCGGGTCGTGAATCCCGAGCAGCGTGACGGCAAGCTGCCGCGCGCCGAGGACTACATCTTCGAGGGGTTCGAGCTCGAGGACGCGCTCGAGCAGGCGAATGCTGCGCTCGAGGACGATCTGACGGTCTCGGAGCGCGACGGGCGCGGCGACCACTGCCGGCCGTTCACGCGCGACGAGGTGCTGAAGCCGCTCGAGGCCTGGTTCTTCGGGCGCTAGCTGTCCTACCCACAGACGTTGTGAACGCGGCTGATTCAGACGTTGTGAACGCGGCTGATCGCGGGCCGGTTTCCG
>Ga0209638_1001060_pt1 | contig 17885 bp, 21 predicted proteins | sample BarGraNGADG00211_FD_184490 | JGI IMG/M metagenome (GOLD analysis project Ga0209638, IMG submission 184490) | Arctic peat soil microbial communities from Barrow, Alaska - Barrow Graham LP Ref core NGADG0002-211 (SPAdes) (version 2) | ecosystem: Environmental > Terrestrial > Soil > Wetlands > Peat...
CGGAATCGGCGCCGCCGGAGACGGCGACGGCGACGCGATCGCCGGGAGTGAACATGCGATGGCGCTCGATGGTATGGACGACGCGGTCGAGCAAGATGATTTCATTGTAGGGCCGGACGCGAGTCAGGGCGGGTACTTAAGCCGGGGGACCAGAGCCCCCGGAACCCCCCGAAGTCGCAGCTTGCGCTCCTTCCCCTTCCGGGCTACTGTAAGGGTATGGTTGACCTGAAACTACAGGTTCCCGGCACGGACAAAGTCGAGGTGGACGGCGAAACTCTGGCGGCGATAGATCGCGGCATCAAGGATGCTGACGAAGGCCGCACCGTCCCCATTGATGAAGTCCGTAAGATAATCCCCAAGTGGATTTCCAAATTCGAATCACAGAAGCCGCGCTAGCGGATTTGGAGGAAATCCTGGCCTACTCTTGGGCTAATTCTCCAGCCACTGCCGAACGGTTCGGCAACGCCATTCTGAACCACGTCGATCTGTTAAAGAGCTTCCCGTACATCGGCAGCCCCGTGGACGGACGGCCCGGCGTCCGCCAGCTCGTGCATACCCCCATCCTGATCTACTATCGGGTCAATGAAGCCCCCAACTTCGTCGAGGTTCTTCATTTCTGGCACGGCTCCCGCCACGACCCCGCCTTCTAAAGTTTCGCTCGTGCAACGGGCGGCGCTTCCTTCCAGCACCTGGAAAGGTGCTTAAATAATTGTAGGAAGCCCTATGCTTGACATCACCAAGGACATTCAATCGCTCACGACTTTTCGTCGGCGCTCAGGGGACTTCATGAAGCAGCTCAAGAAAAGCAAGCGGCCAGTGGTGCTAACAGTGAAGGGCAAAGCCGAGGCCGTCGTCCAGGATGCCGGAGCGTATCAACGGTTGCTCGACATCGCGGCCCGCGCCGACGCTCGCGAAGGAATTCGCCAGGGACTGGAGGAGTCCAGGCAAGGAAAAGGGCGCGACGTTGAGGAGTTTTTCGCCGAATTCGAAGCCTCTCATGGAATATCGCGTTAAGATCATGCCCCGCGCCGAGCGGGATCTTTCCGGCATCTATGACTGGATCGGCGCTCATTCTTCAGACGCGGCGCTCACCTGGTATCGCGGCCTCAAGGACGCCATTCGCACACTGCGGAATAGTCCCAACCGCTGCCCGGTGACACCGGAAGACCGTCACCTCAGACACCTGCTCTACGGCAGCAAGCCGCATGTCTACCGGGTAATCTACCGGATTTTGGAGAAACAGAAACGGGTCGATGTGCTCCACATTCGCCACGCCGCACGGCAGGAATTCAAAACCGGCGAACCGATGTGACCGGCACGTGATGTGGTCAACGTTGAGTCAACCTCACACGCCCGTATATTTCCATATTTTCCCGGTGTTATGCAGTTGGTACAGGTTCCCTGCACCGGCCACTATGGCGATCGAAGCGGGGTTGTTGTCCAGTTGCTTCCAACCCGTTAAGGGCGGACCAACATACTTCCAAATCTTGCCGGTGTTGTGAAGCTGGTAAAGGTTTCCCCCGGCTGCGGCGATCTGCTTGGTCGCCGGGTTGTTGTCCAATTCCTGCCAGCCGGTCATCGGCGGGCCGACGTACTTCCAGATCTTGCCGGTGTTGTGAAGCTGGAATAGATTTCCTCCATCGGCCACGATGGCGATCGAAGCGGGGTTGTTGTCCAGTTGTTGCCAGCCGGTCATCGGCGGGCCGACGTACTTCCAGATTTTACCGGTGTTGTGAAGCTGGTAAAGGTTTCCCCCGGCTGCGACGATCTGCTTGGTCGCCGGGTTGTTGTCCAATTCCTGCCAGCCGGTCATCGGCGGGCCGACGTACTTCCAGATCTTACCGGTGTTGTGAAGCTGGTAGAGGTTTCCGCCCTCCGCCACGATAGCCACCGACGCCGGGTTGTTGTCCAGTTCCTGCCAGCCGGTCATCGGCGGGCCGACGTACTTCCAGATTTTCCCGGTGTTATGAAGCTGGTAAAGCTTTCCCCCGGCCGCGACGATCTGCTTAGTCGCCGGGTTGTTGTCCAGTTGTTGCCAGCCGGTCAGGGGCGGGCCGACATACTTCCAGATCTTGCCGGTGTTGTGAAGCTGGTAGAGGTCCCCGCCATCCGCCACGATAGCCACCGACGCCGGGTTGTTGTCCAACTCCTGCCAATGTGAGAATGGGCTCGCGGCATCAAAGACGCATGCTGCCTGAGAGTTCGACCATTCTGTCTGGACAAGGTAGCCGCCCAGGCGTACCGTCTGGCGATTACAGATATCGCCGATTTCGTCTCCCGGGCCAGTGGTCGGATCCCACCACGCATTCAAAGCAGGGTCGGTCACTGCCTCTGCGAATTCGTGGCTGCTCACCTCAGTGAGGGTGTCGATGAAATTACCGGGATAAACACAACCGCCACAGTTGACGAATGGAATCAAAGCGTAATAGACGCCGCCGATGTGAGAATGATACCCGCAATAGCCACTCGAAACGCACGACTGGCTGCTGAAGGCGAGGGAAACGACATTTGGCGGAAGAAAGATGAAATAGAGCGTGTTCGCAGTGGTTGCGGGAGCGGTGTGTGCAGCAATCCAGCCCTGGAGCGCTGTCTGAATCTGGGCGTCCGTCACTTGGCGAACACCCCCAACTATAGTCCCCGGCTCAGTCGCGGACACGTGGACGGATGGGAGCCGGGTTCCGTGCTGAATTGTTGTCGAGGGGGTGCTGTACTCGGCGAGTAAAGCCATGTAGGAACTGGTCACGATGAAGCTGAAGAATGCGTCCAATTGCGTCGTCAGCGTGGCGTTTGCGCCGCTTGCCCACGCAGCGCCCCAATAAATCGGGACTACCTGGACCGCTCCGAGCACTGGACCTCCATGATTCTGTAGGTGAGGGACGGGAGCTCCCCCAACCGGAGCGCCGACCGCGGGTAAGATCAACCCGCGAGCGACAAAGTCAGCCGGCGGAACGATTCTACGTGGGCCGGCTCCTACCGCCGCAACCACGTGCGATGTGGTGGGCAAAACAACGGGGTTCTTTGCATCTGAGTCTGGCATGGTCTTCCCTCCTGATAGAGTGTGGGAGTTATTTGGCTCCCGGGCACGATGAGTATACACCCGTTTGCTTTCCTGTCCAGCCATTTTAGACTTTTAGTGCTGTTCATAACATAATGAAAGGCGCCCTCCTAAAACGGCTCTGAGCGAGAATTTGTAGAACTGCCCAATTGGCGGGCACTTGGGATGGCGGCAGCGCCGGAGACGGACGCGGAGGCTTCAGCACGGTCAGTGGCCGGTCAAACTGTTGAAAGGACAGATAGCCGCCTCTACCACAGGCGTTGTCGATGGTCCTGCGGTCAGGCCAGATGGATAGATCCTGCACTGACATCCATCATGGAATCAGAAGCTTGGCGGCGAAGGGAACGCTCGCTTCGAGGAGCGGAAATCCATCAGAGAGGGGGTGGCCCGACCGGTCGACTTTGGACGCCGGAAGCTGGTGCTCTTGTGATCACCTCAGGCGCGGGAGGGGTAAAGACGCAGTCGTTTCCAGGGAACCGTTGGGCTGTGCTTCCTGGCGTGGAACGCCTCCGTAAGTGGCCCAAGTTCGCTTTCCACTGGGGGACGGCGGCCCTTCACAGGGAATCGCAATCTCCCTGCTGCCAGGCGATCATGGGGCAACTGTCGATTGGCGCGGGGTTCCACACATTCCTGCGCAGAGCCGGAAAATCAGCAGCAGCGCATAGCGATTGGACGCGTAGTGAAGGCGCTGTAGCGAGCTCAACTCATCAACGTGTTCTTCCAGAAGCCTTTGATAAGCCTTCTTCGATTTACAAATCGGCTTCACCATCGTCGGCCACTCCGCGAGGTTGACCTCTGCTCCGGGTTGCACCCGGAATTCTTCGGAATTAATGTTTATACTCATTTCTCTTTTGCGCTCAGCGCTTCGAAGCCGGAGATGACGTCGAACAGTTCCTCGTCGATGCCGTTCTGGCGCTGACGATGAAATGTCCGGTTGAGGTCCTCCAGTAATTCGTCTATGTTTTTGTCGGCGCGTTGCATTGCCGCCAGGCGGCTCGCGTTTTCGCTCGCGAGGGATTCGGCGCACGCGCGGAAGAGCGAGACGAAGAGATACTCGCGGATGAGCGCCCGCAGGGTCGCGGTGCCGCTACCCATCACCTCGGGCAGGCTTCCGGCCGGCCATGGACGTTCGGCTAGCTTGCGTCGCCAGTTTTCGTCTAGTGGTAGCAGCCGCTGACTGACAGGCGCATAGACCGATCCGGACGTTGGGCGGTTGTAGAAAAGGTGGAGTTCGGTGACGTCACCGTGGCGTTGGCGCGACTCGGTCTCCACAAGAATCTGGCCGACGAGCGGGGTGATGGCCTTGACGGAACTCGGCACGGTGAATAGTCCCCGCAGCGGCAGTTCCGAGCCTGCCAAGCGCTCATGAACGCGCTCACCGACGGCCCAAACCTCGGGCTTACCTGGTAGAGCTGCCAGCGTCTTGACCGCGTAGTCGGCCACCACGTCATTAAACTGGCCCACCAGTCCCTGGTCTGAACCGAACACGACAGCAGCGAGCACGCCGGTAGCCATTTTGTCTTTTTGTTCCGTAATCAAGGGCGCCGCCCCGGTCTCCCTGAAGCATGCGCCCAACCCCAGTTCCACGGTGCGATAGTAGTCCGCCAACGCGTGCACCGATTTCTCGTATTGTCCGATGCTCGATGCGGCCACAGCCTTCATCGTGCGGACGACGGATTGCAGATCTCCAGCTCCGCCGATCTTCCGACGCAGACTGGCCGTGGTGTTGCTCATGCCTGGGGTGTGAGTGCCGGTCCCGGAGGAAGCGGTTCTCTCCTGCGACTCCTTTGATCACGCATTCGCCCGAGGTCGCTGTCGATCAACCTGGCCAGCTTATCTGCAGCACCGTCGACGGCTCCGTCCAGGGTCGCGGCCTGGTGAGTGACCGCGATGGGCTGGCGGCCTTCGAGGCGGGCCTCCATCAGGCAACGCTTGTCGTGCTGGCCGCCCTTAGCGCTGTTCTCGTCGCTCAGGTGAACCTCCACTCGGGTGATGTGATCGCTGACTAAACTCAGGGCACCCTCCACTACGCTACTGACCTGAGCGGCCAGCGCCTCGTGACCTTCGATGTTATGGTCTGTATTGATTTGGATCTGCATAGTATTCTCCTGTTGTAGTTGTAATTCGCTCAATATCGGTAGGTGGCAGCCAGTCCCGTCCGACCCGGCATTCGCTCGGCCGGAAGGACCACGACCCGGCCGCCCATCTTCCCTACCAGCTCGCCCAGATCGTCGAGCAGGTCATCTACCCGCGGATTGCGCAGATCGGCAACGTCGATCCGACCTGTCGCGCCGTCGAGCCGACCGCCAATCATGCGGTCGGACTCGATCAGCAACGTCGCAACGCGTCCGGCGGCGGCCGCCTGCGCCACCTCTGCCGGGTCGTCACTACCAAGCCCATTGGACTTCGCTACGGCGAACTCGTCAGCTAGGTTAACCAGCCCCGCCTGATACTGCGGCGCGACGACTTGCCAGGCGCGTTCCCGGAGTTCATCGATCGGCAGGGTATCGGGATTGACGGAGAGCCCCTCCGCCAGCAGAAACGGGTTATGGCTGACCCGGTGGAAAAGGTGATGATGTTCCGGCAATGCCGCTAGGATCAACGGCAGCCCCGACGGCCGGGAATGGTGCTCGAGCACCGCACGGTCGACGGCACGAAAGAACCGCTCCGCGTCGGGCTGCACTGCGTCCTGTTTCCCGCCGTCGCCGTGGTGCATCGGCGCGCTCCCCTGACCGACGCCGCCATAGGATGCGACGGTCATATGCGACTCAGTCCGTTCATCGCCCAGCGCCTCGGTGCTTGTGCGCGGGACTCCGGGAGCCGGATCGATCTCGTCGAGTGCGTCGCGGGTCCCCTCGAAGAGTTGGATCTTTCCCAGGCTCAATCCCAGGATCTGATAGCGACCGACCGATTGCAGAAAGCGTCGCAAGGGCTTGGTGTGAAAGCTGTCGGCCACGATGGCCAATTCGGCGACCGTCCGCTGAAGCCGGAACACTCGAAAAAGGGTAGGCCCGCCCAACACGGCCAATCCATCCAGCGTATGGTTCCAGAAGGTATCATCGTGAGCTAGGGTTTCAAATGGTTTCAGAAGGAGCCGGACCTCGACGGCCGGATACTTCTGCCCGAGCGATGCCTCCAGTTCCTTTACAAAGTTGCGAAACCGGATCGGGTCCTGCTGATTCTCGGGACGGTGCCGATGGGTCGGCTGGTAGAGCGAGAGACACGGCGGCTGTTGAGCCGACGCCAACTCCGCTAGTGATTCGATGGTGAGCATATCTCTGTTCTGTATCATTTCCTGTCTCCTGTTTACGTTCATGACTTCTCCCCGGGCGCCGCCGTTGGTTTAGGTTCGGTCCTGGCCTCATCCAGCTTGGCCCCGGACTTCGGCTCCGGTTTTGGCTCTGGCGTGGATCCCGTTTTGGGCCCTGCCGCCGCTTGAGGCTTGGACTTCTCCACAGTCTGTTGTTCCGGCTCAGACTTGGTATCCGGTTTGGGCTGGAAGCCCGCAAGCGATTTACGCGCGATTTCGACGATGGTTTTATGATCCTCGTCGCTCAATTTGTCGGCGGTGTCCAATCGCAGCCGCACCTCCGCCGGGATATCTGCCGCAGCCTTGCGTAGGGCGTGCTCGGCGTCCGTCATCTGGGGAAGCGGCACGCGGTCGAAAAGTTCAGCCGTCAATGCCAGCAGCACCGCGATTTGCTCAGGCACGGGCACCGGAGCGAATTCCGGCTGTTTGAGGCAGGCGCGAATTCGACGTCCGTGTTCGATGGTCTTGCGGGTGTCCTCATCCAGGCGGGCTCCGAACCGCGAAAAGGTCTCGAGTTCCTCAAACTGCGCGTAGGCGAGCTTGAGGTCGCCCGCCACTCCGCGGTAGGCCGCTCGTTGCGCTTTACCGCCAACGCGCGAAACGGATTTCCCCACATTGACCGCGGGCAGCACGCCCAATTCGAATAGCGTCGGCGAGAGGTATATCTGCCCATCCGTGATGGAAATCAGGTTGGTCGGGATATAGGCGGAGATGTCCTGCGCTTCGGTTTCGATGATGGGCAGCGCGGTGAGCGAGCCGCCGCCGAGTTCCTTGCGCAAGTGCGTCGCACGTTCGAGCAGCCGCGAGTGAATATAGAAGATGTCGCCGGGAAACGCTTCACGGCCGGGCGGGCGGCGCAGCAAGAGAGAGAGTTCGCGGTAGGCCCGGGCGTGATGGGTGAGGTCGTCGTAGACGATCAGCACATCCCGGCCCGCTTCCATGAAAGACTCCGCGATGCTGGTGGCGGCATAAGGCGCGATGTAAGCGAGACCCGGCGGGTCGTTGCCCTCGGTCACAACGAGGACGGTGTAATCCATCGCGCCCTTTTCCCGCAAGGTTGCCACGGCTTTCGCGACGGCGGACGCGCGCTGGCCGATGGCACAATAGACGCACAGCACATTTTGGCCGCGCTGGTTGAGGATGGTATCGATCGCAATAGCAGTCTTGCCCGTCTGGCGGTCACCGAGGATCAACTCGCGCTGGCCGCGCCCAACGGGAATGAGCGCGTCGATGACTTTGAGGCCGGTCTGAAGCGGCACCGTGACGGGATCCCGGTCCATGATGGGCGGGGCAGGGCGTTCGACGGGCAGGCGCTTGCTGGATGCCAGCGCCCCGTTTCCATCGAGCGGCCGGCCGAGTGGGTCGATGACGCGCCCCAGTAATCCATCGCCCACGGCGACGTCCATGACGCGGCCGGTGCGCTGGACTTCATCTCCCGCGTGGAGATGCCAGTATTCGCCCAGCAAAACCACGCCAATTTCGTCTGCGTCCACGTTGAACGCAATGCCGAGGACATCGCCGGGAAAGGTCACCAATTCATCAAAGCCCACGCCGGGGAGACCGGATACCTTGGCGATGCCGGTTGCGATACTGGTGATCGTGCCCACCTCCCGTGGCGTCAGTTCCGGCGTGAATCCTTCTCGCACTTGGCTGATTCCAGCAAACGCGCTGTCGAAATCGTTCTGGAGGCTCTCAGGTTCCATGCTCATTGGCTCTTGGTTGCGGGCTTGGGTTCTTCGGGTTTAGGCTCGGCTTTGGCTTCCGGTTTGTCCTTCTCTTTCAGAAGCTCGTCGACGCCCTTTTCCAGCGACGCCAGATAATCCGCGATGCTCCACGCCACCTTTTGCCCATTCGTGGTGAGTTCAATGCCGCTCACCAGATCTGGCGCGGTCTCGAACCGGACGCGGATTTCAGCCGAGAAGGTTTCGTTGAGCGCATTTTGTATTGCCGCGCGTTGCTCCGCGGGCACGTCAAAGGTGCTGCGCACCACCGCGGGGTCGGAGGCTGACTTAAGTGCCTCGCCGAGGCCTTGTTTCGCCTTGCCGTCCATCTCTCGCAAGCGGCGAGTGAACACCTCGCCCAGGCGTTCTTCCAGACTCGTCGTAGCCAGATCCGTCAGCGCCTTTCGTGCGATGGCGAATACTTCCTGCTGTGTCCGGCGTCTGATTGCCTGATGTAAGTTGTGTTCTTCGTTTCTCAGGGTTTCCTGCCGTTTCGAACTCAAAGCCACGGCGGCCTTCCGCGCTTCGTCGAGAAGCCGTTGACGTTCGGCCTCCGCCTCGCCGGTCGCTTTGCTCAAGAGCGCGGCGCGCTGCTGGTCGAACTCCGCGTTCTTGCGCTCGAACTCGTCGTGCTCCTTTTGGGCTTCGGCCTTTTTCGCGTCGGCATTCGCGAGTTCCGTGGCGACGTGCTTCTCCCGTTCGTCGATGGCGTGGAGGATCGGTTTGTAAAGGAAGCGCCTCATCAACCACACCAGGATGAGAAAGTTGAGCGCCTGCGCACCGACGGTGAACCAATCGATAAGCATGGCTTACTTTCCCGCTGTCTGGGCGATGACGTGGTTCCAGAACGGATTGGCGAAGATCAGAATCATCGAAACCACAAAACAGTAGATAGCGATCGACTCGATCATCGCCAGGCCCACGAACAAGGTCCGCGTGATGGTAGCGGAGGCATCAGGCTGCTGGGCCAGCGAAGTCAGAGCCGTCGCCACCGCCCTCCCTTCCGCCAGCGCAGGCCCTATGGAGCCCAAACTGATGGTGATGCCGGCGATGACAATCGATGCCACCGCGATAATAGTCATGTTGTCCACAGTGTCTCCTTTTGTTGTCGTACTTCATGCTGGAATGGCTTGCACGGATTCAGGCTTGGGCTTACGGTCTCTCGTGGCGGCCGCGATGTAGACCGTTGCCAGGATGCTGAAGATGTAGGCCTGGACCATGCCCGTGAGCAGACCGAGCACCGTCATGATGATGGGAAAAATGAAGGGCGTAATCGTGAGTAGGATGCCGATAATCATCGCCCCGCTCATCATGTTGCCGAACAAACGGACGGCCAGGGCGAGTGTGCGCGAAAGTTCGCTGATGATGTTAAATGGCAGCATGATGATGGTCGGCTTCGCGTAGGACTTGAGGTAGTTGCGCACCCCCTGCTCCTCGACGCCGAAGAACGGCACGGCTACAAATACACACAGCGCAAGCGCAGCCGTGGTTGAGAGCGAAGCAGTCGGCGGCTCGTAGCCGGGAATGACCGTACACACGGCTGCGGCTGCGACAAACAGGAAGAGCGTGCCCAGGAAGCCGAGATATTTCTCCGGCCGGCTCAGGCCTACCTCTGCAATTTGCTTCTCGATGCCGGTGACGACGATTTCCAGAAGATTCTGCCAGCGGGAGCGTTGTATCCCAATGGAGAGGTTGCGCGTGATGAGTTTTGAACCGCCCGCCATCATGAGCATCAGGCCCCACGTGAACACGATGGTGGCGTTGAGTTTGAGGAACCCGTAGTGCCAAAAGACGATCTGATCGGGACTAAGGTGCATCGCTGGCCGCCTGTGCCAAGTAAGTTGGCTTTTCTGCCGTCCGCGTGAGACGCGTCACGACAAGGCGCGCCATGACAAATCCAAGGAGGCACACCAGCAGCCTCTCCCAATGGCCGCGCGCGATAAAGTAGAAGCCGGCCAGGGTGATGCTCGTTCGCAGCAAGAGGCTGCCGAAGAACCAAAGTGCCGGCTGTTCGGACAAAAAGCCCTTGCGAACCGTCCACCACAGGCCGCCGAAGAATATCGCGCCGAGCAAGGCGCCGGTCACCAGAGCCAGCCCCAGACTCAAACCGTCATTTATCATGATTCTCCTCCTGGTCCCCGCGCATTTCCTTGTCTTCCTTATCCACCCAATGCCATGCATTCAAACATCCAATGGCCAGGCCGATGACCAGCAACATCAGCGTCCAGGAATGGTTTCCCGGATGGCGATTGTCCAGCCAGATACCAAGCGCCGCGCCGAGCAGCGTCGGAACCACCACCGACCAGCCGATCAGCCCCATCATGCCCAAACCAAACCAGACGCCCTGGTTGGACTTGCGTGCCCTGAGCTTGCGTGCCGCCTTCGCGCCGACCTCCCGGCTAAACGCAGTCCCGCCTTTCACGGTCTTGATTTCCGGCTGTTCACTCATGGTGAAACTCCGCTAAGCGGCGGATGAAATCGCTCTCCATTCTCGACATCACCGAACGGACGCCCTGCTCCCGTTCGTTCAGATTGAGAAACTCCCGCTCCACCGCTTGATGTAGTTGGCCCAGGTCCGTTCCTCCAATTGCGTTGCGCACGGAGACCAGCACGTCTAAGCCGGTCTTGACCAGCACCCCTTCATCGACCGCCACAAATACTTCGCCTTCGGCTTCGTTTTGATAGGTCAGAATCCCGGGCGCGAGCGCCGCAACGCAGTCCAGGCGGTGTGGCAAGAGTCCGAACGAGCCCTCGTGGGTCTCCGCGACGATGCGCGAAACGCCGGTTTTCTCGGCGAAAACCTGGAACGGCAGGAGAACCTTAAGATTCATGAGCGTCGGCTGCTGCATGTTCGACCTCCGGTTTGGGTTTCGGCTCGGGCTTCGGCTGCGGTTCGGACTGGGCTTTGGGCTTTGAATCGGCGGCGGGCTTAGGGTCGCCCTTGGCCTCAGCCTTGGAGTCAGGGTCTGTCTTAGCCGCAGGCTTGCCAGTTTTGGCCTTTCCTTTCGCTTCGTCAATCGCCCCTATCATGTAGAGCGCGCTTTCCGGGTAGTCTTTGAATTCATCGCGCAGGATGCGTTCGCAGCCATCGAGCGAGTCTTTGAGACTGACGAGTTTTCCCTTGATGCCGCTAAACTGCTCGGTGGCGAAAAACGGCTGTGTGAGGAATCGCTCCAGACGTCGGGCGCGGGCGACTACGCTACGGTCTTCTGGCGCCAGTTGTTCCAAGCCGAGCATGGCGATGATGTCCTTGAGATCCTGGTACTGCGCCAGCGTGCGCCGGATCTCCTGCGCCAGGACATAATGTCGTTCGCCGACGATACCGGGCGTGGCCATTTTGGAGCTGGATTGCAGCAGGTCGATGGCCGGGTAAAGTCCTTCACTCGCCCGCTTGCGCGAAAGCACGATGGACGTCGAGAGATGCGAAAAGGTGTGCACTGCAGCCGGGTCGGTCAGGTCGTCCGCTGGCACATACACCGCCTGAATGGACGTGATGGCACCGGTATCGGTGTTGGCGATGCGTTCCTCCAACCCCGATAGCTCAGTGCCCATAGTGGGCTGATAGCCCAGACGCGACGGCATTTGGCCCATCAAGCCGGATACCTCCATGCCGGCCTGGATGAAACGGAATATATTATCGATGAGCAGCAGCACGTCGCGATGCTCGTCGTCCCGGAAATACTCGGCCATCGTCAGCGCCGCGTGGCCCACGCGGAACCGGCTGCCCGGCGGTTCGTTCATCTGCCCGAACACCATCACCATGTTTGGCAGCACGCCTGCGGCCTTCATGTCACGGTAGAGTTCCTCGCCCTCACGGCATCGTTCGCCTATCCCGCAAAAAATGCTCACGCCCTTCTGGTGCTCGATCATGTTGTGAATCATTTCGGTGAGCAATACCGTCTTGCCTACGCCAGCCCCGCCGAACAGACCCGCTTTGCCGCCGCGCTCGAGCGGCACCAGCACATCAATGGCCTTGATACCCGTCTCGAAGATCTCGGATTTGGTGGAACGCCTGGCTAACGCTGGCGGGGCTCGATGGACGGTGCGCCATTGGACATCTGTCGGCGCAGGCTGGCGGTCGATGGCGTTCCCGAAAACGTCGAACATTCGCGAAAGAGTTCCCTTGCCGACCGGCGCCTTCAACGGTCCGCCCGTGTCTTCCACCGAGCTACCGCGGACGAGGCCTTGGGTGGCGGTCAGCGCGATTCCGCGCACGCGATGCGCATCGAGTTGAGCCAACACCTCAATAGCAATTGCCCCGTCCCTCGCGTGCAGCAACGAGTAGATGGGCGGCAAGTGTTCATCGAACCGTATATCTACGACACTGCCGCGCACCGAGGTCACCGCTCCGAGGTTGGTTGTGTTCTTCATGTTCGCTTTTGCTGATCCACACCTGCGGCATCCATCGCGGCACTGTATTCGCCACGGCGTGCATCCTGGTTGCACCGGGCCCGGTGATAGAGAGCTTGGTGTGCGGCCAACACCTGGGCATCCTCGCCTCGCCAAATCTCCAAGGCCGGTTGCTGGATGGCGCGGGCAAACGAAAATGCCAACGCCCAAGGCAGATGCGACTTGAATCTGACATTCATGGCATTCAAACGGGCTGAGGCCAGTTCACTGGATTGGCCGCCGGACAAGAACGCAATCCCCGGAACGGCGGCGGGGACGGCTCGCAAGAGGCACCTGACCGTGGCGTCGGCCACCTCGTCGACGGACTCTTGTTTGGGGCAGGTCAATCCCGGAAGCACCATGTTGGGCTTCAGGATCATGCCCTCCAGCGTCACCCGCTGCGTGTAGAGCTGGTTGAAAACCGTTCGCAGGACTTCCTCCGTTACCGCGCCGCACCGCTCCAGGGTATGCTCGCCGTCCATGAGGACTTCGGGTTCGACGACCGGGACCAGTCCGGCTTCCTGGCATAACGCGGCGTAGCGAGCCAACGCCTGCGCGTTGGCCTCGATCGAAGCCCGGCTGGGAATGCCATCGCCCACGGCAATTACCGCGCGCCACTTGGCAAAGCGCGCGCCCATTCGAGAGTATTCAGCTAGGCGGTCGCGCAAGCCGTCCAGACCTTCGGTAATCTTCTCTCCGGGATGACCCGCCATCTCCTTCGCACCGGTATCGACTTTGATGCCGGGAATGATTCCCGCGTCGGTGATGGCTTTGACAAAGGGAGTTCCATCTTTCTTCCGCTGGCGGATCGTCTCGTCGAAGAGAATCGCGCCGCTGATAGACTCACCGAGACCGGGCGTAGTCACAATCAGCTCCCGATAGGCCCGCCGGGCCTCCTCGGTCTGGGGAATCCCCAACTTTGCAAATCGCTTGTCGCAGGTTGGAGTACTTTCGTCCATCGCCAGCAGGCCCTTGTCGTCGGCGACCAGCGCCCTCGCGGTGTCCACAAGCCCTTGTGCGCTCATTTGGGGTAGCTCCCTTTCTAGTTTCGGATCTCCGGCGCGCCCGCCTTTGTCGCCGCGCTTTCGCCGTCAGACCGCGATTCACGTAACCACTCTAGCGCCTCAGCGGCGTCGGCGTGATCGAAGTAGCGGATCGTCGCCGTCGTGAACGGCTTGCAGAACGTCGCCATGCCGTGCTGCCACTTCCTTTCCCCGACCATCGCGAGCCGTTCGATGTGGGCGAAGTGTTTAATGTCGAACTTGATGTCCTCCCATAGCGCGCCGGCTTCCCAGCCGTGGAAGCCGGTCATGTCGAACAGCAGTTGCAGTTTTCCGTGCTGCCGGACGAGTCGCTCGAACTCGGGCACAAAGTGGTCGTAATCTGCTTTTGCCAGCTTCCCGCTGACGTGAACGACGAGAATCTTCCCGCCGTTTTCTTCATTGAGTTGAATGGGCATCTTGAACTCCTTTGGTTCGTTTCAGTCAATTCGTTTTCCGTGTCTGCTCCCGCCGATCCACCGTCACCTTGGTTTAAGCACACGCGTTTTCTCCACCGGCCGTTTCCCTTTCTGAGTTTCGCCCTGACCCCATTTCCAGTTACGGATTTCCGGCAAGTCTTCGCCGTGCTGGTCGATGTACTGCTTGTGCTCGATGAGCTTGTCCTGGACCATCTGCTTCAGGTACGCCCCCCTGGAGCCCAAGTGTGGCAGCCGGTCCACCACGTCTTGCACCAGGTGGAAGCGGTCCAGGTCATTCTGGACCCTCATGTCAAAGGCCGTCGTGATCGTGCCTTCTTCCTTGTAGCCCCGCACGTGCAGGTTGCGGTTGGTCCTGCGGTAGGTTAGCCGGTGGACCAGCCACGGGTATCCATGAAAACCAAAGATGATGTGCTTGTCTTTGGTGAAAAGCGAATCGTAGTCCGTTTCGCTGAGCCCGTGCGGGTGCTCGCTGCTGGACTGCAACTTCATCAGATCGACGACATTGATCACTCTGATTTTCAGATCGGGCAGATGCTCGCGAAGGATGGAGACCGCGGCCAGAATCTCCAGCGTAGGGGTGTCTCCGCAACAGGCCATCACTACGTCCGGCTCGGAGTCCTGGTCGTTGCTAGCCCATTGCCAGATGCCAATCCCTTCCGTGCAATGCACCACCGCTTCGTCCATGGTCAGCCACTGAGGGAGGGCGTGTTTCCCGGCAACCACCACGTTGACGTAATGCCGGCTTCGCAGGCAGTGATCAAAAACCGATAGGAGACAATTGGCGTCGGGCGGCAGGTAGACGCGCACGATATCGGCCTTCTTGTTGATCACGTGGTCGAGGAAACCGGGATCCTGGTGCGTGAAGCCGTTGTGATCCTGCTGCCAGACGTGGGATGCGAGCAGATAGTTAAGCGATGCGATCTTCCGGCGCCAAGGCAGCTCCAATGTCACCTTCAGCCACTTGGCGTGCTGGCTGAACATCGAGTCGACGATGCGAATGAAGGCCTCGTAGCTATTGAACAGCCCGTGCCGCCCGGTTAGCAGGTATCCTTCCAACCAACCTTCGCACTGGTGCTCACTGAGCATCGAGTCCAGCACGCGCCCGGCGGGCGCTAGGAATTCATCAGTTTTGACTTCCCGTGCCTCCCACTGACGGTTGGTGACTTCAAAAACCGCGCCCAGGAGATTGGAGAGCGTCTCATCGGGGCCGAAGACACGGAAATTGCCCTGATCCTGATTCAACTCCGCCACGTCACGCAGGAACTTACCCAGCACGAGCGTGTCCTGGCCATCAACGGCGCCGGGCGACGGCACATTCACCGCGTGAACGTGGAAGTCCGGCATGCGCAGGTCGCGCAGCAGAATTCCGCCGTTGGCGTGCGGATTGGCGCCCATCCGCCGGTCGCCCTTCGGCGCCAGCTCGGCCAGTTCCGGCACGAGCCGGCCGTTTTCATCGAACAATTCCTCGGCCTTGTAGCTTTTCATCCAGCTCTCAAGCTGCTTGACATGATCTGGATGCTCGGAATCCACTAGAAGCGGTACCTGGTGGGCACGGAAGGTGCCCTCGATTTGGAGGCCGTCGACTACCTTTGGTCCTGTCCAGCCTTTGGGTGACCTCAGGACGATCATTGGCCAGCGCGGCCGAGTGTTGTCGCTCTTGGTCCGTGCTTTGCTCTGGATTTGCCGGATGTCCTCAATGGCCTTATCCAAGCCGGCGGCCATGAGTTGATGCATCGCTTCCGGCTCATCGCCTTCCACAAAGTAAGGTGTCCAGCCGCAGCCTCGGAAAAACTGCTCCAATTCCTCATGCTCGATCCGCGCCAGGACGGTCGGGTTGCTGATCTTGTAACCGTTGAGATGCAGAATCGGCAGCACCGCTCCGTCGGTAGTTGGGTTGAGAAACTTGTTGGACTGCCATGCAGTAGCCAAGGGACCCGTTTCCGCTTCACCGTCGCCCACAACGCAGGCGACGATGAGTTCGGGATTGTCGAACGCGGCCCCGAAGGCATGGCTGAGCGAGTACCCCAGCTCGCCACCTTCGTGAATCGACCCCGGAGTTGTCGGCGCAACATGGCTGGAAATCCCGCCGGGGAACGAGAACTGTTTAAAGAGCCTTTTCAGCCCGGCCTCGTCCTGGGTGATATTCGGATAGACCTCACTCCAGGTGCCTTCGAGGTAAACGTTGCCGACAATCGCCGGACCGCCGTGACCTGGCCCGGCGATGTAGATCATGTCCAAGTCATACTGCTTGATGACTCGGTTCAGGTGCACGTAGATGAAGTTCTGGCCCGGCGTCGTGCCCCAGTGCCCGACCACTAAGGGTTTCACGTGCGATAGCTTTAGCGGCTCCTTCAGCAGCGGATTGTCGTAAAGATAGATCTGGCCGACCGACAGATAATTGGCGGCGCGCCAATAGGCATCCATCTTGTGGAGCAGTTCCGGCGAGAGTGTGGTGGTCTTCATGGTTAGCTCCTTTTCGTTCACCGCGTCGGGTTTCTTGTGGAGCAGTTCCGGAGTAACTGTGTTGGTTTTCATGGTTCAATCCTTTGCGCTCCCCGCGCCGGTCTCGAGAATGCGGTACACCGAGCGCGCAATCATCAGATCTTCGTCCGTTGGAATGACGCGAACCGTGGCCCGACTGGCGTCTGTAGAAATCACTCCCGCACTGTCCGCATTACGCGACTCACTCAGCGCGATGCCGAGGAAGCCCAGCCGGTCGCAAATGCGCGCGCGGACGAGTGGCGCATTTTCGCCGATACCTCCTGCGAACACGAGCGTATCCAAGCCGCCGAGCGCAGCGGCGAAGGAGCCAATCCACTTTTTCGCCTGATAACAGAACAGCGCCACCGCTTCCGCCGCTCGGATATCATGAGCTTCCTGCGCGAGCAGGTCTCGCATGTCGGAACTGATCTCCGAAACTCCGAGCAGGCCGGACTTGTGGTTGACCATTTCGTAAAACTGTTTTGTGGTGATCTGCTCGGTTCGCGCCAGATACGGCGCCAAGCCAGGATCCAAATCGCCAGTGCGTGTACTCATCACCAATCCCGCCGTCGGAGTGAAACCCATGCTGGTGTCAATGCTTTTGCCGTCGCGTACGGCGGCGATGCTTGCGCCGTTGCCCAAATGCGCAAGGATGACGCGGCCTGTCGTTGCCGTCGGGTCGCCCAAGCGCGCGAGTTCTTCCATCAGATAGGCATAGGACAGACCGGGGAAACCGTAGCGTTGCACTCCCTTCGCGTCGTAGCAACGCGGGATGGGAAGCAGCTTGGCAACACGCGGCATGGTGCGGTGAAACGCCGTGTCAAAACAGGCCACCTGGGGCAGTTTCGGATGACGCTGGCGGAACGCCTCGATCAGTTCAATCTCGCGGGGCAGATGATCCGGGTCGTAGGGCTTAATGCGATACAGTTCATCCAGCAACTGCTGCGTCACCAATTCCGGCGCGGTGTGTTGCATTCCATGAACTACCCGATGTCCGACCGCCCGGACGGCTTCAAAACTATTCTGCTCTTCAAGCCAATCAATCAGGAAATTCACCGCCGATTTGTGATTGGAGGCGGCGAGGCTGCGGCTATCCTGCTGATTCGTGACTGGGTCATTGACCGTCAGATTCGCCCCGCTCAGGCCGATGCGGTCAATCTTCCCATAAAGCCTTCGCTCCAGCGCTTCGCCAACTTGGTACAGTGCGAACCGGATACTCGAGGAGCCACCGTTGATCGTCAGGATGCCTGGCTTAGCGGGTTTCATGGCTGACGTCCTCGTCAATCTGCAATCCGAACGAAGCCAGTTGCGCGCAGGTGGAGCTGTAATCCATGTGAAGAATGCTTCGAATCCCCAAACCTTCCGCGATCTGCACGAACATCGGGGTATTCTCGACATAAAGGACTTGCTGGGCTGGCACCTGGGCGATGTCCAGCGCAAGCCGAAAGA
>Ga0209638_1001061_pt1 | contig 17885 bp, 13 predicted proteins | sample BarGraNGADG00211_FD_184490 | JGI IMG/M metagenome (GOLD analysis project Ga0209638, IMG submission 184490) | Arctic peat soil microbial communities from Barrow, Alaska - Barrow Graham LP Ref core NGADG0002-211 (SPAdes) (version 2) | ecosystem: Environmental > Terrestrial > Soil > Wetlands > Peat...
CACGCCCGCCGTCGCCGACATCATGCCTCGCATTGCCGGTGGGGTGTGCGACCTGGCGAGCCAGTTCCTCGGGACACCCTACCGATGGGGCGGGACCACTCCCAACGCCTTCGACTGCTCCGGCTTCGTACGCTACTGCTACGCCAAGCTGGGAGTCTGGCTGCCCAGGACCGCGCGGCAGCAGTACAAGACCGGCCTCAAAGTCGCGGGCAGTGCCCTGAAAGCCGGGGACCTGATCTTCTTCGACATGATGAAGGGCTACGTAAGCCACGTGGGGATGTATTTGGGCGATCGGAGATTCATCCACGCCTCCAACCCCCGCACCGGCGTCCGCATCGACCGCATCGACTCGCCGAAATACAGAAAGCACATAGTAGGCGCCCGCCGCTACGCCTAGAATCGCGGAAACCACAGCACTTAACAAGCAAAAGGCCTGCCCCCTGATTGGGGCAGGCCTTTTGCAACTCTTGCTTGCGCTCCGAGCTACGCGCTGGCCGCGTACCAGGAGAACGGACTCTCCTTAACGACCATCTTGCCCGGTTCCTTGTTGGTGTTCTCAATGAGAACCACCTGCGCCGGCTCTTCCTTCTCGACGATGTAACGGCCCGGATCGCCCTCAACCAGAGCGGGCTTGATGACCGCCAGGGCCTCTGCGAACTGGCCCTTGTTGATGATAATCGGGTGACCCGAACTCAGATTCTGGAAGCCGACCTTGGCCTCTCCCAGGAGCTTCTTGATCTCGGTGAACACCTTGCCTCGGGAACTGTCATTCTCAATGACCGCAACCGCCGTCGCACCCCTGCCAAAGTGGGTGGAAGCCCGCGCGGTCTTACTAAGTTTGCCTTTTTCAGCCACGAAAAACCCTCCGAATATGCTTCCTTACACGAGTAACTTGCCCGCGCCGGTCGACGCGCAAAAGTTATTATAACACTTCTGTTCACTAAGCCGCAATACTTGATTCGCACCTTAATGGCCGTGCTCGTGGCCGAGCGGGAATGCGTGCTCGTGGGGATGGCTGTGGATGACCACGCCGTGCGAGTGCGAGTGCGCGTGGATGAGGTTTACCGACAGCAGGAGGTCGGTGTTCGCGAGAACTTCGCCCACTGCGCCGTCGGCGGCGATCTGGTGGTCCTCGCCGAGCACAATCGCCCGATCCGCCAGGTGCGCCAGTAGTCCGAGTTCGTGCGTGGCGGTTATGATGGTCATGCCCGCCTGGTGCAACCCGTAGAGGATTTCGAGCAGTATCGATTGGCTGCGAGGGTCGAGTCCCGCAGTGGGTTCGTCCAGGAGCAGCACCGAGGGACCGGCGACCAGCACCGAGGCCAGCGCCACCCGCTTCTTCTCGCCGGAGCTCAGCGCCTGCGGGGTACGGTCGCGGAGGTGGGTTATCTCCAGCATTGCCAGCGTGTCCGAGATGCGGCGCTCGATTTCCTCACGAGGCCATTTGAGCTGCAGGGGCGCGAATGCCAGTTCCTGCTCGACGGTCGCGCAGAAGAGCTGAGCATCGCAGTTCTGAAACAGGAACCCGACTTCCTTGCGGAACCGTGGCCCGAACGGCGGCGTTTCAGCGGCCTCTTCGGTGAGCGGCTGATCCATGACCGTTATCGAACCTGAGTCCGGGAAGTAGAGCCCGTCGAGCAGGTGCAGGAGCGTTGACTTGCCGCTGCCGTTCGCGCCGATCAGCGCAAGCCGCTCGCCCTGCCGCACGTCGAAACTGACCTCGCGCAGGCTCGGTTTCTCGCCCGGATAGGCGAACGTGACGCTATCGACGGAGTAGACTCGGCTCAGCTCAGCGTTCATTCAGCAGGTGGACCTCTCCCGTATACCCGCGCGAAATCATCGCCAGGTAGACCTCATGGCCAAGCGTGTGCGTCCTGCGGAATAGCGACCCCATACCGGCGGCGACCCAGGCCTGCTCCTGGCGAATGCTGCCGCGCGTGATCGACCGACTGACCTTGGCCAGATGGATTTCCTCAGCCGCCCGCGCAAGCACCCATAAATACCTCTCCATCATCCCGAGCAGCATTACGAATACCACAGGCACGCCGAGCGCCCTCAGACCCTTGAAAAGCCGCTCAGGCCGCGTCGTCGCGGTCAGCAGAAGCACGAGCGATACGCACACCGCCACGCGCAGCATCATCCGTCCGGCGACCATCAACCCCGCGTCCGTCACGGTAAGCACGGGATTCGAGGCGCGCAGAACAAGAACCGGTGAGCCCGGAGTCACGATATTCAGCGCGGCGGGGATCAGTATCGCGGCGGAGAACAGAGGCGCAACCAGCCAGACCCGCGCAAGCCGCCTCACTGGGATACCCGACAGCGCCGCAAGCGTAATGCCAATAACATACAAAACCGCAAGAGCCTCGATACCGCGCAGCAGCGTTGCGACAACAACCAGCGCGGCAACGCCAACCACTTTCACCCGAGGGTCAACGCGTTGAAGTAGCCCTGGCGCGGAAGCTGTCTGCTCGTTGGAAAGCATGTCCGCGAGCAGCCGTGCGAATGCTCCCGCAGCCCTGCGAGTAGCTCCGACGCGAACTCTGTGAGCCCCTGGCAAAGGCGAGCTATGCCAGTTGTCAGGTGATGTTGACGGGCGCATCCACTGCGGGATCGGCCTCATCCTTCCGCCTCCAGATCAGCGTTCTCAGTCCAAATGCGAGCAGCACAACGACCGCGACCCCGATGATCCCCGCGATCACATACTCGGCGCTCTGCGTCGCATAACCGGGCATCGGTGCTTTCCAGGTCGATCCCGCATGACGGAGTCCGCTTGGCACGTAACCGGACAGCTTCGCGATTTCATCGACGCTCCACTCGCCCCAGGCGGTTCCTGCTCCAAACCTGGCAGGCAGGTACAAGCCCAATGGCGACATTACCACCAGCGCGCCCACAACTATGCCAATCCGTGCGGCGGGGGAGAGCCTACCAGTTGCTGTAGGCGACGTGACTTCGCCGGGCAGCAGCGAGGGCTCCACTTTCTGCAAGTATGCCACGACCAACCCGGTAACCACCGCCTCTACGAAGCCGAGAAGCAGCAGATGCTCCCCGCACATCACGGGAATTGCGAGCCTAAGTCCGAATGGGCAGTAGAGGGCTCGTCCAGCGGCGTCGTGGGCGATCAGAGGCTGTATACCGAACATCACCGCCGTGGATAGCGCGGCAGCGTTCAGTCCGACATATCCGCCGACAGCCGCGCCGACCAACTGCCTGCGCGAATCAGCCAGAGCGTTTGATCGTCCGGGACATGCTGTCCCGGACGCTATCAGACGATAGACTCCCCATCCCACAAACGGCATCACAACCGCCATGTTGAGGCAGTTCGCGCCAAGCGCCGTTATGCCGCCATCGCCGAACATGAGAGCCTGAACTACGAGCGCGAGCGTCACCGCCACCACGGCCGCCCACGGACCGAGCAGGATCGCGACCAGGACTCCTCCGACCGCATGGCCGGTGGTCCCGCCGGGGATCGGCACGTTGAACATCATGATGACGAAGCTGAAAGCGGCTCCGAGCGCGAGGATCGGCACCTGACGGTTGCGCAGCGTCTTCTTGAGCTTCACCGACGCGCGCCACCACAGCGGGAGCATGACTCCATACGCGGGGACGTAGGTCTGCGGGCTCAGATAACCGTCGGGGATGTGCATCTCGGTCGATCCTTTCGGTGTCAGCCCAATGCTAGCATACCGCCCACAGCCGGGTCAAACCTGGTTTACAGGCGAGCGGCTAGCCGGTATGATGATCGTGATATGAGCCTACCTACACCGAACAAGCTTGTCATTGCTCTCGCGATTCTGCTGGCAGTCGCTCTCAGCACGGCTTCGTATGCTACAACGAAGGGGCTCAATCAGATCGTCACTCCCGACATACAGCCGATGGGAGTGCTTTGTACAAGCTTCCAGGACGAGAACGCGGCGTTAGGGAATCCCCAGCAGCTCCAGCTCGAACTTGGCCTCACGGACTCATTCGAGGTAGCGATCTTCCAGGGCTTCTCCCCCGAGCAGACCGTCTTCAATGCCGAGTTGGGTTTGGTTCAGAAGAAGTACTTCCTGCTGTCAACCGGCCTGTTGGGGGCGCAGAACAAGGCTAAATACCAGCCATTTCTGGAGGGTGGATACTACACGGGAAAGGCTGAGATCATCGCAGGAATTCAGAGGCAGAATGGCGCCTATCTCGGAGTCTTCGGAGTCAGCTACCAGGCATTGCCCAGGCTTCTGATTGCGGCGGACTACATCAGCGGTTCGAGTGACTTTGCGACCGTGGGGGTGACCTACGCGATCTTGCCGAACCTGTCATTCAACCCTGCCCTATACATCAGCAACGCAAGTCCGCACCACGCGTTCGGCTACGGAGTGCTGTCGTGGAACGTCAAGGTCTGGTAGGTGCTGGGGATTAGGGAAGGGAGCCATTCCGCGTTCCGCAATCCGCATTCGCAAGATTGAGGTTGCAAACGCCCCCGCATTGTGGTAGATTAAGAGTGAGCAGAAACGAATACGAGGGCAATGGATTCCAGCCCTGCGGTGTACGTGGTTGTCGAGGAAGTTTTGAGCCGACACTCAAAATTCATGGAGTCTTACTTGTTTTGTCTGAGTGGCAGTCCCGAGTAATCGGGAAATCGCGAGGGCATACAGTGGACACCGCCTTGGTTAGTCCAGGGTTCAAAAACTCGGTAGACACACGGCACAGGCGGGGCTTTTTGCATGGTCAGGACCCGCCGATGAGGATAGGGGGTACATCGCAATGACGCGAACTGAGCTCTCGGGTGCGATTGTGAGAATGCGGACCAGAGACGAGTATGACGGCATGCTCGGCAAGGTCTGCGGGATTGAGGACAGCGGAGAGATGCTGGTGGTGAAACACAGGCCGATAGTGTATCCTCGCCGCCGGAATACCACTCTCCATTGCTTCAAGCCAGGCGAGTTGGAGATAGTCAGGAGCTAGGCTGCCCCAGTGCAGTGGGAGCTTTTCACAAGGCCGGGAGCTAATCCCGGCCTTTGTTGTGTACGCGGCATTCTCGATTCACGATTTACGATTTGCGATTTGGAGGGGCTGGGTGCGAGTGGGCCTTCGGGTGAGAGACGATAGACTAGGCCGCCGGAAGAACATGGACTTCTGTCTCTTCTATGGATTTGGCGGCGTATGCTAATGCTGCCCTGATGTCCTCATCGCTCACGCCGTAGTCCTCCCGCAGTTCGGCGAAGTCAGCCCCAGCGGACAAGGCTCCTACTATCCTGGCAACAGGGACGCGCGTGCCCGCGATCACGGGGCGTCCCCCTTGTATCTCCGGGTCTACTGCGATCCGGCGAAGCAAGTTTTCCCTGTCCTGTTCAGTCATCGCTCCAGCCTCCGAGAGGATTATACCACACAAGACTCCCACCCGGTTCAACCGCGGTTCCCTTTCCACAGACACGAAGGACATTGCCTCTCCCGCGTGCTACTCAAGTATGTGCTATATCAACTATTGACTTACATTGTGCTTGGGAGCGTGGTTATGAGTCCTGTTTCGCCGACTTGCGAGTATCTTCGCAATCCTCTGGGGATCGACGTTGCCAAACCCCGACTGAGTTGGGCCTTTGCCTACAGCGGTCGCGGCGGCACCCAGACGGCGTATCAGGTCCTGGTCGCCTCAAGCGAGGAACTGCTCAAGGCCGACAAGGGCGATCTTTGGGACACCCGCAAGGTCGAGAGCGACCAATCCGCCTTTGTCGAATATGCAGGCAAGCGGCTTACCTCCGAAATGCGCTGCTACTGGAAAGTGCGAGTGTGGGATCAGAATGGCAAGCCGTCCGATTGGAGCGAGAACGCCTTCTGGACGATGGGCTTGCTGAATGAGGGCGACTGGAAGGGCAAGTGGATCGCGAATCGCGTGAAGCTCGATCCCGACGAGACGTTCCCACTCGGCATGAAGGGACGGACTGAGGAATCGTCGTCCCGCATTACACAGAAGATCCCCAGCCCCCTCCTGCGCAAGGAGTTCGACGCAGCAAAGCCGATCAAGCGCGCCACAGCCTATATCTCCGGCCTCGGTTTCTACGAACTGCGCCTGAATGGTCAGAAGGTCGGAGACTCGGTCCTCGATCCCGCGTATACTCGCTACGACAAGCGCGCGCTGTATGTCACCCACGATGTCACAGCTTTGGTCCGCCAGGGCGAGAACGCGGTCGGGGTGATGCTCGGCAACGGCTGGTATAACTGCCACACCCGCGATTCATGGGACTTCGATCACGCGCCTTGGCGCAATCCTCCCAGAATGCTCTTCCAGATGAGGGTCGAGTACACCGACGGATCGAGCGATCTGATCGTCAGCGATGGCTTGTGGAAGACCGCTACCGGCCCGATAACATTCGACAGCATTCGCAATGGCGAGGAATATGACGCCCGCCTCGAAAAGCCAGGCTGGGACGCCGCGGGCTACTCGGAATCCGCTGGAGCGGCCTCGGAGCATCCTGAGCCTGTCGAAGGGCGCTCCGAGGCCAGCTCCGAGTGGAAACCTGCAGAGATCGTTGATGGTCCCGGCGGAAAGCTGGTCGCGGAGAAGATCCCGCCTGTCAAGGTCATCGAGACAGCAAAGCCGGTGAAGATGACCGAGCCCAAACCAGGGGTCTTCGTCTTCGACATGGGCCGCAATATATCAGGCTGGTGCAAGCTGAAAGTCGCCGGGCCTGTGGGAACAACGGTCACGATTCGGTATGACGAGCGCCTGCATGCGGACGGCACGCTGAACCAGCAAAACGCGGCACATATGTTCTCGGGCGACTTCCAGAAGGACAAGTACACGCTCAAGGGCGTGGGCGCGGAGACCTGGGAGCCGAGGTTTGTCTACAACGGGTTCCAATACGCCCAGGTCGAGGGCTTCCCCGGCAGGCCCACGCTGGACAGCCTGCAACTGCGGATTGTCCACACCGCCTTTGACGATAACGGCAGCTTCGAGTGCTCCAACGGACTCATCAACCAGCTCCAGACGCTTACGCGGAGGTCGTATGTCAGCAACTTCGTCGGCTACCCGACCGATTGCCCGCACCGCGAGAAGAACGGCTGGACCGGCGACGCGCAGTTGGCGTCGGAGACAGGGCTATACAACTTCAATCCGGCAGCCAGCTACACTCGATGGATAGACGACTTCGACGATTGTCAGCGCGAGGACGGCAACTTGCCGGGCATCGTGCCCACCGGCACCTGGGGCTATGAATGGGGCAATGGGCCGGCGTGGGACAGCGCGTATCTGCTGATCCCGTGGTATGTGTATCTCTATCGAGGCGATACGAGGCTCCTGAAGAATCACTACGAGGGTTTCAAGCGCTATGTGGACTACGTGACCAGCCGCTCGCCTGAGCATATCGCCAATTTCGGCCTTGGCGACTGGTGTCCGCCCGAGGGCGGGGCGGGCGGGCACAAGACCCCGGCTGGGCTCACATCGACCGCATACTACTGCGTTGACGCGCGGATCGTGTCCGAGGTCGCGAAGATGCTCGGCAAGGATGCCGACGCGCGGAAATACGCGGACCTCGCGGAGGAGATCAGAAAGGCGTTTATCGCGAAATACTACCATCCCGAAACCGGCACATTCGAGGGCGATGAGCAGTGCGGGATGGCTACAGGGCTGTATCAGAACCTCCTGCCCAAAGAAGAGAAGAGCAAGGTCCTCGCCGCGCTCGTCGCTGATGTCGAGAACAAGCGCAACGGTCACGTTTGGGCGGGCATTCTCGGCACGAAATACCTGCTGCACGCGCTTACGGATAACGGGCGAGCGGATGTGGCCTACAAAGTAGTGACTCAGAAGACGTGGCCGAGTTGGGGCTACTGGATCGAGCAGGGCGCAACGTCGCTATGGGAGGATTGGCGCGGCGGTGCCTCTCGTAACCACATCATGTTCGGCGACATCAGCGCGTGGTTCTATGAGGCGCTTGCGGGTATCAACCCCGATCCGGCAAACCCTGGCTTCAAGCACATTATCATCCGCCCGCGTATCGTAGGCGACCTGAAGTGGGTAAAAGCCGAGCATAAGACCATGTACGGGATGGTTCGGAGCTCGTGGAAGCGCGAGGACAGCCAACTCACGCTGCATATCGAAGTGCCGGGCAACACGACGGCTGATGTGTGGGTGCCGGCGGCTCACGCCGACGAAGTCACCGAGAGCGGCGGCCCGGCACATAAGGCCGAGGGCGTGCGCTTTCTACGAATGGACTCCGGCTGCGCTGTGTTCGAGGTCGAATCCGGTGCGTACGAGTTCGTAACCACCCTGTAGCGCGCGGTCTCCATGCCGCCAGCCCCGTAGTGCGCGGTCTCTGTGCCGCGCTGCATCAATGCAGGACTTGCGTGCTCGGTTGCCGTATGCCTAACTGTTATCCAAGGTAAAGGAGAGAAATCAAGTGACGCAGTTGAAGACAGTCTTTGTGATTACCGTCCTGACCTCGCGGATGCTCATGCCCGGAATGCCGAGTCTGCCGGCAGGCATGGGAATGCCCGAGATGGGCGCTCCGACCAAGTCCATGACGATGGACCTCACGAGCGACAAGAAAGTCGACGCGAGTTCCACAGCCCAGTGCGCGGTCCCCGAGGGACTGAAGCTCGGCCCCAAGGTGGATCTGGAGATCGATCTGCCGGTGAAGGAAAAGGTGGCTCCGGTAGGCGGCCCAGCCGAAGGCACGAAGCCGGCCGCGACCAAGTTCGTCATGAAGTCCTACTGGGATTGTTCCGGAACGGTCCTTCCTGGACAGCCCAAGGTCGTTGATACCGACCAGATGATGAAGGGGATGCCTGCCGGTGGGATGATGGGCGGCGGCAAGATGCGTGGGATGCCCTCGATGCGCTCAATGGCCGCGGGAGACGGTAAGTCGCACGCTTACTGGCCCAACAGCAAAGATGGCAAGAAGATCGTCAAGGACTCAAGCTCTCCTGGACCGTATGAGCTGACCACCAACTACTGCGGCGGGACTTCTATCACATTCGATAAGGATCAGGAGTTCCTTGCGGGTATTGACATCACCAACCCAGGCAAGGGCGCTCTCGATCTGGAGAAAGCGATCAAGATCGAATGGAAGAGCGTGCCGCTTGCCCAGGCCTACATCATCACGGCATTCGCGGGCAAAAAGGGCGAAATGGTGATGTGGACATCAAGCTCCAAGCCCGATGTGACGGTCGATTGGATGGGCACGGCGTTCACCAAGGCCGAGATAGCCGGCTATATCACCAAGGGGATTCTCCTTCCGGCGACCGCGACCTCCTGCAGCATTCCCGCGGGGATATTCAAGGACATGGGAGCGCCGATGATTACCATGACTGCCCTCGGCGTGGATAAGATGCAGGAGAAGAACGGCATTCAGACCAACGTGATCGTCCGCTCGACGGGTATGCTGATGGCCGGTCGAGGTTTCGGCGGTGCGATGATCGAGGATTCGCCTGCGACCAACCAGCCCGAGGATACGACAACCACGGACACGACCTCGAGCAACAACACGACAGCGCCTCCCGCGCCGCCCCCTGCTTCCAACACCGCAGCCGACAAGGCCAAGGACGCTCTACACAAGCTCGGCGGCATATTCAAGCACTAAATTAGGGACAGACCCCTATTTTGATCGCCCGGAGCAGCCTGTTCCGGGCGATTGTGCGCTCTCCCCCTCTCTGGAACCAACCGAGCTGACTCTGCCGTATGGGCAACCATGACCGGCCGCGCGCCGGCATCGCTACGACGGAGGACCATTATGGCAGAGTTTCAGAAGTCACTGATCCGCTTCATGTACGTTGCTCTTGTGGTTGCAGTTGTCCTCGCGGCATGGGGCATCATGCGCCCGTCCTACGCGCCTACGACCGGCGCGTCACCACTCGGCCCAGGCTTCCGGGATTCCCGTGGTGTCACGGCGAGCGGCACTTGCGTAGTGCGCACGAAGCCGGAACTCGTGGAGGTCAGCTTTGGCGTGAAGCAATCCTCCAAAACCGCGCGAGCAGCCAAGGATTATGTCAAAGCCACCGGCCGGAAGATCATTCAGGTGCTCAGGGATGGCGGAGTCGCCGCAAAGGACATCCAGACGCAGAACTTCAGCCTGCAGTCGGATTGGCACAGCGGCCAAGGGTGGCAAGTGAAGAACTGGAGCGCTCAGGAGAGCCTGCGGGTAAGGATTCGCAACATCGACAAGGTCGCTGACCTCATTGATTCCGCGGTGAAAGCCGGAGCCAATCGAGTAGGAGCCCTGCAATACACCGTGGACAACCTGAACGAGATTCGCTCGCGGGGAAGGGCCAAGGCAGCGGCGGTTGCCCGCAAGAAGGCAGCAGAGCTTGCCTCTGCGTTGGGTGGCAAGCTCGGACGCTTGGTGGCGTGCGACGAGCGGTATCCCGGCGAAGGAGCCTACTATGGCTATGATGGCTATGATGGTGGCTACTACGGCGGTCGCTACACTTACGCGGCGAATGCACAGGTGACCATACCCTCCGCTCCGACGGATTCCGGCGGCGCTGAGGAAGTCACGATCCAGCCTGGCGAGATGGTTACCACGGTCGTTGTAACCGCGACCTACGAAGTGCTGTAAGCTCGCTGCTTATGCTTCGTCAAACGTGGGAATAACCTGCCGTAAGCTCTTAAGGGAGTGCGGCAGGTGTCCCCTATCAAAGTGAAGAACAAATCGCGCGCGCGACCGCGACCGCTGCATCGGAGTGGTATCGCGGTTGCCGGTGTTATGCTGCTCGCGCTGGCGCTCAGGCTGCCGATGCTCAGCAAGAGCTTCATCGGCGATGAGATATGCACGCTCGAATACGCTCGCCAGCCGCTGCCGGGCCTGTTTTCCTATGTGGCGGCGCACGATTCCCACCCGCCCCTTTACTACCTCATAATCCATTTCTGCCGGATGCTCGGCACGAATGAGATGTGGATACGGCTTCCGGGAGTCTTGCTTGGCGTGGGGACCTGCTACCTCATTTTCCTCATCGCATCCGAGTTCACGTCCCGGCGAGGCGCGCTAATCGCGGCTGTTTTCGCGGCCATTTCGCCCCGTTTTGTCGCGATTTCGCAGCTTGCGCGCAACTATGTGCTGGTTACGTTCCTTATCGCACTGTCCACGTACCTGCTGATCAGGATCATTCGGCGTCCGAGGCTGATTCTGTGGGTGGGATATGTGCTCGCTTCGGCAGCGGCGCTTTACTCGTTCTACTATGCCGCGTATGCGATTGTAGCACAGGGGCTTGCTTATGCGGTCGCGGGGCGGCATTCGCGGCGGCAGTGGCTGGCTTGGCTTGCTGCTCAGGCGGGGATTGTGGCGCTGTTCCTGCCGTGGGTGCCTTGGTTTCTGATGCAGTTGAGCACCGTCAAATCCGACCCCACGGGTATCGACACGGCTGCCTTTGGGGGTGCGCTTGCGCGGTCGGTTGTCTGGACGATTGCGAGCGTGGAGCCGCTTGCGGAGCTTCCGACCCGCCTGACGGCGGAACCGTACGTACTGGCGTTCGCCGGGCTGCTTGGCGCGGGGCTTATCGCGGGGTGTGTCTACGCCTATCGCAGGCGTGCGGCCCGGGGTTGGGCCATTATGGCGACCCTGCTCCTTGCGGTGCTGGGGCAGGCAGTCGGGATGAGGATTGCGCTGAACGGTTACATCGCGCCCAACTACCTTGCATTTGCGTCGATCTTCGGCTGCGTGCTGGCGGGGATGGCGTTCGGGCGCGCAAGATCAATCCTTGTGGTGGGTCTGACGATTGCCATCTGCCTGGTGGGGCTTGTGCGGCTGCCGGAGACCTACAGGCCGATAGACGACTGGCGCGGGGCAGGGGAGTTGCTCGCGAAGCGCGTGCGGCCAGGCGAGTATGTGGCGACTCTGTACAATGGCGCGGCCGAGTGCGTGGATCACTACTCCATGGGCAAGATCAAGGCTCACGGGTTGCCTGATGGCGTGCGGGGCGCTGACCCCGCGCCGGGTCGGGACTTGGTCTGCGCGGTCCTGCCCGAACATATCGGCCCAATCGGCAGGGAGTTCGCGCTGCACAAGACCGTGTGGATGGTCTGGTATCACACCAGGCGCGGCAGTATCGACCGCGGAGGCTCGCTCGTGCGGGATTGCCTCAGCCGCGAGGGGTTCTCGGTGGTCGAATCCCACAACTTCCCCAGCATCGAGGTGGAACGCTACGTGCGGGCGGACTGATGCGCGGCATGCGCCTCCGAGTAGTCCATTTCCTCGACATACTTCTCAGCGGCAGTCGCGGCTATCGCGCCGTCAGCGCACGCGGTCACGATCTGTCGCAGCAGCTTCTTCCGCACGTCACCGGCGGCAAAGACTCCGGGGATGTTTGTGTGCATGTTCTCGTCGGTGACGATGTAGCCCATCTCATCGAGGGTGATCTCGCCGTTCAGGAACTTGGTGTTGGGGTCGAGGCCGATCAGCACGAACACGCCGTCCACGGGGACGTGGGTCTCTTCATTCGTGTGCACGTTCTGAAGGACTACGTGGTCAACCGAGTCTTTGCCCCCGATGGACTTCACGACGCTGTTCCAGCGAACGGTGATTGTGGGGTTGTCCAGGGCGCGTTCCTGGATGATGCGCTGGGCTCGGAACTTGTCTCGGCGATGGATGATCGTAACACTCGATGCGTAGCGGGTGAGGAAGTGGGAGTCCTCGACCGCCGTATCGCCGCCGCCGACCACGATCAGCTTCTTGTCCTTGAAGAACGCCGCATCGCAGACCGCGCAGTAGGAAACGCCCCGCCCGAGGAATTCGACTTCTCCGGGGACGTTGAGCTTGCGGGGAGTCGCGCCCAGGCTGAGTATGATGGTCTTGGCGTGAATCTCTTCGCCATCGGCGGTGTGGAGGATCTTGATCGCCGATGTCAGATCGAGCCTCGTGATCTCGGCCAGCTTCGTCGAGGCGCCGAACTTATCGACCTGCTCCTTCATGGCGGTGGAGAGTTCGTAGCCGGAGCTGCTGGTTGCAAAGCCGGGGAAGTTCTCTACCTTCTCGCACATCACCACTTGCCCGCCGGGATAGGCTTTCTCGATCAGCAGGGTCGAAAGCCTGGCTCTGGAAGCATATATAGCAGCAGTCAGCCCGGCAGGTCCCCCGCCCAGAATCACGACATCATATACCATTCGGTTCCATCCTCGCCGTAAGCACTGATTTGATTGTACCAGACCGATGGCGGCTTCGGCAAGCTGAGCAAGAGCTTATCTGACCTCGGCAAGCACCGGAGTGAGCGGCTTGAGCGTCGTGACCTTCTCGCGCCCGGTGAGGCTGAGCAGGTTCCTTGCCCAGCGCTCGCTCCCATTCTTCATCAGCTTCACTTCATACGGCTTGCCGCGCAGGTTGATGATGTTCACGATCGTCTTGCCCTGGAACGTTACCGGCAGCCATTCGACTCCCCAAATGGGCTCCCCTGTCTTGGCGTCCACGATCCTGATCTCCGGTAGCCCACCCGCGAGCCCGAGTTCCTTGCGCAGGGCCGGCCAGAGGACCTTCTCGGGGTCACCATTGGCCATGCTGGTTGCCCGATCCCGGATGGATTTGATCGAATCCGCAGGTCGCGCCTTGCCGTATTGATCGTTCGCCAGGCAATCGCCTATCAGCATCAATCGCGTTGTCGCCGGGAGCGCCTTGATCCCTTCAAATGCGGCTTCGGTGATCGTCCCGACCTCCGGGAAGACTATTAGCTTGTACTCGGCGCCCTTGCCCTCGGCAAGCTGCTTCTCTGAGATGAAATCGACCTTGACCCCGCTCATATCCAGCCCGTAGTAGGCTTGTTGAACCGCGCCTGCGTGGGTGCCGCCATTCTTGACGAGTGAGGACATTGAGTAGACAATAGCCGCCGGCGCCTTTGCGGTCTCAAGAGCCGTTACCTCGTCGGCGAAGCGGTTCAGGTCAAGGCAAGTCGTCCCCACGGCCTGCGCGCACCCTGGGCGATCCATGACGCTTCCTATGAAGCCATTGCTGTTGTCGAACGCGTGCTCCCAGACCCATATCGTGGTCGCGCCCTGACCGTGGATTGCCCCCTGCCAGAGCGCAAACCGGAAGTGCTCGGGGGCGATGTAGTAGTTCGAGCCGTCCGGGGCGATGTGATTTTCGGAGTTGAAAATCGGCTTGCGCGCGAACGAACGCTGCAAGTCATAGCAGGTGCCCATCATCCAAGGGTCGCACGGCCAATCCGCGTTGCCCGTGGGGAACTCGTAGCAGTCGTTGCCGTTAATCTCCAGCGCATTCGCGAAAAGCTCATGGTCAGTTCCGAACCCGACGAGGCCAGCGTTCAGCTCAGTTGACATCACCTTCGCATGAGTAGGGATCTTCGGGGCAATCTCGTGGATGAGGTCCGCCATCCATTTGTGCCATGCGGTGAAGCGCTGCTGGTCGTACACTATCCAATCGTAGGCCTGCGGGGCGCCGCCGTAGGGCACGTCCGCAAACGATGCGTAGCTCGTGCCGTAGCGCTTGTTGAGCGTGGCAACATCGCCGTGGGCGTGGGTCAGGTAGTCGATCCAGAGCTGCTTCGTATTGTCGCAGTTAGCGATGTTGTTGAAAACCGGCTCGTTGGTCAGGCAGATGCTGTTCAGCGCCGGCTTGTCCTTGATCATAGGGATGACGGTCCGTATGAGCTTCTCCACGATCTGCTTGGCCGCCGGGTCATCGACGCAGAAACCGAGGAATCCTCCGCCGCCCTTGCCGAGCTGCGGGTATTTCTTCATCGCCCACGCCGGGAAGTAGTGCGGCGAGAGCAGCCAGTCGACGCGCACATTGTGCTTTGCGGCATTATCGAGGGTCTTGATAAGGGTCTCGACCTGCGCCAGATCGACCTTGTCCTCGGTCGGAAAGACCTGCGCGGGGCCGAACTCGGCAGCCTGGATCAGGTTCACGCCGTAGCTGGGCCATCGCGGCATATCCGTTCGGGCCTGACTGAAGTGACCGTAGCCGCAGAAAAACAGCGGGCCGCGGTCCTTCGCGCCGAATGAGTCCACTCGGTCGCCGACGAAGCTCAACCCATCAATCGTGACGCTCCCGGTCTGATACCGCTTCGTGACCGGCGCCATCTTGGGGTCGGCCAGGTAAAGCTGCATGGCCGTGATCGTATCATCAATCGAATTGTTGAAGTCATTCACCGCCCACTTCGCGCGGTATTCGTAGCCGGATCGGACGTCCGCGCGCGCAATCGGCAGAAACTGGTCGATCATGGTCTTTGTGGTCGTCGGATAGTCCAGCCGGACTCCGGCGGCCTTGCACTGGGCGTAGAGTGAGTTGAAATCCTCCATACGCGCCTCCACGTTGTCGAGGGCGTCGAGGGTGGGGGAATCGACAACTTCAAAGCTGGATTTGCCGCTGGCCAGGACCTTGTTGTTCGCGTCCAGCACCAGAACGGTGCAATCATACTTGCCGAAGGGCGATTTGGCGGTGTTCCATATCCACTCGGCCTTCGTTTCGCCCACCTTCACGGAACTGCGTTTGCGGCTCTTCTCCGTAACGCCGTCGGATATCACGGCTTCGACGGCGGCCGCGGATTTGTTGGAGCACTCGATCAGCACGCAGATGGGTGTGTCGGTGTCGTGCCCGGTGACGATTGTGGGCACGAGGATGATGCCGGCTAGCCCATCCGCCTTCAACTGCCCACCGAGCGGGCGCAAAGAGATGTCATCTATCGCCAGCGCCTTGCACTTGTTTGTGATGTTGATGCCGAGGTTGACGTAGTTCTGATCGGGTCTCGTGGTGAAGACGGTGGATACCTTCTGCCACCCGTACGTGCCGCTGGGGAACGTCAGCATGTAGCTGTTCCAGTCGGTTATATGGCTGGAGCCGGCTCCTTCGCCCACGTCCTCGCCACGGACCCAGCAGGAGAGCTCATAGCTGGCTGATGCGACCACGCTGACCCCGGTCGCGAGTCTGCCGTAGACGTTCGGGGCGATGCCGGAGGCGCTCGTGAACACCAGGCACTGCTTGCCGGAGTGCGGGTTCTTTGTGTCCAGCTCAAAGGACGCCTGCGCACCGTTGACGACCTGCCAACCCCAACCGGCCGTGCCATCCTCGAAGCCGGGATTGGTGACCGTCGGGATGAAGCCGGCCGCTCCCGCCGACGCGCATACAACTAACATCAATATGATGACTGATAGAAACCGCATTCACTTACCTCCGGTGTTGCCAATGCTACTTGAAACTGATATACGCAATCTCGATCTTCGCGCCACTTACGGAAGTCGGGTCGAAGCGCAGCGACGTGATCGTGCCCTTCCAACTTGCATTCGCGGCCATATCCACGGTGTAGTTGTGGAACTGCCCGTCAGGAATCAGCCGGAACTTCACGCTCTTGTCCTCGTTCAGCCCACCTTGCTTCCCTGTGAAGAAGAGCTGTCCATCGCTGGGCTTATCGGTCTTCATCTTGATCTCCAGCGTCTTGAACTTGGCCGCGTCGATCTCCGCCCAGAGCGCCGACACGTTGGGGTCATCGCCTGTGGCCACCGTCCGCAGAACGCCGCCATCGTATGTAAGCGCCGTGAAACCATTCGGCGTCCAGACCCGTTCATCCGGCTTGGAGAAATCCCACGAGGTGCGAATTACAGGCACTGGCAGCTCATAAGGACCCATGCCGATGTCTTTCGGGGTAATGATGGTCGGCTGTTTGCTCTTGGGAGCGAACACGTTTCGCACCGCCTCCAGGTAACTGAACCCATCCCCCGCTGTTGGCTCGATGTAGTCGCCCTCGCCGTATTCGTTCCATGCCTCGATAAAGACCAGCTTCTTCCCATCAGGGAGCTTATGGCCGGGGTCATCATCGTAGGCTTTCGCGTTCGAGAGCATCTTCTGCCAAAGCTCAGCGGACTTGCCGGTGCGGACCCTTGCACCAGGGCCATGCCACGGTCGCGAGTCCCAGCCGGCCTCGCAAAGCGGGATATACGGGATACTGGACATATTGTCTATCTGGTTCCAGATGTCCTTGTAGGCATCCACCATCCACGAATATGGCGCTACGTTCTGGCCTCGGTCTCCAGCCCCAGGATAGTTGTAGCCGCTAATGGCGCCGTAGCCCTCCGCCGCTATTGTTGCGATCTGGTCCTTTGAAGGCCCCGCGCACGCGATCAGATAGAGGCCGCCGACCCCGCTGTCCTCGCAGAGCTTATTCATCTTCGCAAACGCGGCTTTCGCCCCATCCTGGCCCATGTCCCCGGTGATGCCGTTCGGGTTGAAGATCACCACCACGTTCTTGCCGCCAAGCTTCAGGTAGTTCGGGCGCTTGAAGTAGTTGTCGATCCAATACTTCGTGACGTTCATCATATCGGCTTCGGAATGCGAGCCCGGGCCGTTGTGGTTCGCCCAGAGCAGGCAGAACTTCATTTTGTCCTGATACTTGGACTTGAGGAAGCCGTCGTTGAGCCCTTCTTCCAGGTGGCGCCCACCTCTGCTCCAATACCAGTCATAAATCAGAAACTTGATGCCGTGTTCGAGCGCCCAGTTGATCTGCCAATCCGCGACCTCGGGGTTTCCGTCGTGGTAGTAGCCGAGTATTGGCTTGCGCTCGGGATAATCGTTCAGGACTGACCACGCGCCATAGTCGCGCCAGCCTGGGAAGTTGTAGCAGCCCACCAGGTACTTGCCCGTGTCGGCGGCTTTCGGTTCCGGGACATATTTGAGACCCTTGACGGCGGCCTTGTCGAGCTTGGGGTAGATTCGAAGTTGAGCCTGCTTCTGGTCAGTGGGAGCAAACTTGGCACCCGCGTTCGCGGCAGCGAGTACCGTTCCGGCGCTGCCGAAAGTCTCTTCCCACTCGAAGTGAACTGTCTTGCCTGGCGCAAGGCTCTTGGCGACCTGCATCGTCAACTTCTTTGGCTTGCCACCGATCGTCAACGTGAGAGTGGCTGTTATGAATTGTGCATCAGCGCCGCCAGTGTTCGTGAATTCGAGGACGATCCTTGCTTTCGACCCCGCGCGGGTAAACGGGTC
>Ga0209638_1001063_pt1 | contig 17884 bp, 15 predicted proteins | sample BarGraNGADG00211_FD_184490 | JGI IMG/M metagenome (GOLD analysis project Ga0209638, IMG submission 184490) | Arctic peat soil microbial communities from Barrow, Alaska - Barrow Graham LP Ref core NGADG0002-211 (SPAdes) (version 2) | ecosystem: Environmental > Terrestrial > Soil > Wetlands > Peat...
TCGCCGCCCCATCGGCCGCGGACATGGACCCGAATCAGCTCTTCCGGGTAAACATCGACGGCGAGCCGCCCACGTTGGACCCGGACATGGCCTCGTGGGATACGTCTATCGCGGTCATCCAACAGGTGTTCGAGGGCCTGCTCAAGTTCGACAAAGACCTCAACCTGTTGCCCGGCTTGGCCAAGGATGTCCCAACGGTCGCTAACGGCGGGATTTCCTCCGACGGCAAGACCTACACCTACAAGCTGCGCACCGATGCCAAGTACAGCGACGGCAAGCCGGTCAGCGCCAAGGACATAGAGTACTCGCTCAAGAGGGCCCTCGATCCGGCGCTGGCTGCTGAGTATGCTTCCTTCTACTACACCGTGGCTGGAGCCGAAGAGTACAACACCTCGAAAGAGAAGGATCCCGCCAAGCTGCAGACCCTTCGAGACGCCGTCGGCGTGAAGGCTACGGACGACTCCACTCTCCAGGTCAAGCTGAAGGATTCGCGGGCCAGTTTCAACGATCTAGCTGCCCTCTGGCCCATGTTCCCGATCCGTGAGGACATTGTCAAGGCCAACAGCACCACTGAGAAGCCGGACAAGTGGACGGAGGACCCGAAGAACTACATCGGCAACGGCGCCTTCAAGATCACCGAGTGGGTCCACCAGGATCACATCACCCTGGTTCCCAACGACAACTACTACGGGACAAAGCCGAATATCAAGAAGATGGTCCTCACCATGGTGACCGATGCCCAGTCCGAGTACGCCGCCTACCTGACCGGCGAGCGTGAAATTGGCAAGGTGCCGACCGCCCTGATCGAGCAGGTGCAGAAGGACCCGAACCTCAGTCAGCAGCTGGTCCGCAGCCCCAGGCTGTCGACCTTCGCGATTCAGTTCAACAACAAGCAGAAGCCCTTCGACAACGTCAAGGTGCGTCAGGCATTCTCCATCGCCATCGACCGCGACGCGCTGATCAACAACGTGCGTAAGGGTGTCGGCAAGGCAGCTTACAGCTGGATTCCGCCCGGAAACCCCGGCTATCAGGCCGACCTGGGCAAGGAGTACAAGTTCGACGCGACCAAGGCCAAGCAGCTGCTGGCGGATGCGGGCTTCCCGAACGGACAGGGGTTGCCGCCCGTCACCTTCCAGTACGCCAATACCAGGAACAATCCCATCATCGCCCAGTTCGCCCAGGAACAGTGGAAGACCAGCCTTGGGATCGACGTCAAACTCGAGCCGATGGAGTCAAAGGCCTTCAGTGACGCCGTCAGCAAGGGACAGTACATGATGGGCTTCTACGGTTGGAACGCCGACTATCCCGATCCCGATAACTGGCTGCCCGAGCTGTTCGGCACGGGTGCCGGCAACAACCACACCTACTACAGCAATCCTACGCTGGATGACCTGATGAAGAAGGCCATCGCCGAGCCCGACGAGAAGAAGCGGATGCAGATGTGGGCCGATGCCCAGAAGACCGTCGTGGACGATGCAGTGATCATCTTCTTGTTCCACGATGAAAACTTCGTGCTGGTCAAGCCTTACGTCAAGGACGCATTCCTCACGGGCATGGATGGAACGGCCCTTCCCGCCAAGTTCTCCACCGATAGGATCTGGCTGGCAAAACACTGAGACCTGGGAGTGCGTGCGACAGGCCCGCGAGGTGGCGGTACCGAAGCGCCAAGAATCTGTAGTGCGGTGTAGAGCCACCGCGCTCCGAAAGGGAAGGGGGCCGCAGATGCGGCCCCCTTCTTACAACAGGGGTAGCACCCCGTATCCAGTAGGTGACCATGCAACTGTACCTTATCCGCAGAGTGCTGTGGATCATTCCGGTCCTGTTCTTCATAACTCTCATAACATTCGCCCTGATGCACTCGGTTCCGGGGGGGCCGTGGGACAGGGAAAAGAGGCTCGCGCCGGCCGTCGTCGAGAACCTTAACCGACGCTACGGACTCGATAAGCCTGTCTGGCTGCAGTACGTCGACTTTCTCGGGAATGCGGTTCACGGCGACCTGGGGGTCTCATTCAGCTATCAGGACCGGAAAGTCACCGACGTGATCCTGGAAGGGCTACCCGTCACGGCCACCCTGGCCTTCTCCGCCCTCCTGGTTGCGTTAATCATGGGCATCCCGATGGGGATCATTGCGGCCATAAAGCAGAACAGCTGGGCCGATTACCTCTGTCTGTTCTTCGCGACCATAGGCGGCGCCGTCCCCAACTTCGTCATGGCGATGCTTCTGATCATCGTCTTCTCCGTTGGACTGCACTGGCTCCCGACCAGTGGGTGGGGCACGTGGCAGAAACTGCTCATGCCTGCCTTCGCCCTCGGGGTCTACCACGCCGCGCTCCTTGCCCGTATCACCAGGGCCAGCATGATCGAGGCTATCAGACAGGATTACGTCCGAACCGCCCGAGCCAAGGGGATGTTGGAGAGCCTCATCCTCCTCCGCCACATTCTCAAGAACGCCATGATCCCGGTGGTCACAATTCTCGGGCCGGTAGCGGCGGGGCTCATCGCGGGATCATTCATCATCGAAAGCATCTTTGCCGTCCCTGGGGTCGGCAAATTCTTCATACAGGGTATCTTTGCGCGGGACTACGGTCTGATGATGGGCACCACCCTCTTTTACGCTGCGGTGATTGCCTTCGCCAACCTCGCGGTCGACATCCTGTACGGGTTCATCGACCCCCGCATCAGATACCAGTAGAGGAGCCCATTCGTGACAGCCCATGCGACCAAGATAGATTTGTCCGCACCGCCGCGGCACCAGGCCAGCCTGTGGGGGGACGCGTGGCACCGTCTGCTGCGCAACCGTATGGCCGTGGTGGGCGGCGGGATAGTGATATTACTGCTCCTCGTTGCGCTCTTGGCCAACTTCATCGCCCCCTACCCAAATAAGCAGGACTACTCGGCCGTGTTTCAAGCCCCTGGTGGCAAGTACCTGCTGGGCACTGACAATCTGGGGAGGGACCAGCTATCCAGACTGATACACGGTGCGAGGGTCGCGGTTATGGTCGGGATCTTCACCCAGATCGTGATCCTCGCGATAGGTCTCCCCATCGGCTCCATGGCCGCGCTCATGGGAGGCAAGGTCGATAACCTACTGATGCGCCTCACGGACATCGTTTACGCTTTCCCCGACCTTCTGTTGATCATCCTGCTCTCCACGGTCCTTCGCGACAACCCGCTCCGGGACGTCTGGGGAGGCTTGCTCATCATCTTCTTCGCCATAGGCGTCGCCAACTGGGTGGGAATAGCTCGGCTTACCCGAGGCCAACTGCTCTCCCTGAAAGAGCGGGATTTCGTGGAGGCAGCCCGCGCGCTGGGCGCCAACAACCCGCACATCATCTGGAAGCACCTGCTGCCCAACGCCCTGGGCCCGATAATCGTCTCGGTCACCTTCGGCATACCGTTCGCCATCTTTACCGAGTCCACCCTCAGCTTTCTGGGGCTGGGCATGGTGCCACCCAATCCGAGCTGGGGCTCCATGATCCAGGACGGCTACCAGGCCATCTTCGCCTATCCTTACTTGGTCCTCTTTCCGGCGCTCGCTATAGCCATCACGCTGCTATCGTTCACCTTCCTGGGGGATGGCCTGCGTGATGCACTCGATCCAAGGATGAAGTGATGAGAGTGATCGACTCCCACGTCCACATTTTCCCACCCGAGGTGGCAAAGCTCAGGGAGCATGTCTGCGAGATGGATGGCTACTTCGCCGACCTGTACGAGAACCCGGCCACGAAGCTCGCGTCGGTCGAGGACCTGATCGCGGAGATGGACGGGTCCGGGGTGGCGCTTTCGGTGATCTGCGGCTTCGGTTGGACCAACATGGAGCTGTGCGCCATGCACAACGACTACATGATGGATTGCCTCCGGAGATACCCCGGCAGACTTGTCGCCCTGGCCGCGATACAGCCGCTGGCTGGAGACGCGGCCCTAGTCGAGATTCAGAGGTGCCTGAGCGGCGGCATGAAAGGGGTGGGGGAGCTGATGCCGGACGGCCAGGGTTTCCGGCTGAGTGAGGTTGCCAGGCTGGCTCCGCTCTTCGAGGCGGCATCCGACCTGGGCTTCCTCGTGATGACCCACTGCAGCGAGCCCGTTGGCCACCAATACCCTGGAAAAGGCACCACTAGGCCGGGGGACGTGTGGCAGCTGGTGCAGGCGTTCCCCGAGGCAAAGCTGATCCTGGCTCACTGGGGCGGCGGATACCCCTTCTACGAGTTGATGCCGGAGGTGCATGCCGCCTCCAGCAATGTCTACTACGACTCGGCAGCGTCTAGCTATCTTTATGACCCTAGCATCGTGACTGAGTTGCAGCGCATAGTCGGGCCCGAAAGGCTGCTATGGGGCAGCGACTATCCGGTGCTGAGGCAGGGTCGGTTCCTCAGCAGGCTGGCAGAGTTGCCGATGGACGAACGGGACAGGTTCGCATTGCTGGGAGGCAACGCCGAGAGGCTTCTGGGTTCGGTGTGATGAGCGAGATGGCTTCCCTTCGCCTGTTTACCGCGCTGCAGCTTCCGCAAGAGTGGGTCGAGATCCTTTCCGACATTCGGGCCGAGTTGGATCGGGCCTCGGGCGGACGGCTCAAGACGGTGCGCCCAGAGCTAATGCACCTGACGCTGGTGTTCCTGGGCAATCAGCCCTCGGACTCCCTGAATAGCATTGGGGAGGCTCTGTCCACCGCGGCCTCTGAGATTGTTCCTTTCCGATTGACCCTTGGCCAGCCGGACTTCTTCGGGCAACCCCACAACATCCAGGTCATCTGGGCTGGGCTCGAGGCCACTCCCCCGGGGCTTCAGCAACTGCACTCTGCCATCTCCGTCCACCTGGCGGAGAGAGGGGTAGCCTTCGATCGCAAACCGCTGGTGCCCCACATCACCGTGGCTCGGGGGAGGCGCCCGCCGGATCGCAACGTCTCCCTCCAGAGCCACGCGGCCCGCCAGAAGCTCAGCTTACCCTCCGGCCTCATGTTGGAGACTAAAGAGTTCGTCCTGATGGAGAGCCGACTGGACCGCACAGGTCCCGAGTACAAGGTCGTGGAGCGTTTCCAGCTCCCGATCCCTCCATTTGCTTGACACCACCACCAGCCGACGTTACACTACGTGCCAACCACAGAACTGAAAAAGACTGTGATCAGGACGAGTAAGGTTCCGTCACGGCGCAGCGAGTCGGGTACAGTGTGAGCCGATGCTGTTGGGGGACGCTGAATGGACCTGGGAGTCGCGGACTGAACGGCTTGGCCCAGTAGGTTTCGCCGGAGTTTCCACCGTTATCAGGGAGTAGGGTATCGGATTGTGCCGCCCTTCGGGGCGAGCTGGCGATCCCGTACCCGCGGAGTGAGAGCGGGCTCGTCCCGTTCTAAGCTGGGTGGCACCACGGTAGCCCCGTCCCATGCATTGGGATGGGGCTTTTTTGATTCTGCCGACCGAAGGGGGTAAGAGCCATGCTTCAGCCAACTCTAGAGGAAGTGCAGCGCCACGTCGGGGAGGACACCATCGTCCCTGTCTGGCGCGAGCTGCTCGCAGACTTGGACACGCCGGTCTCGGCCTACGTGAAGCTCGGATGCGGTCCCGGCTCCATCCTCCTGGAGAGCGTCGAGGGCGGGGAGAGGCTGGGCCGCTACTCCTTCGTGGGCGTTCGTCCCACCTCCACCCTCACCCTGGCCGAGGGAGAGGCGAGCCTGCGGGGTGAGCTGGGCGACCGAGATGTCCCGTTCACCGACCCACTGGAGTTGCTGGACGGACTCCTCAGCCGGGATCGATGCGTGCCGGTGCCCAACCTACCCAGCTTCCACGGTGGGGCCGTCGGCTATCTCTCCTACGACCTCGCCCGCTACTTCGAGCGACTTCCCGAGCCACGCGGAGAGGGGCTGGGACTCCCATTGGGCCGCCTCGCCTGGTACAAGACCATCCTTGCCTTCGACCACCTGCGCCGCACCGTCAAGCTGATCGGCCACGTCCAGACCAGGGGCGATGTGGCCGGCAACTACGCGCGGACGGAGGCGGAGTTGGAGGCCCTGGCACAGCAGCTCAATGCCCCGGTGAGACAGCCAATCCCGGCCTCGAGACCCGTGGCGGGGGGGGCCGTCGCTTCCGCAACGCCAGTTCGGTCGTTCAACTTCCGGAAGGACCATTTCGAGGATGCAGTCCGAGCGGCCAAGGAATACATAGCCGCCGGTGATGCCCTCCAGGTGGTGCTTTCCCAGCGGATCTCGTTGCCGACCGGCGCCTCCCCTCTTGCCATCTATAGGGCGCTGAGAGCCATCAACCCATCCCCCTACATGTACCTGCTTGACTACGGCGACTTCCAGGTGATCGGCGCATCGCCGGAGATGCTGGTGAGGGTGGAGGAGGGGGTGGTTTCCGTGCACCCCATCGCCGGCACCAAGCGGCGGGGTAGCACGCCGGCCGAGGATGCTCGGCTGGCGGCCGAGCTGCTGGCCGACGAGAAGGAACGGGCCGAGCACCACATGCTGGTGGACCTGGGACGAAACGACGTGGGCAGGGTGTGCGAAGCGGGCTCCGTGCGCGTAACCCAGATGCTGGAGGTGGAGCGCTACTCTCACGTGATGCACATGGTATCCCACGTGGAGGGCAAGCTTAGCGAGAACCTGCGGCCGGTTGATGCCCTTAGAGCCGGCTTTCCCGCCGGGACGGTCTCGGGTGCCCCGAAAATCAGGGCAATGGAGATAATATCCGAGCTAGAGCCGGATGCCCGAGGCCCGTACGCAGGTGCCGTTGGCTACTTCGGCTTCGACGGCAACCTGGATACCGCCATCACAATTCGGACGATCGTCTTGAAGGATGGCGTTGCCCACGTCCAGGTTGGAGCAGGCATCGTGGCTGACTCCCTTCCGGAGAATGAGTACGAGGAAACGTTGCACAAGGCCGCGGCGACCCTGAGCGCCGTGCAGGCCGCGGAGGCGATGGATGATACTGCTGATCGATAACTACGACTCCTTTACCTACAATCTCTACCAGTACATATCAGAGCTTGGGGCCCGGGTCGAGGTGCGGCGCAACGACCGCATTTCTCTCGAAGAAATCGAAACCCTCGGTCCCGAACGGATAGTGATCTCCCCGGGGCCGAAGACTCCTACGGAAGCGGGCGTCTCCCTGGACGCGATCCTTCGTTTCGGGGCCACGATCCCAACCCTGGGGATATGCCTGGGACACCAGTGCATCGGCCAGGCGTTCGGCGCCAGGGTCGTCCGGGCCCCGGAGCTGATGCACGGCAAGACCTCCGCGGTGAGCCATTCCGGCGCCGGCATTCTCAAGGGGATGCCAAACCCCTTTCAGGCCGGCCGATACCACTCCCTGGTGGTGGACCGGGCGTCTATCCCGGCCGAGCTGGCGATCACGGCGGAATCGCCGGACGGCCTGGTGATGGGGCTTCGCCACCGGCGCTACCCGATCCATGGGGTTCAGTTCCACCCCGAGTCTGTTCTGACACCGCAGGGCAAGCAACTGCTGCGCAACTTCCTGGAGATGGAGAACTGAGATGGACATCAAGGAAGCCATTGCTCTGGTCGCCGACGGCGAGAACTTGAACATGGAGCAGGCCGGCGCCGCCATGGACGATATCGTCCATGGACGAGCCACCCACGCGCAGATCGCGGGCTTCGCCATAGCGCTTCGCATGAAGGGGGAGACCCCTGAGGAGGTGGCCGGCCTCGCAAGGGTGATGCGTCGCGAGGCGGTGCCTGTGCTGGTATCCGGCGACCTGCTGGACACCTGCGGCACCGGCGGCGATGGCCTGTCCACCTTCAACATCTCGACAATCGCGGCCTTCGTGGCCTGCGGCGCCGGAGCACGGGTGGCCAAGCATGGCAACAGGGCGTATAGCAGCCGGTGCGGTAGCGCCGATCTGCTGGAGGCGCTGGGGGTTGCTATAGAGCTACCCGCGGACGACGTGGCTGCCTGCGTGGAGAAGGTTGGCATCGGCTTCATGTTCGCCCCCATGTTCCACCCCGCCATGAAACATGCCGCCGCGCCAAGGAAAGAGTTGGGGGTGCGCACGGTCTTCAACGTGCTGGGCCCCCTGGCAAACCCGGCGCGGGCGTCCAACCAGCTGCTGGGCGTTGCCACGCCGAAGCTGGTTCAGCTTATGGGCGAGGTTCTCTCCCTGCTTGGTTGCGGGCGAGCGATGGTTGTCCACGGCCACGATGGGATGGACGAGCTCTCCCTCTCCGGCGCAACAACCGTATGCGAGGTCCGCGACCGGATGCTCCGAAGCTACGAGGTCGAACCTGAGGATATGGGGCTCTCCCGGTATCCCAAGGTGGCGATGACTGGGGGAGACGCGACTGAGAATGCGGCCATAACCCAGAAGGTGCTTTCGGGGGATCCCGGACCTCACCGTGAGGTCGTGCTGCTAAACGCCGGGGCCGCCCTCTACGTCGCGGGTAAGGTGGCCAACTTGCGAGAAGGTGTCTCTGCCGCCGCCGAGAGCGTGGATAGCGGTGCCGCCGCCGGTCGGCTTGCGGAGCTACGCTCCCTCTCCCAATCCCTCAAGCAGAGGAGGCTGTGCCGTGTTTCTTGACGACATCCTTGAGTCCAAGAGAGTGGAGATAGCGCAGCGCCGTAGCCAGGAGCCGCTGGCGTCCATCCAGCGCCGTGCCGCATTTGCGCCAGGCACCCGGGACTTCCTCGGCGCGCTCAAGCGACCCGGGCTGGGGGTGATAGCAGAAATCAAGCGGCGTTCTCCGTCCAGGGGCGAGTTGTGCCCCAACCTGGACCCGGCAGTCCGCGCGGCGAAGTACGAGGAGGGTGGCTGTGTGGCGGTGTCCGTGGTCACCGACGGACCCGCCTTCGGAGCTCTCCCCGATGACCTGAAGGTGGTTCGTGCAAAGGTGTCGGTTCCGGTCCTGCGCAAGGACTTCATCCTGAGCGAGTACCAGGTCTGGGAGGCCAGGGCCATGGGAGCCGACGCGGTGCTGCTGATCGCCGCGGCCCTCTCCCCGGAAATGCTCTCCTGCCTGACCGGCCTCACCCTGGGACTCGAGATGTGCCCTCTCGTGGAGGTCCACTCCAGCGATGAGATGAAGGTGGCGCTGGTGGTGGGAGCCTCTGTTATTGGGATCAACAATCGGGATCTGCACGGCTTCCAGGTAGAGATGGAGACTACTCGCCTCCTTCGCCCCCTGGCGCCTGCGGGGACGGCGGTGGTGTCTGAGAGCGGTTTCTCCACTCCGGAGCAAGCGGCCCTCGCTGCATCCTGGGGCGTAGACGCCATCCTGGCAGGCGAGGCGCTGGTCCGCAGCTCGGATCCAGCCGACCTTATTCGGGCACTCTCTGGCGCGGCGAACCTGGAACTGAGGGGTGGGCTGCGATGACCGTGGTGAAAATATGTGGCCTTATGGATCTGGACTCGGCCCTCGCGGCGCTGGAAGTAGGGGCCGACCTGCTCGGTTTCGTATTTGCCGCCGGAAGGCGCCAACTGAGACCGGAGGACGCAGCCTCCCTGGTGCGCGAATGTCGTGGCCGCTTTCCCGTGATACAGCGTTTGTGGCAGGCCGTGGGAGTCTTCGCCAACCAGCCGCTTGAGTTCGTTTGGCAGGCTGCCGGGGAGGTAGGCCTGGACCTCGTTCAGCTGAGCGGGGCCGAGGCTGCCGGCTACGGCCGATCGCTGGGAGTACCCTTCATCCGGACCTTCCACATGGACTGCGAGGGCACCGGGCCCGCGTTTTGCGACGGTGGCTCGAACAGCTGGGAGCGCGGGCGTTCCACCCGTACGAGCCTTGCCGGCATTTTGCCCACGCTCCCAGTGGAGGATTTCGCTGCGGAACTCCGCCTCTATCAGGCGGAGAGCGGAGCATCCCGACTCTTGCTGGACTCGGGCTCCCCGGGTAGGTGGGGAGGGACGGGCGAGACCTTCGCCTGGGATGGCGTGGCCGGCGCGGCCGGGGAGTGTCTGGTCGCGGGAGGGCTCTCCCCCTACAACGTATCGCGGGCCATAGCCACGCTGCATCCCTGGGGAGTGGATGTCAGCAGCGGAGTGGAGAGCGCGGGGCGCAAGGACCCCGAGCTGATAAGGCAGTTCGTGATGGAGGTGAAAAGGAATGAACACCATATCTCATAATCATGGCCGCTCAGACCGCGCCCTATCTACCAGCGCTCCCGACCGAAAGGGGCTCTTCGGAGGCTTTGGGGGCCAGTTCGTACCCGAGGTGTTGATGAGTGCCCTGATGAAGTTGGAAAGGGCCTACGAAGAAGCCCGGCAGGACACCGCCTTTCGGGAAGAGCTGTCGCGGCTGGAGCGCTGCTTCTCCGGCAGGCCCACGCCTATCTACCCGGCCGAGAGGCTGACCGCGGCTCTCGGTCGTGGCCTCATCCTGCTGAAGCGTGAGGACCTTGCCCACACGGGTGCCCACAAGATCAACAACGCCCTTGGCCAAGCGCTGCTCGCCGTGCGGATGGGAAAGCACCGAGTCATCGCGGAGACGGGCGCCGGCCAGCATGGTGTGGCCGCGGCAACCGTCTGCGCTCGCTTTGGCCTCCAGGCAGTCGTCTACATGGGACAGGAGGACATCGCCCGCCAGGCCATCAACGTGCAGCGAATGAAGCTGCTGGGCGCGGAGGTGGTTCCCGTAAACTCCGGCACGCGAACGCTGAAGGACGCCATCAACGAGGCGATGCGTGATTGGGTCACCAACGTGGACTCCAGCTACTACATGATCGGGTCGGTCGTCGGCCCTCACCCATACCCCACCATGGTGCGCGACTTCCAATCGGTGATTGGTCTGGAGGCTCGGGCCCAGTGCATCGAGTCCTTTGGGAGGCTACCGGACATGGTGGTGGCCTGCGTGGGCGGTGGCAGCAACGCCATGGGGATCTTCCATCCCTTCATCCAGGATGCCGGCGTGCGGCTGGTGGGGGTGGAGGCGGGCGGTAGGGGCTCCGGCCTGGGCGATCACGCGGCCACCATATGCCGAGGCGAGGTAGGTGTCCTCCACGGGGCCAAGAGCTACCTTCTTCAAAATGCTGATGGCCAGGTAGCCACCACCCACAGCGTCTCCGCCGGGCTGGACTACCCGGGCGTCGGTCCGGAGCACTCGCATCTCCACGCGATAGGCCGAGCGGAATACTGTTCCGCATCGGACCAGGAGGCGCTGTACGCCTTCGAGCAGTTGAGCCTACTGGAGGGGATCACGCCGGCAATGGAGTCCTCCCACGCGGTGGCGGCTGCCTGTGCCCTCTCTCGGGCTGCCTCGCCCGACGAGCTGATTCTGGTGAACCTCTCCGGCAGGGGAGACAAGGACCTGGGCATATACGCCGAGGCACGCGCCGGCCGGGCAGGAACTCAGAGGGAACCTCGTCGCCAGACCCTGGGTATGGTCCCCTAGCCATTCTGCTACTTCTGGAGGTGTGTAATGGGAAGAATCGCCGACCGCTTTCAATTTCTCAGGGCTCACAACGAAGCGGCCCTGGCCCCATACCTGACCATCGGCTATCCAACCTTGGCGAGCACCCGTGATCTGCTGTGTGGTATAGTCTCGGCTGGCGCGGATATGGTGGAACTGGGGCTTCCCTTCTCCGACCCGTTGGCGGATGGGGCCACGCTGCAGAGGATGAACCAGGTCGCCCTGCAGGGAGGGGTTAACCTGGTCCAGGCGCTGGAGCTGGTGTCCTCCGTGAGGAGCGATATCGACGTCCCCCTGATCCTCATGAGCTACTACAATCCCTTGTTGCGGCTCGGGGACCGGGGCTTTGCCAGGGCGGCCGCCGAGGCGGGAATTGACGGCTTGATCGTTCCTGACCTTCCGGTGGAGGAATCCGCTCCGCTCCGTGCGGCCTGCCGTGACCTCGGCATCGATCTCATCGGGATGGTGGCGCCCACCAGCCCTCGAGAGAGGGTGGCTGCCATTGCCGCCGAGGCGAGCGGCTTCGTCTACTGCGTCTCCCTGAGGGGGGTGACCGGCGCCCGCCACCAGCTCTCGGCTGGGGTCGCCGACCTGGTCGATCTCGTTCATCAATCGACGGATCTGCCGGCCGTGGTGGGCTTCGGCATATCCACGCTAGGACAGGTGCGAGAGGTCACCGCTTTCGCGGATGGCGTGGTTGTGGCCAGCGCACTGATGGACAGGATCGAGCGACAGTCCGGTAATCCGGTGGCTGCCGCGGTAGAATTTGTGCGAGAGTTGAAGGCAGCCTGCCGCTCGGACCCCTGACAACTGTTGGAGAAAACCGGATGGCTTTGGAGACAATCGACGCTCGTGAGCCCGCGTCCCTCAACGGAGGGGTCGCCAAAGCTCAGTCGAGCGTTCCCATCGGGGAGGCCCACCACAACCGCTCTTCATCCACCCCGCCCGCTCCTCGGTCCCGGCCTATCATCGACCTTGAGCTGGCAACTCCGGCCTTCAACGGGCCTCTGGCCCTGTTGCTGCAGCTGATCGAGAAGCGACGCCTTCCGATAACCCAGGTCAGCCTGGCCGAAGTGGCAGACCAGTACCTGGTCCGGATGAGAACGATTGCGGGGCTGGACCCTGAGCTGCTGGCCGACTTTCTTGTGATCGCCGCGCGGCTGCTGGTGATCAAGTCCAGGGAGCTGTTGCCTTCCCAGCCGGTCATCGTGGAGGAGGAGGGCGATCCTGCCGCCGACCTGGAGAGGCGACTCATCGAGTACAGGATATTCAAAGAGGCCGCCGAGCAGTTGAAGCGACTGGAGGAAGAGGGGCTTCACAGCTACTCACGCCAGCCCTCCGCCGAGCCGCCCAACTACCCGGAGCCTCCCCTCGCTCCGGTGCCCCCCGAGGCACTCCACTTTGCGATGGTCAGGATGCTGAAGGCGATGAAGCCCGAGGGGCAGCGACTCTCCTTGGAGTCGCGGGTATCGGTAGCGGAGCGCATACAGTACCTGCTCTCCTACCTCTCCGCGAGGACGTCGGCGGTGTTCTCCGAGATGGCGGGCCACACGATCGGTGAGATGGTGGCGACCTTCCTGGCTCTACTGGAGCTGTTGAGGAGGGGGGCGGTCAGCGCGGAGCAGGGCGAGGCCTTTGGGGAGATCCGCATCGCCCGTGTCCAGGAAGCCATGGACATGTAGTGGAGCGCGGCACCTCGAGTCGAGCCACGCATGGAGCGCGGCGCGTGAGCGCCGCTGGTGGGCAGGACGCCCGTGTTCCCAGGTAGGGCTCGCAGTCCCAGCCCGGCGCCGTCGGCCATCCACGAGGCAAGGGCGTGACCGCAACGGCAAGAGTATGACCACGAACGGCGGGAGAGACGGTCGCCAGTACCCGGCTAGTGTCTCGACTCCACTTGATTGAGGGCTGCCTCAACCTCGGCGGCCAGACGCTCCCACTTCCAGCGGGCCCGTGCATCGGCTGAGGCGGCGCGGCCCATAGCCTGACGGCGCTTAGGATCGGCCAGAAGAGCCGCGGCGGCAGCCCCCATTGCGCTGGAATCCCCCGGCGCAACCAGCAGCCCAGTCTCATCGTCGCTGATATACTCAGCCGCCTGACCCACCCGGTCCGCCACCACCGGCGCCCCCGCCGCCAGCAGGTCCAGCAGTTTCATCGGGCATTTGGCGCGGTTGAGGAGTCTATCGTCCATCAGGTAGAGCGCCACGTCCGCCAGGGCGAAGTAGTCCGGTAGACGCTCCATGGGCACCCAGCCCGCCAGCAGCAGCTTCTCGGCCAAACCCCGATCTGCCGCCAGCCGCCGAAGATCCGCCTCCTCGCCGTTCAACCCCGTCCCCACCACCAGCAGGCGGGCGTTCTCGGCAGAGCGTGCCACTACCTCGAAGGCGTCCAGCAGCCGCGACGGCTGGAACTCCACAAATCTGGTGTATACCAGAACCACCGGGTGCTCTCTCAGACCGAGCCGAGCCTTCAACCCGAACGAGTCTGCCGCGGCACGCAGTCCCGGAGAGGTTGGAGCGAGGGCGTTGGGAAGGTAGAGCACGTTGCCCGCGCCATTGGAGGCGGCCATTTCTTCCAGGGTCCGGCTGGCCACGCTGACCAGGTGGGCGTGCCGAAGGCTCCACAACTCCTGGGCAGCAACAAGCCGCTTCACCCATCCCGGGAATGGTTGCCTATCGTTCCAGCCGCCCTCGCCCTCCCAGTCGTCGGTGTCCAGGGCCAGAATGCCGTGGAAGAGGTGAAGTCGTCGGAGCCACCAGAAGAAGAGGAGCAACGCCCCGGAGTAGGCCATCGGCTTGAAGCCATACAGTACGTTGGGCCGACATCTGAGACAGTGCCACGCCATCAGCAGAAGCTGCCAGAGGTGGGAGAGGCCGGCTAGGCGGGGCCCTCGACCGGCGTGCCTGATCGCGACCCCGTTGACCGAGGATGGCCCACCCCCGTCTCCAGGTTCCCTTATCGGAAGAATCAAACACACCTGGTGGCCCCGCGCAACCAGCGCCTCCGCCAGGGGGAGCGCCCGCACAGCCATGGTCTGCTTGCCGGCAAGTCCAAAGTTACCGGCAATGGCTATGCGCATCCCTCGGCGCCCTCCCAGGCCGATCCGCGCATCACTCGACGGTGACGCTCTTCGCGAGGTTCCGCGGCTGGTCGACGTCGCAGCCCCTGCTCACCGCGGCATAGTAGCTGAAGAGCTGCATGGGAATCACGTTCACGAATGGGGAGATCATCTCCGGCACCCGCGGCACGTAGATCACCTCGTCCACGTACTCCTTGATCTCGTCGTCCCCATCGGAGGCGATGGCCACGACCCGCGCCCCCCTGGCCTTGACCTCCTGGATATTGCTCACCATCTTCTCGTACGTCTTGGACTCGGTGACCACGGCAAGGACCGGCATGGAGGAATCCAGCAGCGCGATGGGGCCGTGCTTCAACTCCCCGGCGGGATACCCCTCCGCATGGATGTAGCTAATCTCCTTCAGCTTGAGAGCCCCCTCCATGGCGGTGGGATAACCGACTCCCCTCCCGAGAAACAGAAGGTGTGCGACGTTGGCCACGGAGTAAGCCACTCTGGCGGCCTCCTGGGCTGTGCCGAGGGCCCTCTTCATTGCCTCGGGCGCCGAGGCCAGCTCCCTGCCGATCTGCTCCGCCTGCTCCGCGCTGATTGTCTCGCGCGATCTTGCCACGTGGAGCCCCAGCAGCATCAGCACGGCCAGCTGGCCGGTGAAGGTTTTGGTTGCTACTACGCCGATCTCGGGTCCGACCTGCAGGTAGAGCACCGCATCGGCCTCGACGGTGATCGCGCTGCCTACCACGTTCGCCACGGCCACCGTCTTGGCCCCCATCTCCCGAGCCTTCCGGAAGGCGGCAAGGGTGTCCGCGGTCTCACCGGACTGCGAGACGGCGACAAACAGGGTGTGGCTGTCCATGATCGGATCGGCGTAGCGGAACTCGGAGGCAACCGCGACCTCCACTGGGATGCGAGTCCACTCCTCGTAGGCGTACTTGGCGATCATGCAGGCGTACAGGGAGGTGCCGCAGGCGGCGAGCACGATCCGGTTAACGTCGCTCAGATCGATCCGCTCCATCTCCGCCAGCTGCGACCCCGGCCGGCCCACCCGGCCGACCATGGCGTTCGTCACGGCCTCGGGCTGCTCGTTGATCTCTTTCAAAACGAAGTGGGGATAGCCGCCCTTCTCCGCCGCCCCGTGGTCCCACTCTACCTGCACCACCTGCGCGTCCACCCTCTTGCCGACGGAATCCCAGATGGTTACCTCGTCAGGGGTCAGCAGGGCAAGCTCTCCCTCGGCCAGCCGGATGATCCGGCGCGTCCTGTGGAGAACAGCCGGGATGTCCGAGGCAAGGTAGTTCTCGCCATCCCCAAGGCCGACGATCAGCGGGGCGTTCTGGCGGGCGCCCACGACCGAATGGGGCTCGTCCAGGCTGAGGACGGTGATTGCGTAGGCGCCGCGCACCTGAAGAAGAGCCCGCCGCACGGCCGAAAGCAGCCTGGAGCCGGTACCGTCCTCGCCCAGCTTCTCGAGGCTTGACATCTCCTCCTCTATCAGGTGGGCCAGCACCTCGGTATCGGTCTCGCTGGCAAAGTGGTGACCTCGCTCCAGAAGGCCCCGACGGATGGTTGCGTAGTTCTCTATTATGCCGTTGTGGACCACGCACAGCCTTCCGGAGCAGTCCGTGTGGGGATGTGCGTTCTCCGTGGATGGCCTACCATGGGTGGCCCAACGCGTGTGCCCGATGCCGACGACTCCCTCCGGCCCGGAGCCATCCAACTCCTTCGCCAGGTTCGCCAGCTTGCCGGCGGCCCTGCGGATCGCTAGCGTTTGATCTGGCGTTATCACGGCGACACCCGCCGAGTCGTAACCGCGGTACTCCAGGCGGCGAAGGCCGTCCATCAAGATGGGCAGCACCTCGGACTTGCCCGTATAGCCCACTATTCCGCACATGTTCTACTCACTCCCCCCGCAGGCTGAGTCTCATCAGCTCGGACGCCGACCCCGCAAGGCTCACCGGATCCGGTGACTGCCGGCGAATCTCCCCCAGGGTTACTCCGTCCAGTGTGCGTTCGCCATCATCATCGAACATCACCCTCGGCAGGACCCAGCCATCTACTCGATTCTGTTTAAGTGTCTCCAGCACGTCGCCCCCGGTCAACAGCCCAGAGACGGTAACAGTGTCGCCAAAGAATCGGTTCTGCACAGGGTGCAGATCTACCCACAACCCTTGAACACGGTTCATCTCGCCGGCCAGCTGCAGCAGCGTGAGATAGGCGGAACTGCCGCAGATCCAGCCGACTCGCCTGGGTCTAGGCAGTTCCACAGGCAGCCGGCGCCGCGAACTGGCCCAGGAAGAAAGCAATCGACGTACCAATCCCACCCCATTGTCCAGCTGTGGGAAGCCATCGTACCATGAAGAAGGAGGTACCGGGAGTCCCGACATGACATAGAACTCGTCCGAAAGCTGCACGAAGCTCCTGCCCAGCTTCGCCCGGTAGCGCTTCTGCAACGGCGTTACCTGCTGGACAATCCTCTGAGCCTCCTCAGGGCTAAACACCCGCATCTCCGGGTTTCGGCAGAAACGAGTGAGCCCAACCGGTACGGCCGCGGTCGAAAGTACAACGTCGGGTCTGGCCGCCAAATCCTCGATGGTCCTGGTAAGCTGCTCCCCGTCGTTCAGGCCTGGGCAAAGCACAATTTGGGCGTGCAACTCCACTCCCCGGCGTCCCAGATCGTCTATTTGCGATAGGATGTCCGGCGCCTTTATCCCCAGCAGCCGGTTTCTCAGCGTCCGGTCGGTGGCGTGGACCGAGACGAACAGCGGGCTCAGCCTCTGCTCCTCGATGCGGTCCAGATCGGCGTCGCCGAGGTTGGACAGGGTGATGAAGTTTCCGAATAGGAAGGATAGCCGGTAGTCATCGTCCCTTATGTAAAGCGAACGGCGCATTCCCTTTGGGAGATTCCTCACGAAGCAGAAGCCGCATCGGTTCCGGCACTGGTGTATGGCGTCGAAGATCGGACTCGCGAACTCGATGCCGAGCTCGTCGTCCCAATCCTTATCGACCTGGACCTCGTGCTCCTCGTCCCGGCGGCGGAAAACCAGGGTCAGATCGGTCGAAGCGGCGGCAAATCGGAAGTCAATTATGTCCCGGAGCGGCTGTCCGTTCATCTGAACCAGCGTATCCCCGGGCAGCAACCCGCACTCGTCCGCGATGCTGCCGGGGGCCACTGCGGAAACCGCCCCACCCGCAGGGGTGATCTTGTTGCTCTTGCTCATGATAGTCAGTGTAACAGAGCCTAAGGGCAGTGGCACTAAGTTGCCGATAATCTCAAAGTGCGCAGAGTGCGCGGAGAATCGCATTTTGATGCTCTGCGCCCTCTGCGTTCTCCGCGGCGAGAAGTGCCCTGTTGTGCCCCGAAAGCGCAGCTGCAGTATTAACTAGTCCGGCTCGCCGGAAGCCATGGCGGCATAGTAGCCTCGCCGCTCCTCCGGTAGCATCACCGCGACCCTGGCCATCATCCGGTC
>Ga0209638_1001064_pt1 | contig 17879 bp, 17 predicted proteins | sample BarGraNGADG00211_FD_184490 | JGI IMG/M metagenome (GOLD analysis project Ga0209638, IMG submission 184490) | Arctic peat soil microbial communities from Barrow, Alaska - Barrow Graham LP Ref core NGADG0002-211 (SPAdes) (version 2) | ecosystem: Environmental > Terrestrial > Soil > Wetlands > Peat...
CGGGCTAGGCTCTAAGATCGCAGACGCAATCGGTCCAGGAGGAGAGCGCATGCCCGTTGTCGAGCCCGGCAAGATTCGTAACCTCGCTGTCGCAGGTCACCGCGGTACGGGGAAGACGTCGCTGATCGAGGCGCTTCTCTTTCAGTCCGGCGCGACGACGCGCCTTGGAGCGGTGGAAGGGGGAACGACCGTCTCGGACTGGGACGAGGACGAGCACAAGCGCCAGCTCTCGCTGCAAGCCTCGATCTGCCATGTGCTCTGGGGCGGGAACAAGATCAACCTGATCGACACGCCCGGCGACGCCGGTTTCCAGGGCGATCTGCTGGCGGCGCTCAGGGTCGTCGAGGGCGTCGTGCTGGTCGTCAGCGGCGTGATGGGAATCGAGGTGCAAACCGGCCGGATCTGGAAGCGCGCCGAAGAGCTGGGTCTTGCGCGCTGCCTGGTCGTCAACATGCTCGATCGCGAGCGCGCCGACTTCTTCCGCGTTCTGGCCCAGCTCCAGTCGCAGCTCTCGCCTCACTGCGTCGCGGTTCAGATTCCGATCGGCGCCGAGCACGAGCTCAGCGGCGTCGTAGATCTCTTGCACCTCAAGGCCTATTCGAGCGCCGGCGCGGCGAAGGAGACGGTCGCCTCGGAGATTCCGGCCGAGATCGCGGACGCCGTCGCCGCCGAGCGCGAGAAGCTGCTCGATGCCATCGCCGAGACCGACGAGGCGCTGATGGAGCGCTATCTGGAGGGCGAGGAGATCGGCGGCGAGGAGCTGGCAAACGCGCTCGAGCAGGCCGTCCTGCACGGCGAGCTGTTCCCGGTTGCCTGCTCGGCCGCGACGAAGAACCTCGGCTCGACGGCGATTCTCGACCTCGCTTCGGAGTGCATGCCCTCGCCCGAGGAGAAGGGCGCTCCCAGCGGTCTCGACGGAGTCGGCTCCGGCGCCTTCGTCTTCAAGACGATCGCAGATCCCTTCGCCGGGCGCATCAACGTCTTTCGCGTCCTCGGCGGCGCCGTCAAGTCCGACTCCACGCTCACCAATCCGCGCACGCGCGGCAAGGAGCGCGTGGGCCAGCTCCTGCTCATGCAGGGCAAGGAGCACACCAGCTCGGACGCGATCGGCGCGGGCGACATCGCCGCGGTGGCCAAGCTCAAGGACACCCAGACCGGCGATGCGCTGCTCGATACCGATCGCCAGGTCGAGCTGCCCTCGATCGGCTTCCCCGAGCCGGTGATGAGCTTCGCCATCACGCCCAAGGCCAAGGGCGACGACGAGAAGATGGCCTCGGCGCTGCGCCGCCTGGCCGAGGAGGATCCGACGCTGCTCATGCGCCGCGATCAGCAAACCGGTGAGCAACTCCTCTCGGGCATGAGCCAGATGCACGTCGAGGTGGCCGTCGAGCGGCTCAAGCGGCGCTTCGGCGTCGAGGTCGAGCTGCACCAGCCGCGCGTTCCCTACCTGGAGACGATTCGCAAGGAGGCGCACGGGCACGGTCGCTACAAGAAGCAGACCGGCGGACGCGGACAGTTCGGCGACTGCCACATCGAGATCGAGCCGATCGGCGCCGACGAGGAATACGAGTTCCTCGACAAGATCGTCGGCGGTGTCATTCCGCAGAGCTTCCGGCCCGCGGTGAACAAGGGAATCCTGGAGGCGATGCAACGCGGCGAGCTGGCCGGCGCGCCGGTCAAGGGCGTTCGCGTGCGTCTCGTCGACGGCAGCTACCACACCGTCGACTCCTCCGAGATGGCCTTCAAGATCGCCGGCTCGATGGCCTGGAAGCAGGCCTACGAGCAGGCCGACCCGGTTGTCCTGGAGCCGATCATGGAGGTGGAGGTGACCGTCCCGGACGAGGCCGTGGGCGCCGTCAACGGCGATCTGAACTCTCGCCGCGGTCGCCTGCAGGGAATGGAGCCCGCCGGCGGGATGACGACGATTCGGGTCGAGGTGCCGATGGCCGAGATTCTCACCTACGCGCAGTCGTTGACCTCGCTCACGGGCGGTCGCGGCGACTACCACATGCAGTTCCTGCGCTACGAGGAAGTCCCGTCGCACATCGCCCAGAAGATCGTCGAGCAGGTTAAGAAAGAGCGCGAAGAGGAGCACAGCCACTAGGCTGAAGCTATGCGCATCACGCGCAACGAATCATCCAAACCCTGTGCAATCTGCGGACGGCGGCTGCTGATGGGCGAGCAGTTCAGCCGTTTCTCGCCCGGAGGGCGCGGCGAGCTGGTCGAGGTTTGTCGCCTCTGCTTCGAGAAGGCGATCGATCACGGCTGGTCGAGAGAGGGGGCGCCGACGACGCCGACGCGCGCCGAGACGCAGCGAAGGCGCGGCCTTCTATCTTCTCTCTTCGGCATCGCCCGCGGCGAGACGGAGGAGACGGTGCTCGCCGAGCCGATTCTGCGCCGCCTGGGCACCGAGGAGGTCGTCGTGGTCGAAGCGGCGGATGTCTTCAACACGAGCCCGTACCGGCGCACGGTCGGTGGCGTGGCGCGCAGCCTGGGCGAGCCGCACGCGAGCATCGTGGCGCTCTCGGGAGCGAAAGCGGAGTTCGTGCTGACCATCGCCTGGGATCTCTCCTGGTACCAGTACCGCATCTCGCTCGACGCGGCGCAGCAGGTGAGGCTGGTCGAGCGCGGGCACGAGCTGCAGGAGCTGAAGCAGCCCTACACCAACTGGAACGCACGGGTCGAGGAAGATGGCCGCGTGGTTCCGGACATCGCGCGTATCGACTCGCTCGGTTGAGCGCGAAGGCGCGGCGCACTGGCATTGTCGCCAGCTACTCGTAGAATGCTAGGCAGATGATCTACTGCGTGGTACCACCCGAGCTCGCCGACGATCTCTTCGACAGGATGGTCGAGTACTACAAAGACAATCCGAACGTTACGGTGATCATCGATCGTCGCGGCGGTAAAGAGTCGGCGGCGCGCGCCGCCGCGAAGAAGCCCGAGGAGAAGCGCCGGGCGCGCATTCCGGGCACCTTCCCGGAGATCAGCGCTCACTAGCTCGCGCTGCCAGGCGCCGCAACCCCGGGTTCGGCTGAGGGCGCGTGTATGGTGCTCGTCGTGAGGCGCAAGCTGGTTGTCTTCGTTCCCGTTTCGTCGCTGGAGAGCGTGTGCGAGGCGCTTTTCGCCGCGGGCGCGGGGCGAATCGGCAACTACGATCGCTGCGCCTGGTACACGGTGGGCACCGGGACATTTCTCGCCTGCGAGGGGGCGCGACCGCAGGTGGGAGAAGTCGGCCACGACGAGCGCGTTACCGAGTACCGCGTGGAGACCGTCTACCCGAGCGAGCTGGAGGCCGAGGTCGTGCACGCGCTGCGCGAGTCACATCCCTACGAGGAGCCGGCCTTCGACATCTACGAGCTGGTGGAGGCCACAAAGTGTTGAAGGCGCGCCTCTTTACGGACGGCGGCTCGCGAGGCAACCCGGGTCCGGCCGCCTACGGCTACGTGCTCGAAGATCCGGCCGGGACGGTGCTCGACGCACGTGGCGAGGCGATCGGAGTCGCAACCAACAACGTGGCCGAGTACAGCGGTCTCGTGGCCGGGCTGGCGAAAGCGGTGGAGATCGGAGTGGCGGAGCTGGAGGTCGTCTCGGACTCGGAGCTGATGGTGCGACAGATGAAGGGCGACTACCGGGTCAAGAACGAGGGGTTGAAGCCGCTGTTCCAGAAAGCGAGCGGGCTTGCGGACAGAATCGGCAAGGTGAGCTACCGGGCGGTGCGGCGCGAGCACAACAAGCTGGCCGACCAGCTGGTGAACGAGGCGCTGGACGCCGCGAGCGGTCGTTAGCGACTCGTCGCTCCGGGCTATACTTGGCGCCACGCGGATGTAGCTCAGTTGGCTAGAGCGTCTGCTTGCCATGCAGAAGGTCGAGGGTTCGAATCCCTTCATCCGCTAAGAAGCGGCCGGAAATCTTACGATTTCCGGCCGCGAGAATAAAGCCGGCGAGCCGCGGCTGCGCTGCGGGGCTCGGTTTGTGTCGGCGGAACGGCGTTTTGTAAGCCGCGCCCGAGATGTCGGTCGCGGGGCCGGTAGAAAGTCGTTTCCCGACCGACGAAAGTCGCCAGACTTTTGTCGGCTACTACTTACGAGGCTTGGCGTGGGCGGCGATCGCGCTCTGGAACGTCCCGGTCAGGGTGAGTGCGCCGTCGACGCTCAGATGGCGCGAGTCTCGGTACAGGGAAACGCCGTTCTTCACGGTCGTACAGCGGTTCTTTTCGCAAAGCTGATTCTCGAGATCGAGGAGCCAGGCCCCCTTGACTCCGCGAACCGCGGCTTTGTCGGTCTTGGTCGCAAGCCGCAGCCACTTGTCCACCGCGCTGCGTGGCAGCGAGCTTGAGCAACCACCGAGCAGGACGCGCACAACCGCGCAGGTGGCCGGATCGAGCGGGAGCACGGGGATTGGTTGCACGAGCAGCACCGGCACGCCAGCCGCTTGCAGTCGCAGCAGCGTCGTATGGAGCACCTGTCGCCAAATGCGGGCCTTGCCCGTATTCGAGAAGGTGAGTCCCTGGCCGATAAAGCCGAGCCCGTCAACGGGGTTCTGCAGATAGAAGTCGGTGCGCGAGGCCAGCACAACGAGGCTCGGCTTGTGCTGAATGATGTAGTCGAGCGACTCGGAGGCGAAACGGGGGCAGGTCTTGCTCTCGCCGTCGATTCTCTTCAACCGCACCGGCATGAATGGACATGAGGTGTAGGTGGCCATTCGGACGGTGTAGCCCTCCCGGTTGCCCGCTTGGATGACGGGCTCGGCGAGTTGACCCGCGTTTGAGTCTCCGAACAGGATCACATCGCCGCGCGGGTGTTTCACTCTCCAGACGCACTGCGCGTTCTTGGCCGAGCCGAGCGTCGCACCACTGGCGCAGTGGCGGCGATGGTCGAGGTGGAGGCGCTCGGTTTGGCTCCAGCTCGTCATCGCCTTCGTGGAGCTCAGAGAGTCTTGAGCGCGAAGTAGGCCGAGATTGGCGACGATCGGCAGAGCTATACAGGCCGAGGCCAGAGCGATTGTGCTGCGCCCCGCCACGGGCGAGCGCGATCCGATCCGGGAATGGAAGCGAACCGGGTTTTCCACGAAGCGATAGCTAAGCCAGGCGGGGAGGAGGCTAAAGCCGGCGGCGACCGGAACGGCCCAACCCGACGTGGGCCAGAGCGCCTTGGCGAAGACGATCAGCGGCCAGTGCCAGAGGTAGATGCTGTAGGAGAGATCGCCGAGCCAAGCCATCGGACGAAGGCTTAGCAGACGCGAGACCCCGAAGGACGCTCGGGTTCCGCCCGCGATCAGCAGACAAGCGCCCCCGACAGGCAGCAGAGCGGACATCTCGTTGAAGCCCACCTGGTGGATGTAGAAGGCCGACAGAACCAGCGCGGTCCCTCCGGCGAGGTCGAGGACGGTCGCCAGTCGAGCGGGAAGCCGATGGAGCAGCGGAAGCGCGAGCACGAGCAGGGCGCCAACCCCGAACTCCCAGGCCCGCGTGGGTGAGGAGTAGAAGACCAGCTTGGGGCGAGCATGGGCGCCAGACGGGTAGTAACCGTGCGAGAGAGCCAAGGAGAGCCAGAACGACAGACCCGTGGCCAGCCCGATGACCGCCCAGGTCCACGCTCTGCTGCGACCCCGGCCCGGGCGCGAGCGATCGAGCCGCCAGCCCGCCAGCAGGAGTAGCGGAAAGACGATGTAGATCTGTGCGATCACCGACAGCATCCAGGTGTGCAGCAGCGGATTGAGCTGCGTGCTCACGTCGAAGTAGCCGGTGTGCAGAGTGACGAGATAGAAGTTGGCAAACAGAGCCGCCGCCGAGATTCCTGTCATGGCCGCCATGTGCTGCGTCCCGGCCGGGTCGGCCAGTATCCCGACGAGCGCGACGACAATCAGCATCACTGCCGGCGCCGGCAGGATTCGCCTGGCGCGACGAGCGTAGAAGCCATTCAGGCTGAGGCGCCCGTTCCTGTCCAACTCGCCGAGCAGCGTGCCGGCGATCACGAAGCCGGAGATGACGAAGAAGACATCGACTCCCGTGAATCCGCCCGGGAAGGAAAGATCGGCGTGATAGAGCACGACGAACGCGATTGCCAGCGCGCGCAGGCCCTGGATGTCGGTTCGCTTCTTCACGCCGGCGACAGGATAGATGGCGCACTCGGCGTTGAGCGGGAGGGACCTACCGGGCGGCGCGGGATCGAGAGGATTGCCCTGCATGCCGTGGGTTGGGCGGACGTGTGCCGCAGAGCGGGCGAGTGTGTTGCCGCCGTTGTATTACGATTCGCCGGCACGGCGCGGTGGCCGAGTGGCTAGGCAGAGGCCTGCAAAGCCTCGTACAGCAGTTCGATTCTGCTCCGCGCCTTTTTGTTACGCCCAGAACGAAACGAGGCACTCCATCGCCTGGCCGCGCTCGGCGGCGCGTGGATGCCAGGGCCCGCACGGTTCGTGCGGGCGCACTGGTAGTGCGATTGACGGACCGAGTGGTCACTGGCGCCGCGAATCGGCCGCATCGGGCGTGCGGGCCTGGCGGAGTCGGCCTCCTTGTCGACGGGTCTTCATTCCGTTCGTGGCTCCGCCGTGAACAACCCCGCTTCCCCTGCTCGACGGGCGCCGGCTTCTAGAGCTGGCGCGCGAGCGCGACGCCGCCCACGGCGATCAATACCGCCGCGACGGCGATCAGGCCGAGCGCGATCGCCGTCGGCACGAAGAAGGCGACGACAGCGGCAACGATCACCAGTGCGGCAAGCGCGGCGTAGATGAGGGGGTGACGATATTTCCGCATGGGCAGGCCTAGAAAGGATGGGCCTCCGCACATGATCGGCGGGCGGATTCGAGCGTCAACCCTCCATCGGGGGTATCGGCTAGAGTTCCGCTTCCGATGGCAGCGATTCTCATGAACGGCTCCGCGTTGGCGGCCCGAGTGCGCGCCGAAGTCGCCGAGCAGGTGCGCGAGCTCGGGCACGTCTCACTGGCCACAGTGCTCGTCGGCGACGATCCCGCTTCGGACGTCTACGTCGGTTACAAGCACAAGGATTGCGGCGAGGTCGGGATCGAGTCGATCGACCACCGCCTCCCGGCCGACGCGAGCGAGGAACAGGTGCTGGCGCTCGTGCGGCAGCTGAACGAAGACGAGAACGTCGACGGTTTCATTGTCCAGTCGCCCGTTCCGCCGCAGGTCAACGAACCGCGCGTGATGGAGGCGATCGACCCGCTCAAGGACGTCGACGGTTTCAGCCCTGTCAACGTCGGCCGCCTCTGGCTCGGGCGCGAGGGGCACATCTCCGCCACGCCGCTCGGGATCATGGAGCTGCTCCGCGCCTACGAGGTCGAGCTGGAAGGTGCGGACGCCGTGATCGTCGGGCGCAGCGAGATCGTTGGCAAGCCGATGGCCGCCCTGCTCTTGCGTGCGAACGCGACGGTGACCTTCTGCCACACGCGCACTCGCGACATGGCAGAGCGCACGAGGAACGCCGATCTTCTGGTTGCGGCGGCGGGCCGCGCCGGCCTGATCCAGCCCGAGATGGTCAAACCGGGCGCCACGGTCGTCGACGTCGGCATCACCAGAACCTCCGAAGGGCTCGTCGGTGACGTAGCAGGGGGCGTGGCGGATGTAGCCGGCCTTCTCACACCGGTGCCGGGCGGCGTTGGCCCGATGACGAGAGCGATGCTCCTCACCAACACGGTCAGAGCGGCCCGTGTTCGGCGAGGATTGCTTGCTTTCGACTAGCTACGCCGTTATTTTTGACGGGCTTAACCACCGCTCGACGGCTGACGGCTCGGTGCCTGGGCCGTCGCAGTTTCAAGGAGGAAATGTTGGCTCAGGGCACCGTCAAGTGGTTCTCCAATGAGAAGGGCTTCGGATTCATCGAGAGAGAGGGCGGAGACGACGTCTTCGTTCATCACTCCAAGATCACCATGGATGGATATCGCACACTCGTCGAAGGACAGAAGGTCGAGTTCGAGATCGTTCAGGGCGACAAGGGTCTACAGGCCGATAACGTCCAAGTAGTCTAGGAGCGCCACAAAAAGTGTTATCGAAACGGGCCCCGCGGGGCCCGTTTCTTTACCCGCTTCCTCGGTCGGCGGTAGAAGCGCCCGGGAGACGTCGATCGCCGTGGCCGCCTGACGCCGCTGGCGGCACGATCCTCTCCGAGCCCGTGTGTCCACACTGTTCTCTCCGGGCTCGTACCGCCAGCGACGCCCCGAGAAACCGGCTTCGTTTCGCGAAAAAGAGGCGCGAACAGAGCTTTTTGGACAGAACACCGACGCTACTGGCAGGATTGGGGCGTGGCCATCTCGCGCGAACAGGTTCTGCATGTCGCCAAGCTGGCCCGGCTCGCGCTGAGCGAGGAGGAGGTCGAGCGCTTCTCGGAGCAGCTCAATGCCATCCTCGAAGCGATCGGGAAGGTCTCCGAGCTCGACCTCGCGGACGTGCCGCCGACCTCACATCCGCTCGCGCTTGTCAACGTGGTCGACGCCGACGAGCCACGCCCGTCGCTCGAGCGGGAGCAGGCGCTCGCGAACGCGCCCGAGAGCGAAGCGAATGCCTTCCGGGTTCCCGCCAGTGGCTAACTCGATCGACACGTTGCGCCTGACCGCCGAGGGGGCGATGGGCCTACTCGAGCGCGGCGAAGTGAGCGCGGCGGAGTTGCACGGCGCCTACTTGGGTGCGATCGCAGCTCGCGACGGCGAGATACACGCCTATCTGAAGCTCGTCGAGGAATGTCAGGGCAGCGGCGTTCCAATCGCCATCAAGGACGTGATCACGACCGAGGGGATCGAGACGACGGCCGGCTCGAAGATCCTCGCCGGCTACGTGCCGGTGTTCGACTCGACCGTGGCGGCCAAGCTCAAGCGGGCGGGCCTGCCGCCGCTCGGCAAGACCAACATGGACGAGTTCGCGATGGGCTCCTCGACCGAGAACTCCGGCTACGGGCCAACCCGAAATCCGTGGGATCCAGAGCGGGTGCCCGGCGGATCGTCGGGCGGCTCGGCGGCGGCGGTCGCCGGCGGCCTGGCGCCCTGGGCGCTCGGTTCCGACACCGGCGGCTCGATCAAGCAGCCGGCCTCGCTCTGCGGCCTCGTCGGTCTGCGCCCGACCTACGGCACTGTCTCGCGCTACGGCATCATCGCCTTCGCCTCCAGTCTCGACCAGGTGGGGCCGCTCACCAAGACCGTGCGCGACTGCGCGCTGCTCTACCGCATCATCGCCGGGCGCGACCCGCTCGACTCGACCACGGTCGAGCTGCCCGCGCCGATCGAGCTGCCCGAGGCGCTGGACATGAAGGGCCTGCGGATCGGCATGCCCAAGGAGATGATCGAAGCCGAGGGCATCGCGCCGGGCGTCAGGGCCGAGACCGAGCGGGCGATAGCGCTCTGCCGAGAGCTAGGCGCCGAGGTCGAGGAATGTTCGCTGCCCCTTTCGATCGAGTACGGGCTGGCCTGCTACTACCTGATCGCGCCGGCCGAGGCCTCTTCGAACCTGGCTCGCTTCGACGGCGTCCGCTACGGGCACCGCGCCAAAGGCGCGAAGACGCTGATCGAAATGTACGAGCGCACCCGCGACGAGGGCTTCGGCGACGAGCCCAAGCGCCGCATCATGATCGGCACCTACGCGCTCTCGGCCGGCTATTACGACGCCTTCTACGGCCAGGCGCAGAAGGTGCGCACGATCATCGCGCGCGAGCACGCGGCCCTGTTCGAGCGCTTCGACCTGATCGTCAGCCCGACCTCGCCGACGGTGGCCTTCAAGCTGGGGGAGAAGACCCACGATCCGCTGGCCATGTATGCGTCGGACGTTCTCACGATTCCACCCAACATGGCCGGGCTGCCCGGGCTGTCGATCCCCTGCGGGCTCTCCGAGGGCTTGCCGGTGGGGTTGCAGCTGACTGGACCGCAGTTCTCCGAGAACGTCCTCTTCCGCGCCGCTCACGCGCTCGAGCAGGCGCTCGCGTTCGACTTCGTTCCGCCTCGCCTGAAGGAGATCGCGTGACCGCGCTCGCAGGCAAGCCCGCGATCGAGTGGGAGCCGGTGATCGGGCTCGAGATCCACGTTCAGCTGAAGACGCGGACGAAGATGTTCTGCCGCTGCGAGACCTCCTTCGGGCTGGAGCCGAATGTGCGCACCTGCCCGACCTGCCTCGCTCATCCGGGCACGCTGCCGGTGGCAAACGCGCAAGCGATCGAGTGGACGATCAAGTTCGGGCTGGCGGTCGGCTGCAAGATCGCGGGCAGGGCGCTCTTCGCGCGCAAGAACTACTTCTACCAAGACCTGCCCAAGGGCTATCAGATCTCTCAGTACGAAGCGCCTCTCTGTGTAGGCGGGCGCCTCGTCGTGCCCGGCCCCGACGGCGAGCGCGAGATTCGCCTCAACCGCGCCCACCTCGAGGAAGACGCGGCCAAGACCATTCACGTCGGCGGGGTGGAGGGGCGCATCGTCGGCGCCGAGCACTCGCTGGTGGACTTCAACCGCGGCGGCACGCCGCTGATGGAGATCGTCACCGAGCCCGACATCCACTCCGCCGAGGAGGCCAAGCGCTTCCTGCAGCTGCTGCGCCAGACCGTGGTCGAGCTCGGGATCTCGGATGCGGAGATGGAGAAGGGCACTCTTCGCTGCGACGCCAACATCTCCGTGCGCCCGGCCGGCTCGAGCGAGCTCCGTACTCGCTGCGAGCTCAAGAACATGAACTCCTTCAACTTCATCGGACGCGGCATCGACGCCGAGATCTCGCGCCAGATCGGCGTCTACGAGTCGGGCGGCGAGATCAGCCAGGACACCTACGACTTCGACGCCGCCTCGGGCACGTTGACCGTGCACCGCACCAAGGAGGAGGCCGAGGACTACCGCTACTTCCCCGAGCCTGACCTGGTGCCGTACGAGCCATGTTCGGAGCTGATCGAGCGACTCGAGGCCGAGCTGCCGGAGCTGCCCGGTGTGCGGCTTGAGCGGATCGCGCCGGTGCTCGGCTACGAGACGGCGCTCGATCTCGTCACGAGCGCGCGGGATGCGCTCTACACGAAGTTGATTGCAGCGGGCGCGGAGCCGAAGGCCGCGGCAAACGTGCTCATGAACCAGCTGGCGGCGGCCGGGGTCGATCCTAAAGCGGTTAATCCGGACGAGCTCGCGAAACTGATCGAGAGGCGTTCCGAAATCCCCGGCGCCGTATTCAACGAGGGAGTCGCCGCTAGCGGAACGGATAGCTTCGCGGCGATCGATTTCATCTCGCAAAGCTCAATCTCCGACACGAGCGAACTGGAGCCCCTGATCGATCGCATCCTCGCCGCCAATCCGGGTCAGGTCGAGCAGTACCGGGGCGGCAAGCAGGGCCTGCTCGGCTTCTTCGTCGGCCAAGTGATGAAGGAGAGCGGCGGTAAGGCGAACGCCAAGGTCGTCAGCGAGCTCGTCCGCGCGAAGCTGGCGCTCTAGAACTGGGCCAACCGGCGGCGGTGGCTACCGTCGCGGTCGACCACATAGAGGCCGTCGTCGGAGCCGGAGCCGGAGCCGGTGACCGAGAACGCGATCCGCGTTCCGTCCGGCGACCAGGCGACGTCGATCGTGGCGAAGCCGGGGAGATCGACCTGCGCAATAGGTGGAGGGAGGCGGTCACTTGGGGATGTGTCGGTCTTTCTCGACGCCACCTCGACTCCGTTTCGACCGAAAGCGACCTCGCGACCGTTGGGCGACCAACTCACGTTCGGTGGAGCATAGGCGGTGTTATCGAACGGCACCCTGGCGAACCGGATTAGCTTGCCGTCGCTTCGGCGGACGACGTAGATACCGGAAAGGCGGCCCGAGCACGCGAAGCTCAACTCTCCGCTGCTCGGTCTCCAGCTGGGCGTTCCAGGGTCGCACTCGTGACCGACGATCCGCCTGCTGTTGCGTCCGTTTCGATCCATCACGTAGAGAGTCGATTCGAACGGCTGGATTCCATTCGAGGAATCGCTCGAGGGCAAAAGCCCGTGCGTGAACGCGATCTCGGTGCCGTCGAGGGACCAACTCGCGCCCATATCGCCGTCGTCCTTGCGGATGAGTCGCGGCTCGCCGCCACTCGTCGCCAGGTGCGAAAACCCGTCTTTCGACCGATAGAGAATCGTGCTTCCATCCGGCGACCAGTCCGGAAGGACTCCGTAGCCATCGGTCAACTCGCGTGTGGGCCCGCCCTTGACCGAGATGATCGTAATCTGGGTGCCGCAGCTTCCGTCCTTGGCGAAGGCGATCTGCTTGCCGTCGGGAGACCACGTGGGCGATCCCTCCTCTCCTGTCGGGCAATCGATCGCGTGCACGACTCGTTGCGGCGCCCGCTTTACCAGTGCCCAGGCCGAGATCGCTCCGGCCAGGAGGACGATTATGCCGGCTGCAATCAGAATCTCGCGCCGCGACATCGGCGGAAGAGAGGGGAGCTTCGAAGCCGGCTTGGACTGCGCGGTGACGAAGGGGTCGCTCCACTGCTCGCCGGCCTTTAGAGCGTTTCGGCGGCCGAGATAGCGGACGTTCTGCTGCGCTGCGCCGATCAGCTCACTGCGCGCCTTCTCGTGCCGCGCTTTCGCGGTGGGTATTCGCTGCGCCATGTCCAGCAGCTCACCCAGCCCGTCGACATCGAAACGGTCGAGCAGCTTGCGCCTGGACTTCTCGAGGCTGCGCAGAGCCCGCCCGGTTTCTCCTCGCTCGAGCTGGGCGCGCGCGGGCGCGAGCGCTTGCTTCCGCAAAGTGTCGGCGAAGGAGACGTAGAGCGCGGGTGCGATCGCAGGGGCGCTCGGCGCCGCCGCGCTCACGGGCGGGGCGATCGAGCCCGGCGGAAGAGATGCGATGTCCTGCTCGAGCGCCGCAAGCAGTCGTTCGCGCGACTTGGTGTCGGCGGGGGCGAGAGTGGGGACCTTGCGCACCAGCTCGAGCGCCTCGCTCAGACCGCCGGCGTCGCCGGCCGCCAGCAGCTCCGCTCGAGCCGCCATGAGCTCCTTAAGCGCAGCGCGCGGTCTTCCGCGCGCGAGCTCGGTGCGAGCGGGGGCGAGAATCTCTGCGGACGATCGGGCCATGGCCAGGGAAGTTTTTCACGAACGTCTCGGCCGCGCTCGCGGACCAAGCCGAAAGAGCTCGCTCGCGCCGCTCGCGAGCGCTATCGTCCGCGCCATGAAGAGCGCCCGCGAAGAGCTCTGGTTCGAGACGCCGCATCGGCGCGACTACATCAACATCACCGACCGCGTTCAGGGCTTCGTCTCTCGCTCGGGCATCGCCGAGGGGCTCTGCCTGGTCAACCCGATGCACATCACCGCGGCGGTCTACGTCAACGACGACGAGTCCGGCTTGATCCAGGACATCGACGACCTGCTCGAGCGGCTCGCTCCGCACGAGCCCGTCTCCGGCTACCGCCACAACGTCGGCGAGGACAACGCCGACGCCCATCTCAAGCGCCAGCTGATGGCGCACCAAGTCGTGCTGGCGATCAGCGGCGGCAGGCTCGACCTCGGCCCCTGGGAGCAGGTCTTCTACGCCGAGTTCGACGGGCGCCGGCGCAAGCGCGTGCTGCTAAAGGCGATCGGCGAGTAGCCGCCGCCGCGGAAGACGCCGTAAAGCGTTCGTAGGAGGTGGCAAACGGCGCTGTGTTTCCCCGCACACTTGTGCGTACTTTGCCGACGAGTTCGGCGCCGACCGGAGCCCGGCGAGCGTTGTACGCGAGCCGATCCCCCGACCGGAAAGACTGCCAGAATAGGCGGGTAACCAGGCATTTAGCGATCCGGAGCGCGCTCTCATCGACGCCGTAAAAGGTGTCTGCCGCAAAGCGTCCTGATCCACGCTGACCAGTGAGCCGTCGAAATCGTGGGCTACGGTTTTTGTCCTATGCCAGAGAAAAAATACATGATGACGCCCGGCCCGACCCCTGTACCGCCCGAGGTACTGCTGGCGATGGCCGAGCCAATCATCCACCACCGTGGCGCGGACTTCCGCCGAGCTTTCGTTGAGTGCAGCGACCGGCTCAAAGAGGTCTTCAAGACCAAGAACGACGTGATCATGTTCGCCGCTTCGGGCACCGGCGGCATGGATTCGGCGGTTTCCAACATCAACGCTCCGGGCGATCGCGTGATCGTCCATTCGGCCGGAAACTTCGGCGAGCGCTGGGCGAAGATCGCCGCCACCTACGGACTCGACGTCACCCACATCAAGGAGGAGTGGGGAGCAACTCCCGACCCCGCCAAGCTGGACGCCGAACTGAAGAAAGCCCCTGCCAAAGCCGTCTACCTAACCCATTCCGAAACATCGACCGGTGTCGTGGCCGACATTCAAGCGCTGGCCGCGGTCGCCAAGGAGCACGGTGCTCTGGTCGTCGTCGACTGTATCTCGAGCCTGGGAGCCATCCCGGTCGAGACCGATGCCTGGGGCCTGGACGTAGTGGTCGCCGGTTCACAGAAGGCGCTCATGCTTCCGCCCGGCCTGGCGGCGGTTTCGATCTCGGACGCGGCCAGGGCTGCGAGCGAGCTGCCCGGGCGCTGCCCGAGCTTCTTCCTCAACTGGCCGGCCGCTCTGAAGGCGCTCGGCAACGAGACGACCGCCTTCACACCCGCGGTCACGCTGGTGCTCGGCATGAACGTAGCCCTCGGGATGATCCTGGAAGAGGGACTCGAGGAGCGTTTCGAGAACCACAGGAAGCTAGGTCGCGCCTGTCGCGCGGGTATCAAGGCGATGGGGCTCGAGCTCTTCTCGCCGGACGAGGATCGCTCGGCGGTAGTCACGGCGGCGAAGGCGCCGGAAGGCATCGACGGACAGAAGATCGTCGGCACCATGCGTGACAAGCACGCCGTCCAGATCGTCGGTGGCCAAGGAGTCCTCAAGGGCCACATCATCCGTATCGGCCACATCGGCTACTACGACATCTTCGACATCATCACGGCCCTGTCGGCACTCGAGCTGGTGCTCGCCGAGATGGGCGTTGAAATCAACCGCGGCGCAGCCGTAACAAGCGCGCTCGCCGCTTTCGAGCAATAGAAAGAAGGGGAGGCGCGGTGAACGATCGAGCGAAAGTCCTGGTTAGGGAGAAGATCGCCGACGGCGGCATCGAGATGCTCAAGGAGAAATTCGATGTCGACGTCGACCTCGAAGGGGACCTGTCGGAGAAGATCGGCGCCTACGACGCGATCATCATTCGCTCGGCCACCAAGCTCACCGCCGACCTGATCGAGAAGGGAACGCGCCTGCGCGTCATCGGACGCGCAGGCGTGGGCGTCGACAACGTCGACGTCGCCGCGGCGACTCGCAAGGGAATCATCGTCGCCAACGCTCCGGATGCGAACACGGTCTCCACGGCCGAGCACACGATTGCCCTACTGATGGCTCTGGCGCGCAACATCCCGCAGGCCTACGCGGCCATGAAGCAGGGTGAGTGGGAGCGCTCCAAGTGGAAGGGCATCGAGCTCGCGGGAAAGACGATCGGCATCATCGGCCTGGGCAAGATCGGCCAGCAGGTCGCCCGCAAGGCCGCCGGTCTCGGGATGCGCGTCATCGCCTTCGACCCCGTCGTCGCCAAGGAGCGCTTCCGCGAGCTTGGCGTCGAGCGGATGGAGACGATCGACGACCTCTACGCAGAGGCCGAGTTCATCACTTTGCACGCGCCCCGCACGGCCGAGACGACCGGCATGCTCAACAAGGAAGCGTTCGCCAAGATGCGCGACGGCGTGCGCATCATCAACGCCGCCCGCGGCGCGCTGATCGTTGATGACGATCTGATCGAGGCCGTCAAGTCGGGCAAGGTCGCCGGCGCGGCGCTCGACGTCTACGCCAAGGAGCCCTATACCGGCCCGCTCACCGAGTACCCCGCGATTGTGGTCACGCCCCATCTCGCGGCCTCGACGGGCGAGGCGCAGGACCGAGCCGGAACCGACGTCGCAGCGCAGGTCGCCGCGGCGCTCGATGGAGAGCTCGTTACCAACGCGGTCAACATCCCGGCGATGCGCGAAGAGGATCTCGCAATCCTCGGACCCTTCCTGCCGCTGGCCGTCAAGCTGGGACGCCTTGCGATGGCGCTCGCCGGCGGTCGCGCCGAGAAGATCGAGGTTTCGTACTTCGGGAACATGGCCGCCTACGACACCCGGCTACTGACTCTCGCGGTTTTGAACGGCGCCTTCGAGCAGAGCGAGGATCAACCCGTCAACTGGGTCAACGCGCGAGTCATCGCCGAGGATCGCGGCATTCAGGTGAGCGAGGAGTCCAAGCCGAAGTCGCGTGATTTCACCAACCTGGTGCGCGTGCGCGTGTTCGGAGACGGCAGCGAGACGGCGGTTAGCGGGACGACGATCGGCACGGAGCACCGGCTCTGGCTGGTCGCCGCTCTCGGCTACGAGCTCGAGATCGAGCTGGCGCCGCTGATGGCTTTCGTCCGCTACGAGGACGTGCCCGGCCAGATCGGTCGGCTCGGGGTCGCCTTCGGCGAAGCGGGGGTCAACATCGCCAACATGGCCGTCTCGAGGACGCGTCAGGGCGGCACGGCATTGATGGCAGTCTCGATCGACACACCGGCTCAGCCGGACCTGATCGGGGGCATCGAGAAGGCGGGATTCCCAGACGCCCGCTTTATCGACCTCGGTTAGTAAGTAGTCCCTTCGGCCGCGGGCCGGAGCCAGGCGAGCGAATGGCTTCGGCGCCGCGGCAAAGGGGAAGGTCGGCGAGACGGATTGAGAGAACTAGTGCGGCGGTGGCCAAAAGGTCGCCGCCGCACTGTATTTTGGACGCGCTGCGCTCAGACGGCTAACCTCTGGATTCACGGAAAGGAGAAAGATGGCTGACCTGCAGGCAACCGAGAAGATCTGGATGAACGGCGAATTCGTGGACTGGGCGGACGCGACGGTTCACGTCGGCGTTCACGGTTTGCACTATGGATCCGGAGTCTTCGAGGGCATTCGTGCCTACGAGACAGCCAAGGGCACGGCCATCTTCCGCCTCGGCGATCACATTCAGCGCCTGCACGACTCGGCGCGGTTGCTCAGGATGACGATCCCGTACTCGGTCGAAGATCTGCGCAAGGCGTCGCTCGAGCTCGTCGGCGTCAACAAGCTGCCCTCCTGTTATGTGCGCCCGATCGCCTTCTACGGCTACGGCTCGCTGGGCGTGCCGCCGCGCGACAACCCCGTGTGCACGGCGATCATGTGCTGGCCCTGGGGCGCCTACCTGGGCGAAGAAGGGATGACGCGAGGCGTGCGCGTGAAGATCTCTTCCTGGGTGCGCATGCCTTCGAACGTCGTGCCTCACGCTTCCAAGGCTTGCGGTCTCTATCTGAACTCGATGCTCGCGGTGCAGGAGGCCGCCCTCGGCGGTTACGAGGAGGCGATCCTGCTCACCGAGAAGGGCTACATCGCCGACTGCTCGGGCGAGAACGTGTTCATCGTCAAGGACGGGGTCGTCTACACGCCGCCGCTCGAGACCGGCATCCTGCACGGGATCACGCGCAACACCGTGATGGAGCTCGCCGTCTCGCTCGGATACGAGGTGAAGGTAGAGAACCTCACGCGCGCGGATCTGTATCTGGCCGACGAGGCGTTCATGACCGGCACCGCCGCCGAGGTGACGCCGGTGCGCGAGGTTGACGACTACCTGATCGGCGACCCGGGTCCGGTGACGCTGGCCCTTCAGCGCGCCTATCTCGACATCGTGCAAGGTCGCGATGATCGCTGGGCGAGCTGGCTGGAGTACGTCACTCCGGCGCGTGCGAAGGCATGAGCTCCGGCCAAGAGCCGATACAGCTTTCGTCGCCCTTCATCGACGAGCGCGAGCAGGAGCTTGTGAGCGAGGTGCTCGCCTCCGGGCGGCTGTCGCTCGGGCCGACGGGACCGCGCTTCGAGCAGATGCTCGCCGAGCGGGTGGGCACGCGCTTTGCCGCGGCCGTATCCAGCGGTACAGCCGGCCTGCACCTGCTCGTGCGCTCCTAC
>Ga0209638_1001065_pt1 | contig 17875 bp, 14 predicted proteins | sample BarGraNGADG00211_FD_184490 | JGI IMG/M metagenome (GOLD analysis project Ga0209638, IMG submission 184490) | Arctic peat soil microbial communities from Barrow, Alaska - Barrow Graham LP Ref core NGADG0002-211 (SPAdes) (version 2) | ecosystem: Environmental > Terrestrial > Soil > Wetlands > Peat...
GCCGGTTCTGGTCCCCGTCATACTTCGCCGGGTCATGCGGTGGCGCACCACTGTCCACAGTCAAGGACTACATCACCAACCAGAAACGACCAGACTAGACAAGGTTTCCTCCCTGCCCTGAAGGGCAGGGTTTCCACCCCAGATCACCCATGAGATGGCACCGATGGCAAACGGCGCCGGGATGGTCCCAGCGCCGCAGCTCAACTGTCTTTGGCCTTACGCGTCTGTGTGGCCCTGATCTTGCAGGTCCAATGACTCCTGCAACGCGCGGCGCGCGGCCAGTTCGTCTTCGCTCATGTGGATCACATCCTTCCCCCAACAGTGCTCGTGGTATACGCAGGTGAGGGTACGTGGACGTCCTAGCACATTGAAACAATCTGCTCGCACCCTGAGACGGCACCCACAGCCCGTTGCCTGCGTTGCCGGCCTGCCTGGGCCCGCAGAGGGATCAGCCGTCCAGGTCGGCAACCCTGACCGTGGCCCCGCCGGTCTCGGCGGAGATCTGGCCCAGCACCGCTGCCGGGAGCTGCGAGTCGACGGTGAGCACCATCAGGGCGCGACCGCCGGCAGCCTCGCGCGCCACCTGCATGCCGCCGATATTGGCGCCGGCGTCGCCGAGCACGCGACCGACCGTGCCCACCACGCCGGGCCGGTCGGCATAGGTGAGGAAGGCCATGTGCTCGGAGACCGGGACCTCCACGTCGAAGCCGTTGACGCCGACGACCTTCTCGATCATCCGCGGGCCGGTCAGCGTACCGGCGACGCTGACGATACTGCCGTCGGACAGGGTCCCGCGCAGCGTCGTGACGTTGCGGAAGTCCAGGCTCTGGGGGTCGGTCAGCAGGCGCACCTCGCACCCTCGCTGGGCAGCCAGCAACGGGGCGTTGACGTAGGTCACCGACTCCTCCACAACGTCCTGGAACAGGCCCTTGAGAGCAGCCAGCTTCCAGACGCTGACGTCGTACTCGGTGATCTCGCCCCAGACCTCGATGTCCAGCTGGACCGGGACGCCCCCGGCCAGCGCGGTGAAGATGCGACCGAGCTTCTCGACCAGGGCGATTCCGGGACGGACCTCCTCGGCGATGACCCCGGTGGACACGTTCACAGCGTCGGGGACCAGCTCGCCGGCAAGGGCCAGCCGGACCGACCTGGCGACGGCAACACCGGCCTTCTCCTGGGCCTCTTCGGTGGAGGCGCCCAGATGCGGGGTGACCACGACCGACTCGAACTCGAACAGTGGCGACTGGGTGCACGGCTCCTTGGTCCACACGTCGATACCGGCCCCGGCCACGCGGCCTTCCGTGAGTGCCTTGGCCAGGGCCTGCTCGTCCACGATGCCACCGCGGGCGGCGTTGATGATGCGCACCGACGGCTTGACGAGCTTGAGCGCCTCGTCACCGATCAGGCCCAGGGTCTCCGGGGTCTTGGGCAGGTGCACCGTGATGAAGTCGCTCTCTCGTAGCAGCTCGTCCAAGGAGACCAGCCGCACCCCGAGCTGCCCGGCGCGCGCCGTGCTCAGGTAGGGGTCGTACGCGACGATCTCCATGCCGAAACCGGCAAGACGCTGCGCGGTCAGCGCACCGATGCGACCCAGGCCGACGATCCCCACGGTCTTGCCGAGCAGCTCGACGCCACCGTACTGGCTGCGCTTCCACTTGCCGGCCTTGAGCGCCTGGTTGGCGGGCGCGATGTTGCGCGCAGTGGCCAGCAGGAGCCCGACGGCAAGCTCGGCCGCAGAGGTGGTGTTGGACGTCGGCGCGTTCACGACCATGACTCCGGCGATGGTCGCGGCCTTGAGGTCCACGTTGTCCAGACCCACCCCGGCTCGGGCGACAACCTTGAGCTGCTTGGCGGCAGCCAGAGCCTCCTGGTCGATCTGGGTGGCGGAGCGGATCAGCACTGCGTCGACGTCAGCGATGGCGCCCAGCAGCTCGGCGCGGTTGGCGCCATCGCATCGGCGGATCTCAAAATCGGGCCCGAGGGCGTCGACGGTGGCGGGCGAGAGCTCTTCGGCAATCAAGACAACGGGCTTGGTCACGGGACCTGTCCTTCACAGCTAGCGGGAGATCGGCACGTCGTGCATGCGTGGCATGCGGCCGGCCGGTGGGCGAAGATACCCGGCACCGCTCTGTGCCCGGCACAAGTGAGTATGTGTCCACGCTCAGTTTAGGGCGGGCAACAGCCAGGGTCGCGCTAGGCCCGCCATGTGGACCGGTCGGGTCAGCGCGCTGCACTGCCCTCGACATAGTCGGTGTCCGACGCCTTGATCCAGCTCATCAGGCCACGCAGCTCACGGCCGGTCTCCTCGATCGGGTGGGCAGCGGCCTTGGCGCGCAACGCCTTGAACTCGGGGGCACCGGCGTCCTGGTCGGCGATGAAGCGCGCCGCGAAGGCACCGCTCTTGATGTCCGCCAGGACGGCCTGCATGTTCTCCTTGACCCGCGCGTCGATGACGCGCGGCCCCGAGACGTAGTCACCGTACTCAGCAGTGTCCGAGACCGACCAGCGCTGCTTGGCGATCCCTCCCTCGACCATCAGGTCGACGATCAGCTTGAGCTCGTGCAGGCACTCGAAGTAGGCAACCTCAGGCTGGTAGCCGGCCTCCACCAGGGTCTCGAACCCGTACATGACCAGCTGGCTGGCACCACCGCACAGGACTGCCTGCTCGCCAAACAGGTCGGTCTCGGTCTCCTCGGTGAAGGTGGTGCGAATACCGCCGGCCCGCAGGCCACCGATCGCCCGCGCGTAGGACTTGGCCAGATCCCAGGCCGTGCCCGTCTCGTCCTTCTCGACGGCGACCAGCACCGGAACGCCACGGCCGTCGACGTACTCGCGGCGGACCAGGTGACCCGGTCCCTTGGGGGCGACCATGGCGATGTCGACCCCGGAGGGGGCCTGGATGTAGCCGAAGCGGATGTTGAAACCGTGGGCAAAGAACAGCGCCGAGCCCGCCTTGAGGTTGGGGGCGATCGACTCGGCATAGACCGCGCGCTGGACCTGGTCAGGGGTCAGGATCATCACGAGGTCGGACTCTTGGACCGCCTGGGCCACCGAGACGACCTTGAGGCCCTCGGCCTGCGCCTTGGCCCTGGACTTGCTGCCCTCGGCCAAGCCGACCCGGACGTCGACACCGGAGTCACGCAGGTTCAGCGCGTGGGCGTGACCTTGGCTGCCATAGCCAATGACAGCAACCTTGCGTGCCTGGATCACGGACAGGTCTGCATCATCGTCGTAGAACATTTGCGCCACGTCGGGCTCCTTCAGGTAGGTAGTGAGATTGCGTGAGGGGCGTTCGCAGTCGTGAGTCTTGCTGATCCGCCCGGCGGTGGCCGCGGTCTGCGCAGGGGCAGCTGCGCCTGGCTCAGGCCGAGCGCAGCGAACGGTCGGTGATCGAGCGGGCCCCGCGGCCGATGGCGACCATGCCGGACTGCACCAGCTCCTTGATGCCGAACGGCTCCAGGATCCGCAGCAGCGCCTCCAGCTTGTCGCTGTCGCCGGTGGCCTCGATGGTCACCGCCTCGGCGGCGACGTCAACGATCTTGGCCCGGAACAGATGGGCTGTCTCGATGATGTGGGAACGGGTCTGCAGGTCAGCGCTGACCTTCACCAGGAGGATCTCCCGCTGAACCGACGCCATGCCCGCGAGCTCGACGACCTTGAGCACCTCGACCAGCTTGTTGAGCTGTTTGGTGACCTGCTCCAGTGGCAGCTCGTCCACGTCGACCACGACCGTCATACGGGACACATCAGGGTTGTCGGTCGGACCGACCGCCAGGGAGTCGATGTTGAACCCGCGTCGGGAGAACAGTCCCGCGATGCGGGTCAGCACGCCCGGCTTGTTCTCCACCAGCACTGACAGCGTGTGCTTGCTCATCTCGTCCACCTTTCAGTCTTCGCGATCCCACGCGGGCGTGAGGCCACGTGCCGTCTGGATCTGGTCGTTGCTGACTCCGGAGGGGACCATCGGCCACACCATCGCATCCCGGTGCACGACGAAGTCCACCACGACAGGGGAGTCGTCGATCTCCATCGCGGCCTTGATGGTGGCGTCGACGCTGGCGGCCGTGTCGCAGCGCAGCCCGACGCAGCCGTAGGCCTCGGCCAGCTTGACGAAGTCCGGGACGCGCACCTGCTCGTAGCTGGTGTGCAGGTCGGTGTTGGAGTAGCGCTCGTTGTAGAAGAGCGTCTGCCACTGGCGGACCATGCCCAGGCTGGAGTTGTTGATGATCGCGACCTTGATCGGGATCTTGTTGATGACGCAGGTGGCGAGCTCCTGGTTGGTCATCTGGAAGCAGCCGTCCCCGTCGATGGCCCACACGGTGCGCCCTGGCTGAGAAACCTTGGCTCCCATGGCCGCCGGCACCGAGAAGCCCATCGTGCCCAGGCCACCGGAGGTGATCCAGCTGTTCGGTCGCTCATACTGCACGAACTGGGCTGCCCACATCTGGTGCTGGCCGACCCCTGCCACGAAGACCGACTCGGGGCCGCTGATCGCACCGAGGCGCTCGATGACGTACTGCGGGGACAGCCATCCCTCCTGGGGGGTGTAGCCCAGCGGGAACGTGGTCTTCCACTGCGCGACCTGCCTGCGCCACGGCTCGTAGTCCCCGCGATGGCCGCTGTCCTGCTCGCCGCGCAGCACGGTGATCAGATCGCTGATGACGTCCTTGCAGTCACCCACGATCGGTACGTCGGCAACCCGGTTCTTGGAGATCTCGGCCGGGTCGATGTCGGCGTGGATGACCTTGGCGCCCGGGGCGAACGTCGACAGCTGGCCGGTCACCCTGTCGTCGAAGCGAGCGCCGAGGGTGATCAGCAGGTCAGACTTCTGCAGCGCCGTGACGGCGGCTACCGTGCCGTGCATGCCCGGCATACCGAGGTTGAGCGGCAGGCTGTCGGGCACTGCGCCGCGGGCCATCAGCGTGGTCACCACGGGTATCTGGGTCAGCTCGACCAGCTCAGCCAGCTCGTCGCTGGCACCGGAGCGGATGACCCCCCCGCCGACATACAGCACGGGACGACTGGCCGCCATGATGAGCCGGGCCGCCTCACGGATCTGCTTGCCATGCGGCTTGGCCACGGGGCGGTACCCGGGAAGGTCGAGCTTCGGCGGCCACACGAAGGTGGTCTGGGCCTGCAGCGCATCCTTGCTGATGTCAATCAGGACCGGACCGGGGCGGCCGGTCGAGGCGATGTGAAACGCCTCGGCCACTGCGCGCGGGATGACGTCGGGGTCGGTGATCAGGTAGTTGTGCTTGGTGATCGGCATCGTGATCCCGCGGATGTCGGCTTCCTGGAAGGCGTCAGTACCGATGGACCGCGACGTGACCTGACCGGTGATGGCGACAATCGGGACCGAGTCCATGTAGGCGTCGGCGAGCGGGGTGACCAGGTTCGTCGCTCCCGGGCCGCTGGTGGCCATGCATACGCCGACTCTGCCGCTGGCCGAGGCATAGCCCTCGGCCGCGTGTCCCGCGCCCTGTTCGTGACGCACCAGGATGTGCCGCACCCGGGTGGAGTCGAGCAGGGGGTCGTAGGCCGGCAGGATCGCCCCGCCGGGTATGCCGAAGACAGTCTCGACGCCAACCGCCTCCAGGGCCATTACCAGGGCCTGCGCGCCGGTGACCCGAGCCGCCGGCGCGGCGGCCTCGACCCCGCGGTCGCGGATCGCCCCAGCCAGGTCCGACGGAGAGGGCCGAGGGCCGGGCCCATCATGAGTTGACGCTGCCGGGGTCGAGCCTGCCGGGGTCGAGCCCGGCCGGGGGGCGTTGCCGTCCGTCACTTTCGTCACCGCTTTCAGGAAAACGAGCGTCTCGTGCGTTCCGTGGTCCGACACAGCCCGGGATCGCGGGCTGTCTGCACAAAAAAACCCCCCGGTCCGGATCCGGACGTGAGGGGCAGCGCGCTGACTGAGATGAGAGTCTGCGCGCTAGGGAAGTACGAGAATTCGGGTCACGCCCCAACCGTGCGACACCGCCGATTGCGTGTCAACCGGGGGTGCCTGCGGTCTCAGTATCCGGACGAGAGGTCCGAGGTTTGGACCTCGTTCCGCTCTCCAGCAACGGCCCGGCCACGGCCACTAGCCACAGACAGCGCCACCGGCGGCGCTGCCCACCAGCTTGCGGTACTTGGCCAGCACACCGCGGGGGTACTTGGGCGCCGGCGGGCTGAACCCGAGCGCGCGCTCAGCCAGCACCTGCGGCGTCAGGGCCACGTCAAGGGTCCCGGCAGCCACGTCGAGACGGATCCGGTCACCATCGCGGACGAAGGCGATGGGACCGCCGTCGACCGCCTCGGGAGCCACATGGCCCACGCACAGCCCCGTGGTGCCGCCGGAGAAGCGGCCATCGGTCAGCAGAAGCACGTCCTTGCCCAGACCTGCGCCCTTGATCGCGCCGGTGACAGCGAGCATCTCGCGCATCCCGGGACCGCCCTTGGGCCCTTCGTAGCGGATAACGACCACGTCACCGGCCAACAGGGCGCCATCGGCGACGGCGTCCATCGCGGCCCGCTCACCGTCGAAGACCCTTGCGCTTCCTTCGAAGACATCCGCGTCAAAGCCGGCTGACTTCACCACCGCACCGTCGGGGGCCAGCGAACCGCGCAGGATGCTCAGGCCGCCGGTCTTGTGGATCGGCCGGGACAGGGCGCGCAGGACCTGGCCGTCGGGGTCCGGCGGCGGGACGTCGGCGAGGTTCTGCGCGACGGTGCGACCCGTGACGGTCAGGGCGTCACCGTGCAGCAGCCCGGCGCCCAGAAGGGCCTTCATGACAACCGGGACCCCCCCGACGCGGTCGATGTCAGTCATCACGAACCGGCCGAACGGCTTGACGTCGGCCAGGTGAGGGACCATGGCCCCGACCCGCGCGAAGTCGTCCAGTGACAGCTCAACCTCGGCCTCGTTGGCGATGGCCAGCAGGTGCAGGACCGCGTTGGTCGAGCCGCCGAAGGCCATGGCGACGGCGATGGCGTTCTCGAACGCGTCCTTGGTCATGATCTGGCGGGCGGTGATGCCACGGCGTAGCAGCTCGACGACGGCCTCACCGGACTTGCGGGCGAACCCGTCACGGCGACGGTCGGTGGCCGGCGGTGCGGCACTTCCGGGCAGCGACATCCCGATGGCCTCCGCCACGCAGGCCATCGTGTTGGCGGTGTACATGCCACCGCAGGCGCCTTCGCCCGGGCAGATCGCCCGCTCGATGGCGTCGACGTCTTCGCGGCTCATCCGTCCCGCGGCACACGCCCCGACGGCCTCGAAGGCGTCAATGATCGTGACCGTCCTCTCCGACCCGTCGCTCATCTTGGCGATCCCCGGCAGAATCGACCCGGCGTACAGGAAGACACTGGCCAGATCGAGGCGCGCAGCGGCCATGAGCATGCCGGGCAGGGACTTGTCGCAGCCGGCCAGAAGCACGGAGCCGTCAAGGCGCTCGGCCTGCATGACGGTCTCGACGGAGTCGGCGATGATCTCACGGCTGACCAGTGAGAAGTGCATGCCCTCGTGGCCCATCGAGATGCCGTCGCTGACGCTGATCGTGCCGAACTCCAGCGGGTAGCCACCGCCGGCATGCACACCGTCCTTGACGGCCTTGGCCAGCCGGTCCAGGGACAGGTTACAGGGGGTGATCTCGTTCCACGAGCTCGCAACCCCGATCTGCGGCTTGACCCAGTCGTCATCGCCCATGCCGACGGCTCGCAGCATGCCACGGGCCGCGGCCTTCTCGAGCCCGTCGGTGACCTCGCGGCTACGCGGCTTGATGTCGGGCTGGCCAGTGGCTGCGGCCGCGCTGGACGAAGTCTGGGTGGTCAATGCGCTCGAACGCTGGGTCATGTCCGGATTCTATGACCCGTTCCACAGGCTGGGACCCTGATCTCGCTGTGCGGACGGCTCACCTCACGCTGAGACCTCCGGCTCACCCCCGGGGGACGACGAAGTCACGCAGGTATGCCGTCTGCGGCGCCAGGCTCGCCCAGCGACCGTTGAACCCCAGGACGGCCAGGGCGGACGTGGGAAACCCCAGCGACAAGCGGTCCATGACGTCGCTGGACCCGGAGTCGTTGTGAGCCAGGGACGTCGCCAGCACAGGGATTCCGGGAGCATGGCCGATCATCAGGACGGCGCTGACCGAGTCCGGGACCTCCCGCAGCACCTCGAGCAGGCCGGCCGCGCTGGCCTCGTAGATTCGCTCGTCGAAGCGGGTCTGGGCGGCGCAGGCTCCGGCAGCCCAGATTCCGTCCAGGGTCTGGCGAGTTCGTTCGGACGGCGAGCACAGGGCCAGCTCATGCACCACGGCGTGGAGGGGGTCGCTCAGCCACACACCGATCGCATGGGCGTCCCGGCGACCCCGCGGGGCAAGCCCGCGGTCACTGTCGGTCTTGCCCTGGACATGCTCAGCCTTGGCGTGCCGAACCAGGGTCAGGGTGCGCTCGCTCGTCGGCGTCGTTGTCATCGTTGCAGGATCCTCCCGATCTGGGGATCCGGCGAGTCCAGGTGGGTAAGGGCTCATCGGATCCCCTCACAGCGCCAGCTCGGGCTTGACCCGAGCGGGGGTCCACACCCGGGCGCGACGGGCCGCGAACGTGGAAGCCGCCAGGGCCAGCAGCAGGTACCCCGAGAGCACCGCCAGGTCGGCGCCCACCGGGGCCCAGGACCCGCCGTACATGAGCCGGCGGATCCCGTCGACGGCGTATCCCATCGGCAGCACATGATGAAGGGCACGCAGGGGCAGCGTCTGCCAGGGGAAGGTGCCGCCCGCGCTGACCAGCTGCACGACCATGAGGACCAACCCGAGGAACGTGCCGACAGCGCCAAGGCGGCAGACCAAAGCGTGCAGGATCGCCACGAACGCGACCGACGTGATGCACATCAGGGCCAGGACCGCGCCCGGGTGCGCCACGTGGATGCGCAGCCCGAAGAAGACGACCGTGAAAGCCAGGCCAGCCTGGCCCAGCCCGAACAGAGCCGGGGGGAGCCAGCCGCCCACGGCGATCCGCCAGGACGGCTGGCCGGCAGCCAGCGCCCGCGACGAGAGGGGCTTGACCAGGACAGAGAGCACATAGGCGCCGATCCACAGCGCCAGGGACAGGAAGAACGGCGCCAGCCCCGCCCCATAGCTGCCGGCGGTGGCCTGCGAGGTGTCGCTGACCCCGATCGGGTTGCCGATCGTCTGGGCCATCGCCTTGCGACCGGCCTGGCTCGGGTTCGGGATGCTGCTCAGAGCGGTCGCCAGATCGGCGTGAAGGGTGCTCGCCCCGGTGCCCAGCGCCCCGAGACCGGCCTGCAGCGCCCCGGCGCCGCTGTCCAGCTTCGTGCTCGCCTCCAACGCCGACTGCTGGCCGGCCGCGATACTGCCTGCACCGGAGGCCACCGAGCCCACCGCCGAGGCAAGGGCCTACGCCCCGTCGTGCAGGTGTACCGCTGCGCCGGCGCCCTGGTCGACGCCGTCGTGCAAGCCGCCGGCCGCCAGGGCCAGCTGGCGGGCACCAGCGGCCACCCGCTGCGCGCCCGCCACGACCGCGCTCCCCTGGGTCGCGCTGCCCTGCGCCGCTGCGCCGGCCGCAGCGGCTGGACCACTGAGCCGGGCGGCCTCATCGAGGGTCGCGGCGATCTGGCTCGGGGTGAAACCTCGCCGGCCAAGAGCGGTGGCCAGGTCACCGTTGCTCGTGGTCACCGAGGTGATGAACTGCCCCGAGGCGGTTACCGCCGCGGCCCCTGTGCTGGCCATGGCCGCGTTACCCTCCCAGACCTGCCCGCCGCCCTGCGCGAGCGCCTGCGTGGCAGCCGGCAGGTCGGCGGTCTTGGCGTCCAGGCTCGCCAGCGCGGCTGCCATGGCGGCGCTTGCGCTGGCCAAGGTCGTTGCGCCCGCCGAAGCCGCCGTCGCACCCTCGTGCAGCGCCCTCGCCCCGGTCAGGAGGGCCTTGTCCCCCGCCGCGACCTGGACCCCGCCGGTGGCCAGATCACCAACGCCACGACGTGTCCTGACGACTGCGGCCTGGAGCCTGGCCGCGCCGCCGACCCCTTGGGTGAGGTTGAGGTGGATGGTGGAGAATCCGAGCAGGAGCTGGTTGGCGGCGGTGGCGCTCACCTGCTGGGCCACCGACTTTGTCACCTGGGCAACCACCTGACCCGCGATCGTGTGCGCGATGTAGTTGTTGGCCTCGTTGGTTGCCACCTGCAGATGGGCCTGGCGGGGGGTGAGCTCGGTGCTGGAGGCAAGATCCCCGGAGAACTCCCGTGGCACGATCAACGCGAAGTCATAACGGCCGCTCGCCACCCCTGACGTCGCCTCGGCGCGGTCGACCTGGTGCCAGTCGAAGCTGCGCGATGCCACCAGATCGCGGGCAACTTGGGACCGGAGTCGAGCCGCTCTCCGTTGGCCAGGGTCGTGCCCGCATCCTCCACGACGATCGCTGCCGGCACTGCCGCCAGTCCTGCGTAGGGGTCCTTGTTCGCATACAGGTACAGACCGCCGTACAACGTCGGCACGACCAGCATGGCGACCAGAGCCAGCCGCGGCAGCCTGCCGCAGGTGAGTCGACGCAGCTCGGTCAGCGCCAGGCGCGCAGCCGTCATCAGCTCATCCCCAGTTCGTAGCGCACGGGTTCGGACAGCAGCCGGGCGGACGCGTGGGTGCACTGGACGATGACGCCCTTACCCCTGCCAGCCAGTTCCTTCGCGACGTTCCACCAGTCGCAGGGGTCCCCTCCGAACCTGTCGGGGCTGGCCAGGACCAGGAAGTCGACAGCCCCGCGACGTGACGCCAGATCTGCCAGCCACTGGGTCCGCAGCCAGCTCGGGAGCTGCTCCCAGCGAAGGCCGCCGTGGCGCCCGCCGTCCTGGGTCTGCAGGAATCTGCTGACGTCTGCGGCCCTGGCCGGTTGACGCGAGAGCGCAAGCTCCTCGCGATGACTGCGCGTACGGTCAGGCCTTCTTCGGGCTCGGTGACGCTGGGCACATCCACCAGGGCGACGCCAGATCGCAGGAGTCTGCGGTCGTCGGCCCCGTGGAGCCGAACGGCCCCTGAGCTCGGCACCAGGCGGCCCCCCAGTGCCAGTGCCAGCGCAGCCTGCCCGTATCCAGGCTCACCGGCGACCAGGGTCACCTCGCCGGTGCGGGCGCTCACCGAGGTGGCAGGCAACAACGGGGCGTGGGCCCCGGACACCGCCACGCGGTCGGCCTGAAGCCTCATTCACTGCTCCCTTTTTTCGATACACAGATGTATTCAATACGAGAGTGTATCCTTTGTTCATGGCCCACCCGAACCAGACCACCGTGACCGCTCGACGCGAGGCCACCAGGGCGCGAATCCTCATCGCGGCCATGGAGGTGTTCGCCGAGAAGGGGTTCCACGGCTCTAGCGTCGAAGACATCTGTGAACGCGCCGGGTTCACCCGGGGCGCCTTCTACTCGAACTTCGCCGCGTTGGACGACCTGGTGACCCAGCTGTACGAACAACATGCCCGTCGGCTCTCGGCCAGGGTCCAGTCTCTGAGCGCACGCGAGGACCTCGCCCCTGAACAGATCCTGGCCGCCGTCCTGGACATCTGGTCGGAGACTCCAGCCAGCCAGGACCAGTGGTACCTCCTACAGGTCGAGTTCACCCTCTACGCCATCCGGAACAAGGAGGTTGGCCGCAGCTGGGCCCATCAGCAGAGCAAGGTCCGCGCCGACCTGGCAAGCTTGGTCCAGCGCGTCGCCGCCCGTCACGGCATGAGGCTCTCGGTGACCCCGCAGGAGTTCGTCCGCCTGGCTCAGGCGATCTACCAGGGGGGGATGTCACAGCGCCTGCTTGAGCCGGCCAGCCTGGCAGCCGGCAGCCTGGAGCGCCGGTTCCTGCCGTTGGTGCTGGCAGCGGTCACCGTCGAGTGAGTGCCGCTCTGGCGCTGACCTGATCGACCTCCTATCCGCGCCGCCGCAAGGGTTGCTATCACGCGCAAGCTCCGCCGGCCCACCCGAGGACCCCGGTCATCGACCTCGCCCGGACCGACTTCACCGCCGGTGAGCTGCGACAGGTGCCCCGTCTTCTGGCGGCGTCGCAACACTGACCGCGCAAGGTCATCGATTCGCCCGGGCAAGCCCGTGTCTGGGCGCGGACGCGGCGCAGGCACCGCTGCCACCAGAGTTCGCACGAGGGCTTTGCTGGTCGAGCCCAGGGCCTTGCCGACCGACCCGTTCAGGCTTGGGCGCCCCTCGGCGTCGGGTCAGTCTGGCGGGCCTGGCCAGGCCCGGCACTCTTGGACGCGCAACCCGGCGCGGAACCTGAAAGGCTACGTGGGCACACACTGTCCTCTGGGACCACAGGTCCCAACCGAAGGAGTGATGACCATATGGCCATGACCACGACCGTGACCGGCGACGTCAAGTCGTCGCGCACGGACACCGCCCCGCTCGAGCACCCCCACCCGCGGGTCATTGCCAGCGTCGAAGCCCTCAAGGCCTGCGTGGGCACCCACCTGGGCGTCAGCGACTGGCTGACCATCGACCAGTCCAGAATCAACACGTTCGCCCAGGTGACCCGCGACCAGCAGTGGATCCACGTCGACCCGACGCGCGCCGAGGACGGCCCGTTCGGGGCGACCGTCGCGCACGGCATGCTGACTCTGTCGCTGTGCTCCAGCCTGCTGTGGGAGGTCGCGGTCATCGACGGCATGGGCGCCGCCATCAACTACGGCCTGAACAAGGTCCGGTTCCCGGCCCCGCTGCTGGTCGGCTCACGCGTGCGGATGCATGTCTCGGTGATCGAGGTCAAGGACATTGCCCGCGGCATCGAGGTCGTGTACCAGCTGACCTACGAGACCCAGGGGCAGACCAAGCCCCCATGCGTGGCCGACCTGGTCTTCCGGTACTACGGCCAGCACTGACTACCGCTCAGCCGCCGTCCTCTCGTCGGCGTTCACCACATTACGCAACCGGCGGCCTCCCACAAACGCCGCGATCTGATCACGCAGCAGGGCCACGGCTCGCGGCGTGAAGGCCGTGGTCACCCCTCCCACGTGCGGTGAGACCAGGACCCCAGGGGTGTGCCACAGGGGATGGTCGGCAGGCAGCGGCTCGGGGTCCGTGACATCGAGTGCCGCTGTGATCCGGCCGGACCCGGTGGCTTCCACCAGCGCCTGGGTGTCCACGACCTTGCCCCGGGAGACGTTGACCAGCAGGGCGCCGTCGCGCATCGCGGCCAGGAACTCCCGGCCGACCAGACCAGTCGTGGCGCCGGACAGCGGCACGATCACGATGACCACCTCGTGCTCGGGCAGCAGGGCCGGGAGCTCGTCCACCCCGTGAACCGAGGCCACCAGCTCGTCACCGCCCCGAGCGCGCGAGGCGACCGCCGTGAGCTTCACCTCGAACCCGCGCAGGCGACGCGCGATCGCGACCCCGATCCCGCCGTACCCGAGGATGAGCACCTTCTTGTCCGCCAGCGAAGGCCGGATCTTCGCCGGTAACCACTGCGAACGCCCCTGTGCGGCCACAAACTCGGGTATCCCGCGAAGCGAGCTCAAGGTGAGCGTGACCGCCAGCTCCGCCGTCGAGGCGTCGTGGACGCCGGCCGCGTTGGCGAGCTGGACTCCCGCCGGTATGGCGGGCAGCACGGTCTCGTAACCGGCGCTCAGGATCTGGACCACGCGAAGACCGGGCAGCAAGGCGAGCCGGTGCCACGGGCTGGAGGTCATGTAGGGCGGCACCACGAAGGAGATCTCGTCGGGTCGCGGTGGCTCCCCCACCAGGTCCCAGGTCACCATCTCGGCACCCGCCACGGGCCCGACGAGGTCAATCCATTCACGGTCCGGCAGCGAGATCACAGGCATGCCCAGACGGTAGCCGGTGACCTTCTGCCCTCAGCGCACGGCCCTGCGCTGAGGTGCCCGGTGCCGAGGTGATACAGGTCGCCACGCCCTGGGGTGTCAGGGGTGGCTCGGCGCCCCGTCTGCCAGCCCGCCCAGGCGAAGCGGAACCCTGGCCGACGAAGCCTGGCCGATCACCGGCAGAGCCTCAGGAGGCCCCGAGCTTGGCCAGGATGAGCTCGCGGGCCTTGGCCGCATCGGCCTGGCCCTTCATCTGCTTCATGACCGCACCGATCAGTGCGCCGGCAGCGGCCACCTTGCCCTCTGCCACCTTGCCGGCAACTTCCGGGTTGGCCGCGATGACCGCGTCGACGGCAGCAGACAGCGCCTCGTCGTCCTCGACCAGCTGCAGCCCACGCGCGTCGGCGACCGCGACCGGTGAGCCTTCACCGGCCAGGACGGCCTCGAGCACCTGGCGGGCCATCGAGTCGTTGAGCCGGCCGGAGGCCACCAGCGCGTCCAGCTCGGCAACGTCGCCAGGAGTCACACCGAAGTCCGCCAGGTCACGGCCGTCGACGCTGGCGCGCCGGGCCAGCTCGCCCATCCACCACTTTCGCGCTCCCGCAGGGGTCGCACCGGCGGCCACGGACTCCTCGATCAGCATGACCGCGCCCGCGTTCATGACGTCGCGCATCTCCATGTCGCTGTAGCCCCAGTCGCTCTGCAGCCGGTGGCGGCGCTCGGCGGGCGGCTCGGGCATCGTGGCGCGCAGCTCCTCGACCCGCTGGCGGGTCGGAGCAACCGGCACCAGGTCAGGCTCGGGGAAGTAGCGGTAGTCGTCGGCGTCGGACTTCACCCGGCCGGACGTGGTGACCCCGGTGTCCTCGTGCCAGTGCCGGGTCTCCTGCAGGATCGAGGCGCCACTGTTCAGCACCGCGGCGTGACGGGTCATCTCGAAGCGCACCGCCGCCTCGACCGACCGCAGCGAGTTGACGTTCTTGGTCTCGGTCCGGGTGCCCAGCGGGACCTCGTTCTGGGCGTCGGGGTCCTGCGCCCGGGGACGCAGGGACAAGTTGACGTCGCAGCGAAGCGAGCCCTGTTCCATCCGGACGTCGCTGACCTGCAGCGCCTTGAGCAGGTCGCGCAGCGCGCCGACGTAGGCCTTGGCCACCTCGGGCGCCCGGGCCCCGGCGCCGAGGATGGGTCGGGTCACGATCTCCACCAGCGGGATGCCGGCCCGGTTGTAGTCGACGAGGCTGTGGTCCGCGCCGTGGATGCGCCCGGTGGCGCCACCGATGTGCAGCGACTTGCCGGTGTCCTCCTCCATGTGGGCACGCTCGATCTCCACGCGGAACGTCGACCCGTCCGACAGCTCGACATCGAGATAGCCGTTGAAGTCAATCGGCTCGTCGTACTGCGAGGTCTGGAAGTTCTTGGGCATATCCGGGTAGAAGTAGTTCTTGCGGGCGAACCGGCACCAGGTCGCGATCTCGCAGTTGAGCGCCAGGCCGATCCGGATGGCGGAGTCGACCGCGGCCGCGTTGACGACCGGCAGTGCCCCGGGCAGCCCAAGACACACCGGGCAGACCTGCGTGTTCGGTTCGGCGCCGAAGCCGGTCGCGCAGCCGCAGAACATCTTGGTGGCGGTGTTGAGCTCGACGTGAACCTCCAGGCCCATCACCGGGTCGTACTTCTTGAGAACCTCGGCGTAGTCGACGACGGGCTCTGCGGCCCTGGTGTCGGTGCTCATGCGTGGACCTCCCGGCTGGTAGCAGTGGTCGACAGCTCTGGCGCCTTGGCAAGAAGCGGCCCGCCCCAGCGCCGCACCAGTGCGGCTTCAAGGGCCGCGCCGACCCCATAGAGCCGCTCATCCTTGGTGGCCGGGGCAAGGATCTGGATGCCGGTCGGCAGCCCGTCCTCGTCGGCCAGGCCGCTCGGCAAGGAGATGCCCGGGATACCGGCCAGGTTGGCCGGGATCGTGGCAATGTCGTTGAGGTACATGGCAAGCGGGTCGTTGATCTTCTCGCCGATCTTGAACGCGGTCGTCGGCGTGGTCGGCGACACCAGGACGTCGGCCTTCTCGAACGCCGCCGCGAAGTCGCGGGAGATCAGCGTGCGGACCTTCTGCGCCGAGCCGTAGTAGGCGTCGTAGTAGCCGCTGGACAACGCGTAGGTGCCCAAGATGATGCGTCGCTTGACCTCGTCGCCGAAACCCGCGTCGCGGGAGGCCGCCATGACCTGCTCGGCACTGGGGTCCTCCACGCCCTCTGGCAGGACCCGCAGGCCGTAGCGCATGGCGTCGAACTTGGCCAGGTTGGAGGACGCCTCGCTCGGCAGGATCAGGTAGTAGGCCGCCAGCGCGTAGTCGAAGCTCGGGCAGGACACCTCGACGACCTCGGCGCCCTGCTCGACCAGCAGCTGCACGGACTCCTCGAAGCGGGCCCGGACCCCTGGCTGGTAGCCCTCGCCGCCGAGCTCCTTGACCACCCCGATCCGCATGCCCTTGACGTCGGCGCGGCGAACAGCCTCCAGGACCGGGGGCACCGGCGCGTTGATGGACGTGGAGTCCATCGGGTCATAGCCGCCGATGACCGAGTGCAGCAACGCGGCGTCCAGCACGGTGCGCGACACCGGGCCGGCCTGGTCAAGGCTGCTGGCCAGGGCGATCAGGCCGTAGCGCGAGACACCGCCATAGGTCGGCTTGCACCCGACGGTGCCGGTCACCGCGGCGGGCTGGCGAATCGAGCCCCCGGTGTCGGTGCCGATCGCCAGCGGCGCCTGATAGGAGGCGACGGCCGCCGATGACCCGCCGCCGGACCCGCCGGGGATGCGCTCAAGATCCCACGGGTTGTGCGACGGACCGTACGCGGAGTGCTCGGTCGAGGAGCCCATCGCGAACTCGTCCATGTTGGTCTTGCCCAGGATCGGCATGCCGGCAGCCTTGAGCTTGGTGACGATCGTGGCGTCATACGGCGGGATCCAGCCCTGCAGGATCCGGGATCCGGCCGTGGTGGGCAGGCCCTTGGTGGTCGCGATGTCCTTCACGGCGATCGGCACCCCGGCCAGGATGTGGAGCTCCTCGCCGGCCATCCGGCGCTGGTCGATGTCGCGCGCGGTCGCGAGCGCGCCCTGGGCGTCAACGTGCAGGAACGCCTTCACCGAACCGTCCACGGCCTCGATGCGGTCCAGGTGCGCCTGGGTGGCCTCGACTGCGCTGATCTCCTTGCGGGACAGGCGGTCCGCGAGCTCGGCGGCACTGGCTCGGGTGATATCAGAACTCACAGGTGAACCTTTGCTCGGAGGTACTGGACGAACGGCGGGCAGGTAAGCAGCGACTCAGTCCTCGTCCAGGATCCGCGGGACGGAGAAGCGCTGCTGCTCTGAGGCGGGCGCAGCAACCAGCACCTCGGCCGCGGTCAGGCTGGGGCGCACCACGTCGGGCCGGGTCACGTTGGTCAGCGGCAGCGGGTGCGAGGTCGGAGGGACGTCGTCGGTGGCCAGCTCGCTGACGCGCGCGACGGACTCCAGGATGATGGCCAGCTCGCCGGACATCTTGTCGAGCTCCTCGTTGCTGAGGTCGATGCGTGCGAGCATGGCCAGATGGGCGACCTCGTCGCGGGAGATTGCGGACATGCATCGAAGTCTAGTGGGCGCCCACGAGCCGGATGCGCCATCCTCGGCGGAGGGTTAGGTGCGGCAGCAAGATGAGGTAGGTGCGGGTACATTCCACCGGGGTCCTGGCAGGAGATAGTCACAGGATTTGTGTGGTCAGCCGCGAAGGCGCGGCCCAGGTGCCCATGTGGATGGCTCCAGGAACGGACGGTCATCGAAGGGGCGCCGGGTCGTTGACGCGCGGGACCTCATTGCTGTCCTCGTGCAAGCCGGCACGGTCCAGTCTATTCCCACTGGCCCACTGGCCCACTTGCCCAAAGTGGGAACCGAACGTACCCTGTGTGTTGGTCTCCACCAGCTACAGACATGGACGTGTCGCCGTGAGCACCTTGATCGAGACCGACGGTCGGAGCCGGGCCGTGATCCCCGGCCACAGGAACCAGCGCTTCCTGCTCCAGGAAAACGAGGACGGCAGCCTCCT
>Ga0209638_1001066_pt1 | contig 17870 bp, 21 predicted proteins | sample BarGraNGADG00211_FD_184490 | JGI IMG/M metagenome (GOLD analysis project Ga0209638, IMG submission 184490) | Arctic peat soil microbial communities from Barrow, Alaska - Barrow Graham LP Ref core NGADG0002-211 (SPAdes) (version 2) | ecosystem: Environmental > Terrestrial > Soil > Wetlands > Peat...
CCATTCCGATGGGTCGTTGGGGCCTCCGCGCCCGACATTGTTGGCGTCGGTCCAGGCGACCACTTCCTTGACGCCGTAGGACACGCCACCAACAGTGCAACTCGCCCCTGTCGCGCCGGCATAGCAGTCGCCGGTGTAGATGGCGTAACCCTTCGAGCTGCCGCTCCCCGTCCAAAAGCCTGCCCCGAACGAGGCGACGACGATCGCCGCGACGACCGCCGCGGACCACGCCCTACGCGACATGACACACCCCCGTTTCATAAGCTTGTCGGACCTGCCGCCACCGGCCGCACTGTCGACCAAGCATAGGCTACGGCAGGCTGAGCGGGTAGTTTCCGACTGACGAGCCGTAAGGATCGACAGAGTGGGTCAGGCTTTGACCGGCCTGGACGGCACCGAACGCGCAACCCATTCCACCAACAGGCCATCACGCCTTGCTGCCGTATCGGCGAAGGCCCTCGACCACCATTTGGTCATGGTGTTGCTTTCCGATGCCGCCTGAGTGATGGATGTGAGCGACCACTTCGCACCCGAGGCGCCAGATGACCGCTCAGCCACTCCCCGCCCTAACCAGCGGCGACCCGTCCGCCTGGGACCAGGCGCTCTACGCCTTCCTCGTCGAGAAGGGCAACCGCTCAGGCTCGAGGCGGACGGTGGAGTCATACAGCCGAATGCTCTGGCCGTTCTTCGCCGAGCGCAGCTTGACCCCCGACCGGGTCAGACCAGCCGACGTGCTCGCCTGGGTCCACGGCATCGGCCGCTCGGGACGGACGCCATCGTCCACAACGGTGGGGGCTCGGATCGCCTGCCTCAGCAGCTTCTACCGGCTCTCGGAGTGCGTCGGGGAAACGCGCTAGATATTTCGTTGCGGAATGGCCCGACCCTGCGATGCACGGCCGTTGCCGTCTGCACATTGGCCTAGCAACCGAGCCCGGACAATCCTCTATAGTAGAACGTATGTTCGGGATGCTGCGGCCATTGGACCTCCGCGGCAGACGACGGAAGGTCAGCGTCGTTGCGACCTCTGGCCCGGAGACCGACAGCCGGGGTCGAGCGTCCCCTGGTATCAAAGGAGGCGAACCATGGACAACAGCGTCAAGACAAGTTCCCGGGACGAGAGGATTGTGCAGTTGGTCGGGTCCGGCGCCCGGGAAGAAGACGATGGCAACGTGACTTTGAATGTTGGGTGTGGCGAGGAGGAGTGGACCCCGGAGCGTGGCCTTCGTATGACCGAGGATGACGTGCTCGCTCTCCAAGACAACCTCGGACATGCATACAGCCTAATTGCCGGAAGGGAGCCACAAGCGTTCGTCTACCTGATGATCCACCAGCTGGACGGCCCGCCGTCAGAACGCTGACCGCCCGCACCGAGGTCGCCTTCGCTGGCCGCTTGCGCGTCTCCTAGCCCTCCTGGTTCTGCCCGCTGAGCGGCCGAGATCTGGCCCCGCCCCCAGGACCCGACATAACGATAATCCCCTTATCGTGATCACCGGATGGGGCGAAGTGCCAGCTAGATGTCCGGCGCGCAGGCACGTGCGCCGACGCGCCGGACATGGCCCCGCCAACGCCGGCTGCTATTAGCCGGCGAGGATGCGGGCCTTCGCCGAGGCAAGACCGTCGCCTCGAGAAACCCTCCCGCCGGCGTACACGTGTCCTTCCAGTCGGGTCTCCTTGCGGGACAGCTATTCAGTCCGGCGAGTCGCGGCTCGGTGTTCTCGCCGGCGGTATATCAACCTGCAGCACGCTTGGAACTTACTGTAGAAGTTGACGAACTCGGTCGGGTCGGTCGTCTCCCGCGAACTGCGCCAACGGCGACAACTAGGCTCCGCTTGGCGGAGAGGCGACATGAGTGCAGCGGACCTGCCATGCCGAGGCAACCGTAATCACCGCCCAACTGACAAAGGGTTTGGGCCCCTGAGCGACGGATTGGCCTTTTGAAGCACCGCTGTTGGCGCGAGGTGCCGGGTTGTCGGCCAGTATCTCCATGTTCCGAGCGGCTAGACGCGGCCCTGGCGCTCCTCGGCATCGGCGAGCAGCGATCACTATTCGCCGGCGTATATCAGCTGGGTCCAGGCTCGGGAATTCCTCCAGAGACTGACAAAATGACAAACTCGGGCCGGTCGTCTCCACCGAACGCGGCGCCGGGCGACAGCCATACTCCTCGAAGCGGCGCGTTCATTCACCAGCGCCCCTAGCCTTAGCGGTTCCCCCGGTCGGCTGTTTCTGGTGGAGGGGGACCCCTGGTCAGGTCTAGCTGCGGCGCTGCGCCTCGACCTCTGTCATCAGCATCGGCAGGTCGATTGCCAGAGCCTGAGCCATCCGGTCGACGTTCACCATCCCAATGTTCCGCCGACCCCGCTCGACGTCGCTGACGTAGCGGGGGTGGATGCCAGCGGCTTCGGCGAGCGCCTCCTGCGTGAAGCCGCGTTCGAGCCGGACCTTGCGCACCGCACGACCGAAGGCAGCAAGGACCTCCTCAGGTTGGGCGACGTCGGGCATGGCCCGACGCTACTAGCGGAGGTCACGTCAGACCAGGCACTATGAGTGGACTCGGCCCACTCGTTCCGTCTATGCTGACGGGGCGTCCAGCGTCAGTTGGAGGGATACCCAGATGCGTCGAGTCGCGGTCGTCTTCGTGCTGGTCGCCATCGCTGGCTGCACCGCGTCGGGCGGTTCGTCGACGACGAGTCCGACCGCTGGCGCAACGACCACCTACTTGCCGGGGACAGCCACCGCCTCGCCCGAGCCACCATCGGTCACCGCACCGCCGCCCTCTCCGACTTTTGAGGCACCGACCGCGCCTACGGCGAAGCCGACGCCTACGGCGAAGCCGACGCCTACGGCGAAGCCGACGCCGACGCCTAAGCCGCCGCCGACTCCTAAGCCGACACCGGAGCCGACGGAGGAGCCGACGCAGGAGCCGACGACTCCTCCGGCAACCCAGTGGACCACACTAGCCAAGGTCAAATCGAGTGCTGAGGCCCTTGGCATGACCTGTACTACCGACAGTTTCGGCGTGAACTGCGACGGCTCGACGGCCGCTACCGCGTTCTCTGTCACCTCGACCGGCACATTGGGGGGTGTTGAGGAGGTCGATGTCACGGGCAGCGGCGACGCGGGCGAGGTCGGTGGGTTCCTCTTGAAGTACTGCCAACGACTGCTCGGGACCGCGGAGGGAACCTCAATCGCCTCTTGGGTAGCGGCTAACGCCGACGCGAGCGTCGCCGACGTCGTCATCGCACCAATCGCCGTGACGTATCGAGGGCCGCTGTCAAACGCATGGTTGCAGCTTTCAGCTGCCTGACCAACAAGCAGCACCGATGGCGCTCAACGCTACGCGAGGGTGAAGGTGGAGTCGGCGGAGAAGGAACTCGTCTCAGTCACGCATCAGTGGACCGAGTCGTGGGTCAATCGGTCGTACGACAGTTCAGAGGTTGGTCGCAAGTCGGCGGCTTCGGAAAAACTTGTACTGATCGCCCACGGATACAAGGTGGTGAGCGAAGGGACTTACAACGACGGAGACCGTCACGTGAATGTGGGACGCACCGCCGCGAAGACGGCCCTGACCGGTGGGCTCGGTCTCATCGTCTCGGGTCGAAGCCGCAGCAGGGGGAAGGACTACATCCGCATCCTCTACAACATCGACGGCAAACCCTTCCAGCCGCGCGAGGGTGTCGTCTATGCGAACACGGCGAATTCAGGCTTGCAGATTGCAGATCTCCGGATGAAAGCCAACGGGATCTTCAACATGCGGTGGGAAGTGAGCGGCAGGGTCGCCAACCGGGGTTCTAAGGCTTGGGAGCGCGTGGAGTTGGAGGTCGCGGTGTACCGACGCGACTTGACCAGGATAGAAGTCGGTCGGTTTGAAGTCCGGAAGGTGATCGCTGGAGCAACGGTGCCCTTCGCCTGGAAGGGCCAGGAACACCGCGGCGTGGAGTCGAGCGACATAAAGGGCTCAGAGGTTCGTGTGGCGTTGAGACGTCTGATGCCCATGGGCGGGATCTGGGACGACCCCCAGCCGGTTCGCACGGTCATCCGCCCGACGTGACGCATCTCGTCGACGGCTTCGTGTCGGGCGTACTCTGCGATCCCGCTCGCTGATCGGCGCCCTCCCAGCCTGGCTGCCGGAGTTTGTCAAGCTGCTCACGCACGAAATCGAGCCGCGCGCTTGACATATTGGTCAGTCGAAATGTGCAACCGGGCATCTTCCGTCGCCCTGCTTCCCAAGCCCACTAAAGATCGCGTGTCGACTGAGCCGCTGGCGATCACTCTTAGGGTTAGGCGCTCGGGCGTTCTCGGGGCTCGCATGCTGCCATGGAGCGGGGACGTCCAGGGGTTAGTCCGCAGGTCTGGCCGGGTCATCGGCTGGGGCTCGACGTTGAGCACCTCACGCTCATAGAGCATCTGGATCGTCTTCTCAGGCACGACGCGGGCGGTGGTCTTGTAGCCGTTGAACATCGCGCCCAGGGCCCACTCGATCCAGTCTTCCATCGTGCCGAGTTGGCCCGTGTGTCCGTGGATCATCGGAGGCTTCGCGGCCGCGATGATCGCGGCGACGTTCTCCTCTCGGAACCGGCCGCCGGGCAGGGTCTTGCCGAACAGCTTCCCAGGCGTGGCTTGGAAGACGGTCACCGCCTTGAAGGTGTTGTTCGGCTGTAGCTCGAAGACCACCATGGCCTTCATGGCGCGGCCTCTTCGTTCAGGCTGGCCAGCCCGTCCAAGATCACCTCGTCGGTGAGGTTGCGCAGGACCCACGCCTTGTAGTCAGGGAGGGGGATCTCGGGGTCGGAGGCGTAGTCCATCAGCGCGTTCTGCCATGCGAAGCCGAGCCGTGCAGCTTCGTGAGCCGCGCCGCCGCTCTGTATCCAGACCGCGAGGAAGATCCGGGCCCGCCATTGCTGCTCCTCGAACGGCAGCCGGACGAACGCCCACGGCCGCTCGGCTGGGAGCAGGGCGAGGATCGGGTCTAGCGCCTCCTCGCTCATTGCATTACGCCTCCGCGGTGTGGCTGCTTCACAGGGTCCCGACGCTCATAGGGGACATGAAGGAGGGCTGAGGCTCGCCGCTTGACCGCCTCGCCGCGACGGTCATATCGCGCTGTGGTCCCGACAGTCGCATGGCCAGCGAGTCGCTGGACGGTCGAGATGTCCGCCCCGGCATCGAGGAGGTCGGAAACGAACGTCCGCCGCAGGTCGTGAGGCCGGACGTGGGACACGCCAGCCTGCCGGGCACGGCGCAGCAGGATGCCCATGACGGCCTGCCCGCTCATCCGACGGTCGCCCACCCGGCCTCCCTTGTTCACGGGTGAGAAGAGTGCCCCGGCACCGTCGCCGCGGGTCAAGAGCCAGTCCACGAGTGCGTCCGCCGCGCCGTTGGTTGCGTAGACAACGCGCGCCTTGCCGCCCTTGCCGTGGCGGACCGTCAAGGCGCCGTCCGCGGGGTCGTAGTCGGCTACATCGAGCGCGACCGCCTCCGAGCGCCGGAGGCCGCCCCCGTAGAGGACGGCGATGAGGGCGGCATCGCGCGGCCCCGCCGGGCTCGCATCGGCTGCGCAGACGGCGAGCAACGCCCGCAGTTCCCCGGCACTCAAGGCCCGCCCGGCGGGCAGCGTCTCGCCCTTCACTGCCTCAAGGTCGGCGGTTCGCTGGTAGTTCTCGGCCGACAGCAGGCCGAGCCGCCACGCTTCTCGCACGGCCCCGCGCAGGGCGCAGAGCATCTTGTTCGCAGTGGCCGGTGCGTAACGCTCCGCAAGCCGGGCGCGGACGGCCTGGGCGTGCTGGTACCTGACGGCGGACCAGTCGAGGGTGGCGGCTGTAGCTGCCCCCGACGTCAGAAGCGACGCGACTTCGTCGAGAGCCTGCCGCATCGTCCGGCGAGAACCAGGTGAGAGCCGGGCGAGATAGACCGCGGCCGGATGGCGGTCCGGCGGGACCGGATGCGGGAGCCCCGGGAGCACCTCCAAGGCCAGAGGATCGGTTGCGGGAACAGTCATTCTCGAATTCGATCCTGGCGCTGATTGAGGACCCGTGGCGATCAGCCCGGCAGCCATCAGTGCACCACTGCGGATTCGAGGAGACCCGCCACCCGAGCATCGGCCTCGGCGGTCTCGACCTCGACGTCGAGCGCGAGGAAGTCGGGGTATGTGGTCACGAGTGGGTCGCACGGGCCCCAGCCCACCGGCGCCTCGTTGATGGCCCGGACGATGGTCTCGACCTCGGCCCATACGGTGTCGGGGTCTGCGTCAGGATCGAGCCGGTGTACCTTGTCGACCGGGCAGTCGCCCGAAGCGTGGACGATGACCACCCGGCTCAGGAAGCCGCCGTCGCCGCGGCCGGTGACCAGCACCTTGGTGGTCAGTCCGCCCGGCGCGTGCCACACGGCGGTGTACACAGGGAAGAGCGTGGTGTCGCTGGGCACGGAGGGGTGGCCCGCTCGGTCCCGGAAGTACGGCAGGCCGAGCTCGCCGAGCCGGGGGAGCCACGCCCGCAGGGTGTCGGTGTCGATGTCGGGCGGCCGGTCCGGGAAGCCCCGGGCCCGCAGGTGGGTCCGCTCGCGGAGCCACTCCACGACCGCGGCGTCCGATACGCGGACGCGATGGGCCTCCGCGGTGCCGTCAGGGGACCGGAGGAGGAGGGCTCGGTAGGGCACGTCGACGACCATCTAGCGTTAAGTGGTTGGTCGTGTGTGCTACCTCTGATTCCCGACAGAAGCAAGCCCGCTGTCCAGCATTCGAACGTTTGGCGGTCAGCGGGTCGTCGCGGCCTCCCCTCTGAGATCGGTTGACCCGCGGGCGACGCGGACCCCGCCTGCAGCACTCAACTATCAGGATCGGGTAGTGTCTCAGTTTGAGCCGGGTGGTGCCCGGTGAGCGGGCCGAGGCTCTCAGGTGAGGAACGGCCGAAGAAGGTCGACTACGCCTTTGACCGTGAGGACGATGGCTGGCAGCCGCCCGAGTGGTACGGAATGTCCGTTGCTGAACGCTACATCAACGGTCGGGGCGCGATCCATCTTCATGTTCGGAAACGGCTTCTCGGCCGGAATGACGCGGAGCGCGGCTATCTGTGCATCGCCTATCGGCTGGAGGGCATGGATCATGCTGATTTCAGAGACGGTCGCAGGCTCCCCGAAATCGATCTGCCAGCCAGCGGGAAGGAGCACAACGCCCGACACATGGAGGTCGTGGTGCTTGTCCTGGTTGGCCGAAAGCGCGACCACCTCCAGTGCGTCAAGGTCCAATCGGTCAGGTCGGTGATACGGCTGTATTGCGTCGATGATCCTCGCGGGATCGGCCGCAACCCCGACGAGACACCTCTTCATACCCCCATCGTCGATGGCCTGCTTCCGGTCGGAATAGATCGGGAACTGGTTCGACTTGCTAGGGAGTTGATGGTTGACGAGGACCAACCCCTCAACCGCGAAGTTCAGGGCGGAACGGAGCTGATAGCCGAACTCCCCGAAGATTACGACCCACTGACTTGGGGGATCTGGGAGCGGCTGCGCTCGGAGCTTGTGCCATCCGGTTTGGGTGTCATGCTCATGGACGATTTGTACCGTCTGCGTCTTGGCCCACGCTTCCCCGCGAGTCTGCAAGTCGCGGAGGTGTTCCTCGGCCCGCTCAATCTTCAAGGCAATGCTGGCGAGCGTGCGAGCCATGTGTGAGAGTCTACATGCCGCAGCGGTCACGCATGGGTCATGCGATCAACCCCGCGATCTCCAAGAGTCAAGGGCGGGCCGATTCAAACTGAGACACTACCCAGGATCGACCCCAGACGCATCTTGGTGACCTGACCCTGTCGCGGAGCCAATTACTCAAGACGCCTCGCGCCAATCAAGTGGACTTGTGCGCCGGTGGGTGGCGCTTGAGGTACTTCGCCCGGTCCTTGCACGTCGGGCGGCAGTACATGCGGTTCGACGGGCCGGAGAACGGGAGCCCGCACTCCGGGTTGGCACATTGGCCCAATCGCGGGTTCCGCAGCCCCGTCGAGACCTCGTTGGCGAACTGGAGGTAGATCGCGGCGAGCAGGCAGTCGGGGACCATGCGCATGACATTGCGTCGGAGCGGCAACAGCATCGTGTCCACATGGCCGCGGAGCGTTCGGTTGACCTCATGCGCCACCACGAACTCAGCGGCGGTCGACCAATCACCGCGTGGAAGGCGATCCAGGGTTCCGCCATCCGCCCTGCGCGTGAGGACCTCATCCCACTCTTCCGCGCCTCGGGTCTGATCGGTGACTCGGTACGCAAAGTAGCCCATGCCCCATTCGACATGGGCGCCTATCAGCCGCACGGAGTCGGTGGCGCCTGTGCCGTCTGTTGTTGCGGCCCGCACCCGCAGCCCCGCGTAGAACAGGCTATGAAGGGCGGCGAACCTCGCAGCCTCGCTGATCCATGTGGCACGCGGCTCGCCAAGGTTTTGCCCGCCACCGAACATCAAGACCCGCACCCCATCCGCGCGGTTGATCTGAGGGGCTCTCAGCGGCCGAGGATGGCCCAGCCACCCGAACTCGTCGGCGAATTCCAGGATTTGGTCGTCGGTGTGGTCGGCTCCGAGCCGGTCAAACCTGTCAGTGATCCTCGTGCTCGCTGTGATCGCCCCGGCTGTCCAGCCTCCGGGATGTGCGACAAGCCACGTGCCCGGTAGGGCGTCTGAAGACGTGTCACCTGCACGGTGGGCGGGGTCCGGGTCAGCGAAGGCGGCACCAGCAAAGATTGCATCAACGGCTTCGCCCAGATCGACCAGCGGGGGCTCCGACCGCCAGCCGAACCCTTTGTCTGGGCGTACGAACATGGCCCGCACGCGAGGATCGGCGAGAACCTGCTCTTCGCGAATCCCCTTATATTCCCCTGCTTGCGCTGGTTTCATGCGTCCAGTCTACGCGATCCTGGACCGGTTGAAGCCCGCATGGACGACGAACTAATGAGACCTGATTCGCTAGCAATCCCCGTCAGCGACGCCGCCGACCTGATGGGCATCTCGCGGTCGAAGGCGTACGCGATGGCCGCTGCCGGTGAACTACCGACCGTCCGCATTGGGCGAAAGACTCTGATCCCGATGGCGGAGTTGCGTCAGTGGCTGGCCGACCGCGCAGCGCAGTCCGCCGTCAACGTGGCTGACACCGCGAACGCGGAAGAGCGGCCGTCCGGTGGCGAGGGTTGACCCGATGACGGACGTGCTGCGGAATCGGTTGGGGACCGTACTCGCTGAGTTCTGGGACGAGTCCGCGAACCAGCGGTCGCGCGACCGGGAGAAGGTTGACCGCGAGCAGATCCAATCCGCCAGGTCGCCAAAGATCCGCTGGGACGAAGGGACCGCCGGGGCGACCGAAACGCCCCCGGCGGCCTAGGGGGACGGTGATGCAAGCACCGACCCACGTCGAGCAGTTTACCAACCGTGTGGTCACTGCCAGGAGCCCGGGACTCTGCTGGCGCCCAGACTGCAGGCGGGCCAACGGCCCGTATCGCACGGTTGCGTACATGCCGGGCAACATCGTCATTGCTCGCTGTCACAAGGGGGAGTACAGAAACCTCTTCGATCTCGCAGCCGAACTTTGGGCCCACGCGGGATGAGCGCCGGTCGCGAGAGTGGAGCGGTTTTGCTCGATGAGTTCCTCACCCAGGAGGCCGGAGAGGCGCTGTGGGCACTCCCCGGTTTGATCGCCGCGGGTGGCTTTGTCATGTGCCTGGGTGTGCCGGAGTCGTTCAAGACGTTCGGCGGGTTCACCCTTGAACTCGCGTTTTCGGGCGCCACGCCGGACTTCCTCGGCGTTGCCCCGACCGAGCGAATGCCGGTGCTGTACGTCTCGAACGAGAAGAGCAAGCGTATGGTTCAAGAGCGCCTGAGACGGATGACGCTCGACGGACGAAAGCCAACCGAGCAGTTCAAGGTCCTACATCGTAAGAACGTCCAGTTCGGAACAACAACGTGGGCCCTCGTCACCGATGCTCTCAGTGACTTCGGTCATCCCGCGTTGGTCTTGTTGGACACCGAGGCCAGCCTGTCGCAGCCAGGCTTCGATGAGAACTCAGGCAAGGACACCGGCATCGTCCTCGACTGCATCCGACGAATTCAGGCTGACTTCAATGCCACGGTCATCCTCAACGTCCACCCGAGCAAATACGCCCAGGGTGCTGCTGGAGCGAAGGTCCGCGGCCACACGAGCCTGTGGGGCGAGGCCGACGCCGTGTGGGAGTACCGGCGGCCCAACCGAGCCGAGGAGTCCGGCATCCTCGTGGCTGATGTCAAGGACGGAGACCGTGTCGTGTTGCCGTTCCGATGGAACCGCGACACCTTCCTGCTCGAACCTCGTGAGAGGCTGACTCTCACTGCGAACTCCGTCGCCGAAATAGTGCTGGCTCTTTGGCAGGGGAAGCCCCTTCGCTCCGAGGAGATCGTCGAGCGGTTCGCGCCGAAACACGGGCGGACGGCAGTCCTGAACGCACTGGCCAATGCGGTCACGCGCGGGCTTGTCGTGAAGACCGGAGATGGCAAGGCGACCCGCTACCGTCCTCTCGACCCGACCGGCGCGGCGGACGAGCCAACTCCGGACGGAGTCTGGTCTGGCACGGACGAATGACGGACGGAAGACCGTTCTCTGAAGTCGAGCCGGATGGACGCAACCCGGACGCAACCCGGACGAATGCGGACGAGGCCAGGCTGGCTTTCGTCCGTCCGCGGGAGGGGGACTCTAAGTCCCCTCCCGGACGCAAAGACAGCCCGAACGCCTCCGACCTGCCGAGCCGCCGCTGCGCCGAGGCGCTGGAGGGGACATTCGCTTCGGACCGGGAACGACGCTATGTTCGTTAGGGTGACCTGCGGCTGGTTCGGCAAACCGCCGACTCGGCCGGGTTTGATTGCATGAGCGAGTCTCGGGTGGCCCTGCGAGTCGCAGAGGTTGCAGAGAGCCTGGGGGTCAACGCAGAGACGATCCGACGAGCACTTGTGCGGGGGGATCTGCCCGGTCGGAAGCTTGGAGCGAGCTGGCTCGTCCCGGTGAAGGAACTAGAAGCATGGCTATCGTCAACCCATGAGGAGACGCCGGATGTCAGGCGAAGGAAGCGTCTTTCGGCGCGCCAGCGACGGGGCGTGGCTGGCGCAGTTGTCGAGCGGCCCCCGCGGTCATCGGTCGTATCGGACCCGCTGCGCCCGGACCAAGGCGGAGGCGGTTCGAAAGCTCGAAGAACTCAAAGCGGAGCGCCGAGAGGGACTCGACTTGTCGAAGCAGAGCCTTGGCGCCTACCTCCGAAAGTGGCTCAGTGAGACAGCCCGGCCGACGGTCAGCGCCAACACGCTGCGAGGCTACCAGGACGCCCTGATCCACCTTGCGCCCATCGCCGACATCCCGCTGAATCGCCTCACCGCCGAGGCCATCGAGGCCTGTTGCAATGGCATGGTGACGCATCGGGTCAACGCCAAGACCCAGAAGCTCGCATCCGAAAAGACCGTGCGCAACGTCCAGGTGATGCTCCGGCGGGCACTCAGCGTGGCCGAGCTGCGTGGCCACATTCGCCGTAATCCGGCAAAGCTCGTGACCCTGCGCCGAGTCCCCCGCTCAAGCATCGAGGCCCTGACCCCGGAGCGGGCCCGAGCGATCCTCGCGGCCGTCGCTGGCGACCGGCTTGAGGCTGCCTACGCCATCGCTCTCGTCGGCCTCCGTTCCTCCGAGATCCTCGGCCTGGCCCGCTCGGACCTCGACCTCACCAACGGCACCGTGACCATCGAGCACCAGGTTTCAGGCTCCGGACGGAAGGCTGTCCTGGTCCAGACCAAGACCGTGTCCTCTGCCGCTACCGTTCCCCTCCCCCACTTCGTGGTGGAGCGCCTGCGCGATCACCTCGCGAAACAGGACGTCGAACGGCCTGTCGTACCAATCGGGGACTCACTCGTCTTCGTTACCGAGAGCGGGCTCGCGATCAATGGCTCGTGGTTTACAAAACACTTCCAGTCCCTGCTGGCTCGGGCAGGCCTACCGACGATGCGACTGCACGACCTCCGGCACGGAGCCGCCAGCCTGCTTGTAGACGCCGGAGCGCACCCTCGCGTCGCCACGGAGCTGCTCCGCCACGCGCCTGGCAGCCGCGTAACGATGGAGAGATATGCCCACGTCACCGCCTCTCAGCAGCGCCAGGCCGCCGACCTGCTTGATGCCGCGCTTAAGAGTCCGGTTCAGTCAGTCACGCCGTCAGTCACGGAAAGTGAAAACGGGGTCGCCAGCAGTAGGCTAGAAAAGCCCAAAGTGGGTCGTCCACGAGGGAAAGTTGGCTCCGGCGGTAGGATTCGAACCTACGACCAAGCGGTTAACAGCCGCCCGCTCTACCACTGAGCTACGCCGGAGCGATCGACCGCGTTGGCGATCCATGGCGCCGTCGCGGCGCCGCGCGACAGGATAGCACGGCGTCGACAGGGCATGACGTGGCTCCGTTGCGTTGGTACGGCCGACCCGTGCCGTGGCTCGCGGGAGCGACGTTCAGCTCTCTACGGGCAAGTCGCGCCGGTTCCCCCACTCCTCCCACGAAGCCGCGTAATTGCGGACTTCGTCTAGACCCGCGACCTCGTGGAGCTCGAACCAGACCAGGGCTGCACGCACGCCGCCCTGGCAGTAGACAGCGCGCAGCTCTCCGGGGTCGACGCCGCTCCCCCGGAGAATGGCGAGCGCTTCAGCCGCGGGCCGGAGCCGACCATCCGGCGCCACGAAGTCCGTGAACAGCCGATGCCGCGAGCCCGGGATCCGACCACCACGGGCCGCCATAACGTCGAGACCGAGGAACTCGTCGATCCGGCGCACGTCCAGCAGCCTCGTCGGGCCTCCCGGCGCTGCGGACTCGAGACTCCAATCCAGGACCTCTTCGGCGGTGGCGATGAGTGAGTCGTCCCGATCGCCGAGTGGCTCCGTCGCCTTGACGGTGTGAGGCTCGGTCGCCTCAGTTGTCATCGCGCGTCCTTCGGACCGCCACAGCGGCAGTCCGCCGTCGAGCACGTGCAGCCGTTCCTTCGGGAATCGGTACAGCCGCATCAGCCAGTAACCGCGGATTGCCCAGCGCCCCTGGCTCTCGTCGCAGAAGACGAGGCGATTCCCGGGCGCCACTCCCCAGGACGCGAGGCTGCTCGCCACTTCGTCGCGGGTCGGGACGAGGTACATCCGGTGGGCGGTCCCCGTGTCGGCGCTCGCGCCGGCCTTCGCCATATCGACGTGCAGGTCGCTGAAGACTGCGCCGGGGATGTGGCCCGTGTCGTAGGCATCGCGGTTCGGCGACACGTGGACGAGTCTGACGTCGGCGTCCGCCAGATGCTCGGCAAGCCACTCGCCACCGACGAGAGGCCCAGGCTCAGTCACGTACACTCGACACCTCCGGCATTGCGCACGACGCCGCTAGCGTACCGACTCGCCGGATCCGGCACCGATCGAGCGCGCAGGGTGCCTCATCTCGACTTCGACCGACGAAACCCTGGCACGACCGGCAGCCACACGAGAGCGATCAGGGCGGCGCCACGGAGTAGCCGGCCGGCCCCGGCCCCTTCTACTCCAGATAGTCCTTGAGCTTGCGACTCCGGGACGGGTGACGCAGCTTGCGCAGCGCCTTGGCCTCGATCTGGCGGATGCGCTCGCGGGTGACGTTGAACTCCTTGCCCACTTCCTCGAGGGTGCGGGCGCGGCCGTCCTCCAGCCCAAACCGGAGCTGCAGGACGCGCCGCTCGCGACCGGTCAGGGAGTCGAGCACCGCCTCCACCTGCTCCTTGAGGAGCTGATGGGACGCAGCCTCCGCCGGAGCCAGAGCTCCGCGATCCTCGATGAAGTCGCCGAGGTGCGAATCCTCTTCCTCGCCGATCGGTGTCTCCAACGAGACGGGCTCCTGGGAGACCTTGATGATCTCGCGGACCTTCTCGGGGGTGACGACCACCTCCTGGCCTTTGCTCATCGCCTCGGCGATCTCCTCGACCGTCGGCTCGCGCCCGAGCTCCTGGAGCAGGGTTCGCGAGACCCGGATCAGGCGGTTGATCGTCTCGACCATGTGGACCGGGATCCGGATCGTGCGGGCCTGGTCGGCGATGGCACGGGTGATCGCCTGGCGGATCCACCACGTCGCGTACGTGCTGAACTTGTAGCCCTTCTCGTAGTCGAACTTCTCGACCGCGCGGATGAGGCCGATGTTGCCTTCCTGGATCAGATCCAGGAACGACATGCCGCGGCCGATGTACTTCTTCGCGATCGAGACGACCAACCGCAGGTTCGCGGAGGTCAGCTGCTCACGGGCGTCGCGGCCGATGCGGACCAGCTCGCCTTTGCGATGGGCCAGCTTCGTGTTCAGCGGGACCGCCGGGTCGAAGCCGAGACGCTTGAGGAGGTCCGCGTCACATTCGGTCTCGATCCACCGCTGCAGCGCCGGGTACGCAACCGCGTCGCGGGTCCAGTCGTAGATCGCCCGCAGCCCGACGTTGTCGCGAGAGTCGAGATCCCCGTTGTGAACCGCCAGGTATGCCCAGTCCAGCATCGTCAAGAACGACTCGACCGCCGGCGACTCGTTGTAGGCGGCAACCCGATGCTTCGCGTCTCGCAGCAGGGCTTTCGTGCCTTCGGATTCGGCGTCCTTGCCGGCCTTGAGCAGGTGGAAGTCCGGCGTCGCCACGAGCAGATCGACCGCCTCCTGCGCCGAGACCGCATCTTTCACCATGCGAGCCGCTTCCGGCCCAAAAGGCAGGCGGTACTGCGGCTTGATCGTGCGTGTTTTGCGTTCGGTGTCGTGGTGAGTCCACTCATGGAGGGAGACGATCCCCTTCCACGGCTCCTCGACCATTTGCTCGCCCAGCTCGATGGCCTTGGCGAGGACGACTTCTTCTTCGGCCGTCAGGAGAGCGACCTTGCCGATCTCCTTGAGGTACATCCGAACCGGATCGTCGATGCCGATCATGTCGGCGCTGAGGGCTTCGAGCTCCTCGGGAGTCGGCTCCTCGACGGCCTCGGCGTCCAGCTTGACCGGGACCACCTCGACCGCCGCCCGCGGCTCGGCCAGGCTGTCGTCTTCCACTACTTCAACGCCGAGCTCGACGGAGTCGTCATCGAGAACGTCGGGCGGCGCGACCTCATCCTCGGCGAGGAGTTCGTCCTCGTCGAGCACGTCTTCCTCGGCGGAACGTCGCGTACGCACGCCCGCCAGCTTTGCCTCTTCGAGGTCGGCCTTGCGTCGGCCGCCGCCCGAAAGGGCGACCTCAACGAGTTGCTTGTCGAGCGGATCAGTCATCGGTGTCCTCCAGCGGATGCGAGGAGGCTCGTTTCCTGACGGCGTCGGCCGAGGGACTTCAGAGCCTCATACAGATTGCGATTGGTTTCGAGAAGTCGAGCCTTGGCTTCGCTATCGCCAGCGGCTTCGGATTCGGTGATTTCGGTTGATACGTATTCCATCTGGGCCTTGAGCCTGTCCGCCTCGAGAGCGAGCAGGCACTGGTCCACGCCGATTCGGACGCGGTTGGTGTCGAGGTCATTTGGATCGGGGCCGCGTTCGGCGTACAGCGCGATCGCCAGGCCGTTCAGCTCCGACGGCAGCGCCTCGAGGAAACGCATCCGCTCGAAGCGCCCGGTGCCGCCCGCTTCGCGGTCGCATTCACGGTCCGCCAGCATCGCTGCCAGCAGCTCGCGGGCCGGCGTGCTGGGAAGCTGCGCCCCCTCTGCCTTGAGCGTATCGGCGACCCGCTCCTGCTGATCCGGGACTAGCAGCAGCAGCCGCAGCAGCTTGCGCTCGTCGAGCGAAACGGACTTGAGCTCGCCCTTGACGTCGATTGAATCGGGGGCCGAAATGATCGCGTCGGCGGTGAAGCGACCGGACCCGGACGCTCCATCGGTCGAACGGCCGCCTCGGCTGCCGGGATGTCCGGCCGGTTCCGGAGCGTGCAAGGCTTCGAGCAGCACCCGCTCCTCAACCCCGGTCCGTCGCGCGAGGATTTGCATGTATCCGTCGCGGACGACTGGGTCGCGGATCTCGCGCAGCAGCGGAATGAGAGCGGCGACGGCCTGGCGCTTGCCCTCCGGGCGGCGCACGTCGAACGACGTGGCGTAGTAGTCGATCAGGAATTCGATGATCGGCTGGGCCGTCCGGATCGCTTCCCGCCAGAGATCGGGCTGGTCCCGGATCACTTCGTCCGGGTCCTTACCCTCGGGCAGGCGCGCGACTCGGACGCGCGTGATCTCCACGCCGGTCTCCTCCGCCGCCAGCGCTCCGATGAGGCGGAACAGCTCCGCCCCGCCGATCGAGCCGGCGTGCTGGCCGGCCGGGTCGACGTCGTAAGCGAGCACGATCTCGCGGGCGTACCGAGCGATCAGCGCCACCTGCATGGGAGTGAGCGCCGTGCCGAGGCTCGCGACCACGTTCTCGAAGCCGGCCTGGTGGGCCATGAGCGCATCGGTGTAGCCCTCGACGAGCACGGCCTGGTCGCCGCGCCGCATCTCGTTGCGCGCGCGCTCGATCAGGTACAGCGTGCGGCTCTTGTCGAATAGCGACGTCGCCGGGGAGTTGAGGTACTTGGGCGCGCTGGCGTCGTGAGCGTCGCCCGGCAGAACTCGTCCCCCGATCCCCACCGCCGCTCCCGACACGTCACGAATCGGGAAGATGACCCGAGCGCGGAACTTGTCGTAGGAGCCGCGCCCGTTCGGGCGGGCCGTGGTGAGGCCCACTTCCGCGAGCTCTGGCAGCGCCACGTTGCGCCGCTCCTGGAGCATCTTCGTCATCTGGTCCCAGCCTCCGGGAGCCCAACCGAGCTGGAACTTGCCGATCGTCTCGTCCGTGAAGCCGCGGCCACGCAGGTATTCGAGCGCCGGCGCGCCGGTCTTGCTCTGCGTCAGGACAGCGTGGTAGAAGGCGATCGCCTGCTCGAGGACTTCGCGCAGCCGGGCCTTGTGGGCGTCCTCGCGGCTGGTTCGCTCGTCGATCTCGATGCCTGCCCGCGCAGCCAGGCGCTTGAGTGCCTCCGGAAAAGTGAGACTGTCGCGGCGCATCACGAAGCTGAAGATGTCGCCGCCTTCGCCGCATCCGAAGCAGTGCCAGCTCTCGCGCGCCGGGGTTACGACGAAGCTCGCGGTCTTCTCGCCGTGGAACGGGCAGAGCCCCTTGTAGGTGGTGCCGGCCTTCTTGAGCTGCACCGCCTCACCGACGACCTCCACGATCGACAGCTTGCTCTTCACTTCGGCGGCAACACCAACGGCCAAACAACTTCTCCCGCCATGTCAGACGATCCGAGCGACCAGAAGGTTCGACCTACTCCGAGCCAGACCGGAGCACGCCCCCGCCGACCACCGCACGATCACCCCACCGGAGCGCTCGCGGACCACCCTGACATGACTAAGGGCCTGTCAAGTCTTGACAGGCCGCATCTCATTCTATTCTACACGCAAACCGCGAATGTGTATACCCCTGGGGAGTATTGACATGTCAAGTGCCGGGCACTTGCGCACCGCCCTCCCATTGGCTGGAGCCGCGAGACGTTGGGTTCGGCCCTGTATCTCTTCGGCCGTCCGTAGGCCGGTGCACGGACGCACCGTCCGGACGGAAACCGAAGGCGAGGCCGATAGAGAAAACCCGTGAGCTAGATCGCGCGCATCCGGTTGTTCTTCGGGTTGTGCTCGACCTCGGCCAGGCCAAGGACCTCCATGAGCGGTGGCACGTACATTCCGAACCGTCCGCACAGTCCCTTCTTGAGACCGTACCAGCCGCCGACTGGGTTCTCGGGTGAGCGCCCCCAGGCCTCGACGGTGCCTTCAGCCGCCGGCTTCTGCTCGTCCGCGCTACCAAGCAACATCCAGTCGCCATGCTTCTTGAGCATCGCCTGCAGGTCGTCGAGGCAGCGTAGCTGGTAGCGCAGGACCGTCGTGCCCACGGTACAAACA
>Ga0209638_1001067_pt1 | contig 17863 bp, 13 predicted proteins | sample BarGraNGADG00211_FD_184490 | JGI IMG/M metagenome (GOLD analysis project Ga0209638, IMG submission 184490) | Arctic peat soil microbial communities from Barrow, Alaska - Barrow Graham LP Ref core NGADG0002-211 (SPAdes) (version 2) | ecosystem: Environmental > Terrestrial > Soil > Wetlands > Peat...
AAAAGCGTCAGAGGCGGTCAGGACGCCGCTGGCCGGTGCCGCCCGCGCTGAAGCGTGTGGGCCGGCACGCACGCCCGGTGCAGATGGCGCAGCCATGGATACGGACCGGGCCAGCGCCGGATCCGGTTCCGGCGCTATCCATCTATCTGGACGGCTGCCGTGCGGCGGGCGCAAAAACCGTTTGCCGGCCGCCGGCATTGAATTAGAATCTGGTTGATCGTTACGGAACGAGGAACCTATTTAATGACGAACCTCAATCATATCAACGGAATCGTACCAATCATCCCTACGCCGTTTACGCCTAAAGAGGAGGTGGATTGGAGCGCCCTGCGCAAGCTTGTTGCATTCGCGCGCGAGACGGGCGCCTGTGCGGGCTGTCTCCCGGCGTACGCCAGTGAGTTCTATAAACTAGCGGAACGGGAAAGGCGGCAGATCGTCACGGAAGCAGTGCAGCATGCCGATGGGCGGTTCCCGATCATCGCGCAAGTCAATTACGCTGGGTTGCGGGAGGCATTGGAGAACGCCAAATTCGCCCAGGAGGTGGGCGCGGACGGGGTCTGCATCGCGGTGCCGAGATTGTTTCAGTTGCCGGAATCCGATCTACTGCGCTATTTCGATCGCATCCTGGGGGCGATCGATATTCCGGTCCTCATCCAAGACTACAATCCTTCCGGCCAGACCGTCAGCGCCCGGTTCGCGGCGGAGTTACACAGGCAGCATCCGCACTTCCGATACCTGAAGCTCGAAGAACCGATGATGGCGGCGAAGATCGAAGCCATCCTCCAGGAAACCGGCGGTGAGGTCGGCGTTCTCGAAGGTTGGGGCGGAATGTACATGCTGGAACTGATTCCGGCGGGAATCTGCGGTGTGATGCCTGGGCTCGCCGTGGCAGACCTGCTGGCGCGCGTGTATGATTTGGCTTCCCGCGGCGAGAAGGCGCAGGCATACGCCATCTTCGCGGAAGTTCTGCCGCAGATCGCCTATAGTCTCCAGCATATGGAGTTGTTCCATCATGCCGAAAAGCGGCTTCTGGAATCGCGCGGCATCCTCGAAACGACGCACGTTCGAGACGCCGGCATGCAGTTGCGCGCCTCTGACGCCGAGCACATCGATTTTCTGAACAGCCAGATTCTGGCGCTGCTGGACCGGCTGGGCATGCCGCACAATCCGCCGAGTCCGCTTGCCGAATTGGTGGCCAACACGCGGTAGCGAAGCCGCGGGTTCCCCCCTCAAACCGAGCGGGGAACCTCCGCGGCACTGGAAGCGGCATTGGAATCAACCGCCGGCCGGCGCGCGGAACGAATCTCTTCCCAGACGGTGATCAGGAGCGTGCTGGCCAATACCAGGATTCCACCCGCGATTGCCGCGGGCGCCAGTTTCTCGCGAAGCCAGATGGCGGCAATCGGTAACCCGAAAAAGGTAATCAGATAATTGGAGAGGCTGGCCTGAATGGCGTCCAGGTTCTTCAACGCCTTCAGGAAGAGGATCATCGACAGGTAGTTGTGGAAGAAAGTCAACAGCGCCATGCCGATCCAGGTTTGCATCGTGAAGTGCGGAATGCGGCTGAAGACCGCACCCTCTTCGGCCAGGACCACCGGCGCCATCATGGAACAGACCGCCACGTACGTCCAGAACAGCATCTGCATGGGCGAATGGAATTCCAGCGCCCGCTTGCCGTACGAGTTGTAGAAGGCGCTGCCCAGGGTCGCCGCGAAAATCAGGGCATTGCCCGCCAGATACGACGTGCCGAAACTCATGCTCCGGAAATCGCCGCCGGAGCAGAGGACCACGCCAGAGATCGCCACCGCAAAGCTGACCCAGCGAAGGGGAGTCATTCGTTCCCGCAGGAAGATCACCGCGAACATCGCGGTCGCCACCGGAAGGGTGAGATTAATGAGGGCGGCGTTGCTGGCGAGGGACATTCGGGTGCCCCACGTCATCATCACCTGCGCGGGGAAAACCCCGAGGCCGGCCAGCAGCAGGTAGGTGCGGACCTTACTTCCAGGACGTTGCGCCGCGGCGCGGGATGGGTCGCGGAGCACGAATGGAATCAACATGAGCATGGCAAGCGTCATGGGTCCCCACACCGTGAACATGGGGCCGACCTGGTCCTGCACCAGTTTGATACAGGTGAACTGGAGGGCCCACATGAGGTTGCAGGTGAACAGGAATAACCAGGAGCGCATCAGATTTTCCGCTCGTCGTATTTGCCGGCAAGTTTGCGGATTTCGTAGGTGAATTCCACCCACGCCTTTTCCCACCGCTTGGCACTAGCGGCGGTGTAGGGGTAAAAGCCCTTGGCATTGCCGATTCCCTGGCCGCCAGAGGCCACCATATCCCGCATCATTTTAGGGACCTTGCGCGAATTGCAGAGCTTCGGGAAGAGACCCTCCATCACAGCGGCATAAGCGGGAATTCCGGTGAGATCCATCCAGCGGAACGGACCCGCGATGGTGGCCCAGTATCCGATGTCGTTGCGGAACGAGCGGTCCACGGTTTCGATGTCGGCGATTCCCGACTCCACCAGATAGCAGGCCTCGCGAAGCATGGCATACATCATGCGGTTGGAGAGGAACCCACGGATATCGCGATTCAGGAGAGTCGGTTCCTTGCCGCAGACTTCGCCCAACCGCCTGGTCAGATCGATTGCCTGGGGCGAGGTTCGAGCTCCGGGGATAATCTCGAGGTAGCGCATGATCTGCGCCGGTTCTCCCCAATGCATGCCGATAAACCGGTCCGGGTGCGCGCGGCCGGTCTGCAGAATGGAAATCGGCAAACTCGACGTGTTGGACGCAATCACTGTATCTGGCGCGACCGCGCTCTCCACGGCGCTGTAGATGCGGCGCTTGAGTTCGAGGTCTTCCTTGACGGATTCGATGACGAAGCGCGCCGGGGCCAACTCCTCGAGCGAGCGTACCAGACGGAACCGGTCGCGCCAGTTCTTCACGCCGGCGCGCGGGACGATGCGGCGCCTGGTCAACTCGTCGAGCGCAGTCTGGATATGGCCTATGCTCGCCCTGGCCCGGGCCGCTGTGCGGTTGTAGGCGATCACATCCAGACCGTGCGACAGGAGGCAGGAGGCGATACCGCGCCCCATCAGCCCTAGCCCAATCAGTCCGACCGGCTGGATTAGGGCGTTGTTGTTCTTCATTGGGTCACTCGGAACTCAGGCCGGAGAATAGCACACGGCCCTGTTCAAGACGCTCATTTGAGCATCCCGGAGCGGCGGATGTCCAGAATACTGGATGCGGATTCGGCGCGCGGAGAGCGCGCGTGGTGGGTCAGTTTCCGAGTGACGATTCGGGAATCGAGGAGAATTGGTCGATACTACGGCGTTAGGCTGGATCTATCCAAAGATTGGTGGTGGGAAACGGATTTCGCGCCAGGTATCCGGCTGTCCACCCGGGAAGGTGCGCTTCCGGCCGGACGTTTGGGCCACAATCCAGGATTCGTCGACGATCCTGTATGTCGGTAGTACAAGCTGACCGGAAAGTAGCGCTGCACGTCGATGAGTTTGCGGTCGGCTCAGGCCAGTGTAGTGTCTCGCAAATAGCTAAACAGATCGCTGGCAGCGCGAGGGTTAGGCCACTCGATAAATGTAGGCGTCTTCGCCTGAAACGTTCCGGCTCGGCCCGCTCGTGACGAGCAATCCCGCTCCCGCACCTAGCGCCGCCAGGCGCACCTGCTGGTACCGAATATCATGCGGACTGAGAAGAAAGATTCTTTCCAGCGGAATTGAAATCGGCGCGCCCGAAGGGTTCATTAACATAACGCCGATCAAGGCGTAAAGCTGCCTCGGCCCGAGCGTTTCGACTGAGGGAGAAACGATCACGAGCCGCCATTCGGCGGCGTCGTCGGCATATAGCCAGAACGCCGCCGTCACCGGGATTTTCGCGAGGTCCAGTTGCTCCAGAAGGCGCCCGCCAGACCGAATTTCAGTTTCTACCAGAACTTTCCGATACATTTGAGGACTCCATGATTCGTGTCGGCAACGGCTGAATAATAGTCTTGAGCCTCTTGTGCGCCGCGCGTCAACTGGTAGCGGCTCTCGGGCGTCCAGTTCTTAGCGATATTCCAGTTGTCCTTCAGAACACCGTCCGCATCCAGTGCATCCGCCCAGGCCAGCGAGAGCCCAGCAACCTTAACTAGGGTAATTATTTACTAGGCTAAAGTAGCGGTATGCTGCTATTGGCGTGACAGGCCGGGCGCGGCAGTCAGCCGGTCTTCCGTGCCCGCCGCTTTGTCCGCCTTGCCCGTTCACGCTTCCAGCGCGCGTCTTCCTTCAAGATCGCTTCCCTTGGCACAGTAAGCGACTTGCGGACGGCGCGGTCGAAGTTCTCAAACTGGTCTGGTCTGGCGCACCTAGCGGCCAAGTCCGCAATCGTTTCGTCCTGGGATTTCATGTTCCTTTAACGAACCTCTTACGCTTCATAAAGATCGTGGCCTTGCCGTACTCTTTTCCTTCCAAAGCGCCAAGTGTGGCGTGTTGGATGTCTTCCAACTTTCCAATCTTACTTGTCCATTCTCCAGACTCTAACTGGCGCGCAACATGTTCTGGCGAGCCATCGTCGTTTACATATATACTCACCTTCTCGAACCCTGCCTCAAGATCGCAGTTATCGGTGACTGTGAAATTATTCAGGCCCAGAGCTCTAATCCAGTCATCAACTCTGTCATCTCTCTCCAATGGCCAATAGTACCCACGCACTGCAATCTTCTGCCAGAACTGCCCTTTATCATGTACGGCGAAAGCAAAGCAATTATATGCTGGATCTTTTCCGCTCGATTTTGAATAGCCAGATTCTGACAATGCAGGGAATAGTCGTTCAAGATGAGCGAGACGTTCGGACATGAGAATTTAGCAGTATCCCTTAGATTCGCCCCATTTGATCCATGCAGCAACTGCTTCTCGAAAACTAGCGCCGTCTGGAGCAGGGTCTTCGCCCGTAATCGCATTCAACGCTACGAGCCAATGGTCTGGACGCTCCCGTAATTCCTGAAGTATTAATGGCAAACCCTCGCGACCAAACCCGATTATACGAAGATATGACGGATGGCTAGTCATCTTCGTGATGGACGAAAGATGACCAGTCTCGTTCTTCCAGCGCTCAACTTGTTCACGAAACAACTGCTCTGGTACTGAGTCATCATCTCGGCGTCTTCCTGCGATGACTTCGGCTAAGTGACGAGCAATGATGTATCCACGCTCGAAATGCCTGGCGCGCCCGCTGAGATTAGCTCGTACTTGGGCGTATACATAGCCTTTTTTATCCACTTTTGGACTGTGCTGGTACTCCCGTTTTCCGCATCGTTCCGATGTATAAGTCATTTGGTCCGCCAATCCCTATGCGTCCAGGCCCGGCAACTCTGCGCTTTTTAGTAGCCCGCGCAATGACTTGTCCTTCGCTTGGGCGCGTTGAATAATGTCTCCGAGGTCATCCAAATCGCTTGAATCGAGGACGACATGAAATTCTCGATGATCCCTGCCTTCTCCTTCGTGGTAACGAACCTTCAAGGTATGGGTCAAAACCGCACCGACTGGCCGGATCGCTGGATCTGAGCCGAAGACCGGCCTTATGTCGGACAGAATCTTGGCCGAACAGTAGAGACGTTCCCCATCGCGTTGCAACCGACCTGCCTTTGCGACCATATTAAGCGAATCGATATTCATGATCCTCTCAAACAGAGATCGCAGCTTAGGCGTTTCCTTCTCTGGTAATTGCAGCGTCGGATTTCGCCGAATTGCGTCCATCAGGTCGTCTAGGAATTGTGAATGTTCGACGCCTGCAAGCTCGCGGATATGATAAAGCATGTAGATGGTAGAGAGCACGCGGGTGAGCTGATCCGTCGATATTGAAGGGACGCGCTTGGCTATATGCGCTGCCATTTCATGAGGGTTAGAAACGAGCGGAGCAGTCGTCAGGGCAGAGACGAACTTCTCCATAGACGCATGCGAGAGCGCTCTGATCGTCGTGATTGAACCCGCGTCCTCTTTTGGAATTTCTAGTGCCATTTGGGCTTGACGATACCTCCTAGCGCCCAACGATGTCAACCGGGGGCTTGCGCCTTCCCCGCGCCGGTTTGCGATATGGGAGTGTTCACGCTTGCGCCTCCAAGCTCTTCCCAGTCAACTGGTCGAACGTTAGCCGCTTCCCAACGATCTGGCGCACGGCCAGTTCGAATCGGTCCTTATCGTCGAACCCTACGCGGTTATTATAACGGAAGGCCTGCTCGTCCAAATACCGGAACAGGTGGAACGGTTCAACCGATACATACGTGCCGTTGATGCCCCGTTTTAGCAGGCTCCAGAAGTTCTCCAGCCCGTTGGTGTGGACCTCGCCGCGCACGTATTCTACGGCGTGGTCAACCACTTCATGTTGGGATTCATCAAGCCCTTCGTATGATTTCAGCGCATCAGTGAAGAGGGCAGAACCGGCCAATACATGTTCCCTAACCTCGGATTGCAGAGTCTTCTTTTTGGTGTTGTCTACAACCTTGGTACGGACCTTGCCGCCAATCGTCTTGCCGCCACGTTCCAATATCCCCATAACGGCGACCTTATCCTTTCCACCGGTGCCAGTGATCTTCCTTGCCCGTTCATGGGTGTGCATATTCCGCGACTTGCCGCCGATGTACGTTTCATCCGCTTCGACCTGCCCAGACAGCTTGTTGCCCGGCCCCATACCGAGGGAAAACCGAATCCGATGGTCCATGAACCACGCGGTTTTCTGGGTGATGTTCAGCGCCCGCGCCACTTCGCAACTGCTCACGCCGTTCTTGCAGTTTGTAACGAGCCACGTAGCCGTGAGCCATTTGTCCAAGCCGAGGGGGGATTCTTCATAGATGGTTCCGGTCTTCAGCGAGAATTGTTGCTTGGGGTGCTTGTTCGGACACCACCAGCGGTTTTGGTTAGCCAGAAACCGCACGTCTTTGCAGCCGCACGTCGGACACTCCACTCCGTTCGGCCAGCGCCGCGCTACTAGATATTCCCGGCAGTTGGTAGGATTGGAGAAGTATACGATCGCTTCCTGAAGGCTGCTAGGTTCTTGTTCCATGCTTTAATTTTAGCGTTTTAGGCCACTTTAGTCAAGTAAATAATTGCCTTAACTAGGAACGGTAGGTCGTGACTGTATAGATCGAGTCCTCCTCTACCTGCTCCTCGCTTTTCTGACCCCGGAAACTCAAAATCCGCCGTGTACCGAAACAATTTGGCGACCGCAGCCTTCAAGCCACACTCAACAGCATACCCGGAAATGTAGTAGGCGCCAGCGAACAACTGAGCGTTAAGCAGTGCCTCCCCATGCCTTAAATGGAGATTTGCCAAGGCCTGGAAATCAGCGCGATTCATGAAACAAACCGATCAGGGTCTTCACCCTCCATTATGCGCCAAATCGGCCAATCGCGCTGCCCATGGGGCATTGGTCTTCCCGGTCAGGTTGGCCGTGAGACGCGGCGAAGCCGTAGCTGTCGCTAATAGCCCTTCCATCCAGTGATCAGCCACGAGTTCTCGACGCGGTGCTTTTGCGAGATAGGTCCTGCTTTGTCGCCCAGCGTTTACCGATTCCGCAGCGGTCGGTTGACGACTTTACTCCGAAACTGACCCACTACTTGAGCGCCGCCGTGATTGAAACGTAAGCTTTCATCCCGGTCTCGAGCATCCATTCCGCTGGATACAGCGGCGCCGGCAGCCATCGGCCAGTTCCCTCGCTTCCCCGCCGCAACATAAAATACGGATTCGATCCCAAGGTCGGGAGATTTGCCTCTCGCAGGCTTCGGCGGCCTCTGGCGCGCGCGACCGCTGCGCGGACGGGATCGCCAATTTGCAGGGGACCCGCATTGGGTATGGAATCCGGATCACGGCCCATGCGGCGCTGCACGATCCATGGTTCGAAAGGTGCTTTCTTATGCGATCCCTGAAGTTTTATGCGGTGATGGGGTTTGGGTTGGCCACGATGATCGCGGCCGGTATCGGCCGGCCATTCCCGCCCAGACCCAAGCTGGTGGTGCTGGTCGCCGTAGACCAGTTCCGTTATGACTACCTGACCAGGTTCGAGTCCGAATACAAAGGCGGATTCCGGCGTCTGCTGGATCAGGGAGCCGTGTTTGCGAATGCGAATCTCGCGCATTACCCTGCCATCACCGCCGTGGGACATTCGGTGATGCTGACCGGCGCGAGCCCGGCGCTCAGTGGGATCATCGGGAACAACTGGTACGATCGCACCGCGGGCAAGAACGTAAGCAGCGTTTCGGACAGCTCCGAGCGCCAACTCGGCGGCACCGGGACGGGCGCCTCGCCCAGGCGACTGCTGGTGAGCACGGTGGGCGACGAACTGAAACTGGCGGACCCCGCATCTCGCGTGATCGGACTCTCGTTCAAGGATCGTGGCGCCATTTTACCCGCCGGACACATGGCCGACGCAGCCTACTGGTACGACACGCAGACCGGCGCGTTCGTCAGCAGCACCTATTACTTCAAGGATGTTCCCTCCTGGGTCCAGTCGTTCAACGACTCCCGCATGGTCGAAAAATATGCCGGGGCGGAATGGAAATTCCCCGGAGGGAGCAGGAAAATGCCGGCGGAACCCGGTCCGAAACTGGCCAACGCGGTGGACTTTTCGCCGTTCGGCAATGAACTGCTGGAAGCGTTTGCGGAACGCGCGATCGATTCCGAACGGCTGGGCCAGCGAGGCGCAACGGACCTGCTGACCGTCAGCTTCTCTACCATCGATGCCGTCGGCCATCAGACCGGGCCGCTATCGCCGGAGGTGCACGATCTGGCCGTGCGGTTGGACGGAACGCTCGAACGCCTGTTCCTGCATCTCGACAAAACGATCGGGCTGCGCAACGTAGTGGTGGTCCTTACCGCGGACCATGGCGCCGTGGATCTGCCGGAAAGGATGACCTCCGATCGGATGCCGGGCGGGCGGATCCTGGATTCCCAACTCGCCGCTATGGTGCAGGCCCGCCTGGAGCGGCAGTACGGCAGCGGCACGTGGGTGCAAGCCATCAACGATGGCGCGATGTATCTGAACGCGGAGTTGATTCGCGCCCGGAAGCTGAACGAAGCGGATGTGCAGGACGATGCCGCCGCCGCCATCCTAGCGGCGCCGCACGTGTTTCGCATCTACACGCGCCATCAACTGCGGCGCGGAGAACTGCCGGGGGACGCGCTCAGCGAAACCCTTGCCGCGAGCCTGAACTGGGCGCGCTCCGCCGACCTGGAGGTGATCCTGGAGCCATACTGGGTGCGTCCCGCGACCAACACCGGGCACGATACGCCGTTCGCTTATGACACCCACATTCCACTCATCTTCATGGGGCCGGCGATTCGTCCCGGCCTGTACTTCCAGAATGTGAAGCTGAACGACCTGGCACCGACTCTGGCCAGCCTCTTGTCCGTCCAGACTCCCAGCGGATCGACGGGCCGCGTGCTGTATGAAATTCTGCCGCAGCCCGCCGCGTCCGTGCCGTCCCGCGGTTCACGGCCGCGACCGTAAGAAGCTGTGAAAAACACGCTGGGATCGCCGTGTAGACAGACGAAAGCGTCTGTCCCACGTTGGTGCGCAAGGGCTTACGTCCTTGTGGGGCAGGCGCTTTCGCCTGCCAACCGATTTTTCCCGGGCCGAACACCGCTACCATATCCAGCATTCTGGACAGCGGGTGGCGCACAAGCCCGGTTTCCGTTGGAACCGGCGGCGGCCGTGTTATACCGATTCTTCGGGAGGTTTTCCATGCGCTGGCTTCGTTGGTGTCTGTGCGGGCTCGCTTGGCCCGCAATCGCGGCAGATCGTCCACCCATATTTCCTGAACCGCAGAAGATGACGGTTCTCGAAAAAGCGTTTTCCGTGGAGGAGGGGGTTCCGATCCTGGTGCCGCCGAGCGCCACTCCGGCGGATCTCTCCCTTGCCCGGGAATTGCTGGCCGAATTGAGCGATCGTTACGGCATGGCCTTGCGGATCGACCGGACCGCCACGTTGCCGTCCGGCCCGTTCATCCTGATGGGGACGGCCTCCAACCCTCTCGTGGGCCAGTATCTTTCGGCCCACACTTCCGCCGCGCCGCCGCGGAAAAGCGAAGCCTACAGCCTGCGCAGCGGTCCCGACGCCGTAGTGGTGGCGGGCAACGATGAGGCAGGGGCTTTTTATGGAATGCAGTCGGTCCGCCAGCTCATCGCGAAGGACCGCGGCCACGTGCGCATTTCGGGAGCCGAGGTGGACGACTGGCCCCACCTGCCATTTCGGGCCATTCGTCTCTACCTGCCGGGGCACGAGAACATCGCCTTCTTCAAACGCTTTCTGCGCGATTTCATGGCGCTGTACAAATTCAACAAGGTGGTCATGGAAGTGAATGCGTCGATGCGCCTGGACCGCCATCCGGAACTGAACGCCGGGTGGATCGATTTCGCCAAGGACCTGTACTACACGCAGCGCTACAATCCGCGGGGCCCGCGCGGGACCGACCAGAATTCGGCGCACCACGACACCGCGGATGGCGAAATCCTGGAGAAGGATGAGGTGGCCGACCTGGTGAGCTATGCGAACGCGCAGCACATCGAGGTGATTCCCGAAATTCCGACCTTCACCCACAGCTACTACCTGCTGACCAGACATAAGGATCTGGGCGCGATCACAGGCGCCGAGTGGCCCGATGTGTATGATCCGACCAAGCCGGAGATTTACAAGCTGGTTTTCGACGTTCTGGACGAGTACATCGAAGTCATGAAACCGAAGATGATTCACTTCGGCCATGACGAGATGTTTTTTCCGGTGGAACTCTGTCCCGCCTGCCAGTCGCGCGACACGGCGCTGCTCTATGCCGACGACGTCAGGAAGATTCACGACTACCTGACGGCCAAAGGGATCAAGACCGCCATTTACGGCGACCACCTGATCGAGAGCGTCCGCGGCGTGCATCAGCGGCCCATGAAGAGCAAAACCGGATGGGAATACAACATACCCGGAGCGCTCACTCCGCAACAAGTGAAGGATCTCATTCCGAAGGACATTCTGATCTTCAACTGGTTCTGGCACGACGTGCGCGCGGCGGAAGGGCGCGGCGAGCCGAACGATGTGAAACTCCAGGAGTTCGGTTTTGAGCAGGTGCACGCCAACTTCATGCCGAACATCCAGAATTATGCCCGCCGGACCGCCCGGCCGGGAGTGATTGGAGGCATGCCGGCGGCCTGGGCTGCCACCAACGAGTACACGTTCGGCAAAGACTTGATGATGGACTTTCTGGGGACCATCAATCTGATGTGGTCCACCCATTGGCCGGAGCAGGACCCGCTGTCCAAGACTACCCAGAGCCTGATGCCGGAAATCCGGCGGCGGCTGGGCTCCCGGCCGGTGCCGAGTGAGGATGGCGATCCGGTGCAGCCCGTGGATATCGGGCGCGCGATCAACTCGCCGGCCGCGGGTAGCGTGGCGAAAGCCTCGCTCGCACTGGATGTGGCCGCTCTGAAGGCCGGCGCCCTGCGCGAAGGGCCGAGGCGATTCGCAGTGCCCGCCCAAGGGGCAGTCGTGATTGGGGTGACCGGGGAATCGAAGACTCCGCTCCCGGCGCAGAGCGAGGCAATCCCCATCGCTTTCGATGTCAGCAGCATCGTCTTTCTGCACGCCTCGGCCAAGGCCGCGAATAACGATATGTCCTATCGCTACATCCATAACTTCCCCGACACCGCCGACCTGCTGGGCTGGTATGAGGTGGTCTATGAGGATGGCTTCGTGGACACCGTCCCGATACGCTTTGGCTGGAACATTCTGCCGGTTACGTGGGGTAAGCAGTCCGACGTGGTCGCCAAGGGGAATGCCAAGGAGTTGAGCTACGCCTATGCGGCCGCCGCGGTCCCCTGCGGAGACGCCACGCTGTTTTCCTACGAATGGGTGAACCCGCGGTTCGGCAAGGTGGTCAGAGAGGTGCGGCTGCACGGCTCGGAGGGCTTCCGCGATACCAAGGGCAAGCCAACGCCGAATAACGCGATTGTGCTGGCGGCGATCAGCGTGGTCAAGAAGCGGCCGGTCCCGCCGCCGGATGCCACAGCGGGAGGGCGATGACCCATGTCGACCGTCACTGCCACCGCCGCTCCTGAGACCGCCCCCGAACCAGGCACGGGAGCGGGCCGGCGGCTCGTCTCCCTCGATGCATTTCGCGGGTTTACGATGTTCTGGCTGATGGGCGGGAAGGCCTTTATCCTGGCGATAGCCGGCCTGGGTTTGGGTATCGTGCCGGACGTCCTGCGCTATCAGCTTACGCATACACCGTGGGAGGGCTTGCGGTACTACGACCTGATCTGGCCCTCCTTCATGTTGATGGTGGGCGTGTCGATTGCGTTCTCGCTCCGGCGCGAACGCAATATGGCCCGGGTCTGGAGACGGGCCGCCGTGTTGTTCCTGCTGGGCTCGTTGCGGGAATCGATCTCCGCCGGCACACCATACCTGATTGAGCTCAGTAGCGCGCTCCAGCCCATCGCCATTGCCTACGTTGCGGCATCCTACCTTTCGGCCCGTTCCGTAAGGCTGCAGATTGCCGTGGCCGCCGCGCTCCTGGCCGGATATGCTCTGCTGTTGGCGTTGGTACCCGCGCCCGGCATTCCCCCGGGGACATATGAACGGAACCACAATCTGGTGACCGCGGTGGACCTGGCGTTGATCGGCCGCGCCCACCCGGAAGGATGGGGAACGGCGCTGAGCACCATCCCCACCATCTCGACCACCATTTTGGGCCTGCTGTTCGGCGAGTTGCTGTTGGCCGGGAAGACACCGCGTTACAACGCGAAGGTCATCGGGCTAACAGGAGCGGGGTGCCTGGCGGCAGGTCTCGCGCTCAGCCCCTTCGTGCCCGTGGTCATGAAACTGTGGACGGCTTCCTATGGTCTGATGTCCGCTGGATGGGCCTCTCTGCTCTTTCTGGGGTTCTACTGCGCGATCGATATGCTCGGGTACCGGAAGTGGGCTTTCCCGCTGGTGATCATCGGGGTCAATGCGCTGGCCGCTTACCTGGGGCCCACCCTGGTCCCAATCAACCGCGTCACCAATCCGTTTACCAGGCCGGCGGCGGCGCACATCGGCGCATTCGGCCCGGTCTTGTCGGCCGGCGCGGTGGTGTTGTCGTACTGGCTGATCCTGCTGTGGATGTACCGCCGAAAAATCTTCTTGAGGGCCTAAATGCGTTCGCTTCTACTTGGAATTGTTTTCGCTTGCTGCGCCGCCGCCGCGCCGCCCTATCGCTTTTTGCTCGTCATAGGCAACCAATGGGAGGACGATGGCAGCTTCCTCATCGAGCGGTCCGGCGAATTCCAGGTCACGGCCGCCCTGCTCAAGACCTGGGGACTGCCCTTCGATATTCTCCGGCGCGACCAGCAGACGATGGATCGCTATCATCTGCTGCAACGCGATGGCAGCCCGCGCTACGGAACCATCATCTGGGACGCGCCGGCGGATTCGAAAGGCCGCGACCTCAGCCTTCTGGCCGAGCTCAACCAGCAGGGTGTATCCGTGGTGGTTCTGGGGGACACCATCAAAAACCCCGATGCCGCGCGTCTGGCGGGTCTGCAATATGTCAGCGACTATAAGGCCTACGAGCAGGCCAGCTTCGACGCCAGCCATTTCATTACGCGGAGCCTGGTGGGCCGCGAGAAGGAACTGCTGGCGAATGTCGGCTATTCCTTCGATGGCCTCAAGGTGGTTCCCCAAGAGGCGACCGTGGTGGCGCGGCGCGGAACCGCTCCGTTCCTCACCGTTTTCGAACGGCCCGGCCGCGGACGCGTGGCGTGGCTGGGCGTGGACCGTTCCGTCGCGCGGATGCAGAACCAGTTGGTGCGCGATCTGCTGAAACGGATGCTGGTGTGGGCCCAAGGCTATGCCGTTTATGCCGAATACGATCGCTCCCTGATCCTGTTCATGGATGACTGGGGCACATCCGATAAGACATACCTTCCGTATTGGCACTACAAGACTCCCACGGAGGAGGAGATCCGGCATGGGGCGATCGAGCCTCTCCAGAAACACCACGCCGTCATGGACATGAATGTCGATACCGGGTATGTAGACCGCAAAACCCGGCGCATCGTGAGCCCTTGGCAGCAGCGGGTGGTGGACGAGATCGACGGCAAAACTATCCACGATTTTGCCTCCACCAAGCGCGGCCTCGATGCAGGGTTGGCGGCCGGGGTCTTTTTCATCCAGAGTCATGGCTGGACCCATATGCTCCCGGATCTGGAATCGCCGCCCGGGCCGTTCTGGGACGCTCCGATGGATGGCGTGGGCAGCCTGGACTGGTATAACGAATTCGGCGACGCGCTGCGCAAGCAGGAAGTCCCCGCCGCCACCCAGCGGTTCCACATGGCACGCTCGATCGCCTACATCCGCGAGGATTTCGGCGTGACACCGCAGGTGATCCGGCCCGGCGGCGGCCTCTATTCGAAAAGCCCGCCGAACAATACGGCGATGAATGCCGCGCGCATGGGATTCGGCCTGGCCACCTGGAACTGGGCGGTGTATCTTGGCACGGATCTCGCGATCTCGCTCGAATCCGTTTCCCGGCGCGGCTCGTGGGAATACAACCGGCGCGTCACCGGCGCCGACATCCCGTGGACCGTGGATGCTCCCTACTGGCTCGGCTTCCACGACCGCGACCTGTCGCTCGACCACGCCGGCATCGCTCGCCTGTTGGACGACCTCGGCGAAGGCATCCGCTACATGAACGGCTCCGAGTACTCCGCCTATTTGCATGCCCAGGTCAGCCGGGCCGATAAACCAGCTCTCCAGTTCACGGTGACCTACGACGACCACTATTGCGAATATTTCGCCTCGCATCCCTCGCGATGGACCGTGCACCTCTCCGACGAGACGCGGAAGCTGCTCGGGAGAGCGCAGCCGGAAAAGCAGGCGATCGAAATCCCGAAAGGATTGGGAACACATGTCCTCTGGAACGCCGAAGCAGGAAGTCAGACATCCCGATAGAGCCGCATCCACCGGCGCGTATTCCGATGGCGTCATCCTGGATGGATGGCTTTACATCAGCGGGCAGGGGCCGCTCGATCTGCGAACCGGGAAGACCGTTGCGGGAACCATTGAGGAAGAGACCCGCCGGACCATGGAGAATATCGGAAAGATCCTGGAGGCGGCGGGATGCAGTTTCGACGACGTGGTGAAGTGTACGTGCCATCTCGCCGATATCCGGGATTTCAGCCGCTTCAACCAGGTGTATTCGGAGTTTTTCCGCGGAATTCGTCCGGCCCGCACCACCGTGCAATCGGTGCTGGGAGATGGCATCAAGGTCGAGATCGATGCCGTCGCACGGGTTCGCGGGTGAGGCGGGTGAGGCGATGGCGCTGCGCGTGAGCCCCGCGGGGCGTTACAATCAGAGGCCATCCAAGCTGTTGGACAGGCCTATGAAAACGCCATCGGTTCCGGCACTGGAACGCACCCTGGCGATCCTGGAGCTGCTCGCGGGCTCGCGCGTCGGCTTGACGTTGCCAGAGATTGCCAAGGAGCTCCAGTTGCCGAAGAGTTCGGTACATTGCCTGCTGATTACGCTCGAACGCCACCGCTATCTGAATCGCAACGAGCGAACCAGCCGTTACATGTTCGGCTCCAAGCTGTTCAGCCTCGGGAATATGTCGCTGAGCGGATTGCGGGTACGGCAGGTGGCGGCTCCCCATATGCACACCCTGATGGAACGGGCCGGTCTCACGGTTCACCTGGCGGTCCTCGAAGGTTATGAAGCGGTGTTGGTGGAAAAGGCCGAACCCCCCGGGCTATATAAACTCGCCACCTGGCTGGGAAAGAGAATGGACGTGCACTGCACCAGCTTGGGCAAGGCCCTGATTGCGCACCTGCCGGATGAGGTAGTGACCCAGCTTGTGCGGGAGCGGGGCTTGCCGCGGCACAACGACAATGCCATCGCCTCGCTAAAGAAGTTAAAAGAGGAACTCCAGCGGACGCGAGAGGCGGGATACAGCATGGATGACGAGGAGGATGAAATTGGATACCGCTGCATCGGAGCGCCGATCTTCGACGAGGCCGGCCAGGTAACCGCGGCCCTCAGCATTTCCGGGACGATTCTGCAGGTGCGTGAAGACAATTCGCCGGCGCTCGCCAAGGAAGTGCGGCAGGCCGCTGCTGCTATTTCCAAATCGCTTGCGGGCCAGGGCTCTCATGTATCCCGGGACCTGGACGCACTCGACGCCCCGGAACCCCGATAACCATGGGAACAGTGCTGCTGCACGGCGGAACGATCGTGGACGGCACCGGCCGCGCCTCCTTCCCGGCCGACCTTTGGATCGAAGGGGATCGGATCGCGTCCATTGGCCGATGCCACGCGGATCCCGGCCTGCGGATCGACTGCACGGGATTGACGGTCGCTCCCGGGTTCATTGACGCCCACAGCCATTCCGATCTTCAGGTGTTGGAGAACCGCCCCGAAAAGGTACTTCAGGGCGTGACCACCGAAGTGGTCGGGAACTGCGGCTTTTCGGCCTTCCCGGCCGGGGCCAACCGCGGTGCGCTGCCGGAATTCGCTAACGGGATTCTCCACGGTGGCGATGGCTGGGGCTGGGATTCCGCGGCGGCATATCTGGCAGTGGCGAAGGCCGCCTCGAACCTGATTCACGTCGAATCGTTGGTCGGGCACGGCTCGTTGCGAGTCGCTTTTGCGGGGATGCGGTCCGGTCCGCTTTCCGCCGCGGAACTCGGCGGGATGGAACGCGTGCTCGACGAATCTCTCGCCTCGGGCGCTTGCGGCTTTTCGACCGGGCTGATGTACGCCCCGGGGGAAAGCGCTCCTCTTGCGGAGTTGGAGCAGCTCTGCCGCGTGGTCGCGCGCCACGGCAAGATCTATGCCACGCACATGCGGGATTATGGCTTCCACCTGATCGAAGCTGTCGACGAGCAAATCGCTCTCGCCCGCCGGACCGGTTGCCGCCTCCAGATCTCGCATCTCCAGGCAGTGGGAGAAGCCAACTGGACCCGGCAGGCGCCAGCGCTCGAGAGAATCGAACGCGCACGAGACGAAGGAATCGACGTCTCGTTCGACTGCTATCCTTACGTCGCAGGCAGCACCGTACTGACCCAGTGGTTGCCGCAGCGCGCGCTGGAGGGAGGGACCGAGGGGCTGATCCACCGGCTGTCCGACGCTTCGGAGCGGTCCCGCATCGCGCGCGAAACCGTCGACGCCATGGCGCACCGCTGGACCGATCTGTTCATTTCGGCCGTGGCATCCGCGGCCAACCAACAGCTAGTCGGCCTGAGCATCCAGGCGGTTGCGGAGGCACGGGGGTGCAAGCCGATCGACGCTGTACTGGATCTGCTGCTGGAAGAGTGTGGCGCGGTCAATATGCTGGAGTTCAACCAAAGTCTGGAAAACCTGCGGCAGACCGTGACCCATCCGCTCTCCAACATCATCAGCGACGGATTCTATGTGAACGGCCGTCCGCACCCCCGCCTGCACGGGGCGTTCGCCGAATTCCTGGGCGGTGTATGCCGGGAGAAGCGGTGGCTGGAACTGCCCGAGGCGGTCCGGAAAATCACCAGCCGTCCGGCGGAACGATTCGGCCTTGCCGGGCGCGGCCGCGTCAGTGAGGGGTGCATCGCGGATCTGGTGGTCTTCGACCCCGAAACCGTGGGCAGCCCCGCGACATACGATCGGCCGGAACAGCCTCCCCGCGGGATCCACTATGTACTCTCCGCGGGAAGGCTCACCGTGCGCGCGGGGAAGATCGTCGCGCCGCAGCCGGTTTCCTAGCGGGAGTTTACAAAATAAAGGGTAGGCCTCCGTGACTGGCCTCCTCGGCCCACGATTTACGAGGAGGCCTTTGAGTCTTTGCAAAACACTCCCTTTCATTTCGTGGGATCTCTGGTCCCCT
>Ga0209638_1001070_pt1 | contig 17846 bp, 12 predicted proteins | sample BarGraNGADG00211_FD_184490 | JGI IMG/M metagenome (GOLD analysis project Ga0209638, IMG submission 184490) | Arctic peat soil microbial communities from Barrow, Alaska - Barrow Graham LP Ref core NGADG0002-211 (SPAdes) (version 2) | ecosystem: Environmental > Terrestrial > Soil > Wetlands > Peat...
GTCGGGCTGCGGAGCTCCGGTCTTCGTCCACATGGATGGCGATCTCAAGCCCCTGTGGGAAGCGATCGGAGAGTCCGGTGTAAGGGGAATTGACTCATTCTCGCCCCCGCCGGACAACGATACCACCCCGGCCCAGGCAGTCAAGATGTGGCCCGATATGCGGCTATATGTGAACTTCCCGTCCTCCGTGCACCTGGCTTCACCGGCGCAAATCCGGCAGCGAGCGGATGAGATCCTCGCCGAGGCTGGCCATTCGGGCCGCCTGGTGATGGCGATATCGGAGAACATGCCGCCGGACGCTTGGAAAAAGAGCTATCCAGAGATCGTAGCGGCGATTGAGGAGTTTGGAGCGCCATGAGCAACACCTTGACGGTGCGGGCGGCGACCCTGAGGCCGCCGCCCACGAACTCACTTCACCCCAAGTTTCGCCAATTCCGACCTAATGGTAGACTCGTCAACCTCACCGGCATATTTCGCCTTCACCACTCCGTCCTTGCCTATCACGAAGACGGAGGGTATGCCGACTATCTGGTAGGAGCCGGCCACTCCGCCGCTGCCAACCGCCATCGGGAAACTGATGTGGTGGCTGCTTACAAAGTCCTTACCGGCTGAGTTCGTATCCAGGCTCACGCCCACGATATTGACGCCCTTCGGGTGGAGGTCCTTATACAGCCGATCCAACACCGGCAGCTCCCGCACGCAGTGCGGGCACCAACTCGCCCAGAAGACAAGCACCGTCGGCTTGTCGGTGTAGTCGTATAGCTTGATGGTCTTGCCATCGAAGCCACTCAACTGAAAATCCGGAGCCTTAGAGCCTACGGACAGCGCCGCGCAGATCAGCGCCGAATTCGATACTAACGCCATTGCGAACAGCGCAATCGCCGCCGCAATCACGAATCTCCTCCGCAACATCTCGTTTCTCCTCTCGCCCTGTTATCCTAAGTATAGTACTGTTACCCAGTCCGCGTTCAGATTGACAACGTCGCGCCGGAAAGCTATAGTTCAGCTAGAGATCGGAGAGAACCACCCGAATGGATTTCACGGCAATTGACAAGATAGTTGAGAACGCGCGGGAGGCGTTTGGAATACCAGGCGTGGCGGTCGCGGTCGTGCATGGGGACGAGACCTACGTCCAAGGCTATGGTAACAAAGAACTCGGCAAGGACGATCCGGTCAACCCGGACACGCTGTTCGCGGTCGGCTCCGTCACGAAGGCATTTACAACAACGGCGATGGCTATGCTCATCGACGAGGGCAAGATGGCGTGGGATGACCACCCTCGCAAGCACGTTCCAGAGTTCAAGCTCCACGACCCGCTCGCGGACGCGAATGTGACGCTCCGGGACCTCGTCGCGCACCGAACCGGCCTCGCGCGGCACGATTGCCTTTGGTATAACTCGGCCTGGAGTTCGGACGAGATCGTGAGCAAGCTCCCGCACCTGCCGCTGATGCATTCATTCCGCTCCACCTATCAGTATAACAACCTGATGTATATGGTCGCCGGACTGGCGGTGGCTTCGGCATCGGAGAGCACCTGGGCCGGTTTCGTGAGGTCGCGGATACTCGACGCACTCGGCATGTCCCGTTCGGTTACCAGCGTTAACTATCTCGCCGCCGCCGGCAACTTCTGCACGCCGCACGAGAAGAAGGAGGACGAAATCGTCACGGTCCCCTGGAGCAACGTGGATAGCGTTAACGCCTGCGGTTCGATCAACTCCTGCGCCCGCGACCTGGCCAAATGGGTCCAATTCCAGCTCGGTGAAGGCGAATGGGAGGGCAAGCGGCTCGTTTCCAAGGAGAAGCTGGCCGAGATGCGCTTGCCGCAGATCGTCGTGCCCGTTGATGATCCGTCCCGCGAGCTCGGCGAAACCACGATGACGTGCTACTGCCTGGGCTGGAACCTGCTGAACTACCGGGACTGGACTATCGTGGCCCATGGCGGCGCGATCGACGGGTTCAATGCCGGTGTGGTTCTGGTGCCGAAAGCGGGGCTCGGAATAGCGCTGCTCTCGAATCTTTCCAATGAGCTCACCGTATACGCGACGCGCAACGCGATCCTCGACCACCTCCTGGGGCTTCCTCCTAAGGACTGGAACGCGGAGATCCTTGCGATCCAGAAGACAAACAAGGAGAAGTCGAAAGCGACCAAAGCGGAGCGGGCAGGGAAGCGTGCTGAGGGCACTCAGCCGTCCCTGGAACTTGCCAACTACGCCGGAGATTACGCCGATGACGGCTACGGTCCGGCGGCGGTCACTTTGGAGGACGGAGCGCTGAGTTTCGCCTGGAACAACCACCGCGGGAAGCTGGAGCACTGGCATTTCGACACATTCGCCGGCAAATACGAGCCGCCGGACTGGCCGGTTCAGATCGAGGTCCTCTTCGGCCTTGACTCAGACGGAAGCGTCGCCTCCCTGCGCCTCATCTGGCCCGATTCCAGCATGGACCGCCTGTTCAGGAAAGTGAAGTAGTTACAATGCAAGCTATCACCCTAACATCTCTGGCGCTGGTCGCCGTCGCCATACTCGGACTCAGCGCGGATGCTTCCGTGATCCCGCAGGGCAAGGAACTGAGTCGAATAGTGGCTTCCACTCCTCGGCCGTTTGTGCTGTTGGATAAGCAGGAGCTGGCCGCGCTGCGGCAGGCCGTGAAGGCCAGTGGCCCTAAGCGCGAAGCTTATCTCCGGCCCATGGCAGACGGGCAAAGCGAATACGCCGGCGCGGGGATTCTGGCCCTAGCGAACCGCTGGCTAAAGACCGATATCCACATACCGGAGCACGGTGGGCACTCGCACCTTTTCTTCTGCGACTGCGGCACCCAGCTCACTCTTCCGCCTGACCTGCTGCCTTGCCCCGAGTACACCTGTCCGGCGTGCGGAAAGAAGTTCTCCGGGGAACGCTTCGACGCTGCCGTGCGGTGTTTCCATCATCATCAGCTTGCCAATGCTGCCCTGCACCTCGCGATTGCCTATGGTATCGAGCAGGACCGGAAATACTCCGACAAGGCAGCGGAGATACTGCTCAAGTACGCCGCGGTATACCCCGGCCCTCACACGAGCACGACATCGGGCGGCATTCTATTGCAATCGCTGAACGAAGCAATGTGGGTGATTCCACTCGCGCAGGCCTATGACCTCGTATACGACTCCGGCAGCCTGACCGCCGCCGATAAGAAGAAGATCGAAGATCGCCTGTTTAGGCCTGCAGCCGCGGGGATTCGCGCTTGCGGACTTGGAGGCAATTGGGGTTCGTGGCATTTGAGCGCGGTTGGCGTCGTCGGCTTCGCGATACGGGATTCGGCGATGGTGGATTACGCGGTGAAGGCGTTCCAGGCGCAGATCACTCGCGATCTTGGCGAAGACGGCTTGTGGCCGGAGTCGGTGCACTGCTATCACTTCTTTCCGCTGCAGGCGTTCGTGTTCCTAACCGAGGCGAGCGCTCGGGCCGGGATCGACCTCTACAATTGGGAAGCCAAGCCGGGCAAATCTCTGAAGTCCATGTTCACGGCGCCGCTGGAGTATATGTATCCCAACTTCCAGCTTCCCGCCATTAACGACGGCTGGTACGCCGCCTGGCTGCCCCTGAACCTCTACGAGGTCGCGCGCAGGAGGTGGGATGATCCGGCGTTCGCATGGGTGCTTGATGCCGGCTACGCGGTGGAGGCGGAGGCGCGCAAAACGGTGCTGGCCGAGAGCATGAGTGGCCTGGGAGGCGCGCTGCTCTATGGGTTCCTGCTTGGGCCGGAGAAGCCCGAAACGCCTGCCGTGCCTGTATTCAAGAGCACAAACTACACGAACTTCGGCCTCTGCACGCTCAGAAACGAACGCGCGATGCTCACCTTCCACTACGGCCGTTTCCTCGGTCACGGGCATCTTGATAAACTGAGCTTCACTCTCTACGCGAACGACGAGCTGCTGGTTCAGGACTATGGAACCCCTGGCTACGGATCGAGGATTCTTCCCTGGTATCAGAGTACTGCGGGCCACAACACGGTCGTGGTCGATGGCAAGTCGCAGGCGCGCTCCAAGGAATCGGCGATTGACGTTTTCCACTCCGGCGATGTCGCGCAGTACGCCGAGGCATCCGCTCACGACTGCTACCCCGGCGTCGCGCAGACTCGGCGGATTCTGCTCGTGGGCAATACCTGCCTCATAATCGACGACCTGACCGCGAGTGCAGAGCACGATTTCGACTGGCTCATGCGCAGTGAAGGCCAGCCAGAGGTCACCGGCAGCTACACGTCGGAGCACACTGACACCGCAATGTATCCCAATGTCGTCTTTGACCGGACTGACCGCTTCGCGGATGGCTACCGTATGGACTGGAAAACGGCCGAGACCAATCTTGCGTTCGGCATGTGGGCCGGAACTGACGGTGGCCTCATGGGCCTTGGCAAGTGCCCTGCCGAGACCGACACCCGTCACGTATCATTCCTTATGTGCCGCAAGCATGGGCGCAAAGCCAGGTTCATCGCTGCCCTGGTTCCATCGAAGCTCGGAGAATCGTCGAAACTCACGCGAGCCGGCGGCATTCTGCAAGTGACGCTCAAGGACGACGTAGATTACATCAGCGTGCGAGGCCTCGGTGACCCGCAAGCCGCCTCCGACCTCACAACAGACGGCGAAATCGCCGCGGTCCGCACCCGAGCAGGCAAAGTGACGGGCGCGGTCCTGATCCACGGCATGTGGCTCAAGTGGAAGGGCAAGACGCTGACCGAGCGCGCGACGAAGACTGACTGTACGGAAGCAGAGCTGTAGGCAGAGGTTTCTGCCCACAGTTCCCAGCTTCCTAGCCTTTGAGTTCCCTCAGCCTGCTATGGCTTCGGGATTATCAGTTCCACGCCAGGGACCAATGCCGCTGCCTTGTAGCCTTTCCAAGGCTCGAGCATTGCACTGGACAAGGTGACGACATACTGCGTCTGGGTGACTGCATCCCACCCGTAGAACGTGTCAGGAATCCAATTCGCTGCGATCGCCTCGGCCATAGTACGGGTCTGTGGTGCTGCGGCATTCGGGTTGTAGACCATGCAGTTGCTAAAGCTCTGCGCGGTTTGGAACGGATATCCGATCAACGCATATGCAGCCGGGTCGGTCGTGTTCGGCAGTTTGATGCGCCGGTCCGTGGTCGCTGCCGCGCCGTTGAACTTGATCGTTGGCGTGCCACTTACATAGAGCCAGTATCCCTCATCAGCGTAGACGTTGCCGAAGGGTCCGGGGGTCGTCGAGCTGTATATGACCTCCGCCCCCGTCTTCCTGTCCCAGCGCTTCAGGTGAGGGGACACGATACTGTCAATCGTGAGTCCCCGGAACACGATGTGAGGGAACTCCAGCGCCGGCTCGATCGGCAGAGAGATCAGGTTCCATCCCGCTTGGAGGAAACCGGCCGGACTGGTCACCTGCGTTGGCGCGACAACTTCGGGTACCGTAACCAGTTCGAACAACTGGCTCCTGAGGTTGGTTATGACCGTGGGGATGGCGTCCTTGGTGGTGGCCATGGTGCAGTGGAAGAGGACTATCAGGCCATTGCCTCCATTGCTTGCACCGCTTACATCGTTGTTCACGTTGGCTATGATCTCCGATGCCGAGGCGCCGCTGTCATCGTGGGAGGCAGACGACCACCCCACGTGCCGGAATCCGACACTGGCGGCGGCAGCCAGTACATGCGCGTCTCGTGACCCATACGGGGATCGGAAGTAGGACTGAGTGTAGTGGCCGCTCGCACTGCGGATAATAGAATCGGCCGTGTTCAACTGCCAGGCGATCTGCTCGTCGGTGCAGTACGTGAGGTTCGGATGGTCGTAGGTATGGTTGGATACGTGGTGTCCCTCAGAACCTATCCGGCCGACCAGCGCCCCCTGAACCTCCGTCACGTAGCCGGTGATGAAGAAGGTGGAGAAGACGTTGTTCGACTTCAGCGTATCAAGCAGGGCGGACTGAATCGCCGCTGTGCCTGCGTCGAATGTGAGCGCGATTTGTTTGCGCGATAGATTGCCGCGCGAGACGTCACTGAAGTCTTTGCCGGGAGTGAGAGCCCACGCTTCGTTCGATGGGCTAGAGAGGCGAGTTCCGTCGAACGCCTTGACCCGGTAGTAGTAGTTCCTTGCCGGGTAGACACGCATATCGCTGTAGGACGTCACATCTACGCCCACCTGCGCGATTTCCTCGAACAACCCGTTAGGACCTTGTGACCGTTCGATAATGAACGCGATCTCATCGGAGGATCTGTCGGTCCACGAGAGGTTCACCTGGCTTGCGGACACCGTGGTTGCCGCAAGGCCAGAGGGAGCCTGGACGCCTGGCGTAATGGCATACGCCTCATTACTGTAGGCCGAGTTTCCGCCCGACTGATAGGCGCACACGCGGTAGTAGTATGTCATGCCGGACAGCAGGCCGGAGTCGGTATACGTGGTAACCCCGGCGCCGAGGTTTGCCAGGGTGGAATATGTGCCCGTCGTCCCCATACGCCGCTCCACGCGGAATCCCCACTCGTCTGAGGAGTTGTCATGCCACGAGAGTAAGGCCTGCGTATCCGAAGGCATGGTAATCGTCAGGTCGCTGGGCGGGACGGTAGCCGGGGGCGTGCCGCCGATGTTGCCATAGACAATGCCGCTCATCGTGGCCATCACTATCGTTCCATTCACGGTAATCGCCGGCGAGGCGAAGTTGTTGCCCGGCAGCAGATGGTGCCACTTCTCAGCGCCGGTAGACGAGTCCAGCCCACGCACGTAGCCGTCGTAAGACGCCAGGATGGCTGTGCCGTCACTGTTTATCGCCACGGAGGAGCGGATGTCGTCCGACTTGCTCTCGAAGATCCACTTCTCAGTGCCGTCCGGGTTGACCGCGTAGAGTGAGCCATAATTGGAGCCCTGGTAGATCGTCCCATCGGGTCCCACCGCGGGCGAGGCGCTGGTTACCGAGGCCTTGAACGAGACCCAAGTTCGCCAGACGAAACTGCCGTTTGACGACCTGACGGCGTACAGATAGCCGTTGCCCGAACCGACGTAGACGGTCGAGCCATCGGGGCTCAGCGCGGCCGAACTGGTCGTGCTGGCGCCGATCCCGTAAGTCCACTTCTGCGAGCCGCTGCCGGCGGTGTTGAAGGCCCACAGAGTCGAGCCGCCGGCGATGTATACGGTTGCCCCGTCAGCGCTGACGGTGGGGGAAGTCACGTGCATACCGCCTAAGCCGGTCTTTAGCCACTTCTGACTTCCGGTCGAGTTGATCGCGTAGAGGTTGCCTGTGCTCTGCGTCGCAATGTAGATGACGCCATCCGGCCCGATTGTCGGCGAATTGGTGATGGCGCCACTGACTGCGCAGTTCCACTTATATGTGCCGTTCGGGTTGACTGCATACAACACGTTGTTGCCGCCGACATAGACAGTGCCGTCCGAGGCAATTGCCGGCGATGAACGCGCCGAGGACGCGCCTGCACTTATCGCATAGGACCACTTGCGCGTGCCATTGGGGTCCAGCGCGTAAAGAGTCGTGCCCCCAGTGATATAGATAGTGCCATCACGTCCGATCGCGGGTGAGGAAAGACCTGAGCCTCCTCCTGACTCTCCCATGGTGTAGCTCCACACCGGGAGCACCGCCACGGGGTCATGGTAGGGGCTCACGCCGCTGTGTTTGATGTCATGGCGGAACATCGGCCACGGGGCGCTGGCCAACAGCGCAACCGGTGTCACCTGCCGCCCGGCTGATGTCGCCGTCAGGGCGGGATGCGTATGGCATCTTGCGGTGACCGTGACTGTCTTCGCGCCTGTCGTCGTCCAGACGTGAGTGGCCGTGGTTGAGGTCGACCATGACGATGATGACGATCCGTCTCCCCAGTTGAAGCTATACTCAACCGTATGCCCCTGGCTGCACGTCGATCCGGTGGTTGAATACCCGTAGCTCATGCTTATCAGAGGGCTTATCTCACCAGACGGTGTGCCCGGAGTGGAGACCGCCTCTACGGGTGTGATCACGTCAATTCCATCAACAGGCACCAGGAGCAAAGGTAGGTATGAGGTGTCGAGATTGTACATCGAACTGATTCCGGTGACAACCACATTCTGCCATGTGGAAGATAGGAAGGTTCCACTTGGGACAGTGCATCGTACGCTCAGCCCTACTCCGTCATCCACCGTGAATGTGGTCGCATCGATCAAATGGAACTGCCCCCACGTTCTCACAAGCAAACCGATATTGTTCAGTCCACGCGCGTTGCTGATGCCCCGTTGCCCGCCTGTCCCAACAACGGACCAATCGCCGCCACCCAAGGCTTTGCCGCTCATGCTCACGGGCGCTACTGCGTCATTGGGATCGAGCGGCGCTGTCGGGTCCGCGCTGTCAGCCTCTCCGAAGAATCTGTCAATGCCACCGGGCTTTCACTAGGATTGACTGAGCGTAGCGCTGCTGGAAAACTGGCAATATTACCAGGCAACGTGAGCCCGGCCCCCTGCTTCTCCGAGCTAGCTACCTCGCCATATCTTCTTCAATGCAAGCGCGGCCGGTTTCGGATTGCCGTCGAAGTCTATGATCGACGTATTCGCCGCGCACGGGAAGCAATCATGACCCATCCAGAGCAGTATTCCCCCACAGCGCGGGAACCTATCCTTGCAGGTCTTGACCGCTATCGAAAGCGCCTTCTTCTGCCGATCCTGGCTCCAGGCTACATATTCCTCGAGGTCTTTCGGCTGGCGACCGAGCTCCTGCACAAAGACAGGCCACTCGACCCACCAGCTCGTGTGCCGATACCAGAGCGGATTGTCAGCCGTTCCGGGGTAGGGGTCCAGATCCCCTGCATATCTGCGCGTTATCTCAGCCGAACAAGCGCCCGGCGACCCGGTTTCGGATCGGAACAGCGAATCATCGCCGCGCCAGTATTCAGTCCAGTTCCCGTCCAGGTCTCCATCGGCCTTCCACGGGCCGTGCGTGTCCCAGTGGAGCCCCTTGCCATAGTTCTCGGGCAGCGCGTAGAACCTCGGCCCGCTGGATGACGTGGGCAGGAAGCGGCGCGTCGGGTCCTCGCGAGCGACTATCTCGGCGAACCGCGCGATCAGAGGATGACTGAGTTCAACGGGCTTCTCGCCGCCGACCTTGCCGCCATCGAGCGCGCCTATGAGCTCGTTTCCGCCGCACCAGATCACGAGCGACACGTGATGCTGCCTGCGCGCGATATAAGACTCGGCTATTACGGATTGCTCCGCGATGGACTTCTCGTCTTCCGGCGGCCAGTTCTCCTTGCCCGACGAGGACAGCGGGAACTCCTGCCAGACCATGATCCCGAGTTCATCGCAGATGTCGAAGAAGCACTTCGTCTCGAGCGTTGCCCCGCCCCAGACGCGCAGCATATTGCACCCCAGGTCCCGATAAAGCTCCAGGCGCTTCCTGCAGTCGGCTTCGGTCACATCGGCGAAGTTCGGCCGGACCGGCACCCAGTTCACGCCCTGCAGGAACACCGGCTTGCCGTTCACGACGCATATCCACGGGTCCGCCCCTTGCGGCGCGCCCTCGCACTGCTGCCACTCAACGTGCTTGAACCCGACTCTGCGCGTGACGCGGTCTATCTCTGCGCCGCCATCGTCCAGCAGCCTACAGGAAACGTCATACAGCGGCTGATCGCCAAGCATATTCGGCTGCCAGAGTTCGATCGGCAAGTCCTTCCAGGTTACGTCGAAGTCGCCCGCCGGCAGCTTCTCCTCCCGAATCATGCCCCCATTCTTGCAAAGCGAGACCACCACTGACGCCGCGCCTTTGGTCTTGCCCCACGCCTTGAGGACGCCCACGGAGCCCTCGGCGTCGGTTGTGCATCGGAAACTCTCGATCTCGGCCCCGTCCGTTGCCTCGATAGACACCCCGCCACAGATTCCGGTCTGCACGATCCGCACGGTCCAGTCCCAGGCATAATAGAATCGGGGCTTCCACTCGGTCATCTTCGATGTGAACCCAAACTGTCCCAACCACCGAGGCGGGCACTCGAAGACTATCGCCAGCCGATTCCCGCTCTCTCGGAGATGCGGTGTGATGTCGAACACGTGTGGAATATGTGTGCCCTTGAACTCGGCGATCTCCTTGCCGTTGACGAGCACGCAGCCGCAATAGTCCAGCCCCCGGCAGTTCAGCCGGAAGCTCTTGCCGCTTGCGAACCACTCATCCGGCAGCGTTGTCTCATAGATCCAGTGCCGATTCTCGACCCACTCGCATTGGCGGTAGTTTATGCCAACGTTCCAGTCGGGGATCACGCCCGCCTCCCGCAGCGCGTGTTGCACAGACCCCGGAACCTTCGCCGGCAGCGCCTGCACCTCGGCGGCCGAGGCCGCGCCGGACTCAAACGAGTACTGCAGCCGCCAAAGGTGCGGGAGCCATCCCGTGAGATTCCAGTCAAGCTCAGAAAGGTCGAAATATCGCTTCTTCATTTCTTCTCCGTTTTCCATCCCATCTGCGCTGGAGTCGAGAGTGTCACTCCAAAAACGGATTCCACCCCCGGCTCGTATTTCTCGATCAGCTCGAAGTTCTCAAACGCCACCCCGCCTGGCAGCGGCGTCCTGGTTCCATAGTAAACCGCGCGGCCGTTGACCCGTATCATCACGGGCGACTTCACTGTCCCTCGATACTTTCGCCAGTACTGCGTGGAGACCAAACCAGTGAAGGTCCACCAGTTCCGCGACACCTTCTCCGCGCACAAGTCGGTCTCGCTCGGCGTAATCGCGACGGTGTAGGTCCCGTCCTTGTCCCTTAACGCCTTCTCCAGCAGACGATCCGGCGTCCCAACGAAATCCGACCCCGAGTAGCCGGGCCAGAGCTTGCGACTGTCCAAAACCTCATCCCTCAGCCAGAGCAGCCGCGCGCGGGAGTAGTTGCCCATAGTCGAAGACAGCACGCACGATTCCATCGCCGCGCCGTCCTTCGCGGAGTAGGCTTTGAAAGCGACCTCATTCGGCCTGTCTTCGCGGAAACTCGCGACAACTACCGGCTGAGCCCCATTGTCCAGCTTCTCGATGTTGATCACGATGCTGAGCGTGCGCACCTCCCGCTTGCCCACGCGGATCGTTCCGGTCTTGCCCTTAGGACAGGTCCAGGGGAGCGCGGGCTTCGGCGAGGGGTCGATCTCATCCGAGAACCAAAGCCGCTTGCCGCGCGGTCATCAAGCGCGCTGTGCTCGATCTCCGACAGGCTTCTTCGCCCATCCACAATCGGCTCGATCGCGATGTAGTTGATAAGGGGTCGCTTCTGACCGGGGAAAACGTAGGGCGCGTAGATACGTATGACCCCCCGAGGCCCATCTGCCGCCGGCCAAAGCCCGATTCGCAGCCCCTGCTTGAAACCTATCGTCGGCTCGGCAGGGCCGCTTGCATCGGGCCGAAGCCAGATACCGTCCTCCACGGGCGGCTTGAGGTCACCGGGGACTGTCATAGCGGCATGCGCGCTGCTTGCGAGCGCAATAACAAGAGCGATAACAACAGATTTCACCAACACGAGCCTTTCATCCATTCAAATTGATTACTCTGACGTCCGCTGCGGGTATTCCTGCAAAGGTATGACCGGCCCTGGCAGTGAACTCTAAGGATGGAGGTTTGGACGTTATGGCGGAAGGCGTGGAGAGAATATGGGAGATCGCGCGCGGGTTTCAACCCAGCCGGGTCTTGCTGAGCGCAGTTGAACTCGGTGTGTTCGAGGCGCTTGGCGACGGTGAGCAGACCTCAGCCGAAGTCGCGTCGAAGATCGGCGCTGACGCAAGAGCGACTGATCGGCTCATGGACGCGTTGGTGGCCCTGGGTCTATTGACCAAAGAGGGGCAGCAGTTCGCGAATTCGCCCGATACGCGTGAGTTCCTGGTCACGGGCAAACCCGGCTATGCAGGCGGGGCGCTCGGCCATACGATCAACCTCTGGCAGACCTGGTCCACGCTGACGGATGCGGTGCGCGCGGGCACTTCGGTCGTGGAGCGCCGAGCGGAAGACCGGCCGGATCAAGCGAAATCCTTCATGGCAGCAATGCACCTGTTTGCCAGCCGTGGTGCGCCCCAGATTCTGGCCGAGATCGACCTGACATCGGTCAAGCGAGTCCTCGATATCGGGGGCGGCAGCGGAGCCTATTCGATCGCCTTCTGCGCAGCAAAGCGCGATCTCGAATCGGTCGTCTTCGACCTGCCCGACATCGTCCCGATCACTTGTGAATACGCCGCTCAAGCCGGCTTTGCCGACAGGATTTCCACTGTCACGGGCGATTTCAACGTCGATGAGCTTCCCACGGGCTTCGACTTGGTCTATATGTCCCAGATCCTGCACTCGAACAGCCGAGAGCAGAACGCGGAGCTGATCAATAAGGCGTGGCGGTCAGTGAATCCCAGCGGGCAGGTTGTTATACAGGAGTTCGTGGTTGACGAAGGGCGCGTGTCCCCGCCCGGCCCAGTGCTCTTCGCGCTCAACATGTTGGTCGGCACTCAGGCAGGCGACACGTTCACAGAAAACGAAATCCGCGCCTGGCTAGCAGACGCGGATTTTGCAGATATTCGCAGAGTCGATCCCGCAACCGACACAACTCTGTTGATGGCCAAGAAGGCGTAACTCAGCAAAGCTCGCTATTTCGCAGCCTTACCTGCGGCTATGCGCTTGTCCCAGAACTCTTTGGCCTTGGTTTCGACCATCAGCGCATCCATCCGCTTCTTCATATCTGCCAGCGTGGATGCGTGCTTCGGGTCGGACGCAAGGTTGTTGAGCTCGTAGGGGTCGTTCTTGATGTCGTATAGCTCCTCAATATCGGTGATCTCTGGGTAACAGATGTATTTCCACCGGTCGGTCCGGACCGCAAGCACGCTGGGAATCTTCGGGAACTGCGGCTCGCTCATATACTCGTAGAAGAACTCCTTGCGCCAGCCCGAGTCGTTGCCCTTGAGCAGCGGGACCATGGACTTGCCCTGTATACTCGCCGGAGCCGCTATGCCCGCGAGATCGAGCATCGTCGGGGCGAAGTCGGTATTGAGCACCATGTCCTGGATCTTCGTGCCCGGCTTGATCATCTTCGGGTAGCTCACGATCAGCGGAATGCGAATCGACTCCTCGTAAGCCGATCTCTTGTCCCCAAGCCCGTGCTCGCCGTGATAAAACCCGTTGTCTCCCGCGAACGCGATTACCGTATTCTCAAGCTGTCCGGTCCGTGCGAGCTGGTCGAGGATGCGCCCGATTCCCTCATCTGCCGCCGCAAGGCATCGTAGCTGCTTGCGGATTGGTTCATCCAGTCCCGCGCCGGCGCTCGGCGCATTGGGATTCTTGGGGATTCTGTCCTTCTTGAGCCACTCGGGTTTGCCCTCGAAGTTATCGAAGCAGTTCGGCGGGTGCGGGAACTTGACGCCATCATAGAGATTCGCGTATCTGGGCGCAGGCGTGAACGGCCCGTGCACTGCCTTGTGCGGCAGATACAGGCAGAACGGCGCGGTGCGATCTCTGCGCAGCCATTCCATCGCCGCGTCACTTAAGATGTCGGTCATGTAGCCGTTGATCTGCTCCACCTTTCCGTCGGTGTTAATGGTGGGGTTCTCATAGGCGCCCTGGCCTTCGAAGCTGACCCAGTGGTTGAAGCCCTTGCGAGGATAGTTACCCTTGCCCTGGTGCCACTTCCCGATGAACGCAGTATCGTAGCCCGCTTCCTGCAGGAGCTTCGGCCAGGTAGCTATGGACGGATCGAGCTCAGGCCTGGACTCGTTCACATAGACTCCGTTGCAGTGCCCGTACTGACCCGTCAGGAAAGTCGCCCTGCTCGGGGAGCACAGCGAGATCGTGACGAAGGCGTTCGAGAACATGACCCCGTCCCGCGCGATACGGTCTATATTCGGGGTCTTGGCCTGGGGATTGCCGGTGCAGTGCGCGAGGTCATAGCGCAGGTCGTCAATCAGTATGAAAACGAAATTCGGCCGTTCTTTCGGCTTTGCGGCCTCAATCGCGCGCGCCGCTATAGGGTTCAGCGCCAGCCCTGCAATCGCCGCGGCTCTGAGAAACTCTCTTCTGTCCATTTGTCCCCCCCACCGTTATCCTGATCGGAGGGCAATTCCGTTGCCCTCCGCGTGATCAGTTGCTCAGCCACTCATCCCGATGCGCGGCCACGAAATCATCGTCATTCAGGTGCGGATACGCCGCATACACGCGGTCGATCTCCTCGAGCTGCCCCGGGCTCAGGCCCTCGTTCGGATCGAGGCACCACAAGCCCTCAAGGAGCCCCTGCCGCCGCAGAACCTCGTGCAGCCCGGCAATACACCCTGCAAAAAGATGAGACGTGTCGAAGAATGCGGCGTTACAATCCGTGACCTCAATCGACCGCCGAAACATCTCGTCTGAGACTCCTTCGCCCTTGCGCACGATCTCGTGGGACTCATCAAGAAGCTCCACGGCCTTCTTGACCCACACCGACCAGTGCCCCAGCAGCCCGCCCACAATCCTGCGCCCGACGGGCTTTCTGTCCACCATGAACCGGAACGGGGTCAGCAGGTCCATCACGATGTTATCGTCGTTGCCGGTGTAGAGAGCAATATCACCGCGCCCGGCCTCGGCCACCGCGCGCATCACATCGATCGTATAGTAGCGGTTGAACGGCGCCATTTTGATCGCGACCACGTTCTCGATCTCCGCAAACCGCCGCCAAAACTCGAACGGCAGCACCCGGCCGCCAACCGCCGGCTGGAGGTAGAACCCGATTATCGGAATGATCTCCGAAACCGCCCGGCAGTGGTCGACAAGCTCATCGATGTTGGCTTCCTTCATTGCAGCCAGGCTCAGGAGCGCGGCGGAGTAGCCCAACTCCCGCAGCAGCGCCGCCTCCGAGGTCGCCTGCGCCGTCGGTCCGCAGCAGCCTCCAATACGGACCAAAGCCTTGTCGCTTCGGTCCATTTCATCCTTGCCAAGCTCCAAAAGCGGCCGGAACAGACCGATCTTGGGGTCTCTTATCGCGAACTGGGTCGTATGCACGCCTATCGCGAGCCCGCCGGAGCCTGCCGCGATGTAGTACCGCCACAGCGCCCGCTGCCTGCGCTCATCCAGCTTTCTCTCAGCAGTCAGCGCCAGAGGACTCGCCGGTATCACGAGACCCTCCGCAAGGAGGTCTCTTAACTGACAACCGTCAACCGTCAACTGTCAACCTCCCCCCAAGAAAATGTGCGCATTTTCGCTCCCTTCGTGACAGGGTCACGAACCCTAAAACTTGCCGTCGCGGGTCTCGAAATGCGTGGGCTTGCCGATGCTCTCGCCGCCGCGCATCACCCAGTCCGAGATCATCTCCATCATCTGCCGCGAGTCCGTTCTCGGCTTGCCGAAGAGGCTGTATCCAAGGCTGCCGTTGGAAAGCAGTGCATCCGGGTTCTCGGTGCCCTGGATGATCGGCTTCTTGCCCATGATCTCGCCGTATCCCTCAGCCACTTTCCGCACGCTCAGGAACTCCGGCCCGGCGACGTTCAGTACGAACGGCGGACTGGCGGCCTTGTCGAAGGCCTGCAGGATCATCGAGTTCGCGTCAGTCTGCCAGATGACGTTCACGTAGCCGTTGGATATGTCCACCGGCTCCCCCGCCCAGACTTTCTGCGCAATATCCACGAGCACGCCGTAGCGAAGCTCGACCGCATAGTTCAAACGGATCAGAGCAACCGGGATATTGAGTGTCCCACTGAAGTGCGAGAAGATACGCTCCCTGCCGAGAACGCTCATTGCGTAGTCGCCAATCGGCTCCGTCGGGCATGACTCATCCGAGCCGCCGCTATCTGTAGGAACGAACTTGTAGATATTCCCGCTGGAGAAAACTACGATCCGGCTCTTGAAGTATCGCTGGCTGACCATGCCGGGCAGATAAACATTGATCGCCCAAGTCAGCGCCTCAGCTCCGACCGAACCGAATTTCATGCCGACCATGAAAACCACGTTCGGCGCATCCGGCAGCGCATCGAGCTGATTCTGATCCAGGAAATCGCAGTCGATTGCCTCCACTCCGGCGGCCTGCAGCGCAAGCTTATCGCGCTCGGACGGAAATATCGAGGCTCCGATAATGCGCCGCTTGACTCCGGCGGCATCGGAAGCGCGCTTAGCCATTCGGGTCAGAGTCGGGCCCATCTTGCCCCCGGCCCCGAGGACGATGATATCGCCCTCCAGCCGCCCCATCGTCTCTATGACCCCTTGAGTCGGCTCGCTCAGTTGGTTTTCCAGTTCTTCAATAGTGTTAACTCTCATATTCAACTCCAAACAACGTTGTCAGTGGACGACTCTGTCCATTGATCCGCCGAGCCCCAAAACAAGCTCAGCGTCCTAACAAGTATAGCAGGGCAGGAGGAATCCGCAAGGGGAAGCCAATGCGGCCCGGAGGGGAATTGCTCCGTTTCTCATTTTCTGACTTTCGGGGTTTCGCGTCAAAAACAGCCCGTCAACTCGGGATGCGCCCAGCGCATGAGATTCACGCGGCGGGTTCTTCTTTCGGCGAGACCAACACGTCGAGCACGGCAGAAAAGCCGGTAACTTGCAGTGTTCGGAGTGGGTGCGTGGGCTCGGCGACTTTCACCTGCAGCCGCTTGCCTCTCGCAATCATCTTGTTCGCGGCCACGGCGAGGTCGGCGAGTATCGCCGTATCGATATAGGACACGGCCAGGAAATCGACGACCAAGCTGTCTGCCTCGCGGGATGCTTCTATCAAAACGTCGTGGAACTCCTTGGAGTTGTGGAGGTCCATCGCCCCTTCGCACTTGATCACAACACCGCCGCCGTCCTTCACCACGTCCACAGTTGCCGCTCTATCCCAATCAGTCATTAGGTCGCTCCTTGTATGCCAGTACTAAGATTGCCATGTCATCCTGCGGACTCCTCCAATATTCTTAGCGTGTTCTACCACGCTTTCCTTCCCAAGAACCGTCATTGGCCTGAGAACACGTTACCCTACGCCGCGACCCTCTGGCGTGGACGCCGGTTCGGCTCTGTCGGCGAGTCGCAACAAAACCATGGTCAGATCGTCTCGAAGCATGTTTCCGGCGAAAGTGCGCACCTCGTCGTTGATGACTCTGGCCAGGTTCTTCAGGCTCCGTCGAGCGTTGGTACGAATGGCCGCTCTGAGCCGCTCTGCTCCGTACTCTTCGTGATCACGCCTGGCCTCAACAACCCCATCGGTATACAGCACGAGCGTGTCGCCCGGCAGCAGATCAATTGTCTCCTCCCGGTAAGCCAATTCCCCTGTACAGCCGACGATCCCGCCGCCCACGCTCAACTCGGTGACCTCATCCGAGGCGGCGGAATAGAAGAGCCCCGGCAGATGTCCGGCGCAGCAATAGGTGATCGTGTGGGCTTTCATGTCAACGACGCAATAGAACAGCGTGACGAATCTCATCTCCTCCATCTGCGCCGATAGCGCTGCGCTGGCGTGTGATATAGTCTCTGCCGGAGATTCATACTCCAACGCGAAAGATCGGACGACGTATTTCGTCATGGCCGTGTAACGCCCAGCCTCCAGTGCCTTGCCGCTGACATCGCCAATGGCAATCCCCCATCGGTCATCACCGAGGGCGAGAACATCGAAGTAATCCCCACCGAGGCCCGACGATACATCCGCCGGTTCGGAACTGGCGTATATTTCCAACCCCTCCGGCTGAGCAACTCCCTCGGGCAACAGGATCTCCGCCAACGCCGTCACCGCCTCCTGCTGTGTCCACGTGCGGGCCAACGTCGCAAGAATGGGAGCCGCCAGGTTTGCCACGGCCATCACTGTCGTCTCGTCCTGCCTGTCGGGTGACGGATGAAGCTCCGCGTCGAATTCTACTGCAAGCACCCCCACTGCAGTTCGGTCGGGCTTAATGAGCGGCGCCACAACTCCCGACACAAACGTCATTTCGCCGGCGACCTGAGTGCCG
>Ga0209638_1001072_pt1 | contig 17828 bp, 9 predicted proteins | sample BarGraNGADG00211_FD_184490 | JGI IMG/M metagenome (GOLD analysis project Ga0209638, IMG submission 184490) | Arctic peat soil microbial communities from Barrow, Alaska - Barrow Graham LP Ref core NGADG0002-211 (SPAdes) (version 2) | ecosystem: Environmental > Terrestrial > Soil > Wetlands > Peat...
ACGGCCTTCGCGGGCGCCTGTGCTATCGCCGTAGCGGGTGCGCTCGCCGTCTTGGCGCCGGGCCGCATGAAGAAGACGACGCCGGCGACCACCGCGGCCGCCAGCACCGCGCCGCCGATCAGCATTGGAGTGCGGCGCTTCGCCGGCGCCGCCGGACGCGCCGATCGCGCCGGTGCGATCGCCTTCGTCACCGGACGCACCGCAGCGGGCGCTTCCATCGCCAGCGTGCCCCCCACACCGGAGGGCCGCACGGGCATCTCCTTCACCGCCTCGAAGAGCGCGCGCCCGAAGTCGCGCGCCGTGGCGAACCGCTTCGACGACTCGCGCTCCAGCGCGCGGTCCATCACCGCTTCCACTTCGGGCGGCCAGTTCACGTCCGCCTTCATCTCGCCGAGCTTCTTCGGCTTCTCCGTCAGCCGCATGATCATCGACTGCTGCGTCGTCTCGCTCGGGAAGGGGAGCTGGCCCGTCAGCATGTTGAACGCGACGAGCGCCAGCGAGTACTGATCGGTGGCGCCGGTGAGCTTGTCGCCGGCGAGCTGCTCGGGGCTCATGTACTCGGGGGTGCCGATCACCATGCCGGTGCGCGTCACCTTCTGCGACTCGCTCCCTGACGCCTTGGCGATGCCGAAGTCCACCACCTTCACCTGGTCGAGCCCATCGCGGTCCTTGCTGACCATGATGTTGTCGGGCTTCACGTCGCGGTGCACGATCCCCATGTGGTGCGCCACGTACAGCCCTTCGGCGGCCTGCCGCGTGATCCCCGCCGCCCGCTGGGGCGACAGCGCGCCATGCGCTTTCACGATCTCGGTGAGCGTCTCCCCCTCGATGAACTCCATCGCCAGGTAGACCAGTCCGTCCGAGGTCTCACCGAAGTCGTAGATGCCAGCGACGTTCGGATGATTGATCCGGCTCGCGTTGGCCGCCTCGCGGTTGAACCGTCCGATCGCGTCGGCGTCGTGCACCATCGCGGCGTGCATGACCTTCACCGCGCTGTGGCGCCCCATCTTCACATGCTCGGCCAGATACACCTGGCCCATCCCCCCCTCGCCAAGCTTCTTGAGCACGTGATAGCCACCGATGATCGAGCCCACGAGGTCTGCCGCACCGCTCTGCGTGCGCAGCGCTGTTCCATCCCGAGGACAGAACCGCTCATTGGCCGGATATTCGGTGCTGCAGGTGGAGCAGATCTTCAGTGCGCTCACGTACCCTTTTCGTTCGATGCGGAGGATGGATTCTCTGGAGTTGGACGCGCTGGAGACGCGACGAGTCACGATACCGGGACGTCCTCTCCCAACACTACGGAGCCGCGGCACCGGGAGTCGTCTTCCGGTACCGCGGCCAGAGACTCCAGGCGGAAATCGGCTTGGCCTTACTTCGGCTTCGCCACGGTACAGAACAGCTTGCACAGCTTCTTGCGCTTCACCTGCGTCGTCTTCTTCGCCGTCGGCGCGGCCGCCTTCGCGTCACCCGTGGGCGCGGTCACCTCACCCGGGGCCGCGGTCGCCGCACCCGGGGCCGCGGTCGCCGCACCCGGGGCCGCGGTCGCCGCACCCGGGGCCGCGGTCGCCGCACCCGGGGCCGCGAGCGCGGGCGCGGGCTCTGTCTTCGCCGCCACTGCCTTCGCCGAGGTCGTCGTCGGTGATGCGCTCGAGTCGTCGAGCGCGAACAGCGCGGCCGTGCCGAGCGCCACCTTCAGCCCGATGTTCTCCGGATCGATCTCGATCCCCTTCTGGAGCACGGCCATCGCGTCGGCGTTCCTCTTGTTGCTGATCAGCAGCTCGGCGTAGACCGCGCGCAGCTCGGGCGCGTGAGTGATAAACGTCAGCGCCAGCGCGTACGCCTCGAGCGCCTGCTTGTCGCGGCCGATCTCGTGGAGTGTCTCGGCGAGCCCGTACCAGGTATCCTGATCGAGCGGGTCCTTGTTGATGCCGCGACGGTACTCAGCGAGCGCCGGTTCGATCTTGTGTTCCTCGAACAGCGTCACGGCGCGCTGCACATACTCGTTCGCCAGATCGCTGTCGGCGGCGGCCGCCGGCCTGGCAGTCTGGCGTAAGGTTGCGGTACTAGCCGGCGTGACCGAAGGCGCGGTGATCGTCGCGGGTGAGGCCGCGGGATCTCCGGCGAGGGTGACTGCCGGACTCGGCGCCGAGACGTTCAGCACCGGGACGTTCAGCACCGGGACGTTCGGCATCGGGACGTTCGGCACCAGCGCGTTCGTCGTGGCGGGCGCGGTGGCCGACGCCGTCTCGGGGGACGCCGGTGTCGCGGCCGGGGCCGTCGCTGGAGCGGTTGCCGGCAACGCCGCTGCCGGGGGAGTCGAAGTCGGGCTGGCGGCCAAGGCCGCGGGATCTGCGGCGGGGGTGACTGCCGGACTTGTCACCGGGGTTATCGCCGGCGTGATCGGCGGCGCGGCGGGACTTGTCTCCGCTGCGCCCGAGACGGGCGCGCTCGTCGGCAACACTGCTGCCGGAGGAGTCGAAGTCGGGCTGGCGGCCGGAGCCGTCACGGGCTCCTTCCTGATCGGGATGCGCTGCTCCGACGGCGCCGTCGAAGTCAGGCTGGCGGCCGGAGACGTCACGGGGCTATTGGCAGGCGCCGTCGCGATAGTGGTCGCCGGTGTTGACGCGGGCGCCGTCTCCGGCGCGGCGGGGATCGACGACGGCGTGGTCACCGGGCCGGTCGTCGGCGCGGGGGCAGGGATCGACGGCGCGGGCTTGGGCACGCTGGTCGTGTCCTGGGCGCCGAGACGCGCGCCCACACCGGTGAGCAGGGCAGCGGGCACCACCGCGATGAGGAACGCGCGGCGGGCGGTCGTGCACGAGCTGAGAGTAAGGGAAACGCGTCGCATCGGTAGTCCACATGGATGGAGCCCAGGCGCGTACTGCAGACATTTGGTTCCGAATGATGGACGATCCAGACCGCCAGGTGTCAACATGCTATTTCTCCTCGCCGCGCGACCTGCGTCACACAATATTTATGATCTGCCTCACAATTCCTCGCAAATATCGTACTATCTGATGGCCTCCGCAATGGCAATTTCCGGCACGGAGAGCGGTTCGCGGGAGACGACCGCCCGGCGGTCCCCCTCCTCCTCTCCGTCCTTTCCGGTTGGAGGCCAGACAGAGAGCATCGGCACCGGAGCGGCAGGGCTGTAGGCCGCTCCGGGACCGTGTCATCAAAAGGCCAAATCGTCCTTAGAAGATCACTCCCGTCTCAACCGTGATGATCTTCAACCCCTTCGCACGCAGCAGCGCATTGAACGCAGGCAGATCCTTGGCGAGCAACTGATCCAGCGCCCCACGCGTTGCACGGACGTTCCTGGCCAGTATGCCCTGCACTTCACGCTGCTGCGTGGTCGGCGCGAAATCCGACGCCGCAATGCCGCCGGCGAGATAATTGAGCTGCCCCGCCGCTTGCACCGGCCAGCGCACCTCATCCTGTCCACGACCGGTCATGCGCAAGTCGACCAACTGCCCCTCGACGTCCATGAACTTGTGTTCGAGCGAATCACCGGCCGCGCGGACGTCGGCCGAGCCGAGCGCCTGGATCTGTGATCGCACGCGCTCGATCTGGTTGAGCATCTCGCCGGCGCCGGCGTGATCCTTCTGAAGTGCGAGCAGCGCGTTGGCCGAAGCGCGAATGTCGGCGAGTGTCTCCGCCTGATTCGGATCGCGCAGCACCTCCAGCGGCTGCGTGAACGTCTGGCCGCTCGCCGTCAGCTTCACAGTGTATTTACCCGGCGGCATGAGGACGGAGATCGATCCCATTCCCGGCGCGTCACGCGTGCCGTCGGCGTTCATCGTGAATTCGGCATTGTACATCGGCTTGGTGCGCAGGCGCGGCGCCTTCGGCGTCGTGTTGCGCAGATCCCAATACGTGCGGTTCAGCCCAGCGCGCGTGGTCGAATCATTGATCGTGCGCACGCTCTTGCCCGCCGCGTCGAGAATCTCGATGACCACAGGCGCCGCCGACTTGAGCCAGTAGTTGATCGCCGCACCGTAGGGTGGATTGCTCCCCGCCGTCGGATCGTCGTTCGTGGAATAGTTGCCGGTGACATTCGTGAATCGATACGCCGGCCGCGGCGCGAAGAGATGCGCGCTCGACGTTGTGATCTCCGGCGAGAGCTGCTGTAGCGGACTCAGGTCGTCGAGGATGAAGAATCCGCGCCCATAGGTGGCGACGACCAGATCGTTGAACTGCTCCTGAATCATCAGGCCGTAGACCGGCGCGGGCGGAAGATTCGATTGGAGCTTCTGCCAGTGCTCGCCGTCGTCGAACGAGAGGTAGAGCGCGTTCTCCGTGCCGGCGTAGAGGAGGCCGCGACGCCTGGGATCTTCGCGAATGATGTGCGCGTAGCTGAGCGGCGACTTCGGAATGCCGTTGACGATGAGCTTCCAGCTCTTGCCGAAATCCGTTGTCTTGTAGATCCACGGATCGCGGTTGTTCTCCTGGTGCGCGTCGACGATGATGTACGCGCTGGCCGCATCGTAGCGCGACGGCTCGATGTGACGCACCGAGCCCCACGTCGGAATGCCGGGGATGTTCGCCGTGACGTTCGTCCACGACGTGCCGCCGTTCTGAGTGACGTGCACGAGGCCGTCGTTGCTCCCCGTCCAGATGATACCCGCGCGCACCTTCGACTCGGCGATGGCGTAGACGACGTCGCCATACTCCACACCGATGTTGTCCGGCGTGAGCCCGCCGGAGATCTGTTGCTTCGACTTGTCGTTGCGGGTGAGATCGGGGCTGATGACGCGCCAGCTCTTGCCACCATCAGTGGTCATGTGAACGAACTGGCTGCCGGTGTAGAGGCGGTTGTGATCGTGCGGTGAGATCGTGAACGGCGCGTCCCACACGAAGCGATACTTCACCTCGGCGGCGGGATGGCCGCCCGTGCTCAGCGGATAGACTTCGACGTTCTGTCCCTGCCGAGTGCGGAGGTCGTAGCGTATGACGATGCCGCCGCGCGAGCCGGAACCCGATGCGGTGGACCAGATGATGTTGGAATCGACCGGATCGGGCGTCGCCCAGCCGCTCTCGCCGCCTTCGACACCGTGCCACTCGCTACGCGCGATCTGTCCGCCGGTGCGACTGTTGCTCGGCCCGCGATACGAGGGACCGTCCTGCTTGTTGCCGTAGACGTAGTAGGGAATGCGGTTGTCGGTGGTGACGTGATATATCTGCGCGATCGGCAGATTCTGGCGCAGCCAACTGCGTCCACGCGTCGTCGAGATGGAAACGCCGGCGTCGTTCGCGACCGCCATGCGGTTGGCGTTCGTGGGATCGATCCACATGTCGTGGTTATCGCCGCCGGGCGTTGCCAGAGGGCTGACGCGTGCGCTGTCGCCGGTGGCGGCGCCGCCCGCGCGGCCACCACGACCACCAGCGGCGGCGCTTGTCGCGCCTCCATCCAGCGAACGACTGAAGGTTGCGCAGAGGAAATACAGCTCGTCCTGATTGTCCGTGGAGACGACGGTGCGCGTGTAGTACGGCTGGCGGCAGGCGAGATTGCGATCGTAGTTGACGACGCGCCAGTTGGTGCCGCCGTCCTCCGAGCGCCACAGCTCACCGTTGTCGGTGGGCTGCCCGTGCACGGGAACGCCGTCGCCCGTCTCGATGAGCGCATAGACGCGATTGGGATTCGTGCGCGCGATGGCGACGCTGATCTTGCCGACGTCGTGCGTCGGCAGTCCGTTGCCGCGAAGCCGAGTCCACGACGTTCCACCGTCGCTGGACATATAGAGACCGGAGCCGGGCCCGCCGCTCTCGCGTCCCCACGTGTGAATTTCGAACTGCCACGTGGCTGCGAACAGCTTCTTCGAGTTGGAGGGATCCATGACGACGTCGATGCCGCCGGTGTTCTCGTCGACGAAGAGCACCTGCTCCCAGGTGCGGCCGCCGTCCTTCGTGCGGTAGATGCCGCGCTCGCGCTGCGGTCCGTAGCTGTGGCCCTGCGCGGCGATGAAGACGATGTCGGGATTCACCGGATCGATCGCGATGCGACCGACGCGACCCGTCGCGTCGAGCCCCATTTTGGTCCACGTGCGGCCGGCGTCGATGGACTTGTACACGCCATTGCCGAGCGAGATGTGGCTGCGGATCCAGGGCTCGCCGGTGCCCGCCCAGACGATGCTCGGATTGGACGGGGCAACGGCGAGTGCGCCGATCGACGAGACGTCCTTGTCGTCGAACACCGGTAACCAGTGAATTCCGGCGTCGACCGACTTCCAGATGCCACCGGACGCGGCGCCGGCGTAGTAGGTATTGAAGTCGCCGGGAACACCGGTGACGGAGGCGACGCGGTTGCCCACCGGACCGATGTAGCGGAATCTGAGCGCGGAGGTCTGCGCGGGATCGACGGTGGGCGGCGCAAGCACGGAGGCGCGCTGGGCGTCGAGAGGATGCGAAAGCGCCGCGAGGCCGAGGCCGGACGCGAGGATTGAACGGCGAACTCGTGAGATCATGGGAGTGACTCGGAATCTGAGAGAAGTGGCGCCGCGACGGGTCTATCATCCGGCGGCGGGGGAGCGCGCGCAAGGCCAGGGCGCGCGCCGCCTTGACGCACTTCTGTTGCCCAAGGGCCGTCGCCGGGCCAGCCTCGAGCGGTGGTTCGACGAGGGAGTGCAACGACTCAACTGTGTGCCATTTGAGGCAGAGACCCGTTCGTGGCCTGACACGAAAAGTGGTTGGGCTGCGTGCATTCGGCGCTAACTTCGATTATGCCGACTTCATCCATCCGTCTCTGCCTGGCCGCCCTCTTTCTGGCCGCAGCCCGACCCGTCACCTCCACCGCTCAGCCCACTGGTCTCTCGACGACTGAACGCTCCATCACGCGCGCCGTGGACGCACATAACGCAACCACCCTCGCGCTGCTCGAACGCCTGGTCAACATCAACAGCGGCACCCAGAACTTCGCCGGCGTGCGACAGGTCGGTGACGTCCTCCGCGCTCAGTTCGATTCGCTCGGCTTTAGAACACGATGGGTCGATGGCGCACCGTTCAATCGCGCGGGCCACCTCGTGGCCGAGCATCCTGGCACTGGCCCCAAGCTGCTGCTCATCGGACATCTCGACACGGTGTTCGAGCCAGGCAGCTCGTTTCAGAAGTTCGAGCGCGTGAACGACTCCACTGCGAAAGGACCCGGCATCATCGACATGAAGGGCGGTGACGTGATCATCCTCGCCGCACTCCGTGCCATCAAGGACGCGGGCGCGTTGGCGCCAATGAACGTGACGGTCGTCTTCAACGGCGACGAAGAGGACGCGGGACGTCCCATCAGTGCGGCGCGGCGCACGCTCGTCGACGCGGCAAAGGACGCAACGGTCGCCATTGGTTTCGAAGACGGCGCCGGTGATCCGAAGACAGCTGTCATCTCTCGTCGCGGCGCGACGGAGTGGACACTGCGCACCGGCGGCAATGCTGGCCATGCGTCGCAGATTTTTCATGCCGACATGGGCGCGGGGGCAGTCTTCGAGACGTCGCGCATTCTCAACGAGTTCTATACCAAGCTCTCCGGCGAGCCACTCCTCGCCTTCAGCCCTGGTCTCATACTCGGCGGATCATCCCTCACCATCGACAGCACCGGCAGTGAGGGACGGGCTTCCGGCAAGCACAACGTGATCAGCAAGCAGGTCGTCGTCACCGGCGACATGCGCACCATTTCGCCGGAGCAGCTCGAGCGCACCACGAAGGCCATGCGCGAGATCGTCGCGAAGCATCTCCCGCTGACCACGGCGGAGATCTCGTTCGACGACGGCTATCCACCCATGGCGCCGAGTGACGGTAACCGCCGACTCCTCGCGCTCTACGATCGTGCGAGCAGAGATCTGGGCAGCGGTCCAGTGGAGGGCGTCGATCCGTCACGCGCCGGCGCAGCCGACGTGTCCTTCGTCGCCAGCATCGTGCCGATGAAGATCGACGGCATCGGTCTTTCGGGACACGATGATCACAGCGACAAGGAGACAGCCGATCTCCGCATGCTTCCTGTGCAAACCAAGCGGGCAGCGCTACTGTTGTATCGCCTCACGAATGGCGAAGGCGCGACACCGCGTCCGTAGTCGCTCCGCTGAGCAATCTTCCAGAGGTAATTTCCATGACGATCGTCCGTCCTGTTCGCGCGCACCACACGTTGCTGCCCATGCTGGCATTCGCGTGGCTCTTTGCTCCATCGGCCGCGGCGCAGGTCCGGCCAACCCGCCTCGATACGTTGGTCAGCGAATCGCCGGCCAAGGTGCAGCCGAGCAGGTTCGGCTTTGACTACGTGCGCCGAGAGGTGATGATCCCGATGCGCGATGGGACGAAACTGCACACGGTGATCCTGGTGCCGAATGGCGCCGCGAACGCGCCGATTCTCCTCACTCGCACTCCATACAACGCCAGCGCTCTCACCACACACGCACAGAGCGCGCACCTGGGACCGAACCTCAACGGCTACGATAATGCGGCCGACATGGTGGTCGACGCCGGCTACATCCGCGTGGTGCAGGATGTCCGCGGCAAGTACGGATCCGAAGGCGATTACGTGATGAATCGTCCCATGCGCGGTCCGCTGAACCCCACGGCCGTCGATCACGCCACCGATACGTACGACACCATCGACTGGCTGGTGAAGAACATTCCGGAATCCAATGGCAAGGTTGGCATCCTCGGCATTTCATACAACGGATACCTCTCGTTGACGGCGCTGGTGAATCCGCATCCGGCACTCAAGGTGGCCGTGCCGATGAACCCGATGGTGGACGGCTGGATGGGCGACGACTGGTTTCACAACGGCGCGTTCCGTCAGCAGAACATGCCGTACATCTACGAACAGGAAGCGGCGCGCGCCTCCGACGAGAAGTGGTACACGAGCAACTTCGACGACTACGACATGTTCATGCAGGCCGGTTCGGCCGGTGAGCTCGGTCGTCGCCGAGGACTCGATCAGGTGGGGTTCTGGCGGAAGATCACCGAGCACCCGAGCTACGATGCCTGGTGGCGCGACCAGGCGATGGACAAGATCCTCGCCGCGCAGCCGCTGAAGGTGCCGACGATGCTGGTCCACAGTCTCTGGGACGCGGAGGACATTTACGGTGCCATGGCGGTGTACAAGGCGCTAAAGCCCAACGACGCGAACAACGACAAGCTCTTCCTCGTCATGGGTCCCTGGCATCACGGTCAGGCCATCGAAGACGGCAGCACGCTCGGCGCCATTCGCTTCAACAGCAACACCTCGCTGACGTTTCAGAAGGAAGTGCTGCGCCCGTTCCTGGATCACTATCTCAGGAATGACGCGCCCAAGGCGGATGTCGCGCCCGTCACGGCGTACGAATCGGGCACGAACACGTGGCGCCGCCTTCCGTCTTGGCCAGCCGGCTGCGCGAGCGGCTGCGCGATCCGTCCCACGCCGCTCTACCTGTCGGCCGGGTTGAAGGCCGGCTTTACCGTTTCCTCCACGAGCGGCACGGCGTTCGACGAATACGTGTCAGATCCCTCGAAGCCCGTCCCCTTCCGCGCGCGTCCTATTCAGCCGGTGGGCTATGACAATGGCCTCACGTGGCCGAATTGGCTGGCCGACGATCAGCGCGAAGCGTCCGGGCGCCCTGATGTGCTTGCGTTCACGTCGGATGTGCTGACCACGCCCCTGAAGATCAGCGGACAGCCAATCGCCAACCTGTTCGCGTCCACCGACGGCACCGACGCCGACTGGGTCGTGAAGGTGATCGACGTCTACCCCGACGAAGTGGCCAGTCAGCCGGCGATGGGTGGCTATCAATTCATGATATCGGCGGACATTTTCCGCGGCCGGTATCGCGAGAGCCTCGAGACGCCCAAGGCAATCGCACCCAATACGCCGCTCCAGTATCGCTTCGCACTGCCCACGACGAATCACGTTTTCCTGCCTGGACACCGAATCATGGTGCAGGTGCAATCGAGCTGGTTTCCCCTGTACGATCGCAATCCGCAGACGTTCGTTCCCAACATCTTCTTCGCCAAGCCGCAGGACTATCGAAAGGCCACGCAGCGAATTTATCACGCGCCCGGACAGGCGAGTTTCGTCGAACTTCCGTTGGTTGGCGCGCCGTAGGCTCTTACTGCAACCAGTTTGTGGTCATGCTGGACACATAAACCAAGCGGGCACCCGACGATCGGGTGCCCGCTGGTCATTTCGCCTCCGCGGTCCGTTACGGCGTCGGCTTTGGCCCCTCCGGCACGAGCACCACGCGAACGTAATTCTTCATGTTGAAGAACTGCTTCGCGGCCTGCTGAACCTGTGCCGCCGTCAGCTTCTTGATCATCGCGTCGTACTGAGCCTGCGCGGACGCGACGTCTTCGCCGTTCTGATCCTTGGCCAGGATGTATGACATCCAGTATGCATTCTGCTTGAGCTCCACTTCGTGGCCACGAATCAGCTCCTCCTTCACCTTGTTCACGTCGACCTGCGACGGCCCGTTCCGCTGCAGGGTGTCGATGGTCGCGAACACGGCGCGCGACAGCGACTCGATGTTCTCCGGCGACGAGCTGAAGAACGTGGTGATCGTGTACTGCGGGAGTGGAATCTTCGTACTCGAGGACATGATCCCGGGAGAATACGTTCCGCTCATCTTCTCGCGGAGCGTCTCGATGATCTTGATGCGCACCAAGTCGACGAGCGCCTGGAGATCGAACCGGTTCTGTTCCGTGAAATCGATCGGTCCCGTGAAGGCGATGAACGTCATCGACTTCGGCTCCGTGCCCTTGCGAACGACTTTTTCCACGACGCCCGTGGGCGGCCGGATGCCGACGTCCTTCCACGTTTCCTTTCGGCCGGTGCTCGGCAATGTCGCGAGATATTGCTCCGCCAACGGTTTGAGCGCGACCGTATCGACATTTCCAACGAACACGAAGGTAAAATCGCTCGCATCGGCGAAGCGGTCACGATAGATGTCGTAAGCCCGCTGCGGATTCACCTCGGCGAACGTGGCCACTGTCAACGGGCGCGCGCGCGGATGGTTGGACGACATCGTCATGGAGAAGGTGTCGGATACCGCCGCCTCCGGGCTGACGCCGCGGTTGGCGAGCATCGTATTGAACTGGTTCTGGAACGCCGTGACCGCCGGCGTGTCCAGACGCGGTGCGGTGAACTGCAAATACGCCAGCTGCATGAGCGTCTCGAGATCCTTTGGCGACGCGGTGCCCGACAGCCCTTCGGTGGTTCCCCCGATGGTCGGTTGCAGGCTCACCGATTTCCCGCTCAGCTTCTTGCCGAGATCGACGCGGTTGAAGGTGGCAAGACCGCTGGTGTATACGATCTGTGCGGCCATCGCGGCCGACATGTAGTCGGCGTCGGACACGAGCGACGATCCGCCCATGCTGTACGCCCCGAACCGGATCTCGTCGGCCTTGAAGTCCGTGGGCTTGATGAGGACCCGCGCGCCGTTCGACAACTTCCATTCGGTGATCCCGGCGCCGTTGGGCTTCTGCACGCTTGCAATCCTGCCCGGTGTCGGGAGCTTTGCGACCAGCGCTCCGGCGGTGACGTTCTCGGTGTATGCCGTGACCGGCGCCTTCGAGGCACGGTCGATTACCGCCAACATTTCCGATTGCGTCGGCATCTGGACGCCATCTTTCTGCGGGCCTTGAACGAGAATCACACGGTTCTCGTCCGTGATCCAACTGCTCGCCAACGTGTTGACTTCCTGGAGCGTGATGGCAGGCACGAGCCGCTGCGCGAGCTGGTACTCCGCCTCAATCCCCGGAACCGGTTCGGCGTCGAGGAAGTTGCCGACGTACTCAGAGACGATCTGCGCCGATACGGTCTTGTCACGCTCCGCGTACGCCCGCTCGTATGTCCGCAGCATGTTCTGCTTGGCGCGATCGAGCTCCGACTGCAGGAAGCCGAATTGGTCGACGCGGCGCGTCTCCGTGATCAACGCCTCGGCGCCGCGTTCGGCGCCGCCGTCCTTTACCAGGGCGAGCACCTGGAACACGTCCACGCTTCGGACGAAGGTGCCCTTGTTGCCGAAGGCCTGCGCGAACGGTGCGTTCGGCTTCTGCGCCATCTCGCTGAACCGCCCGTTGAGCATCGCGCCGTACAACCGGCTCGTGAGCATGCGCCGATAGTCGCCGACTGTCCGCGTTTCCTCCTTGGGGAGCTTGAACATCAACTGGACAACGGTGTTTGTCGCTTCCTTATCGGTGGTGATGGCGATGAGCGGAGCCTTGTTTCCGGGGACGTCGGCAAGCGCCCGTTTCCGCGGATTCCTGACCGGCTGAATTCCGCTGAAGTGCTTCTTGATCAGCGCTTCCATCTGCACCGGGTCGAAATCACCGACCGCGATCATCGCCATGTTGTCGGGGCGGTACCAGTCGTGGTAGAAGCGGCGAAGCACCGTCGGCGTGGACGACATGATGCTTTCCTGCGTGCCGATGACCCAGCGGTCGGCGTACTTGGAGCCCCGGAACAGGATCGGCCAATACTGCTGCCGCATCCTGTCATTGGCTCCTTTGCCCGACCGCCACTCCTCCACGACCACGCCGCGCTCGTTCGCTACCTCGGTCGAGTCGAAGAGCTGGCCGTGCGCCCAATCCTCGAGCACTGTGATGCCCTGCTCCAGGATACGCGCGGTGTCGGTCGGTACCTGCAGCATGTAGACGGTTTCGTCGAAGCTCGTATACGCGTTCAGGTCGGCGCCGAATCGGACGCCGATCGATTGCAGATAACTCACCAGCTCGTTCTTCTTGAAGTGCGTCGTGCCGTTGAAGCCCATATGCTCGATCACGTGGGCCATGCCGCGCTGATCGTCGTCCTCGAGGATCGAGCCGGCATTTACCGCGAGACGCAGCTCGGCGCGCTTTGCCGGATACGCGTTCGCGCGCACGTAGTAGTGCAGGCCGTTCGGGAGGACGCCGGTACGAGTCTTGGGATCGAGCGTGAGCTTGGTGGTCAGATCGACCGCCGCCCCCGCCGCCCCGGATTGTTGCTGAGCCGCGAGTGGAGACGCCGCGGCCAGTGCGATGCCGGCGGCGAGTGACGTGAGACGCGAATGCATGCTGCCATCCTCAGTGGTGGGAAACCCGCCTAGTGTGCAACATTGAATGACACAATGCAAAGGTTGTGTTCAGGCAGCAAAGAAAGACAGGTGCAGGTCCTTCGCTTTGCCCACGACGACAATGGTGTAGCTTTCCGTCTGAGGCTAACAGGAGCGTCGCCGGTGCAATCTCGCAGTCGGCGTCAGCGTCCTCCATCACGGTTTGACTGCACTCATGTCCACCGATTCCGTCGTCTCGCATCCCGCCCTCACCATCCTCTCCGACGACGAGGAACTCTTCCGCGACGCGGTCGCCGGTTTTGCCGCTGAAGAGGTGAAGCCGCGAGTCTCCGCGATGGAGCGGGCCGGCAAGATCGATCCCGAGCTCATCGCGAAATACTTCGAGATGGGGCTCATGGGCATCCAGGTGCCGGAGCAGTATGGCGGAGCGGCCGGATCGCTCTTCATGGTCGCGCTTGCCGTCGAAGAGGTGAGCAAAGTCGACGCGGCGGCCGCGATTCTGATCGACGTCCAGAACACGCTCGTCAACTATCCCATCACGCGCTACGGCAGCGACGCGCTCAAGGCGAAGTACCTGCCGCGTCTCACGAGCGACACCATCGGCGCCTACGCGCTCAGCGAGCCCGGCTCGGGCTCCGACGCCTTCGGCATGGCGACGCGCGCGGAACAGCGCGGCGATGCGTGGGTGCTCACGGGCCGCAAGATGTGGATCACGAACGGCGCCGAAGCGGGGATCTACATCGTGTTCGCGACCATGAACCCGCAAGCGGGATACAAGGGAATCACCGCATTCATCGTCGAGCGGGATTTCGCCGGCTTCTCCGTGGGCAAGAAGGAGGACAAGCTCGGAATCCGAGCGTCCAGCACGACCGAGCTCATATTGGATGGCGTCGAAGTGCCCGCCGAGAACGTGCTCGGCCCGGTAGGACAGGGTTACAAGGTCGCGATCGAAACGCTCAACGAGGGACGCATCGGCATCGGCGCGCAGATGATCGGCGTGAGCCAGGGTGCACTCGCGGCGGCGACGTCGTACGTGAAGGAGCGCCATCAGTTCGGAAAGCCGATCGCCGAATTTCAGGGCATTCAGTTCCAGCTCGCGCAGGCGCGCACGGAGACGGAGGCGGCGCGGCTCATGGTCTACAACGCCGCGCGGCTCAAGGACGCCGGCCACGACATCGCCATGGAGGGCGCCATGGCGAAGCTGTTCTCCAGTCAGGTTGCCGAGCGCGTGACGTCCGTGTCGCTGGAGCTGTTCGGCGGATATGGGTATACGACAGACTATCCGGCGGAGAAGTTCTACCGCGACGCGAAGATCGGTGCGATCTACGAGGGCACGAGCAACATGCAGCTCAACACGATCGCTAAGGCAATGCTGCGCTAAGGAGGAGTGCAGGTCCTTCGCTGCGCTCAGGACGACAACTTATTTTGTCGTCCTGAGTGCAACGAAGGACCTGCACCTTCCCAGTTTGTCGTCCTGAGTGAAACGAAAGGACCTGCACTTTCTTGTTCTACTGCCTGGCGTGCTTGGTCGTGACCCTGATCACGCCATTTGCCGCCGCGGGATCGGTCGAGAGTTTCGCCGCCGCCACACCCTTGATCACCTCGATGCTGGCGATGTCGTTCGGCGAGAGCTTCGCCATTGATCCCTCGGGTGCCAGCACGCCATCGACGAACAGCAGGCCGGTGAAGCGCTTGGCACTTTCCACCGTTCCATGCGCGGTCTCGATCGTTCCCCCGTTGTAAACGATCTTCATGGGGCCCTTGATGCTGCTGTCGGAGGTGCTGACGCTCAGGACCGCGAACGCAGTGCTATCGCCCTTCATGTGTGCCGTGCCGGACTTCGATACACTGACGCTCACGATGTGCTTCGAGCTCATCGCATGCGCTACGGCCGCAGTCACGACCACGCCGTCAATCTTGTAGACAACATTTTGCGCTTCCTTTCCGTCGAGCAGCTTCGCCTGCACGACCGCCTTCTCCGCGCTCGCCACATCCATCTGGTCCACTTCCGCCGACGTCGGGAGTCGCGCCTCACATGCCATCACGATCGACAGCATGGCAATGGCGCCGAGCGCGCCCGTCCGAACGAGAGTGAACCGCGGCTGGGTGTTCTTCATGGCGAGCAATCTCCGCTCCAGATGTGAGGTCCTGTCCGCGAGCGCGAGCGCGCCAGCGCGGTATCCGGCGCACTGGCCGGCAATGTCGATCAACAGCGCTCCGTAAGGCCGAGGCTGCACCCCATGGTTCAACACACGAGCATCGCAATCGAGCTCGATGGCGAGACGCAGGCGCGAGAGGGCCCACCAGACCGCTGGATGCCAGGGGAGAATCGCTGCGACGACGAGTCCGCCGACAGGAAGAAGCTGATCGCGCGCGGCGACATGCTCGCGCTCATGCACGATCACGAGACGCTGCTCATCGGGGCTCCGTTCGAGCAGCCAGCGCGGCACCACGATCTCCGGCGTCGAGAGGCCGATGACCGCGGGGCCAACCGCCGGCGTGATGCGCACCGGCGTGCCGAACACCTCGGCGTGCGGCCACGCGCGTCGCTCTCGATTGACGCGACGATTCACGATGACGAGAACGGCCAGCATCATCGCGCTCATCACACCCCACGCTATCGAAAGCCAAAGCACGGCCGCGGCAGACAGACGCTTGTTCGCGCCCGCGATGAGCCCTGTCATGGAAGATCTGACCGCCTCGCGACCCCGCTCGAAAACCGCGGCGAAGCCACTCGTCGCCGGTGGCGGTGTGACGACCGCGGCGATGCGATCCTGCGTCACGGGAATCTTGAGCGCGGCGGGCGGAGCGTCGCGTCTCGGAGCGACGACCGCGAAGCACACGATCGCGGCGAGCGTGCTCACCCAGACCCATCGCGTGGGCAGCGTCGTGCGACGGAGCATGCCGTCCACGGCGAGAGCGCCGCACCCCAGCAGCGTGCCGACGAGCAGCACATAGAGCGCCCACGCGATCGTCATGTCTCCTCCTCAAGGCGCTCGGCGAGCAGCCCGCGCATGCGCTCGAGCTCCTCTCGGCTCAGCTTCTTGTCGGAGACGAACTGCGCGAACATGCGCTCCGCGGAACCGTGGAAGATGGCGTCCTTGATCCGTGCGATCGCGCTTCCGCCGGCACGCTCGGCACCGACCACGGCGAGGTACTTGTACGCTCGCCCGTGCGCTTCATGTCGCACGAAGCCTTTCTCCTCGAGCGTCTGGAGGGCCGAGAGCACCGAGGTATAGGCAAGCTTCTCGCCGAGCGCTTCTCGCACTTCGGCGACGGTCGCCGAGCCGAGTCGCCAGAGAATGCTCATGACTTCGAGCTCGCGAGGTGGGAAGTAAATATCGGACATGGGGGCCTTGTCTACGGGTTCTTCCGTAGCATACTGTCACCATGATCCGTTGTCAACTGGTTTTTCCGTAGTTGGGGTTTTCGGCCCGATTCAACTTTTTCCTCGGGGGCCGCTGTCATATGGCTGCACGTGTGCCGGAGACGCGTGCCCACTCGCCCGGAGATTCCCATGCGTCAGACACCCGTCGACGACAGCCGATGGCTGGAACGGTGAACGGGCGGATGAATACCGATTTTCCGATCACCGTACAGGGGAAAATCGGTCGCCGACTGAGCCTGCCGTTGAATGGCGGCGGTACGCCCATTCGCGCGATCACGAGGAATGGGTCGATGACGCTGTCCAGGCGCTGAGCGCCGCTCCGGGGCGGCGGCGCTGAAGCGCCGCCTCTCGGGACGGCACACCAACACCGAGAGCACAGCGGGTCCATCCTTTGCTCGGGCCGGGTATACTCATGCATCAACCCCGACCACGATACCGATGAATACCAGGCTATTCGCGCTTCTCGCTGCACTCGTCGCCGCAGCACCGCTCGCCGCGCAGGTCGCCGCGCCGGCGGCTCCCGCAGCCACTGTCATGCCGCGCTTCGACAATACCGGAGTCGGCGACACGTCGATCTTCGCACCGCTCGTGCTGCCGGCCGCCAATATGTACCGCTCCGGCTCCGGCGCGCCCGGCCCCAAGTACTGGCAGAACCACGCTGACTACGACATCAAGGCGTCGCTCGACACCGGCTCCAAGACGCTGACTGGCTCGCTCAAGCTCAGGTACACGAATAACTCTCCCGACACCCTTCGCTTCATCTGGTTGCAGATGGAGCAGAATGCGTTCACGGACAAGTCGCTCAACTCGTTCATCTTCCCGCAGGATTCGCGCTTTGGCGCGCGCGGTTTCGAAGGTGGTGATATCATTGACCGCTTCGACCAGTTGCTCGGCGCGCGTCGTGTCGCGGTGAAGCGGCGTCCGAACGAGACTGTCATGAAGGTGGACCTCGCCCAGCCGCTCCCGCCCGGCAGGATGGCGACCTTCGACGTCGCCTGGCACTTCCTGATTCCGGAGCACGGCGCCGACCGCATGGGCCGCGAGGGCTCGCTGTACGAGCTGGCGCAATGGTATCCGCGCGTGAACGTCTACGACGATCTGCGCGGCTGGAACACGGAGCCGTATCTCGGACAGGGCGAATTCTATCTCGAGTATGGCGACTTCACCGTGGAACTCACTGTGCCGGCGGGATACATCGTTGCGAGCACGGGAACATTGGTCAATCCAACGGCCGTGCTGACGCCCGCACAGATCACTCGGCTCGCACAGGCGATCAAGTCGGCGACGCCGGTGAACATCGTCACGCTCGACGAGATTAAGTCCGGCGCCGCTCGTCCCAAGTCGACCGGGATGCTCACCTGGAAGTTCTCGGCAAAGAAGGTGCGCGACGTCGCGTGGGCCGCTTCACCCGAGTACCTCTGGGACGC
>Ga0209638_1001073_pt1 | contig 17826 bp, 16 predicted proteins | sample BarGraNGADG00211_FD_184490 | JGI IMG/M metagenome (GOLD analysis project Ga0209638, IMG submission 184490) | Arctic peat soil microbial communities from Barrow, Alaska - Barrow Graham LP Ref core NGADG0002-211 (SPAdes) (version 2) | ecosystem: Environmental > Terrestrial > Soil > Wetlands > Peat...
CAGTTCCCGCCGGTGGTGATGGACGGTCAAACCTTTGTGCCGGGTCAGGCGAATAACAGCTACATCTTCCCCGGCGTCGGGTTGGGCATTCTTGCCTCGGAGGCATCCCGCGTTACGGATGAAATGTTCGCTGCGGCCGCCAAAGCACTGGATGGACAGGTTTCGGAGGAGGACTTTAAACTGGGGCGGATTTATCCCTCCTTGTCGCGCATTCGGGAGGTGTCGATCCATATCGCGCTGGCAGTCGCAAAGGTCGCATTCGCGAGGGGACTCACCGCGATGCCTGAACCGGCTGATCTGCTCGGCCATATCAAATCGAAGATGTACGACCCGACCTATCAGGAGTATGTCTGAAGCGGTCAGCATCCAATCCCGCGCTAACCCATCTTCCGCAGTTTGCTTTCAGATTCGATGAATCTGGGAGGAGTTTTTCGGAATAGTTGAATGATTTCCGTCAGTGTCCTTTGAAAACGGATGGAAGACCAGCCCCTGGTGACCGGGCGTCCATAAAAGGTACCTGACGATCGTTCAGAGCGTCGTCCATTGCCCGCCTTCGATGGCAAACGCCCGTACGGGTGAACCGTCCCCGCGCAACGGCTTCAGTGGCAGCGCGGCGAAGAAGACTTTCTCCTGCAAGATCGCCTCGAGGTTGGTCAGCCCTTCCACAATCAAGACGCCTCCGCCCAGCAGCGTCTGGTGAATCCGGATGAGCTCCGGTAGGTGGTTCACGTCCGCCACCGACGGCGATTCAACGCCGAGAAGCTTCACGCGATGTTCGACACACCAGCGGGCGAGTTCGAGGCTGACGCGCGGCAGTTCATCACGCCATTTCGCTTCGTCGACGAAGGCGCTCCAGCCCGTGCGAAGAATCAGGCTGTCCCCGGGTGCGAACCGCGTCGCAATGCCGCCGAGGTCGGCCACGGTGATCAGCGTCCTGGGCGCGATGCCGTCGAGCTTCATCAGCCAGGCCGGGCCCATGCACTGTGCGAGCGGCACCTCGTCGATTGTCTGGTCGCCCGCCTCGGAGTGGGTGGGCGCATCGATGTGCGTTCCGCAGTGGGAATAGAGGTGAAGCGTCTGCGCGTTCCAGCCGTGTTCCCCGAAGTTGAATTTCGGCTCACAGGCAACGCCTCTCATGCCGGGACGAAGCGTAAGTGTGAGGTCAATGATACGATGGAAGGAACGGCTTTCCTGCTGTTCTGCCTGGCCGGATTCAGCCCCGGAAGTTGAAAACTTATCGCTCAGATTCTCGCTCATAAGTGTTCCATAATCTTTTCCGTCATTTGTTGGGTGGACAACCGCCCCCCGGTGTCCGGCGTGCGATTAGCCGGATTGGCGAGCACGGTTTCGACGGCGCAACGGATACGGGCGGCGCCGTCGAACAACTCCGGATGCCCCAGCCATTCGAGCATCATTGCCGCCGAGAGGATGGTGGCAATGGGATTGGCGATGCCTTTTCCGGCGATGTCCGGCGCGGTTCCGTGCGAGGGCTGGAAGACGGCGCAGTCATCGCCGATGTCCGCCGACGGCGCCATGCCCATGCCGCCGACGAGACCGGCCGCCAGGTCGCTGAGGATGTCGCCGAACATGTTTTCCGTGACCAGCACATCGAACGCGTGTGGTTTCTGCAATAGGTACAAGGCCATCGCATCCACATAGACGCGTGAGGCCTCGACCTCGGGGTATTCCCGCGCGACATCGTCGAATACTGAGCGGAAGAATACCATGGAAGGCAGTACGTTGGCCTTATCCACCAGGGTGCACTTTTTGCGGCGCCGGCTCGCCAGTTCAAACGCCGCCCGGCAGACGCGCTCGGCGCCCCGACGCGTGATACGCATCACATCGCGGACTTCGCCGCTGGCCGGATCGGGTTTAACGAGCCGGGCGGAGAACAACCCTTCACAATTCTCGCGCACAATGACCAGATCAATCTCCCCCGCGCCGTACCGCTTCAGTGGGGTGTCCTGTGCGTGGTACAGCCGGATGGGCCGGAGGCCGGCATAGAGATCGAGTCGCTCGCGCAGGTCAAGCTGCGGTGAGAGCTCACGCCCATCGGGCCAACGGACGCTCGGCAGGCCCATCGCGCCCAGCAGCACCGCGTCCGCCTGGCGACAAGCGGCAAACGCCTCCGCCGGCAATGGGTCGCCGTGCCGGATATATTCCGCGGCGCCGACGGCATGTTCATGGAAAGCAAGGCAGACTTTCGACCACTTGCCCTCCAACGTCTTCAACACGGCAAGCGCCGCGCCAATGACCTCCGGCCCGATGCCGTCGCCGGGCAACACAGCGATGTTCAAGGAAATTTTCTCGGAGGTACCGGCGTCTGCGTCGGTCTCTCCCCGTCGGCCGGACGACCTGGACAGTTGTTTCCGTTCCGTCGACAGTGTTTTTACCGATTCAGTGTCCTGCATGGTTTTCCCTTCTCGATTCACCTGTTCGCCAACCTTTTCCGCCGGCGATCTTGTCCGGCTTCGTCCGTACGGTGCGCTGACAGCGAAGGATTCACCGGTCATTCGGGCCGATGGGGCAGCCGAAGCTTTGAGGATCCCGGAAGAGGTTCTTGGTCTCATCTACCCGGTTCTGAAAACAAATGTTGACCGACCCTTCCGGGCCGCCCTGGAACCAGTGCTCGATACCCGGGGGGACGGTATTTTGCTCACCGGGATTCAGGCAGATCTCTTGCCGTGCTGTATAAAACGAATCCTTTCCCATCGGGATCAGCATGTCAGGAGCGGTTGACTTGCCTTTGATGTATACCTTGGTTTGTCCGGAGAGGACCCGGATGGTCTCTTCCTTGCCCTGCTCCTCTTCATAGGGCGGATGCACATGCTGGGGGAGGGTCTGGCTTGGCAGCAATGCGATCAGTGTGATTCTCAGGCGTGCGGAACGGAGGATATCAATGAAGGCAAACCCCTCGGAACGCAGGTTACCCAATCCAAAATCACTGATCTCCATGGTTTCCCATTCCGTATCCGTGACCGGGAATCCGGAGCGACGGAGCAGATCAATATATTCCCGTCGAATGGTCTTTTCATCCGGCACAGGCATTGAAACACGACCTCCTCGGTTTATTTCATGATCTCTAACTTGCTTCCGAACCGCAAGCAAGCAAATGGCCGATCGTCCCGGCCGTGATTTCCAGGATCAGGCAGCAGGACGCCGCCCCGGCATCAATGACACCGCGGGACCGTTCGCCCAGTCGGCTGGAGCGCCCCAGCTTCGCCGCCATGTCCTTTGTGGCATCACGTCCCTGCCGGGCAGCTTCGACCATCTTATCCAGACATATCCGGAACGGTTCACCGGTTTGTGCTGCGGCTTGATAGGCAGCTTCCGCCGGAAGCAATACATCCATCAGGGTTTTATCGCCCGGCTTGGCGTCGCTGATCTTCTGTATCCCCTCTCTGCCGGAAGACAGCATCCTGCCGAACACCGCCATGTCGATGGCATCCACCCCATCACACGCCGCTGCCAGGGATTTGAAGAAGGTACCGTACAATGGCCCCATCGACCCCCCGATCTTCATCACCAGGATCTTCGACAATGTCTTGAGTCCGTGTGTCAGGTTGCCCGGATTGGCCAGAAGCTCATCCCGGCAGAGTGTGAAGCCCTTGTTCATGTTAATGCCGTGATCGCCGTCGCCGATCGCGCCGTCGATGTCACTCAGGTATTGCTTATTTTCCTGGATGGCATGGATCAGATCGAAAACGATCCGGATTCCATCCCGGTTCACAAATTGTTCCATACCCTACTCTCCTAAGCAAACTGGCACAACCCCATCGAATCGGCTTCATAGTCGATGCAGGCTTTCAGGCCCGCATCGAGCTTCATTACCGTCAGTGTGACGCCGGCCATCTCCAGCGACGTGAAGTAATTCCCCACGTAGGACCGGTAAATCCGGATCTGCTTCTCTCTGAAGATCTTCTCTACCCCGTTGTACAGGATGTAGAGCTCCATCAGCGGTGTCGATCCCAAGCCGGAAATCAGCACCACCACTTCGTCATTAGCCTTGAACGGCAGATCCGGCAGGATGATATCGGTCATGCGCCTCGCCATTTGCGCGGCGGTTTCCAGTGTGACCACCTCCAGGCCGGGTTCGCCGTGGTGGCCGATCCCCACTTCCATCCTGCCTTCTTCGATCGTGAAGTTGGGATGACCGACCTCCGGGATGGTGCAAGGCATGAGGCCGATGCCCATGCTGCGGGTATTGTCGATGGCCTTTTGCGCCTCGGCGATGACCTCATCAAGGCTGGCCCCCATGGCCGCCTTGGCGCCGCCCACTTTCCACATCAGGATTTCGCCGGCCACGCCGCGGCGCTTCTCTCGCTGGTCCTTGGGCGAGGAGGGCACATCGTCGTTGGCCACGACGGTTCGGACTTCGATCCCTTCGTCTTTCGCCAGTTCCATGGCCATCTTGACGTTCATGTTGTCGCCGGCGTAGTTGCCGTAAAGGCAGGCCACCCCCTTGCCGCCGTTTGCGGCTTTGAAGGCGTCGAAAAACATCTGCGCCGGAGGGGAAGAGAATATCTCGCCCACGGCCACGGCATCGACCAGGTTCCGGCCGATGTAGCCGATGAAAGCCGGTTTATGGCCCGAGCCGCCCCCCGTTACGATTCCCACCTTGCCGGGTACGGGAGCCCGTCGGAACTTCAAGACGCGCGGATTGTCCGTCCCGACTACCAGATCCGGATGAGCTTTGAGGTAGCCTTCAACCATTTCATCTACCACCGCCTGCGGCGCATTGATCATCTTCTGCATGGCCGACCCTCCTTAATCTTTCCCGTGAAATGATTCCTGCTCCAACTCCCGCATCTTGTCAACCTTGGGGGCAGACCCGCCTCCCTGGAACTCCGAGTGGAGCCACGCGTCCACGATCATCTTGGCCAACTCCGGACCGATCACCCGGGCGCCCATGGTCAGAATTTGCGCATCGTTGCTCTTCTTCAAGCGCTCTGCGGAATAGACGTCGTGGCAGGTTCCGGCGAACACGCCTTCGACTTTGTTGGCGATCATCGCCATGCCGAGGCCGGTGCCGCAGATAAGAATGCCCCGGTCGTAATGGCGTTTCCGGATCTCCTGTGCCAAATGGAAGCCGATTTCAGGGTAATCAGCCTTTTCCCGACCCAGATAATCCAGGTCTGTAATATGAACGCCCTGCTTCTTCAGGTGGTCGTAGAGGACTTTTTTCAGATCGATTGCTGCTTCGTCGCAATCTATGGCGATACGCAAATCCGTATTTGCCACGGACATACACCTCCTTTACAGTTTAAAGATATTCGCTTCGACGAACTTCCAGGTTTTCAGGAAGTCGCCGCCTCGGATCAGTCCGGCGAACTCCATGCGGTCCAGGCCATTGAGCCGGTCCCAGATCTTCCTGGTCATCCGCGCATTGGCTTCGAAGGTACCGCGGATATCCCAGCGGGTCGGCGAAGTATCCGATGTTAGAAAGTCGCTGTAGCCGTATTCTTGCACGTAGTAGATGAATTCCACGTATTCCAGGAAGTTGTGTGATGCTACCATCAAATCCCAGTCCCATCGGCCATTGTTGTCGTTGATGTGGATATAATAGGGAAATCGGCTTTTCGCCAGCAAGGCCACAGTCTCTGCGGGATTCTCCTGGCCGTACTTCGAGTGGCCGTAATCCATTGTGATGCCCATTTCCTTGATGCCGATATCATTGAGCAGGCACAGAGCCTTGGCGGCGGTGTCCACGAAACAGTGGCCGCGCGTCTCGCTGGGCTTGTATTCAATGAACAGCGGGATCTCCGGCTTGTAAGCCCCTGCCTCGCCAAAGGTCTCGATGAGGAACTTCCACATCTGGGCGTAGTCGCACTGGAAGGCAAATTCGTACCCGTCACCCAGGGGGCAGCAGGTGACCTTGTCGGCGCCGACGGACTGGGCGAAGTCCTTGGCGTCCCTGATGAACTGGACAGCCTTCCGCCGAACGGCCTGATCCGTGGAGGTCAAGCCGCCATTGCGGAACTCGGGTTCAGCCTTTACGTTGACGTTGACGGCCGCAATGCCGAGGTTATACTTGATGAGCAGGGATTTCAAACTCACCGCGTCGTTGACCTCGTAGGGAAAGATGACTTCCACGCCGCTCATCCCTTTCATCTGCGACACCATTTCCAGGCGTTCCGCCAGCGACTTTTCCTCATTGTACTCATGAAAGCGGTCTTTGGTCTTGCTTACAAATCCTGTTATCAACGCAAATTTGACCTCATTGTTCATTCGAATCCTCTCCTTTATCTATTTATTTCAAATTGTTGCAAATAGTTCAGTCCAAACCGGTACTCTTCGATAACCTGATCGGGCCTGCAGCCGATTTCGATATCCCTGCTCCCGTCATAACCGGCGCCAACCAGGTTCGCCAGCAGGGGCTTCCACGGGATGGTACCTTTCCCCGGCGCCAGCTTGATATTTTCAGTGCTCATGTTGTCGCCCAGATGGGTGCCGAAAATCCTTCCCTTCAGTTCAAATGGCAGCACAGGCACCAATTCCCGGCAAGCCCAAGCATGGCCGGTGTCGAAGTTGAGACCCAGGGCTGGTGAGCCGATTTCGTTACACAGAGTTAGAAAGCGGCCGGTGCCTCCGAAGACTGAAAAGGGCAGGATTTCAAAGGCCAGCGTCATCCCCGCTTCTGCCACCACCTCAACATACCGTCCGACCTTTTCGACGAGTCGCTGATGCACCTCCTGCCACCACCGGGAGCCCGTTGCTTCCGGCGAATCCCAATTCACGTTAAAGGTTGAGGCCGGTATGGTGAGCACCCGGCATGGTGAAAATACCTGCATGATGTCAATCACCTGATTCAATTCGTCGATACCGCTCCGGGGATTCAACTTTTCTGGGTTCGAGAACTCCTCCAGCATAAAATGCGCCACAAATTGCGTCGGGATGAGGCCGAGATCGCTCGCAGTGCGGTGCACGCTCCGGGCATCATGCACCCACTCTGGAAGCGCCGTCCCGACCAGGATCTCGGGCTGGTAGGCGGAAAAACCGAGCTCCCTGACGAGCTGAAGTCCCTCACAGAAGTTCCCGATGGAGAATCCCGGTCCGTAGAGAGAAACTATAAACGCGGGACTGACGCCGATCATCTGTGATACTTCCTCGAATGCGCCTCTCCGGGCAACCGGTTTTCCATCCGTGCGAACGGTCATAGGCCGTTCCCGTGCCGCCATCACATGAACAGCCATAAAATGACTTTGGTCAGCGACGGGAAATAGGTGATCACAAACAGCATGGAGACCGTCGCCGCCATCAAGGGGATCAGGTGCCGCGTGATGGCGCCGATCCCGGCATCGGCGAGCTTGGCCGCAACGAACAGCGTCCCGCCCACGGGCGGCGTGTACAGCGCGATGGAGAGGTTGGCGGTCATCACGACGCCAAAGTGCACCATGTCGATGTTGAACGACCGGGCGAGGGGGAGGAGCAAAGGTGCGCTCAGCAACATGGCCGGCAACGGCTCGATGAACGTGCCGAGCAGGAGCAGGGCTACATTGGTCAGCAACAGGAAGACCCATTGCTGGTGGGCGACGCTCTGGACCCATGCGGCAAGCTGTGTGGCAACCTGTTCCACGGTCATCAGCCAGGACAGGCACCCCGTGGCGCCGATGACGAGCAATACCACGGCGCTCGTCTGGAAGGAGGAAAGCAGAAGTGCCGGCAGGTCGCCGAAGGTAAGGTCCTTATAGAAGAATATGGAGATGAGCAAACCGTAGACCACCGCCACGGCGGCCGCTTCCGTCGGCGTGAACAACCCGGACCAGATGCCGCCGATGATGATGACCGGCATCACCAGCGCCGGTCCCGCATCCTTGAAGGCGGCCCATATTTCCCGGAAGGACGACCGCTTCCCGCCAGTGTCACAGCCGGACTTCTTTCCATACCACATACACACGAATATGATGGCTATTGCGGTAATCACCGCCGGGACGACCCCGGACATGGAAAGCTGCCGCATGGAAACGCCCGAAATGAAGGCATAGACCAGAAAAGGGATCGAGAGGGGCATCAGCAGCGCCAGGGTGCCTGCAACGGACAGCAACGCTGCGGCAAACGCCCCCTCATAGCCCTTTTCCTTCATCATGGGGACAACCAGGGATCCGATCGCCGCAGTATCCGCGATGGCCGAGCCTGACACGCCGCCGAACAGGAGACAGGAGACCGTGGTCACCACGGCGAGCCCTCCGGGCAACCAGCCGAAGAGCGTTCCCGCAAACGCGACGATTCGCTTGCCGACGCCCCCTTTCGCGAGCAGGTTGCCGCCGAAGATGAAGAGCGGCACGGCGATCAGGATAAAGGGTTCCACCCCGGAGATGAAGCTCAGGAAGATCGTTTCGAGGGGGTGAGAAAGTCCGTTCAGCCAGATCATTCCGACGGTGGTGGCCAGGAGCGCATACATCAACGGCACACCCGCAACCGCAATGACCAGAAACACGAGGAATATGACGAGTGCAAACATCGATCAACCTCCGTAGCGTTCTTCGCGCGTCTTCCCGTGAACAATTTGAACCAGATCGAATGCGACGAATATCAGCATCGCTGCTGATCCAACCGGCAGGCTGAGATACTGCAACGCCATCGGCCATCCAAGGACCGTCAGTTCATTGCCCCAGTTCGCCATCGCAATGCCCATCCCGAACTTGACCAGCAGCCCGAGAACCACCAGGCAGAAGGCCTGGATGATTCCATCTGCCAGGCGCCGCATCGGGCCGGACAGCTTGTCGAGGAATTCGGTGATCGTCATGTGGAGCCCGCGCCGGGCCGCGGAGGCGCCCCCCAAAAAGGACACCCACACCATCATGAACTCACAAAACTCTGTGGTCAATGCGACGTCTTTGCCAACCACATGCATGATAACATTGAAGAAAACCATGATGACCATGACAGAGCCGAGTACAACAATCGTCCAGTCGACGGCGTTACCAAGCCACCGGATCAACTTTGGCGCCGGCGGGGATGGCGGTAAACGGAAGTGACTCATAGTGAACCCCTTCTGGAGGGCCGCCTCGGCAATAGGGCGGCCCTCCGGTTTCATTTGAGAGTATGGCAGGATTACTTGACGGGGAGAGCCTTGCGCACAGCCGCGGCATCCGCCAGAAAGGCGTCTACGTCGGAGGCGCCGTACTTGTCACGCGCCTTACCGTACACCGGCTGTACCGCCTTCCGGAAAGGATCAGCGGAAGGATTTGTGATTTTGGCCCCCTTGGACGCCATCTCTTTGAGCTGATTGTCATCGTTGGTCTGAATCGTCTTGCGGGACCAGTCTGCCGCTTCCTTCGCGGCCTTGGTGACCGCCTCGCGGTCAGCCGGAGAGAGTTTCTGCCAGGTCTTTTCCGAAATGGCAAGCGGGATGGGGCTGTAGACGTGCTTCGTGAGAGTCACATAAGGCGCGACCTCATAAAATTTGTTGGAGTAGATCGTATCGATGGGATTTTCCTGGCCGCTCACGGCTCCCTGCTGAATCGCCATGTACACTTCGGGGAGCGGCATGATCTGGACACTGAAGCCAATTGCATCGAGGGTCCAACGCATCATTTCATTGGGGAAAGTACGGAGCTTTTTGCCCTTGGCGTCATCCGGGGTGCGAAGCGGTTCCTTGGTCGTCATGCAGCGGAAACCCGCCTCAAACGTGGACAGGAACCGAAAGCCCTTCTGAGGCGCCTTATCAAACTCTGCTTTCAGCCACTTGGATTCGTCATAGAGTTTCCATCCCTGCTCATAGCTGTCAACGATGAACGGCAACATGGTGAGGTTCAACCCGGCCAAATGAGGCGCATACGAGCCGGTGCTGGACACGGTGAAGTCGATCCCGCCCAGGACGAGTTGCTCAATGTTCTTCGGGTCGTTGCCAAGCTGGCTGCAGCAGTATACCTGAACCTTGTAGCGGCCATTCGTGTACTGCTCGACCTTCTTCGCGAATACTTCGGCAGCCCCTTGGCGTGCTCCCTGCTGCTGGTCGGTGTGGCTGAATTTCAGAACAGTCTGGGCTTCAGCGTTCGATACGCCGAAGACGTTACATACACCCAACACGAAGACCACTACTGTGAAAAAAAGCATCCTGACGAAAAACGATTTCCTTTTCATAGTAACCTCCTCCTCTGGTTATTGGCAGGAAAAGCCTGCCTGCGTCGTAACATGAGCCGCATCCTGTTTCCGTCTATCTGAACATTCGTCCCCTTTCTACAATTCCAATGTTGCATCCGATCCATTGCATTCAGAATCGTTTTACGATTCCTCTTCGAAGTCCTTAATCAATTTCTCCCGCGAACGTTTAAAATGGAGACGAACAGCCTGCTCCGCCATTTCCGGATCTTTCTTTATGATTGCCTCGATAATAGCCAGATGTTCCGGGAGAGTTTCCTGGGGCGGCCTCACAAGCCCCCCCCGGAACTTCACCAGATAACTAAAGGTTATGACGCTGTACGTCTCCAACATATTGGACAAGTGATCGTCTCCGCCAATTTTGATCAGGAAATGATGGAAGCGCCGATCCTCTTTGGCATATTTCTCCACGCTTCCACTGGCTTCAGATGTCTTCAATCCTGTGAATAAATTCTGGAGTTTTTGGATCTGGCTGCCTGAAATGCAGAGGGAAGCGCGTCGTGCTGCCAACCCCTCCAATACTTCCCGAAGTTCGAAAATGTAGACCATTTCCTCCTTGGAAAACTCGCGCACATAAAACCCCTTGCGGGGTATCGCGGTAATCAAGTGCTCCTGTTCCAGTTTCTTGAGCGCGTTCACCAAGGGGGTTCGGCTGATCCCCAGATCTTCCGCTAACTTTTCCTGATAGATTTTGCTTCCGGACGTGAGATTCTGATCGAGAATCATAGACTTTAACTGACTGTACACTTTTTGGTCGAGGTTCACGTGATCGGTCCCCAACTTTTTCACAACCACCCTCCCAGATGTCATCCCGGTTTAGAATTTACATTCATTATGAAAGCAAGCGACCATTGAATAATGAATTTTGTATGCAGAATGTATCAAGGAAATAATATTGTCAAGGGATTTATTTTATCTAGAATAAATGAATAACGAAGAGCAGACTCGGCATGACGACCACCAGGAGAGCTGTGGTGATGAACCAGCAGGAGTTGGCCAGGTCGATGTCCAGGTCGTAGATCGACGGAGGGATGAGAGCTGTGAAGGCGACCGGCATCGACGAGAGAATGATCACGACTTTCAGCGGGAGGCCGTCGTCGATGTCGCCGAAACCGATACCCCAGGCAAGCAATGAAACCATCACGGGGACCATAACGAATTTGATGGCGGCCATTGTGATGCCTTCTTTCATGTAGTCCTGTACCCTGCGGAATCGAAAGGCAAGCCCGATGGATATCAGGAGCATCACCGTCCCCAAGGGGATGAAAATGGCATTGACGATTTCGTAGAAGGCGGGACGCTGCAGGCCGCTTGCATTCAGAATGCCGCCGAGGACGATGCTCGATACGGACACAATGATCAGGGGGTCTCTTGCCAGGCGCATGGTCCGGCGCCAAGTGCCTTCATCTACCGCGGCGCTTCCGCCATAGTGCCGTGCGACGGGAAAGCCGATGGAATAATAGGAAAGCTCCTCGAAGAGCTTGTAAATTGGGACGAGGGCAAAGCCCGGTTCGCCCAGGAACATGAAGCACAGGAGCGCTCCGATGGAACCGTTGTTCGTGAAGGCGCCGCAGCAGAACATCGCGCCGGTTTTCTTCGGACCATGCCCGAGGATCCAGGATGCCATCAGCGCCCACGCGCCGCCAGCAACAATGGCGAAGAGGCAGGTGAAGGGCAGAGCCGCAAGGCCGATGTCGTGGATTCTCACGATCCAAACGGCCCCCAGGATGGCCACGGGATTGACAAAGAGCAATGCCGTGCGCTGAAGCCATTTGCGAAGGGCTTCTATGGACATAGGAAGCCGGTTGAGCAATCGATCCGGAAGCTTCTGGATGGCATAGCCCACCAGAAGCCCGAAGAGGATGAGACTGAAGGAATAGATGAGTTTAGAGATCACCATCGGTGACATTCCCCACCGGAAGGAGTTCGAGAGTCCGCCTTAAGCATGTTTCCTTTCAATTCAAATCGCAGTCTCGATAATCATCATAACAGATCGTTCCCTGTGGGTCGAGCATACTTAATTCATCGACAATACAGGTTGCGGTTTTGGTTCTCCGTTAACCAGTTGGCTTTCGAGCGGTACCATATTATTTCAACCATTACGAACAGGGACGAGCGGTCCCGAGTATCGAAAAGCTCAGCCGTCTGCTCGCGGCCATCTCCGGCACAAGGGATTTCGTCCTGAGCGACAGCCGAAGCCATTAAGATGACACGGATGATTCCCTTTCAGGGGAGAGGCGATACGGAACGCGCCGCTGTCGGGGTGAAAGCGGCGGCAATCCGCGGAAGCATGTCCGGGGCGTGGGTCAGAACCGTTACCCGGGCGGCAGGCCCTTTTTGGGCGAGGGCCGCGTCGAGTGCCTCCTGGACCGAGTTGAAATGGCGGAATCCCAGTTTGGCCGCCTCATCCGGGCGGATGCCGTCCGACACGATCCAGACCTCTTCCCGCTCCTTCACCTGCGCCCAGGCGATCGCCAGCGCGGCGCCCACCTCGTCTGCAAGCTCCTTTGCCGAAACCATCTCCCGAAGCCGCCTGGAGCCGTAAGGGGTCATATCGAGCATGTTGCAGTGCGTCTGGGCGACCCCTTCATGGCAGGGGGTCGCCACGATCACGATACCCCCCGCCTTGACTGCCAGGTCCGATGGATAGAGCGTCTTGTGGGCCTGCCAGAACTCCAGATCACAAGGATGGGAGCTCGCCAGGACGATATCGGCCTCCTCCGGAATCGGGACGTCGTAAACCTCCCGGGATTTTGCGACCCCGGCCCTAAACGCCTCCACCACGTCGCCGAAAAAGGCCTGAACGACCTGGCCGTGCCGGTTGAGAACCGTGTTGAGGATCGTATTCATCCCAACCTTGCGGGCCATCGCGTCGAGCTCCTCGCGGACGGGGTTTTCCAGAACGCCCAGGTAGGAACGGGGCGCCCGCACTGAAAGCAGGTGGGTATAGGCCGTGGTCTCCTCGCCCGATACGCCCGGCTGGATGATCTTCGCCCCACCGGCGTACCCGGGGATGTGGTGGGGGACGATGCTGCCGATCCCCATCTTGAAATCGGCCTCGACCACCGCGCGGTTGATCCGAATGCGTCCCCCGTTTTTCGTCATTCCCAGATCGACGAGCGCGGCCGGGTCCTTGTAGGGATGGTTGACGACCGGCACGCGGCGGAGCGTCTCGGCGCCGAACTTGTCCCGGATTTCGTCGTTCGTCATGAAGCGGTGGGTCCCGAGCGCGATGATCACGCGGATGGCTGCATCGGGTATTCCGGCTGCGTTGCACTCGTTCATCAGAATCGGGATCAGGATATCCGTTGGCGTCAGACGCGTGTTGTCGTCCGCGATCAGGACCGCGTTTTTCCGTCCCCGGACCTGTTCCCGCAGGGACAAGGCCCCGATGGGCGAGGCCAATGCCCGCCGGATTTCCGCCCCGACGTCGTTCACTGGCGCCACGTCGCGCGGGGAGTATACCCCCACGAGATTGCCCTCCGGGATGCGGATCTCGACGCTCTTTTGTCCATACGGCAATGTTACGTTACGGACGGTCATGTTTTTTACTCCAGGATGGAACCCTTCATTGCCGAACCCACCATCCGCCGGTAGCGTTCCAGCAAAGATCCCTTTTCGAGTCGGGTGCTTTCGGGAAGCCGCCACCTTCCCTTCCGCTCTTCCAGGATCCGGGACTCAACGGCCAGCTCTAGTTTCCGCGCCGGGATGTCGATCCGGATGGTGTCTCCCTCTTCGATGAGCGCGATGGGTCCGCCCAGATAGGCCTCCGGCGAGACGTGGCCGATGCAGGCCCCCTGCGTCGCCCCGGAAAACCGCCCATCGGTGATCAGGGCTACCGATTTTCCCAGACCCATGCCGATAATGGCCGAGGTGGGCAACAACTGTTCGCGCATTCCGGGTCCTCCTTTGGGCCCCTCGTAGCGGATGACGACCACGTCGCCGGGCTTGATGCTCCCGCCGAAAATCGCCTCCAGGGCCTCTTCTTCCCGGTCGAAGACACGGGCGGGTCCGGAATGGACCATCATTTCCGGGGCGACGGCGGCGCTTTTGACGACCGCGCCTTCGGGGGCCAGGTTTCCATGGAGGATGGCGAGCCCGCCCCGGGGGGAGATGGGGTTTTCAACCGGATGGATCACCTCTTCATTCAGGATTTTCCGGCCGGCGATGTTTTCGGCGATGGTCTTGCCGGTCGCCGTCAGGCAATCGGGATGGATCATCTGATGTTCGTTCAGTTCATTCATCAGGGCCGGAATGCCGCCGGCATCGTACATGTCGCGGGTGAAAAATTTTCCGGCCGGCTTGAGCAGCGTGAGGTGGGGCGTCCGGTCGGCGATCTCGGAGAATCGGTCCATCTCAATCTCGATGCCGACCTCCCGGGCGATCGCCGGAAGATGGATGCAGGTGTTGGTGGACCCCCCGATTGCCATGTCGACGGCGATGGCGTTCTCGAAGGCGTCGAGCGTCATGATGTCCCGCGGCAGGATGTTCCGGTTGTGGAGCTGCATGATCGCCTGTCCCGCACGCCGGGCCAGCGCTACGCGGGCCCCATAAGTGGCTGGGATGAGGGCGCCGTCGGTCAGCGTCATGCCGAGCGCCTCGGTCAGCATGTTCATGGAGTTCGCGGTTCCCATCATGGAACAGGAACCGGGTCCGGGGCAGGCCACATGTTCGAACTCGGTCAGCTCCGCTTCGCTCATCTCGCCCCGGATCACCTTCCCTTCCGCCTCGATGAGGTCCGTGTAGCAGACCTGCTTTCCCTGGAAGGAGGTGTTGTCCATGGGGCCGCCGCTCACCAGTATGGCCGGGATATTGAGCCTCCCGGCGGCCATCAGCATGCCCGGCGTCACCTTGTCGCAATTGGTCAGGAGCACCATCGCATCAAACCCATGGGCCGTGACCATCAGTTCGACCAGGTCGGCGATCATTTCGCGGCTGAGCATGGGCATCTTCATCCCCTGATGGCCCGTGGCGATTCCGTCGCAGACCGCGATGCAGGGGAACTCCAGCGGCGTCCCTCCCGCTTCGGCGATGCCCAGTTTGATTGCCTGGCAGAGCGGCTGCAGGTGAACATGGCCGGGCATCAGTTCATTGAACGAGTTGACGACGGCCACCAGGGGTTTGTTCAGATCCTCCCGGCTGTGGCCCATGGAATAGAACAGCGAACGGTGAGTGGCGCGGTCGATCCCCTGCGTGATGATGGAACTCCGCAAGGGACCTCGGGATGGCTTAGGACTGGTCATGGATCCTCCATATCATGAAAATGCTATCGTCCTTCTGCCGCATGACAAGATCTCTCGGATCGGGCAGCCGGGGGTTACCGGCCCTGCGGATGGAGCGGCGTGGGCGGAACCCAGCGGTCTTTGTCCCCTTCGTAGAACCACTTGTCCGGGAAACCGCGGTGGCGGATGAAGATGGGATTCTCCGCCCAGCGGATCAGATCCTGGTAGGCCTGGTGAATCTTCCGGAACATCGACGCGTTGCCCCCGAGATCGGGGTGGTGGATCTTGACTTGGTGCCGGTAGGCGTCCCGGATGATCTTTCGGAGTATAGGGGAATCGAGATTCGACTTTTCCAGATTGAGATAGACCAGGGAGGCCGGTCTGACGTCCGGCGTGTGAATGATCGGCGGCTTGACGGCCTGCGGCGGCACGCGGTTCCGGATGGCCCGATCGAGGACGTGGAGCGTGGCGAAATACCGTTTCTTCGTCCGCCGCTGCTCCGCCCACCAGGTCTCACCCAGGATGTCCGCCATCCGGCTGAAGTCTTCGCCCGGATTCCTGCCAAGCGTCCGGGGGTAGAAGAAGCTGAGGATCTCCTTCTGGCCGCGGGGCAGGAGATCCATGACGATCAGCAGATCGGAAAAGTAGAAGGTGGCGTACCGCGTGTTCAGCGCCTGGAGGAGGCCGCAGCGCATGTCGAGCCGCTGCCGGAGCTTCTGGCGGCAGTCGAGAGAACAGTATCGCTTCCGGCCGATCTTCTCCGTTGTCCCGCACGAGAGACATCGCTTCGGTTCTTTTCCATCCGCAATGGGGACGGGCAATGCATTCATGGCTTTCGTCATCCTACCATCCACCGCGGTGGCCCTGTCCGCACTCACCAGCGAAAAAATTGCGGGGCCACCCTACCACAGGATGCAGAAGAAAGGAAAGCGTGACGACCTCGTAAAAAGTTTTAAAAGTCGCGAAAATGGGACGGCTTCGTAAAAAGGCCGCAGGCAAGGCGCACAAATCCTGAGGAATGAGGCGTCGTGGACATGTTCCGGAAGCCCAAAGGGATCGGAACGTGTCCCCGGAACGCGCCGCAATGCGGAAGATGGTCTCCAGCTTTTTAAACTCCAGGAGAGGGACGTTGCGGAAGGGGAGAAGCGACGGGAAGGCCTCGCCCCAGCCCCCTTCCGCAATTTGTACCTCGCCTTATAACACCTTGAACCCGATGAGCAGGGCAAAGATGCTCATAACGACGCCGCTATAGATGACGGTCACTGTGGTGTAACCCATGATGTCCCTGGCCGACAGGCTGGCGAGCCCGAGGAGCGGCAGCGCCCAGAAGGGCTGGATCATGTTGGTCCACTGGTCCCCCCAGGCTACCATCATGGCCGCCCGTACCGGTTCAGCTCCCATCAATTTGGCCGCCTCCATGGTGATCGGTCCCTGGGCAGCCCACTGCCCCCCGCCGGACGGGATAAACATATTGATGATCCCGGCAGCCCAGAACTGGAACATATAGAAAGTCTCGGGCGAGGAGAGGGCCACGAACCAGCCGGCGATGACGCTCGCCAAGCCCGTGCCGACCATGAGCCCCTGGATGCCGCCGTACAGAGGGAACTGCAGGGCAATGCCCCCGGCCCCCTTGATGGCCGTGTTCACCGCCTTGATGTAGTTGACCGGTTTGGCGTGGAGAATCACCCCGACGATGAAGAAGATGAAGATTACGATGTTGAGGTTCAGATCGAACCCTTTCCTGGAGAAGTGGTAGTACAGGTAACAAAGGCCCATCAGACCGAAGATCATGTTGATCGCATAGCTGTGGTCGATTCTCTCCGCCAGTGTGGGATTTTGCGGCATCTCCAAGTGCGGACAGTCGCCGCACAGCTCCGTGAGTTTGTCTTCCGGGATCGTCTTGATCTCGTCCTCCTTGGGGTGGATCAGGGCCATGAGGATCGGGATCGTGACGACGAGCAGAAGGGCCGGTATGACGTTGAAAGGCTGAAAGATGCTCTGGGAGACGGGTGTCACCACCCCGTAGAGCTTCTCAATAAAGTTCTGGGGAAGCTTCGCTGTGGCGATGGCCAGAGGGATGGAACCAGAGAGCCCCATGTGCCAGACTACATACCCGCTGTAAGCGGACGCGATCAGGAAGGGGAAGTCGGCCTTCGGGGTCTTTTTGGCGACCTGAAGGGCCAGCAGCCCGCCCACGATCAGGCCGAAGCCCCAGTTGATCAACGAGCAGATCCCTGTCACGAAGGCGACGATCATCCCACCTTTGATCGGGGTGTTTCCGATTCCGGCGATCCAGACCAGAATCCGGTTGACGGCCGGGGTCAGCGCCAGACAGTGGCCCGTGACCAGGATCAGGATCATCTGGAAGGCAAAGGCGACGATCCCGTAGATGCCGTCCCCCCAGCTTGTGATCAGCTTCGTGAAACCGGCGGGCGTGAAAATCAGGGCCAAAACGGCGGAAAGGAACGTGAGCAGGATTGCGAAGAGATAGGCGTCGGGA
>Ga0209638_1001074_pt1 | contig 17811 bp, 18 predicted proteins | sample BarGraNGADG00211_FD_184490 | JGI IMG/M metagenome (GOLD analysis project Ga0209638, IMG submission 184490) | Arctic peat soil microbial communities from Barrow, Alaska - Barrow Graham LP Ref core NGADG0002-211 (SPAdes) (version 2) | ecosystem: Environmental > Terrestrial > Soil > Wetlands > Peat...
TCTACAAGGTCACCGATCCGCGCGCGATCATCCTCAAGGAGATCGGGCGCAAGGCCTTCGACCGCGCCAACCCGAACGAGCCGAACTGGTTCGCGATGACCGAGCGCATGGAGCGCCGCGTCTTCGAGCGCAAGGGGCTGGTGCCGAACGTCGACCTCTACTCGGCCTCGGTGCTCTATTACCTGGGCTTCCCGATCGACCTACTCACTGCTCTGTTCGCGGCAAACCGCGTCGTCGGCTGGTCGGCGCACGTGATCGAGCAGCACCTCGACAACCGAATCATCCGGCCTACCATCAACTACACAGGGCCGCCGGCGCGGGAGCTTCCGGTCAGCCAGGAGCGAGCATGAGCGAGCAAGGCAAAGAGCAACCGACCACCCTCGCCGACGCGGCAGCCGAGGCCGATCAGCTGGCCCTGCGTGGCGCCCAGCGCGAGCTGGCCCAAATGCGCAGCGCATGGGACGACGAGCTGGAGGCCGCGGCGCGCAGCGACGATTTCCGCGAGCGGGCCGTCGCCTACAAGGCGATCGGGCAATTTCGCTTTCGCCAGAAGCTGGAGCTGCTGAAGAGAGGCTTCGACGACGCGAGCCCGGGCTGTCGCGGCTCGGCGCTGGTGTCGCTGGAGCTGCTCTCGCGCGGTCACCCGGGCGCCGTCAACTCCGTTCGCTCCGACCTGCACAATCTGGCCAGTCGCGACGACAACGGCGCGGTGCGGCGGCTGGCGGTCGTCTGCCTGCGTAACGGCTCGCCGCAATCGGACACGCTCGGCATGCTGGCCGGGATGGCCGAAGACGAAGCCCTGGACGAGAGCATGCGCGCGACGGCAAAGAGCGTCGTCGGCGCGCTCAAGCGCAAGGCCAGCGCGCGTCCTCCCAAGCGCTAACGCGATCGTGTTTTGGCGTGCGGGTGGGCGCTGAAGTAGGTCTCGCGCCGGCGCTTGTCTGAGACGTGGGTGTAGAGCTCGGTGGTCGAGAGGTCGGCGTGCCCGAGCATCTCCTGGACGCTACGTAGGTCGGCGCCGCCCTCGAGCAGGTGGGTGGCAAAGGAGTGGCGCAGCAAATGCGGGTGGATGCGCTCGGGCTCCAGCCCGGCGACCGCGGCTAAACGACGCAGGATGAGGAAGGCACCGGCCCGGGTCAGCCCGCCGCCGCGCGCGTTCAGGAACAGCTCGGGACGGGGACGCCGCTCCAGAAAGGGACGCCCGCGGGCCTGGTAACGGGTAAGCGCCTCGGCGGCCTGGCGCCCGATCGGCACGATCCGCTCCTTGTCGCCCTTGCCCAGGCAGCGCACGATCCGGTTCTCGAGGTCGACGCCGGCCCGTTCCAGCCCGACCGCCTCGCTCACACGTAGTCCGGTGCCGTAGAGCAGCTCGACCAGCGCCCGGTCGCGCAGATCGCGCGGCTTGACGCCGTTTGCCGCCTCGATCAGTCGCTCGGCCTCGGCCGGAGAGAGCGGGTGGGGGAGCTTTCGCTGCCGCCGCGGCGGCCTCAGCTCGGCGGCCGGATTGTCGCCGCGTGCGCCAATCAGCACGAGATGACGGTAGAAGGAGCGAAGCGCCGCCAGCCGGCGCGCGATCGTCGCCGGCGACAGCCCGCGCGAGCGAAGCTCGGCCAGGTAGCGCTCGAGGTCGTCGGTTGTTGCGGTACCAAGTGGTTTCTCGAGCACCTTGGCCGCATCGGCAAGGTCGCGGCGATAGGCCTCGACAGTGCGCTGCGAGCGGCGCGCCGCGAGCAGCGCGAGAAAGCCTTCGACCTCTTGTTCCATCGGAACGTGTAGTTCGTCACGGCTAGCGGATCTCTTTTCTAGATCACTTCGATCCGATCATCTGTTTTGGCGCCGATCGGGTACTGGAGTAGATTGGGCGAAGCTCATGCTTTCGGCGCGTTTCGCAGGCTGCCTGTTGGCACTCGCCCTTGCCGGAGGGTCGGCCGCCGCTCTCGCTCCCTCGAGCGCTTCCGAGTTGGCGGTTAGTCGCAATCTCGTCCTCATCGACGCCAAGACCGGCGCGGTCGATACCGACTTTCCCGACGCGTACGGGGGATCCGGCGCCTACCTTGTAACCGCAGACGGTCGCGGCGGTTGGTATGTCGGAGGAGATTTCACGCGAGTCGGTGACGATTCCCGAAAGGTGCTGGTGCACCTGAGGAGCGATGGTTCACTCGATCCGAACTTCAAGCTCGCCGTTCCCAGAAGAGTCTTTGCGGCAGGTAACTACCTCCTCAGCGAGCTCCTCTTTCGGGGCGGCGTCGTCTACATCGCCGGCGACATCGGCTCTCACGGAGAGCTTGGTGTGGCTGCGCTCGACTCAAGAACCGGTGAACGGCTGTGGTGGACACGTATCAAGCCTTGGGACAGCCAGATAAACGATCTCGCTTTCGGAGGGAGCGTGCTGTACGTCAGCGGACCCTTCACTCGAGTCGGCGACGTCAGTCGAACGGCCATCGCCGCGCTCGACCCGCGAACAGGCAAACCAACCGCGTGGCGTATACGCCTGACGTACCCGAGCTACATGACCATAGCGGCGGTCGGCCCCGTCGCCGTTGGTGGTGGAAAGCTCTTTTTCTACGGCGATTTCGCGCGTATCAACGGGGTCAGGGGTGAATCCGGTCTAGCGGCAATCGACTTGAGAACTGGAAGTCCGATCTCATAGAGACCGCGATTCGATAGCGCGACTGAGATACTCGTCACTCATGGGCAGGTGCTCACCGCCACCGACTTCAAGTGGTCGGGCTTCGCCGTATTCGACGCTCGTACCGCTCGTCAGATCCCCTGGCGCAAGCGAGTAAGCGGCGATATGTCCACTTTCACCGCCTCCGGAAATACTGTCTACTTGGGCAGCTCCTATGCAAACAACGGCGCAAGGCTCTACGGCCGTGGCTTCAGCAAAGTGGGCGGAAAGCCGGTCAACAACCTTGCTTCGGTGATGCTTCCGGAGGGCAAGTTCACGAACTGGCGCCCAAATGCCGGCCGCTGCACGGAAGTCAGCTCAATGGCTGCTTCCGGGAGAAAGCTTCTGGCCGTCGGCCGCTTCTCGCCCAGGCCCTGTTCGTATTGAGCCGTCGGCTCGGCAGCGACTCGGAGTGATTCAGCTCCGTGGGTGCGCCCGGTCATAAACCCGACGCAACCGCCGCGCATCCACATGGCTGTAGACCTGGGTAGTCGAGAGCGAGCTGTGCCCGAGCAGTTCCTGGATCACTCTGAGGTCGGCGCCGCCCTCGAGCAGATGCGTGGCGAAGGCGTGGCGCAGGCGGTGCGGATGGCGGACGAGCCGGCGCAGCGTGCTGGTGTCGAGTCGCCTGCCGCTGACCGAGAGGAAGAACGCATTCTCGGCGCCCCGCGCCAGTTTCGGACGAGAGTCGTGCAGGTAGCGACCGGCCCAGGCCGCCGCCTCCTCGCCCAGCGGAACGACTCGTTCCTTGCCGCCCTTACCGCGTATGTGCACGGTCTCGTTCTCAAAGTCCACGTCGGCCAGGTCGAGCCCGACCGCCTCGGCGCTGCGCAGACCGGCCGAATAGACCAGCTCGAGCAGGGCGCGGTTACGCAGCGCGAGCGGGCCTTTGCCTTCGCTCGCGGCGAGCAATTCGTCGACCTCGCCGACGCGTAGCGTCTCGGGTAGGTGGAGCGATCGGCGCGGTTTCAGCGCCAGCTCGGGCACGCGGGCGGGGCCGAGCGCGAAGCCGATCAGCCCGCGCACCGCCGCCAGTTTGCGAGCGATCGTGCGCTCGGAGAGGCGGCTCGGTTGCCGTCCCGGGCGGGCGGCGCCGAGCTCGGACGCGTAGAGCGCCAGCAGCCGGCCGTCGATCTGCGCCAGCGCGGCCCCCTTCCGGGCCAGGAAGTCGGCGAACTCGTTCAGGTCGCTGCGGTAGGCGCGACTGGTCGCCGCCGAGAAGGACGGTGAGGCGAGGAAGCGGTCGATTGTGCGGTTCAGATCCACCTCTTGCTGGTTCGCCGTTCAGAGGGTAATCCCGCTCCGGCGGTTAGGGAGTGAAACAGAGTGTCCGGGCTTCTTCGCGTGGGAACTTCTTACGTCGCCCTCCCCCGAACCACCCGCCCGCGGGGTCGTTGCACGATACCGTCCTTTAGCGGCGCAAAACGCGCCGCAACGCGCCAAATCTGTGCCGAATCAATAACGAGCCGAACCGGTACCGGCGCGACAGGGGTTGCGCTCCCCGTACCATGCCTGGGATGTCGCGCGGCACCTTCCTGGCCAAGGTCATTCCAGTGCTCGTCGTATCGCTGATCGCTGCGGTGATGTTTGCGAGCTCCAGCTCACCCGGCAGCGCGGCCGGGCATCCGCTCGTCGTGATCGACCCGGGCCATGATCGCTACGCGAACTCCGCGACCGAGCCGATCGGGCCGGGCTCGAGCACCAGGAAGATCAAAGACGGCGGCGGAACCAGCGGTGTCGTCTCGCACAACCCGGAGGCTGTCATCAATCTCGCCGTCTCCAAGCGCCTTGCGGCGCTGCTCAAGGGCGCCGGAATCCGCGTCGCGATGACGCGCACCACGACGAGCCACGTCTCGGAGGGAAACGTTGCTCGCGCCGAGCTCGCCAACCGGCTGCACGCCGCCGCGTTCGTGCGCATCCACTGCGACGGCTCCACCTCCGGCATGACCGGCACTCATACCCTCTATCCCGTTTACCACCGCGGCTGGACCGACGACATCTACAAGCCGAGCCTGAGGCTGGCGACGCTCGTCCAGGCCGAGCTGGTGCGTTCGCTCGGCTTCCCCAACCGCGGCCTCGACCCGCGCTCCGATTTGACCGGCTTCAACTGGTCGACCGTGCCGGCGATCCTGCCCGAGCTCGGCTTTCTCACCAATCCCGGCGAAGACCGCGTGCTGAGCAGCAGCGCGGGTCAGCAGAAGGCGGCCGTCGGCGTGTGCCGCGGTGTCCTGCGCTACCTCGGGCGCTCGCCCGCCAGCTGCGGCTAGGGACGGCTTCTGCTGCGCGGCGCTTTCGCCGGGTGATCGGCTCGCCGCCCGAAGAGGTGGGTTCCCCGCCTCCCATCCCCAATTCGAGCCTAACGAGGAAAAGACGCGCGCGACCGTGCCGGCTTCGTACCGAAGCAGTCCTTCCACAGGGCGTCGTCGATTCGCGCTACCCGGCGCAAACAGGAAGGGCCCGCCGAAGCGGGCCCAACCGAAGAAGCGGAACCTCGTTGCCTCTAGCGAACGCGTTCCAGGCGCTGCTGCAACGCTGCGAATTGACTGCGCAGGCGCGCCGGCAGCCGGTCGCCGAACTGGGCAAAGTGCTCCTCGATACTCGGTACCTCCGCTCGCCAGGCCCCAATGTCCACGCGCAGCAACTCGCTGATGTTTTCCGGCGCGAGATCGAGTCCGGTCAGGTCGAGGTCGCTCTCTTTCGGGAGATAACCGAGAGGAGTCTCGCTCGCCTCCGCTTTGCCCTCCACGCGCTCGCACATCCAGGCAAGCACGCGGCTGTTGTCGCCATAACCCGGCCACAGCCATTCGCCGTCGGCTGTCCTTCGGAACCAGTTGACGTAAAAGACGCGTGGGGCCTTGTCGCCCAGCCGGTCGCCCATCTCGAGCCAGTGCTGGAAGTAGTCGGCCATGTCGTAGCCGCAGAAGGGCTGCATGGCGAAGGGGTCGCGTCGCAGCTTGCCCACTTCGCCGATGTTGGCCGCCGTCGTCTCGGACGAGGCTGTCGCTCCCAGGAACACGCCGTGGTCCCAATCGAGCGCCTCGGTCACCAGAGGAACGACGCCGCTGCGCCGGCCGCCGAAGATGAAGATGTCGATCGGTACGCCCTCGGGCTTCTCCCAGTCGGGGCTGATGATGGGGCACTGCGCCGCCGGGGCGGTGAAGCGGGCATTGGGATGCGCGGCGGGGTCGTCGTCGCCGGGAGACCAATCGCGGCCCTTCCAGTCGATCGCGTGGGCCGGCGCCGGGATGCCCATCCCTTCCCACCAGATATCGCCCTCGTCGGTGAGCGCGCAGTTGGTGAAGATCGAGTTCTCCTTGCACGTCTCCATCGCCATCGGGTTCGATTGGTACGAGGTGCCCGGCGCGACGCCGAAGAAGCCCGCCTCGGGATTGATCGCGTAGAGGCGGCCGTCGGGGCCGATCTTCATCCAGGCGATGTCGTCGCCGATGCACTCCGCTTTCCAGCCGGGGATGGTCGGCTGCAGCATCGCCAGGTTGGTCTTGCCGCAGGCCGAGGGGAAGGCGGCGGCGATGTGATACCGCTTTCCCTTGGGGCTGATCAGCCGCAAGATCAGCATGTGCTCGGCCATCCAGCCCTCGCGCCTGGCCATCGCCGAGGCGATGCGCAGAGCGAAGCACTTCTTGCCCAGGAGCGCGTTGCCTCCGTAGCCGGAGCCGAACGACCAGATCAGGTTCTCGCGCGGAAAGTGGGAGATGTACTTCTTCTCCATCGGCGCGCAGGGCCAGGGAACGTCCTCCTGCCCGGGCTCGAGCGGGGCGCCGATCGAGTGCAGGCAGGGCACGAACTCGTCGTCTTCTCCCAGCGCCTCGACTACCTCGGCGCCGACCCGGGTCATCGTGTGCATGTTGCAGACGACGTAGGGGCTGTCGGTGATCTCGACGCCGGTCTTGGCCATCGGCGAGCCCAGCGGGCCCATCGAGAAGGGGATGACGTACAGCGTGCGTCCGCGCATGCAGCCCTGGTAGAGGTCGAGCATCGTGCGCTTGAGCTCGTCTTCGGCGACCCAGTTGTTGGTGGGGCCGGCGTCTTCCTTGTTCGGCGTGCTGATGTAGGTGCGGTCCTCGACGCGGGCCACGTCGCTGGGGTCGGAGCGGAACAGGAAGCAGTTCTGGCGCTTCTCGAGCGGGATGGCGGCGCCGCTGGCGACCATTTCTGCCATCAGTCGGTCATACTCGGCCTTGCTCCCGTCGCACCAATGGACCTCGTCGGGCTGGCAGAGCGTGGCCACCTCTTCCACCCATTCTCGTAGTTTCCGGTTCTTTGCCTCGTAAGCCATGAGTTTCCTCTGGTTGGGAGTTTCGGGGCCCTTGGCCCATCTCGCGGGCCGTCTTCTGGTTATTCGCCGAGAACCGAACTCGCGTTGGCTCTCTCCTCGACCTCACCGGTCGCCTGCACCTGCTCGGTTATCCCTTCGCGGTAGCTGAAGCGGCTCGGAGCCTGCCTCGCTCCCGAAGGGAATCCCCTTTATAGCGGTGCTCACGGACGAGCGCCAGTTCCTTTGTGGTCAATCGGGGCGCGAGTGCGTGCAGGGCGACACCTTGGGGGTCAGGTCTTGCGTGCAACACGTAGGTAGAGGTCGTGGACCCAAGCCCGAACTGGCGTGGAACAGGCCTCTTCATAGCCCATCGCTGTTGCATGCAAGACCTGACCCCGTCGCGGACTGGCTCGAGGAGTAGGCGAGGGATTGTGTACCGTCCCTCGACGTGGAGACATCTCACGACGTGCTCGTAATTGGCGCCGGTTGCGCCGGCATGCGCGCCGCCATCGAGGCGCACGACGCGGGCGCCGAGGTCGCCCTGGTCTCCAAGCTGCACCCGACCCGTAGCCATTCCGGCGCCGCCCGCGGCGGCATCAACGCGGCGCTCGGAAACGCCGGCGCAGACAGCCCCGAGGCGCACGCCGCCGACACCATCAAGGGCTCGGACTACCTGGGCGACCAGGACGCGATCGAGCTGTTCTGCGCCGAGGCGCCCGGCGACATCTACCAGCTCGAGCGCTGGGGCGCCCTGTTCGATCGCGACGCCGAGGGAAGGCTGGCGCAACGGCCCTTTGGCGGCGCTGGCGTCTCGCGCACCGTCCATGCCGCCGACGTCACCGGTCACGTGCTGCTGCAGCTTCTGTACGAGCAGCTGCTGGCGCGCGGCATCCGCGTTTACGAGGAGTTCTTCGTTTGGCGGCTGGTTGTCGGCGACGGGAGCTGCCGCGGCGTGCTGGCCTGGGATCTGGCGCGCGGGGGCGTGAAGGCGCTCGCGGCCAAGGCGGTGATCCTGGCCACCGGTGGCTCGGGGCGCGTCTACCACGGCTCGACCAACGCGCACGCCTGCACCGCCGACGGGATGGCGATGGCGCTGCGCGCCGGACTACCGCTCGAGGATCTGGAGTTCGTCCAGTTCCACCCGACGACGCTCTTCCCGAGCGGGCTGCTGGTGACCGAGGCGGTGCGCGGCGAGGGCGGCCTGCTGCTCAACTCCGACGGCGAGCGCTTCATGAGCCGCTACGCGCCCGAGGCGATGGAGCTGGCCAGCCGCGACGTCGTCTCGCGCGGCGAGCAGACCGAGATCGACGCGGGGCGCTCGCTCGACGGGGCGCTACTCCTCGACATGCGCCATTTCGGGCGCGAGAAGATGCTCGAGCGCTTCCACGGCACGCGCGACCTGGCTCTCACCTACGCCGGCATCGATCCGCTCGAGCGGCCGCTTCCGGTGCGCCCGGGCGCCCATTACCACATGGGCGGCGTGGCCAGCGACGTCGACGGGCGCACGGAGCTCGCGAACGTCTTCGCGGCGGGCGAGGTGGCCTGCGTCTCGCTGCACGGCGCCAACCGGCTCGGCGGCAACTCGCTGATGGAGACGATCGTGTTCGGGCGGCGGGCGGGGCGCGCCGCGGCCGAACAGGCGCTGGGAAAGAGCGGCGGCTCCGAGATCGAGCCGAGCGCGCGCTCGGACGGCGAGCGGGAGATTGCGAAGCTGCTCGAGCGCCGCGAGGGCGAGCGGCCGAAGGCGATCCGCGATGAGCTGGGCGTGTCGATGCACGAGAACTTCGGCGTCTTCCGCGAAGAGGGAAAGATGCGCCGCCAGCTCGAGCTGCTGGAAGACCTGCGCGAGCGCTACCAGCAGGTGCTCGTCGAGGACAAGGGCGCGGTCTGGAACAGCGATCTCACCCAGGCGCTGGAGCTCGGCTTCCAGCTCGATCTGGCCGTCTGCATGGTCAGCGCCGGGCTGGAGCGGCGCGAGAGCCGCGGCGCCCATGCGCGGCCTGACGACTACCCCGAGCGCGACGACCAGAACTTCCTCAAGCACTCGCTCGTACGCTGGTCGAACGACTGGCTCGATCTCTCCTGGAAGCCCGTGACGATCACCAAGTGGCAGCCCAAGAGGAGGCAGTACTAGTGGTCGTCGCGGCAAACACGCCCAGCTCTGCCGGCTGCAAACCTTCGCATGCCGTTGTCCTCAGTCGCGCCCGTATCTTTCTCGATACGAACGCTCCCTGCGTCCTAGGCCTACTCGGTTTTCACTCGGCAGAGCAAGGCCGTGCTTGCTGCGGAGACCACTGATGCGGGTTCGCCTCGAGATCGAGCGCTCGGATCCCGCCTCGGGCGAGACGCGGCTGCAGCTCTACGAGCTCGAGACGCGCCGCGCGGCGACCCTGCTCGACTGCCTGGAGCAGATCAAGGACGAGCTGGACGGCACGCTCGCCTTTCGCCGCAGCTGCCGCGAGGGAATCTGCGGCTCCTGCGCCGTGAGAATCGACGGGCGGACGGCGCTCGCCTGCCGCACTCCCGCAGCCGAGCTGGTGGCCGGGGGCCGCATTCCGATCATCGCCCCGATCGGGAATCTGCCCGTCGTGCGCGACCTGGTCGTCGAGATGGAGCCGATGTGGCAGAAGATGCGCGTGGTCGAGCCCTTCCTACGCCCGACCTCCGATCTTCCGGGCGACGGGCGCGAGACGGTCGTTTCACCCGCGCGGCTCGAGGCCGTGCGCAAGGAGGCGCTTTGCATCAACTGCGGCGCCTGCGTCTCGGAATGCGACGCGCTGACGGTCAGCCCCGAGTTTCTCGGCCCGCACGCCCTGGCCAAGGCCTGGCGCCTCGTCGGCGACCCGCGCGAGGAGGAGACGCGTCCGCGTCTGAAGGGGCTGAGCGGCGAGCACGGCATCTGGGAGTGCACGCGCTGCTACCTGTGCAACGAGCGCTGCCCCAAGGGAGTCGATCCGCGTGACGCGATCGCCAAGCTCGGGGCCGAGGCCTTCGCGGCCGGCGTCACGCGCGACCGGGGCGCCAGGCACGCGCGCTGGTTCGTCACCTCGGCGCGCACCACCGGCTGGCTGCGCGAGAGCGAGCTGGTCGTAAAGACGCTCGGCATCGCCGTCTCGGTCACCAAAATCCCGCTTGCCCTGCGCCTCTTCCGCCGCGGCAAGGCGCCCCTGCCGCTGCCGCGACACAAGGCGAGCGAGCTTCAGCCGGCGCGCGAGCTGCGTCGCATCGTGGCCGGGCAGGACCGGCGCGGGGCGCTGGGAATCGTCCAGAGCGAGCGGGTACTCGAGCGCATCGAGCGCGTCCGCGCGCCGGAGCCCGAGGAGAAGCTCTGATGCGCCGGATCGCCTACTACATGGGCTGCCTGGCCGGGCTCTCCGCCCGCGAGCTCGACTCTTCGACCAGGGCGCTGGCGCCCAAGCTGGGGCTGGAGCTGGTCGAGCTGGAGAACGTCACCTGCTGCGGCGCCGGCGACATCCAGACGGCCGATCCCGACTATGCGCTGCACCTGAACGCGCGCATCTTGAGTGAGGCCGAGCACGCAGGGCTGGACGAGGTTCTAACCATCTGCAACGTCTGCACGCTCAACCTCAGGCAGGCGGCCGCGCAACTCTCCGACGACGGGCTGCGCTCGCGGGTGAACGAGAATCTGGAGCGCTCGGGCGCGAGAACCTACTCCGGTGGGGTCGAGGTCACCCACCTGCTCTGGCTGATCGCGCGCGGCGGAGGGCTCGAGCGCCTGAAGGAGATCGCCGTGAAGAAGCTGGACGGGCTGCGCGTGGCGCCCTTCTACGGCTGCCAGCTGCTTCGTCCCTCCAAGCTGATGGGCTTCGAGGATCCCGACCGGCCCAGCTCGCTGGAGGCCGTGATCGAGGCCTGCGGCGGCGAGCCTGTCGACTACCCGGCCAAGACGCTCTGCTGCGGCTTCCCGATCCTGCTGGCACGTGAGAAGACGTCGCTGGCCGAGCTGGCGCGTCCGCTCGAGCAGGCGCTCGAAGCCGGCGCCGAGGCGATGGTCAGCTCCTGCCCGCTCTGCCATCTTTCGCTCGACGCCTGGCAGAAGAGCCTGGAGCGGAAACGCGGCAGAAAGCTCGGCCTGCCGATCTTCCACCTCTCACAGATGATCGCGCTGGCCGCCGGGCTGGAGCCCGCCCAGCTCGAGCTCTCGCGTCACGTCGTCTCGATGGGGCCTGTGCTCGCGAGGTTGGAGTCGCCGCTTGGGGGAGAGCGATGATCTGGATCATCGTCGGTTTGGCGGCGCTGCCTCTCGCCGTGCTCGGCTGGGGCGTCTTCGAGGCCGGCTGGTTGCGACTGGTGGAGCTGGAGGTGCCGATACCGGGCCTGCCGGGGGAGCTCGACGGCCTGCGCATCGCTCATCTCGGCGATCTCCATCTCGGTGCTCGCTCGCACGGGCATCGGGCGGTGGTCAACGCGATTGGCTGGGTGAGCGAGCGCAAGCCCGACCTGGTGCTGGTGAGCGGCGATCTGCTCTCGCGCCCGCGCGGCGAGGCCGAGCTGAGACGCCTGCTCGGGCGGCTCGAAAACTGCTTCGCCGTCCTCGGCAATCACGATTTTGCCCTCTCGCGCGATCCCTTCTCACGGCCTTCGGCGATGAGCGAGCTCGAGCCGGCGGCGCTGCTCTTCGACGAGGCGCGCAGCGTCGAGATCCGGGGCAAGCGGGTTCAGATCGTGGGCGTCGATCCGCGCACCTATCACGCAAGGCGGGCCGCGCCGCAGCTGCTCGCCGATCCGCAGGCGGCGCTTCGAATCTGTCTCTGTCACTTCCCCGGCATCGCGGGGCGCATGCCGCCCGGGTCTTTCGACCTGATCTGCGCCGGGCACCTCCACGACGGCCAGATCGCGCTTCCTTACCCGGGCGGAAAGCTCCGCTTCGCGCACCCCCGCGAGCGCCTGGGAAGGGGCCTCATGCAGCACCCGAGCGGCCTCCTGCATCTCTCCGCGGGGCTCGGCACGACCTTTCTTCCCTTTCGCATCTTCGCCCGCCCCGAGGCAACCGAGCTACATCTGCGATCCTGTAGTGATGGATGACGGACAGGCGCTGATCTCGCCGGAGGTGCTCGCTCGCTACGCGGCCGACGCGGCGCGCGAGGTCGAGGGAGTCCGCCGGGTGATCACGGGGCATCTGCGCCGGCAACCCGGCGTGCGCGTTCGCGTCGGTGAGGACGGCGTGCACCTGCAGATACCCGTGGTGCTGGAGTACGGCATGCCGATCGCGCCGGTTGCGCGTGAGGTGCAGCGGCGCGTGCGCCGCTATTTGAAGGTGATGGCCGACGTCGATCTGTCCGCCGTCGATGTCGTCGTCGCCCAGGTCGAGCCCGGGCAGGAATGAGCCCGCGCCTGGAGCCGCTCTCGCGCGGGACGCTGCAGAGCGCTCCAACCGTTTGCCACAGCTGCGTGTGGTGGCAGGCGCGCGGCGGCAAATCGGTCAACAAGAAGCGCTGGATCGACTTGGCCGAGGAGAGCTGGGGCCCCTGGGGGATGATCTACGTCGACGACGACAAGCGCCCGCTCGGAGTGATGCAATACGGGCCCGCGTTCCTGTTCCCGCGCTCGCGGAAGCTTCCGGCCGGTCCGGCCTCGGCAGACGCGGTGCTCGTCACCTGCGCCTATCTGGCCGACCCGGCTTCTCCCTGGGTCATCCAGTCGCTCTTCCTGGCCGCCGCCGGCGAGGCGCGCTCCAGGGGCGCCGAGGCGCTGGAGGCCTTCGCCTATCGCTACGGCGACGATGACGACTTCGAAGAGCGGCTGGTCTGTCATCGCGCGATCTTCCCGCACGATCTGCTAGCCGATCTCGGTTTCGTCACGATTCGCAGCGCCGGTCGTGTGCAGCTGGCGCGGCTGGAGCTGGGCGGGCTCGTGCCCAGCGCCGAGGCCGAGCGCGACGGGGTGCTGGCCAAGCTCAAGCGCATCTACTGGCCTGCGCCGGTACCCGCGCCGCCGCGGCCGTAGGGTCGCTGTAGCCGGCGGCACCGCGCCGAAGATTCCGGCAAGATCGTGACCGTCCGCATCAAGATCTCCGAGGGCGGGCTCCACCACCTTGCCTTCGCTGGTTAGGCGCCGCCGATTCAGTGACAGGTGCTACTGCCGGCGTCGAGCACGCGCCCGTTGGGCGTCGATAGAAAGCGCCAGTAATAGCGGTTCGTACCCAGCTTCAGGCGCAAAACGCCCCAGCGTGAGGTGATGATCTTCCTACTCGCGGGGATCTTTGTGACGGCTTGATAGAAGGGGCCACCGCCCGTCCCAACGACGAACTCGCGCATTCCGCTTGCCGGGTTGATATGACCGGATGCGTCGAGCGGAGCGAATCGCTGGTAGAGATGGTCGTGGCCGTTCAGAACTATGTCGGCGCCGGCCTTGGCCAGCGCGGCCCAGATCGGCTGCATCGTCTCGTCCGAGCCGTGCGGGCCAGATGAGAAGCGCGGGCTGTGCCAGTAGGCGAGCGAGCAGCGCGCCTTGTGTTGGGCGAGGTTGGCCTGTAGCCAGCGAAGTTGCTTCGATCCGGGCCCGCAGCCGCCGATCTGGTCGCAGTTGGAGTTGATGACGACGATGTGCCAGCTGCCGAGCCGGTAGCTGTAATAGCCGCCGGGCGGCGTGGCCTTACGACCAAAGTAGGCGAAGTACGCGCTGGCGCCCGCGGTCAGGTACTCGTGGTTTCCGAGCGCCGGCCGGGTGCGGCCCTTGAAGCGGCCCCAGGTCGGTTGGTAGCAGTTCGTAAAGTCGCTCGTCGATCCCGTCGGATAGGCGGTGTCTCCGATCGCCGCGACTGTGCCCGGACGGCTGTCGATCAGGGCGGCTGTCAGGTGGGCGCCGTTTGAAGAGCAGTCGGCGATATCGCCCGCCGCCAGCAAGATCGGCGTAGGCGGGGAGCTCTTGGCCGCGCCCGCGGGCAGCTGGCCGATCAGGAGGGTGACGAAGATCGCGGCCAGAGCGCCTGCGCGCATGCAACGAGGGTAACAACCGAGTCGTGTGTCAGGCCGCGGCGGTCTCGGCCGCCAGCACGAGCTCGGCGATCTGCAGGGCGTTCAGAGCGGCGCCCTTGCGCAGGTTGTCGCAGCTCAGATAGAGCGAGAGACCGCGCGCGACGGTGGGATCGCGGCGGATTCGCCCGACCAGCACCTCGTCGCCCCCGGCCGCATCCTTGGGGGTCGGGAACTCGGGCAGGTCGAGCACGCGCACGCTCGGAGAGCGGCGCAGGATCTCCGCCGCCTGCTCGGGTGAGAGATCGTCTTCCAGCTCGATCCAGACCGCCTCGGAGTGACCGACCAGCACCGGCACGCGCACGCTGGTCGGCGCCACAGGCAGCTCGGGCAGCTCGAGGATCTTCTGCGTCTCCTGGCGCAGCTTCGACTCCTCGTCGGAGTCCTCGTCCTCCCATGTCCAGTCCATGATCAGGTTGTGCTCGGCGGGATTCTCGGCCCTGAGCGCCTCCATTCGCTTGGCGCCCGCGCCGGATACCGACTGATAGGTGGCGACGTGTACGGCCACGAGGCCTGCCGCGTCGTGCAGCGGCTTCAGCGTCGTCGTGAGCGGGATGGCGCAGCAGTTGGGGTTGGCGATGATGCGGTCGCGCTCCAGCGCCTCCAGAGCGCGCTCGCCGTTCACCTCCGGCACGACCAGCGGGTAGCCGTCAACCAGGCGGTAGGCCGAGGACTTGTCGATGCAGATCGCGCCGCCCTCGGAGGCGTAGGGGACGAACTCCTTCGACCTGGAGGTGCCGACAGAGAACAGGCAGAGGTCGAGATCGCCGGCGCGGAGCGCCTCGGGGGTGGCTTCCTCGACGACGAGCTTTCCGTCGCCGAAGGGCAGCTCTCTCCCGGCCGAGCGAGCCGAGGCAAACGCGCGCACGTTCTTGTAGCCGCGCTCGGCGAGCAGGCGCAGGGTGAGCGTCCCGACCGCGCCGGTGGCGCCGATGACGCCGATGCGGGCGTTCTCGAGCGGCCTACTCATGACCGCGCTCCGCCACTTCTGTGTCGAGCCCGAAGGCCGAGTGCAGCGCCCGCACGGCGCGCTCCACGTCCGCCATCGCGATGTGGCAGGCGATCTTGATCGGCGAGGTCGAGACGATCTCGGGCTCGATTCCCAGCTCGCCGAGCACCTCGAATGTCTTGGCTGCGACGCCGGGGTGGCTCTTCATGCCGGCGCCGATGACGCTGACCTTGCCCAGGTCGTCGCGCGAGCTCCATTTGGCTCCGAGCGCGTTCAGGGTGGCCTCGCTGGCCTGATGATCTTCGAGTGGTGCCGAGTAGACGATCGCGCCGTCGCCGTTGACGAGGATGGTGTCGACGTTCACCTGAGCTTCGGCGAGCGCCGAGAAGAGCTTCGCGGGTGTCGTCCCCTCGACCCTGTAAACGTTCTCCTCGATGGTGTGCGTGACACCGGAGATCATCGCCTGCTCGAGCATTCGTTCGTCCTCCTCGCGAATCCAGGTTCCGCCGGCATCCGAGAAGCTGGAGCGGACGTGAACCATCACATTGTGGTTGCGCGCGAACTCGACAGAGCGTAGCTGGAGCACCTTGGCGCCCGAGGCGGCCATCTCCAGCATCTCGTCGTAGGAGACCGCGTGCAGCTTGCGCGCCGTCTTGACCACGCGCGGATCGGCGGTGAAAACACCGTCCACATCGGTGTAGATCTCGCAAGCCTCGGCGCCGATCGCCCCGGCCAGTGCGACCGCCGTGGTGTCGGAGCCGCCGCGGCCGAGCGTGGTCACGTCGAGCGAGTCCGAGGAGACGCCCTGGAATCCGGCGACGAGCACGATCTTGTCCTTGTCGAGCGCGTCGTGAATGCGCTTTCCGCGGATGGCGACGATCTTGGCCTTGGTGTGGACAGTGTCGGTGACGATGCCAGCCTGAGAGCCGGTCAGCGAGATCGCCTCGTGGCCGAGGTCGTGAATCGCCATCGCCGCCAGCGCGCAGGAGATGCGCTCGCCGACCGAGATCAGCATGTCCATCTCGCGCGGGTCGGGATTGGGGGAGATCTTGTGGGCCAGCTCGACCAGCTCGTCGGTGGTGTGGCCCATCGCCGAGAGCACTCCGACGACGCGGTTACCCGCCTCGTAGGTGGCGACGAGGCGCGCGGCGACCTTCTTCAGCTTTTCAGGATCGCCGACCGAGGTGCCGCCGAACTTCATCACCACCGTGCCGAGCCGGGGCACGGTGCCGAGATTGTGCTGGTGTTCGGTCTCACTCATAGTCGTGGCCGGTGCGGGGATGGTTCGCAGTGGGATCTCCCGCCCTAAGCCGGAATGCTACTTGTCGAAGGCGCTTTTTCGCCAGGGAACCCGCGAACGAGCGCCGCTCAGATCACATCTCTCGCCGGCCCTCGAGCGCGCGCCCGAGCGTGACCTCGTCGGCGTACTCCAGGTCGCCGCCCACCGGCAGGCCGCTGGCCAGGCGGGTGACGCGCGCGCGGCCGCGCAGCTGGTCGGCGATGTAGGAGGCCGTCGCCTCGCCGGTCATGTTCGGGTTGGTGGCGATCACTACCTCCTCGACTCCTCCCGCGTCGACGCGGCGTAAGAGATCCGCGATGCGCAGGTCGCGCGGCTCCACCCCATCCAGCGGCGAGAGGGCGCCGCCGAGCACGTGGTAGAGGCCGCGAAACTCGTGCGTGCGCTCGAGCGAGACGACGTCCACCGGCTGCTCGACGACGCAGAGCAGATGTCGGTCGCGCCGCTGGTCGAGGCAGATCGAGCAGAGTTCTTCCTCGGTCAGGTTGCCGCACTCGGCGCAGAAGTGGACGCGCTCCTTCACGTCGATGATCGCCTCGGCCAGCGCGATCGCCTCTTCCTTCGGCACCTGCAGCAGATGGAAGGCGAGCCGGCGCGCCGTCCGCTGCCCGATACTGGGCAGGCGCGTCAGCTGCGCAACGAGGTTTTCGATCGCCGGAGAGGGCATCCGTGCATTTTGCCTGTCCTCCCCGGACACGTCCCGGTGCCAGGCATGGTCGTGACGCTGTGCCAAGTTGTCCACTACGTCCACCGGAGCGCCGCTTTGGCCACCGGACTTCACCGCCTCGTCCGGACACGTCCCGGTGCCAGGCACCGTTACGAAAGTGTGTCCTCGAGATCGGGCTACGGAGCAAGGATCGCCCAGATTTCGAACAGGGGAGGGTTCACGTGGGACATGTCCTGGTGCCAGGCATGGTTACGGCTTTGTGCCGAGTAGTCCGCGGGACGCCGCTTTGGGCACCGAGCTCCACCGCCTCGTCCGGACACGTCCCGGTGCCAGGCGCTGTTACGGAAGTGTGATTTGGCGGCGCCTTACAGCCCGGGCATCTTCAGGTCGCCGAGCCCGCCCATCAGGCTGCCCAGCTTGGCCTGCAGCATCCGGTCGGCGGAGCGCAGCGCTTCGTTGGTCGCCGCGAGGATCAGGTCCTCAAGCATCTCGGGATCGCTCGGATCGATCGCCTCCGGCTTGATCTGCACCGCGACGATCTCGCGGGCGCCGTTGGCCTTCACCGTCACCATGCCGCCGCCGGCCGAGGCTTCGACTGTCTCGGCGGCCGCCTCAGCCTGCAGCCGCTCCATCTCGGCCTGCATCTGCTGGAACTGCTTCATCATCTGGTTCATGTCCATGGACATAGCGGCGTCTACCCCCTAATCCTCGACTTCATGTGCATCCAGCGTGTCTTTGAGCAGCGAGATCAGATCTTCTTCGGGCGTCGTCTCGGCGGCCGCATCCTCTTTGTCCTCGCTCGCCGCCTTCTCGGCGACCTTGAACTCGAGGCTGAGCCGCGCGCCGGTCAGCTCGTAGATCGCGGCTGAGAGCTGGGCCGCGTTCTTCTCGTCGGCGGCCATCTTGCGGTGGAAGCCGGCGCTCGGCGGGAACTCGATGCTCAGGCGCGAGCCCTCGAG
>Ga0209638_1001075_pt1 | contig 17796 bp, 17 predicted proteins | sample BarGraNGADG00211_FD_184490 | JGI IMG/M metagenome (GOLD analysis project Ga0209638, IMG submission 184490) | Arctic peat soil microbial communities from Barrow, Alaska - Barrow Graham LP Ref core NGADG0002-211 (SPAdes) (version 2) | ecosystem: Environmental > Terrestrial > Soil > Wetlands > Peat...
CTGCATCTCGGTGCCGTTGTTGGCGACCGTGGCGGCGACCATCGCCATCTGCAGCGGCGTGACGAGCAGCAGGCTCTGGCCGAAAGCGAGGCGCCCCGGATCGCCGAGGTCGGTTCCCTGATTCGGGCTGAGCAGGTGCGAGTGCTGGTAGAGGCCGCTGATCGCGAGGGCGTTGCTGGGCAGGTCGATCGAAGGTGTCTGATCGAAGCCGAAACGACGCGCGTAGTTCATCAGCGTGTTCGTGCCCAACCTCTTGCCGATGTTGCAGAAGACCGAGTTGACAGAGTCCTGGAACGCCTTTGCGAACGTGAGATGGCCGAACACCTCTGGCCCGCTCTGATCGCTGAAATTCCTCACCTGTTGCTTGTACTCGATGCAGTAGCCGGGGTCGTAGAAGCTCGAAGACGGAGTGAAGCGGCCCGAGTCCAGAGCAGCCGCGGCGGTCACGACCTTGAAGGACGAGCCCGGCGGGTAGAGGCCCTGAGTGGCGCGGTCGACCAGCGGCGAAGCCGGCTTACAGCCCGGCGAAGTGATCTTGCCGATGCGGTCGTAGTGGCTTTCGACGTCGTTGGGGTTGTAGCTCGGCTTAGTGACGAGTGCGAGCACCCGCCCGGTGGAAGGCTCGAGCGCCACCGCCGCGCCGCAGTTCGAGCCGAGCGCCTGCGTGGCGATGCGCTGGGCGTCGAGGTTGAGCGAGGTGTAGACGTCGCTGCCGTGGATCGTGGCGCCGAGCAGGCGGTCGCCGATCTGCTTGAACGTGCCGGCGAGGGTCTGGTCGGCGCCCGTCAGGTAGTCGTTGGCCGAGCTCTCCAGGCCCACTCGCGACTTGGTCTGCGTTGCGTATCCGACCGCCGCGGCGGTCAGCGAGCCAAGCGGGTAGCGACGGAAGTAGTAGGTCTGGCCGCCGGCGTGGACGATGCGGTTTTTCGCCAGCGTCGTGCCGTTGGCGGCGAAGATACGTCCCCGGTCGATGGTGAACTCGGAAACCTGCTGGATGGAGTTGTCGCTCTTGTTGGCTAGATCCGGCGCCGCCCAGGCCTGCCAGTAGGTGGAGGCGACGATCAGCGCGACGAGCATCGTGAGCGAAGTCAGGGCGGCGATTCGGATGCGAGCGTTCATCGCGCCTCGTTCGCTCTCTGGGACACGAGCAGCAGGCCGGCGAGCAGGATGAAGTTGGCCACCACGCTCGAGCCTCCATAGCTGATGAAGGGAAGCGTGATGCCGGTCAGCGGAATCAGGCGAAGGATGCCGCCGATGATGATGAAGGTCTGGAGCGCGAAGCCGAACGTCAAACCGGCGGCGGCCAGCTTCGAGAAGCCGTCATCGACCGAGAGCGCGATGTTGAAGCCGCGCACCACGAAGAACATCAGCACCAATAGAAGCGCTGCAACCCCGACCAGGCCGAGTTCCTGAGCCAGCGCCGAGAAGATGAAGTCGGTGTTCAAGTCGGGAATCAGGAGCTTTCCGTTGGTGAGGGTGAAGGTGCCCTTGCCCAGCCCGGTGCCCGAAAAGCCACCCTGGGCGATGGAGTAGAGAGACTTGACGAGCTGGAAGCTCTCGCACTCCTGGCGCTGCATCAGCCGGCCGTCGAGGGTCGGGCAGGGCACGGCCTGAGTCGTCCAGGGGTGCAGCCAGATGGTCACCCGGCTGCGCACGTGCGCCGTCGTCTCGTAAACGCCGGCCGCGCCGACCAAGAAGAGCGTCATCCCGACGCCCACATAAAGCAGCCGGCTGGTCGCCAGGTAGAGGATCGCCAGAAAGATCCCGAAGAAGAGGAGAGCGCTACCGAGATCATGCGTGGCGACGAGCACGAGCATCGCGCAGCCCCAGATGGCGAGCAGCGGCCCGAAATCCTTCAGCCGGCCCAGCGCAAGCACCTCCTGCTTGGAGTGCAGATAGGCGGCCAGAAAGACGATCATCGCGATCTTCCCCAGCTCGCCCGGCTGGAACTGGAGCGACCCGACATGCACCCAGAGGCGCGCCCCGTTTATCGAACGGCCGATCTTCGGCAGCGCCGGCAAGAAGAGCAGGGCGAGCGCCGACAACCCGAACAGATACTTGTACGACTCGAGGCGACGAAAGTCGTGACGAAGCGCGATCAGCGTGGCGGAGAAACCGGCGACTCCGATCACCACCCAGAGCCCCTGACGGAGAGCGTCGGTGGGATTTAGCCGGTAGATCTCGGTCAAGCCGACCCCGGTAAGCAGCGCCGCCATCGGCAGCAAGTAAGGATCGGCGTCGGGGACGGTGAGACGACCGACGATATGAGCGATCAGGTAAAGGACGAAGAAAAACCCGGCGTAGAAGAGCGAGCCGGCCGAGATCTCGTTCTGGCGCGCGATGTAGACGCTGGCGAAGCCGGTCATCGTGATCAGGCCGACCAGAACGAGAATCGCAAGCTCCCGCGTGCGTGCGCTCACGGGTATACGGCCCCTTCCAGCCTGCTCAGCTCGCGCGTCGTGTCTCCGTAGCTGTGCAGGTCGTTGTTGAAGTACCGTCGCCGCTCGCTCAGGGTGAGCTGCGCGGCGTAAAGGCGAGCGCTGACGCGAACCGGTCTGTAGAGATGAACGCCGCCGGGGAGATCGAAGGGCAAACCCTGATAAACCGCGACGCGTCCATCGGGCTCGGCGCCGATGAAATGAGCGGTCGAGACCGTGAAGACCCCGAGCCCCACGAGCGCGAGCAAGAACACGAACGCCAGAGCGATCAGGGTCGCGCGCCTCGGACGATGACCGCGCGAGCTCTGCGTGGCGAGCTTGAGCGCCGGCACCGCGTCGGCCTCGGTGAGCGTTTTGGCGACGTCCAGTTTCTGGTCGGGTTCCTCCTCGGTCTCCGGCTCCCCGGCCTCCAACTCGAACAAAACGACAGTGATGTTGTCCTCGCCGCCCGCCTGATTGGCCGCGGCGACCAGCTTCTCTCCCGCGCTGTCCAGATCTGCGCGCGCGGCTACGAGGAGTTTCGCGATCTCCTCGTCGGAGACCATCGAGGTGAGACCGTCGGAACAGAGCAGGAATAGGTCGCCATTCTGCGCTCGAATGGAGAAGACATCGACCTCGACATCGGACTCGGTGCCGAGCGCGCGCGTGATAACCGAGCGCCGCGGATGGCTCTCCGCCTCTTTCGGGGAGAGGCGCCCGCTGCGCACGAGCTCGGCGACCAGCGAATGATCCTGTGTCAGCTGTGTCAGCTGATCTTCGCGGAGAAGGTAGGCGCGCGAGTCACCGACGTGCCCGATCGTCACAACGCTTCCTTCCACCAGCGCGACCGTCATCGTCGTGCCCATGCCGCGGGTCGAGGCATTCTCGCTCGAGTAGGCGTAGACCCGGCGGTTTGCTTCGCGGATGATCTCGACGGTCTGCTCCGGCGACGGGAGGTCTCCAAGCTTCGCCTCGCGCACCGAATCGGCCGCGAGCCGGGAGGCGACCTCTCCTGCTTGCGCCCCTCCCATTCCGTCGGCGACGGCGAAGAGCGGCGGCTCGCAGACGAAGGCGTCTTCGTTTCTCCGCCTTCTGCGGCCGGTGTCGGTACTGGCGCTTGAAGCGATAACGCTCATCGCTCGTAACGGAAATCGGTTTCGCCGATGCGCAGGACGTCCCCTGGCGTCAGGCGCCGGCTTGTGCTCAAGCGTACGCCGTTGATGAAGGTGCCGTTGGTCGAGCCGAGATCCTCGACCCAGACGCCGTCGCGGCGCGGATCGATAAGCGCATGCTTGCCCGAGGCGAAGTCATCCTGATCGAGTTGAAGGTCGTTGAGCGGCCCGCGCCCGATCGTCACCGCCTCGTGTGCGAGCTCGACCCGCTGACCCTCCTCGAGATCGGGGCTGGAGACGACGACGAGCGTGCCCGGCCGCGGCGCACGCTTCTCGTGGCGCTCGGCCAGGGGAGCGAGCACGAAGCTGTCCTGGGGCGCCCGCATCTCGCGCGCGGCGGCGCGCACGATGCGCCAGATGAACACGTAGAGCAGGAACAGGAAGGCGATCTTGAGCGCCAGCAAAACGGCGTCGACCGAAATTGAGGCGGCAACCATCGTCACTCCCGGACGAAGGTCAGCTCGATCTGCCCGATTACGATCGTGTCTCCTTCGGAGAGGCGCACGTGACTGACTCGCTTGCCGTTCAGCTCGGTGCCGTTGGTCGAGCCGAGATCGACCAGCGCGTAGGCGCCGGCTCCATCCGGTCGCACCTCAGCGTGCCGGCGCGAGACGTTCGGGTCGCCGACGTGGATATCGCATTCGCGGGATCGGCCGATGACGATGGTCGCGTCGCGGAGCGGACAGCGCCGCTCGTCGTAGAGGAGCGCGTAGGTTGCGACCGCCGTCTCGAGCGGGATGCCGGGGGGCGTATAGGCCTGCGTCTCGTAGGCCGGCGGCTGCGGCGCGGGGGCGGCCGGCTGCGGCAGCGGTTGCTGGATGGGCACGCTCCGAGATGTCCGGGCCATCTTCGCGGCGATGCCGAAGACCCCGATCTCGAGCTCGTCGTCGGTCTCGATTCGAACCAGCGGCGCCGAGGGTAGGGCATAGCGCTCGCGCTGGGCATGCTCGCCCAGGTACTCCTGCAACTCGTTGCAGAGCGCCTCTTCGTAGCTCGAGAACTGATCGCGGTCTTGCGGGGAGAGATAGACGGTGTACTCGTTCGGCACGTAGACGCGTGTCACCGAAGCCGTCCGATGCTCGTCCATCTCCTTGGCGAGCTTGCGCGCCAGCTCCACCGGCTGGACGTGCGCGCGGAAGGCCCTTCCGAAGGCTCCTTCGAAAATCGCCTCGATCCGGCGTTCGATGCTACGTAGTACGGCCATCAGCTGTCTCTCTCCGCTCTAAGCGTAACCGCTGGCTGGAATCGCCCCCTTCTGGTCAAACGGCGATTCGTCGCGTCTCGAGCAACCGGGTCTTCGCTGGTGTCGCGACGATCGGACGCGCTGAGCTTACCGGTGCGGGCATCAGCACGAGCGCCAGCGCGGTCAGCCAGGCGCCCGCGATCACGGGTGCGACCGCCACGCTCGGGAAGGGCAGGAGGGCGCCGACGATCAAGCTCGCGCCGAAGACGACGGCTCCCCAGCGACCTTTCCGCCGTGCCAGAGGAAGCAAGGCCGCGCCGGTTGCCAGCAGAATCCCTGGCCCGAGTAGAGCGGGTCTGTCGATCAGAACTCGCACGAGCGCTCCGCTTACGCCGGTGATACTCGAGCTGCCTTCGATGCCGATGCCGAGCGGCGCCGCCGCGCCTGTCAGCGGAAACCGGCCACCACCCATGCCGGCGGCGATCAAGGCCAGCGAGAAGGCTCCGAAGGCGGCGAGCGCGCGCCGAGTGCCGCTTCGAATAGGCAGAAGAACGAGCGGAAGTAGAAAGAGGGCACCCAGCGTCGCCGCGATCGGCCCAAGCAGCGGCAGCTGCAAAGTCAGAGGCTCGCGCCGGTTGAACGCCAGCCAGCAGGTCGCGGCGAGCGCGAAGGCAAGGGCGAGCCCGAGCGAATAGTTTCCGAGCGGCAGGAAGAGCAGCAGATAGGCAAACGCGCTTCCACCGAGCGGTCGCCCCAGAGAGACGAAGCCGGCCAGAAGCGCCAGCGGAATCTGGGTGTGCGCGGGGTAGAACGGGAACAGGCTCGTGCCCCAGGCGACGAAAACGGCGTTTGCCAGCGCGTGAGCGACGCGAGCCGGATCGGGGCGACGGAGCTTGCCCACCAGCGGCTGTCTCGGTTTGCGGCGCCTTTCCTCACCGTGCGCGAGCGAGCGGCGGAGAACGCGGGCGAGATCGCCGGCGCTGGGGCGGTTTTTCGGGTCCTGAGCGAGAGCGCTCTCGACCGCTGCCAGGAGTGGGCGCGGAAGGTCGGGGCGCATCGCCGCGAGCGACGGCGCTCCGGTCTCGATCCGGCGCGCGGTCTCGAGCATCGATCCCGCCCAAAACGGATGCCAGCCGACAAGAGCTTCCCAGAGAGCGACCCCGACCGACCAGATGTCCGTCGCGGCGGACGAATCTCCGCCCGCCAGACGCTCGGGCGAGATGTAGGCGAGCGTTCCGGGAATGTCGCCCAGCTCGGTGAGCGTCTCGGCCTCGGCGAATTGCGCGAGACCGAAGTCGACGAGCTTGGCATCGACCTCCGTCTCGCTGGCGAGCAGGATGTTCGCCGGCTTGACGTCGCGGTGGATGATTCCCTGTGAATGTGCGTGCTCGAGCGCTTCGAGAACCTGGGCGCAGATCTCGATTGCGCGCCGGTCGTCGATCGTGCCGTCGCGAAGCGCCTGGCGCAGAGTCTTTCCCGGCACATGCTCGTAGGCGATGTAGACGTGCTGGTCGTCGTAGCCGAAGTCGAGTGGGCGCAGACAGCCCCGGTGGCGCAGTCGCGACGCGGCCTCCGCCTCTCGCTCGGCTCGCGACCCCGCCTTGCCCTCGCGCGCGACGATCTTGAGCGCCAGCTCACGACCGCTTCTCTCATCCCGGGCAAGCCAGACCGAACCGGAGCCCCCGCTGCCGATAGGGCTCAAAGGCCGGTAGCGGCCAAGAACGAGCTCGCCGCTGCTCGCTGAAGTCACATCGCCCACAGCTTTCGTCCTTAGCCGTTACAGGAGAAACTCCTGCGATAGCCAACGCCCCAGATGAGGGAAACCTTGTACAGTTGGCCCCTCGCCAGGTTATGAGCGAGCACGACGACATCGACTTCGACTTTTTCGGGGACTCGACGCCCGAGCCGCCTAAGAAGCGTCTCGTGCGGCGTCCAAGCGGCCCGCGTGATGGCGGCGACCCGCCTCCGCCCCGGCATCCAGCGGGCGCTCCGCATGGACCCACACCGATCGTCCGACTCGTTTCGCTGATCGCCTTCGCGATCGCGTTGATCCTGATTCTCATCTTTGCGGTGAGAAGCTGCGAGACGTCGAGCGAGACCGGCGCCTACAAGAGCTATATGGACAAGGTCTCCACGATTGCGACCGATTCGCATACGGTCGGCCAGAATCTGAGCCAGATGCTCGACAGCCAGACTCTGACCCCGCTGAAGATCAATACGAAGCTGAACGCACTTATTCACCAGCAAGAGATCGACATTCAGGACGCGTCGAAGCTGGTTCCGCCCGGGCCACTACGCCAGCAGAACGCGCAGATGATCGAGGCGCTGCAGCTCCGCCGGAATGGGTTGAGCGGGCTGCTCGCCGTGTTCAAGAAGACGGCTTCCAAGAAAGGAAGCACCGAGGCGACGAAGTCCGGCGCGCTGCTCTCCGCGCAGATGCTGCGGTGTGTGGCCGGCGACGTGATTTGGCAGGACATGTTCGCCACGGCGTCGCAGAACGTGATGAAGCGCCAGGGTATCTCGGGTGTCTCGCCGCCGGACTCGGTTTTCGTATCCGACCCCGAGCGCGCCACGATCAACTCGATGACCAACGTCTGGCAAACCTTCCACGGAGTGCAGACCAATAACCAGACGAGCGGAACGGTCCACGGGACGAACATCGCCTACGTCAAGGTCTTCCCGAGCGGCGACACGCTCACCGAAGGCGTTACGAAGACGATCACGGCAAACGGGCGCCTCCGCTTCGTGGTCGGGGTTCAGAACGGAGGCGACTTCACCGAGGAGAACATCCCCGTGACGCTCAAGATCGGTCAGACGCCGAGCCCGATCACAAAGACGGCGACGATCAGGCAGATCTACACCCACCAAACGGCGGAAGTGGTCTTCAAGGACTTCGCGATCACCCAGCTGGCCAACGTCGTTCCGATCAGCGTCGACGTCGCACCGGTCACTGGCGAGACGTTTTTGGCCAACAACAAGGCCACCTACGAAGTCCGCTTCAGCTTCTAGCGCCATCCATGAGCACCACGGACATTCTCGCTATCGCGTCGGCAGCGCTCGCCGTGGCGGCGGCGGCCGGCACCGCAGTCGCCTTGCTCTTCCTGCGCCGAATACGGGCCGGTCAGCTGACCGTGCTGGCGGACGGGAAGGCTGATCTGGTCGACTTCTCCGTCTCGCTGCAGGCAAGGATCGACGATCTTCACAAGACCGTGGACGAGATCGCTTCGGCTCTCACCCGCGTCGACAAGCGATTTGACGGCGCACTTACGAACGTGGCGCTGATTCGCTACGACGCCTACGGCGATACCGGCGGGCAGCAGTCGGCGACCGTGGCCATGCTCGACAGCTCCCGGAGCGGCATCTTGCTGAGCGCAATTCAAGGCCGCGACTACGCGCGCATTTACCTGAAAGAGCTCGATCGGGGCAACTGCGCGATCAAGCTGTCGCCGGAAGAGGAAGAGGCCGTCCGGCGGGCAATGGCGCGCTGAGAGCCGGGAGAGCGCGGGCGGCGCTGCTACATTTCGTCCAAGGTGCAACAGGTTCTAGTGCTCAACTCCAGTTACGAGCCCCTGAATGTCTGCACCGTGCGGCGAGCCTATGTGCTGGTTTTCAAGGGCCGAGCGGAAGTGATCGAGAAGCACGCGCTGCCGCTTCGCTCGGCCAGCGACACGTTCCTTCGTCCGCACGTCATACGGTTGCTCACCTACGTGCACGTACCCAAGCTCGTTAAGCGGAAGATCTCGCGCCCCGTGCTCTTCGCGCGCGACGGCTGGCGCTGCGGTTACTGCGGCTCGAGCACGAGCAAGCTGACGCTGGACCACATCGTTCCGCGCAGCCGCGGCGGCGAGTCGGTCTGGGAGAACGTTGTCGCCTCCTGCGCCCCCTGCAACCGCCGCAAGGGAGACCGCCTACTTACCGAGACCGAGATGGCGCTCCGCGTGCGGCCGCGACCCCCGGCGCCGCTTGTCTTCATCAGGCTCGCCGCGGCTTCGGTCCCGCCCAACTGGCAACCGTACCTTCAGGGCTACGGGGTCTCGTCGGCGGCCTAGATCTCCTGCTCGGAGAGCGCGCTCAGTGCTTCGGCGAGCGTGAATCTCCCCGACCAGATTGCGGCACCGGCGACCGCGCCCTCGCACCCCGCCGCGCGGAGCGCACGTAGATCATCGAGCGAGGCGACTCCCCCGGCGGCTATCAGCGGCAGTCGTGTGGCCTCGAGAACGTCGTCGAGGAGCTCGAAATCGGGCCCCGCCAGTGAGCCGTCTCGCCGCGTGCTCGTCACGAGCAGGCGCCTTATACCCGCATCGGCGCAGGCACGAGCCAGATCGGCCGCATCGAGTTCCGACAGCTCCGTCCAGCCGCGCAGGGCGACCTTGCCGTCGCGCGCGTCGATCGCGACCACGAGCTGCTCGGCATACCGGCTCGCGGCCTGTGCGAGGAACTCGGGCGAGGCGGCTGCCGTTCCGACCATCACCCGTGCCGCCCCGGCTTCGACGGCCGCATCGATCGCCTCGAGTGAGCGGTAGCCGCCGCCGACCTGAAGCGGGACGTCGCCTGCGGTCTCGGCGATCAAGCGCACGAGCTCGACGGACGGCTGTCCCGAGAAAGCTCCGTCGAGGTCGACCATGTGGAGGAAGCGTGCGCCTTCGGCCACGAAGCGGCGGGCTGCGGTCGCCGGATCTCCGCCTTCGATGGTTACCCGCTCGCGCCGGCCCTCGGCGAGGCGAACGCAGCGGCCCTCGAGGACGTCCAGCGCGGGGTAGACGATGAAGGACATGTTAGTATGGTAACATGACATCTGAAGTGGACGAGACAGCACAATCTGTTCCGAGCGAAGGCGAGGATATCCGCGAGCTGGACGCGCTGGCGGAGGCCATCCTCAGCTTGCGCAGCGCCGACGAGCTCACGCGCTTTCTGCGCGATCTCTGTACACGCGCCGAGCTGGAGGCGCTTGCCCATCGCTGGCTGATCGCCAGGCTGCTCGAGGAGGGGCTTCCCTACCTCGCCGTCGCCGATCACGCCGATGCTTCGACGACGACAGTGACTCGCGTCTCGCAGTGGCTGCACCACGGCGCCGGGGGTTATCGCCTCGCGCTCGATCGGACGAAGGCGAAGAGGTCGAACTCGTGAAAGGCAGGCAGGTAGTGAAAGAACCAGGTTTTCGCATGGCCGGCGCCGATGGGCGCCTGGTGGTCGCCGTTCCCTCGAAAGGACGGATGGCGCAGACGTCGCTCGAGCTGCTCGAGGCGGCCGGCCTGACCTTCGAGCTCGGCGCCCGCTCGCTGCACGTGCCCTGCTCGAACGCTCCGGTCGAGCTATTGCTCGTGCGTCCGCACGACATTCCCGAATACGTTCAGGACGGCGTCGTCGATGCCGGTATTACGGGCGCGAACCTGATCGCCGAGACCGGCTCGCAGGTCGAGACACTGCTCGAGCTCGGCTTTGGGCGCTGCACGCTCGAGGCGGCCGTGCCGGAGGAATCGACGCTGCAGAGCGTCGCGGACCTCGACGGGCTGCGCGTTGCCACCGCTTACCCGGTAACCACCAAGAGCGCGCTCGATCAAGCCGGAGTGACGGCGGAGCTCGTGTTGCTCTCGGGCTCGGTCGAGGCGGCGCCGCGGCTGGGGCTCTCCGACGCGGTCGTCGACCTGGTCTCGACCGGCTCCACCGCCGCGGCCAACGGGCTGCGCAGGATCGGCACGTTGCTCGAGTCGCAAGCGGTCTTGATCGGCAGCAAGCTCGACCTCGGCGAGCGCGCCGAGATGCTCGAGCGGCTGGAGATGATGCTGCGCGGCGTCATTGCCGCCCGCGGGCGCCGCTATCTGATGATGAACGCGCCCGCCGACAAGGTGGCCGAGCTCGAGGCGCTGCTGCCGAGCATGGGCGCTCCGTCGGTGGTCGAGCTGGCCGACAAGGGGCAGCTGGCGCTGCACGCCGCAGTCGCCGAAGAAGAGATCTGGGACCTGCTGCCGAAGCTCAAAGCGGCCGGCGCCTCCTCGATTCTGGTCATGCACCTGGAAAGGGTCGTTCCGTGAGGGCCGCGGGGCTGGCGGAGATACTCCCGCGCGCGCTTGCGATCGTCGAGGAGGTGCGCCAGCGCGGCGACGCGGCGCTGCTGGACCTGGCCGAGCACTTCGATGGCGTGCGGCCGGCGTATCTACGCGTACCGCAAGACGAGATCGATCGAGCACGGATCGAGGATCGAACGCTGGAGGCGCTGCGCGAGAGCATCCGCGCCGTCCGCACCTTCCACGAACGGCAGCGGCCGGAGGACTTTCGCTACTCGACCTATCCCGGAGTCGAAGCCGAGCGGCGCTACGTTCCGCTCGACTCGGTCGGCGTCTACGTGCCGGGCGGCCTGGCGCCGCTTCCGAGCTCGCTCGTGATGGGCGCCGTGCCTGCACAGGCCGCCGGCGTGGGCAGGATCGCCGTGGCCACGCCGAAGCCCGACCCGACCATCCTTGCCACCGCGCGCGAGCTGGGGCTGACCGAGATCTACTGCATGGGCGGCGCGCAGGCGATCGCGGCTCTGGCCTACGGGACCGAGACGGTCAAGCGTGTGGACAAGATCGTCGGGCCGGGGCAGAGCTGGACTACGGCGGCCAAGCTGCTCGTCTCGAGCGTGGTCGGCATCGATCTGCCCGCGGGGCCGAGCGAGGTCCTGATCGTGGCCGATGAGGGCGCCGATCCGGTGCTCTGCGCCGCCGACTTGAAAGCGCAGGCCGAGCACGGCCCGGGCTCGGAATCGCTGCTGGTGACGACCAGCGCCGAGCTGGCCGCCGCGGTGCGCGAACTGGTCGGGCCGGACGAGAAGATCCAGATCGAGCTGGTCGAGTCGCTCGAGCAGGCAATCGAGCGCTCGAACGACTACGCGCCCGAGCACCTCGAGCTGATGGTCGCCGATCCCGAGGCCGCGCTCGAGGGCATTCGCCACGCCGGCGCGATCTTTCTCGGGCCGGATGCGCCGGCGGTCGCCGGCGATTATGCCGTCGGCACGAACCACGTCCTTCCAACAGGCGGGCTGGCCAAATCCTGCGGCGGTCTCGGTCTCGAGGCCTTCCTGAAACCGCTCGAGATCGTGCGCATCGACCGCCAGGGAATCGAGCGCCTGGCTCCGATCGTCAGCACGCTGGCCAGAGTCGAGGGCCTGACCGAGCACGCCGCCGCGGTGGAAGCGCGGCTGAGGGCGCCAGAGCGATGAGCCTGACTCCACGCTCACTGCCCGACGGCTTCGCCGCCTACAAGTGGACGGCGACCGCGCAGGACGTCGCCCGTAGGCGCGGTCTCGACCCGACCGAGGTGATCCGCTTCGACGCCAACGTGCCGCCGCTTCCCGGCGTGCCGCGCATCCCGGTCGGGGAGAGCTTCGCGCGCCTGAACGAGTACCCGCCCGGCGGCTACCGCGAGTTGCATGCCGCAGCCGCGGCCTACGTCGCCGCGGACCCTGCGCAGATAGTGCTCGGCGCCGGCTCCGACTCGCTGATCCACATGATTGCGCGCACCTACCTCGGCGCCGGGCGCCGCACGGCGATCGTCGATCTGCCGACCTACTCGCTCTACGCGATCGCCGCCCAGATCGAGGGCGCCGAGGTCGTGGGCTGTTCGCTCGAGGACGCGCCCGAGGCCGCGGCGGAGGCCGCGGTCATTTGGATCTGCAATCCGCACAACCCGAGCGGGAACGTCTACTCTTGCGAGGAGATCGCCGCGCTGGCCGGGCGGCGACCCGAGGCGCTCGTGGTGATCGACGAGGCCTACGTCGAGTACGGCGCCGAGACGATGGTGCCGTTCTTGGACGAAGCGCCGAACTGCGTTGTGCTGCGCACGCTTTCGAAGGCGTTCGGCTTTGCGGCGCTGCGAGTGGGCTACGCCGTTTGCGCGCCGGAGGTGGCGACGGAATTGCGTAAGCGCAGCGAGCCGGCCCCGATCTCGGCGCCGTCGGCCAGGATCGCCGCGGCCGCCCTGCTCGATCCTCGGCTAGACGTCGAGGAGACGGTGCTGGAGCGCGCGCGGGTTCGCGACGCCCTGCTCGCGGCCGGCTTCGACTGCCCGCAATCGGCCGGGAACTTCCTGCTTCTGCGGGTCGAGGATGCCACCGCACTGGCCGAGGAGCTGGAGTCGAAAGGGTTGGTGCTGCGCCGCTACCCGAACGGACTTCGCTTCACCGTGCGCCTACCGGCCGAGAACGATCGCCTGCTCGAGGCGCTGGGCGTTGCCGCGGCGCCGAGCGCAAGGCGCACCGGGCTGGTCATCCGCACCACCGCCGAGACCTCGGTCCGCGCCTCGCTCGCGCTCGACGGACAGGGCAGGGCGCGAATCGACACCGGCGTCGGCTTTCTCGACCACCTGCTCACGCTCTTTGCCTTCCACGGTCGAATCGATCTCGAGATCCTGGCCGGAGGAGATCTCGAGGTGGACGAGCATCACACGGTCGAGGACGTGCTGGCGACGCTTGGCGAGGCGCTCGCTCAGGCGCTCGGGGCTCGTACCGGCCTCAGCCGCTACGGCTCGGCGACCGTGCCCATGGACGAGGCGCGCGGTACCGCCGCGATCGATCTCGGAAGCCGCCCGCACGCCGAGGTGGCCCTTGCCTTCACGGGCGAGCGAGTGGGCGGGCTGGCGCTGAGCCTTCTTCCGCACGCGCTCGAGCGCCTTGCCATGCAGGGACGCTTCACGCTTCACGTCGAAGCCTCCGGGACGGACGACCACCACGTTGCCGAGGCGGCTTTCAAGGCGCTCGGCCGCGCGCTGGCCGACGCCTGCGCAAGCGCGGGCACGCAAGCGATCACATCAACCAAGGGCGAGGCATGAAGATCGTTCTCGCCGACTACGGCGCGGGAAATCTGCGCAGCGTCAGCTCGGCTCTGGCGCGGGCCGGGGCGGAGACGATCGTCTCGCCCGATCCCGCGGCGGTGCGCGAGGCCGACCTGGCCGTGATAGCGGGCGTTGGGCATCTCGCCGCCTGCGCCGAGGGGCTCGAGCGAGAAGGGCTTGCCGAGGCGTTACGCGAGCGTGTTGCGGGCGCCCGCCCGGTGCTCGGGATCTGCGTAGGCCTGCAGGTGCTCTTCGACGAGAGCGAGGAGGGCGGTCAGGGTCTCGGCTTCCTTCACGGGCCGGTCGTTCGGTTGCAGGCGCGACGCGTACCGCACATGGGCTGGAACACGCTCAGCGTGCGCGGGAAGCCGGCCATCCTCGACGGCCTCGACGGCCAGGACGTCTATTTCGCGCACAGCTTCAGCGCCCGCCCTACCGAGGATTTGCCCGGCGCCGAGGTCGATCACGGCGGCCCGGTTGTCGCCGCGGTCGAGCGCGGAGCGCTGGCCGGAGTTCAGTTTCATCCCGAGCGCAGCGCCGCGGCCGGCGCGCGCCTGCTGAAGAACGTGATTGCTTGGTCAAGAAGCGCCTGATCCCCTGTCTCGACGTGACTCGCGGGCGTGTCGTCAAGGGCGTGCGCTTCGTCGAGCTGCGCGACATCGGCGACCCGGTCGAGATGGCGACGCGCTACTCGGAGTTCGGCGCCGACGAGCTCGTCTTTCTCGACATCACCGCGACCGTGTTCGGGCACGATCCGATCGTCGAGCTGGTGGAGCGCGCGGCGACCGAGCTGGAGATTCCCTTCACGGTTGGCGGCGGCGTCTCGACGCTCGAGCACGCGCGCAGGCTGCTGCGGCTCGGCGCCGACAAGGTGGCCGTCAATCGCGCCGCGGTCGAGCGACCCGAGCTGTTGACCGAGCTGGCCGAGGAATTCGGCGCCCAGGCGGTCGTCTGCGCCATCGACTCGAAGCGAGTCGGGCCCGGCAAGGGCGAGGTTGTGACGCACGGCGCGCGACAGCCGCGCGGACTCGACACCGTCGATTGGGCGCGTGAGGTAGTGGAGCGCGGCGCCGGCGAGATCATGCTCACCTCGATCGACGCCGACGGCACCCGCGAGGGCTACGACCTCGAGATCACAGGCCTGGTCTGCGACGCGGTCTCTGTTCCGGTGATCGCCTCGGGCGGCGCCGGCACGGTGAAGCATCTGGCCGAGGCCTTCGAGGTCGGCGCCGAGGCGGCGCTGGTCGCCTCGATAGTGCACGAGGCGCCAGAGGGAATTCCCGAGATCAAGCGCGAGCTGAAGGAGGCAGGGTGGCCGGTGAGGATCTGAAAGCGGCGATAGTCCAGGACGCGGACTCCGGGAGGGTGCTGATGCTCGCCTGGATGAACGAGGAGGCGCTCCGGCGCACGCGTGAGAGCGGACAGGCCTGGTTCTGGAGCCGTTCGCGCAGCGAGCTCTGGCACAAGGGAGCCACCTCGGGCTCTTTTCTCAACGTGGAAGAGCTGCGCGATGACTGCGACGGCGATGCGATTCTGCTGCGCGTCAGGGCCGAGGGCCCGGCCTGCCACACCGGCGCGGAGTCTTGCTTTGCGCCCTGGCTCTGGCGACGGGTTGCCGAGCGGGCCAAGGAGCGACCGAAGGGCTCGTACGTGGCCGGACTGCTCGACAAGGGGCCGGCCGGCGCAGCGCGGAAGGTGGCCGAAGAAGGCGTCGAGGCGGCGCTGGCAGCCGTGTCGGAGAGCGATCAGCGCGTGATCGAAGAGGTCGCCGATCTGTGGTTTCACTCGTACGTCCTGCTCGCTTCGCGCGGGCTCGATCCGGCGCAGGTCGAGGACGAGCTGAAAAAGCGAATCCGCTGAGAGCCGCTTTCCGAGCCCGGTGACACGCGAAATCGAGGAGAGGCGGGCCCGCTGGCGAAGAAAACGCTGGTAGTTGGCGTGTAGGCTTGTAACGAGCGTTACGCTCCAGCTTGCCCCCGAAGATTCGATTTGCCGGTAACGCGCCGGGAAAGGTTCAAACAATTGACGACGACGCTTAGAGAGATCGCAAAGCGCACCGGAGTCTCGGTCTCGACCGTCTCGCGCGTTTTGAACGGTCATTCTGGCGTCAGCGCCGAGGTGCGCGAGCGCGTCCTGAAGCTGGCCACCGAGCTCGACTACACACCGAACGCCGCCGCGAGGACACTCGTGCTGCAGCGCTCGCGCCTACTCGCGGTCGTCATCCGCACCGGCGATCATCGTGAGTTCCAGCACCCCTTCTACCAAGTCATTCTCGACGGGATCAAGCGGAAGGCGACGGAGTTCGGCTACGACCTGCTGATCCTCAGCCACGAGGGCATCGAATACGGCGACGACAGCACTTTCTTCGTCGAGCGCGCGCGCCGGCACCAGGTCGAAGGGGCGATCCTGATGGGCGTCCGCGAGCCCGACCTGGAGTTGTTCACGAAGTTCAAGATTCCGGCGATGACGGTGGACTTCGAGCCGCAGAAAGAGATCGAGGGCCAGTACGGCGTCGTCAAGTCGGACAACGTCTCCGGCGAAGAGATGGCCGTCGAACACCTCTACTCGCTCGGCCACCGTCGCATCGCTCACATCGCTGGTCTGCTGCACACCTCGGCTGCGCTCAACCGCCTGGCCGGCTATCGCAGCGCGCTCGAGCGACTCGGCCTCCCCTACCACGACGATTACGTTGCCGAGGCCGATTACCGTTACTCCAGCGGCTGCAACGCGATGCGGCGGCTTCTGGCGCTGCCCGAGCCCCCGGACTCCGTCGTCACCGCCAGCGACATGTCGGCTCTCGGAGCCATGCGCGCCATCCGCGATCTTGGCCTCAAAGTTCCTGACGACGTGGCGATCGTCGGCTACGACGACATTCTCTTCGCTTCGCTTTCAACACCGACACTGACGACTATTCGCCAGGACATGGGGCAGCTGGGCGAGGGCGCCTGCGGCGCGTTGATCGAGCTGATCGAAGGCCGACTCAACAAGCTCCCGAAGCTCGTGCTGCCGGTGGAGCTGATCGTGCGCGAGTCGTGCGGCGGTGGCGGCGCGAACACGGGCGATACGCTCGGCGTCGGGCTCGACGCAGTCCTCTCCCGCGAATAGTCGCGGCTGCTTCACCGCTTGTTTTTCGGAGCCTTAGGTGTGCACGGGGTTGCGGCGCCGGATATCCAGCGGGTATTTCGACGCGCGCGCAGCGCTTGGTTCCACGGCCAGCAGGACGCGGCAGGGAGCGCGGCGCAGTACGTGCTCGGTGGTTGCGTCCAGAGGCATGCGCCGGCTCTGGCGCCGGTACTGGGGCCGGCTCGCCGGCAGAATGACGACCTCCGCGTGATGGTGCTTCGCCTCGGCGACGATCGCCTCGCCGGCGCTACGCGTACGAACGAGTCGCGGACGGACGCTGACGCCGTAGTCATCGGCGATCGTCTCGGCCTCGTCGAGCAGATCGCCCAGGCGCTCCTCCTCGGGTAGGCGCGCCCCGATCGGAAAGCCGAGCGGCACTTCGAGCGGCGCCACAACTGTGATGCGCGAGCGTCGCTCGGCGGCGAGCTCACAGGCGACGTTCATCGCTATCGCCACGTTCGCCTCGGCGAAGACGGGCACCACGATCTGCCGGTACTCGAGCTGCCAGGGCAGGATCTCGGCCGGCGCGTGCGTCGTCTCGCGCAGCGGAATCTTGAGCACGCGCTTGCGGTAGATGATGAAGAGTGCGAATCCGGCCACCAGCCAACCGAAGCCGGCGATTCGCGTGTTGGACTCCTGAATCGTGATCGAAAGCCAGGCGCCGGCGGTGCCGAACAGGCCGACGATGGAGAAGAGCGGCCAGTCCACTCCCCTGAAGCGGAAATTCGGTCGCGCCTTGTAGGCCAGCTCGGCGTCGCGGTAGCGGTAACGCAGGGCGATCAGCGAGACGTTGGCGATCGCGAACGAGAGCATCGCTCCGAACGAGTACATCGTGCCCAGGAAGTTCACCTCCCGATCGCCTATCGCCAAACCCGGCAGCATCAGCAGAATGGGGAAGGTTGCCGAGAAGAAGAAGAGCGAGCGCCAAGGCGTGCGAAGGCGCGGATGGAGCCTCCGAAAGAACTCGGGGATCTGCCTGTAGCTCGACATCGCGTAGCTCACCCGAGAAGAGCCCATGATGCCGGCGTTGGTGCCGATGATGAGGATCGTCCCTGCCAGCACGCCGACGTAATAGCGCAGGCCGGTCAGGAAC
>Ga0209638_1001077_pt1 | contig 17769 bp, 17 predicted proteins | sample BarGraNGADG00211_FD_184490 | JGI IMG/M metagenome (GOLD analysis project Ga0209638, IMG submission 184490) | Arctic peat soil microbial communities from Barrow, Alaska - Barrow Graham LP Ref core NGADG0002-211 (SPAdes) (version 2) | ecosystem: Environmental > Terrestrial > Soil > Wetlands > Peat...
GGAGCATCGACACCCCGTAGCGAGTGTCCCACGTGTTCGCCGTCCAGGGCGGTGCTCCAGATGCCGTCGATGCGGAGCCGTGGCACTTCCTTGACCATGCGACAGGCGGTGCACGGCGTGCCGCCCCGGCCACCCTTCAACTTTCCGGTGCCACCGCAGAGAGTGCACGGGTCCCAGCCCAACACGTAGACCTTTAGCTCCAGCGCCTCGATGACCACCCGCTGTTCTTTCGGTGTGAGTGAATCGAGCCGCAGGCTGGCCCGCTGTGCCATCTCCGTTAGCTGTTGGAGACGTCCCTTGGTGGCGACGGTTTCTTGAGACCAGGCTCGAGCCTGCTCGGCCCGTCGCTGCCAGGCGGCTAACTCCGAGTCCAGCTCGGCCACGGCGTCAACGACCAGGGCGGGATCGAGTCCGGCTTTGAGGTAGTCGGTAGCGGTTACCGTCCGTGCCCGCCCCAGCTCGGCAATCTTGCGGTCGATGTCGGCGGCGTTCTCCGGGGTGGCTGCCATCTCGACTCGCCGGTCGAGGTAGTCATCGGCCAGGGCCACCAGGTGCTCCGGGTCGCTCATCAACCGCTTGACCTGGGACCAGACCAGCTCGTCGATCCAGTCGCCGGGCACGGTGTTGCACTCGCAGCGGGTCCCGTTGGTGTTCCACTCGGTGTTCGGGCACATGTAGCGGTAGGTGCCCCGGTCCTTGCGAGCCTTGCCCCGCATGTTCCGACCGCAGGGAGACACCAGCATCCCACGGGACACCAGGAAGAAACCAAGCCGCTCGCTCTTGGGGATGGCCTTGCCAAACAAAATCTTCCGCAAGGCGGTGTGCTGCTCCGGGGTGACGATGGCCGGAATGTCGACCGGGAAATCACCTTCGCTCCGGGAGCGGCCCCACCCATAGGGCCTGCCGTACGACCACTTGCCCGACAGTTGCGCATCGACCAAGACCCGGCGCAGGTTGTGGTACGTCCACTCTTTGGCTGACCGAGGCTTGTAGCCGAGCGAGTTCAACAGCTCGGCGGTTGCCCAAACGGTGCGCCCGGCCAGGATTTCGGTGACCGCCACCCGGAACATCTCGGCTTCGGTGTCGTTGAGTGTCAGGCGGGTATGACCCGACCCGCCCGAATCCTTGTCCAGTCGGAACCCGTAGGGTGCCGGGCCACCCGGCCAGAACCCCTGCTTAGTGACTGCCAGCAGCCCGGCCATTGTGCGGTCCCGGATCTGGTCCCGCTCAAACTCTGCGAACGATCCCAGCATGTTCCGCATCAGCCGCCCGGCAGGGTTCGACGAGTCGAACGACTCGGCCACCGACACGAAGGTCACTCCCTGGTCGTCCAGGTCACCGATCAAGCGGGACAGGTGACGCACCGACCGGCCGAAGCGGTCCAGTTTGGCGACAACGACGGCGTTCACCTCCCCGGCCTGGCATGCGGCCATCAGTTTGTCCAGCTCCGGGCGGTTGCCCTTCGCTCCGCTGACTCCCTCGTCGACAAACTCGCCCGCCAGCTCCCAATCCTTAGCCTCGATAGCGGCCAAGCACCGGTCCCGTTGGGTGTCGAGGCTGGTCCCGTCGATCTGGTCGGCGGTGGACACCCGCCCGTAGTAGGCCGCTCGGATCGGGGCGCTCATTGTTCGGCTGCCTTCTCGGTCGCTTCGGCGGCGGCGAGCCAGGCTTGGGCGGCTCCCCTGGCTGCCTGCGCTGCCTGGGTCGAGTCATCCGTCTCGCCTTCGGCCAGGGCGGTGGCCCTAGCGGCTGCCGCCCAGGCTACGGCTTCGGCCTCGAACAGATCCAGTTGGGTGACGGGGTTCTCTGTGACCAAACAACCTCGGGTGGTACGCTTTTCCATGGTCAATCCTCCTATTTAGGGTTGGCTCGCCTGCGGGCTGTTTATGCAGCTCGCAGGCACTATTTGACCCACCCATTTTAGCATTCTGATGCCATCGCTCGCTGGATCATTTAAGGCCCGAGCCACACCCACTCGTCCCGATAGGGCGGTTAGAAGCGGTAGCCCCGCTCCCGCATGACCTCGTCGACGTCGTCCAAGATGTTCCGGGGGCGTTGCCGATTGCGCCGGGAGCGCACCGCCAGCACTTGGGCACCGGGCACCGAGGGTTCCACCACCATTGAAATCTCGGCCAACGTGCCCTGCTGATCGTCGTTGACCACGGACCCCCCTCGCGCACTACCTCATGAACGACGGGTTCTGCGAAATACCCCATGAAAACCGAACCGTTGTTCATACCTCCGTTTTGATATCCACGGGAATGGAGCGATCTCATTTCTTGCATTCTCTTGCCCTGGGAGCACTCTCGGAGTCCAGAGGAGTCACTCGGAGGACGGCTGGATACCTCGTGACCCTCCGACCGTTCGAGGCAAACGACGGCACCCTGGGAGCGTTGGGACTTAGCCACAGTGATCCGTTGAAACGTCGGTACCGTGTACGGGGTGTTGGGACACCTCGGGTTGCGGTCGGTTCTGCGCTCGCCAGCGACGGTTCAGCGCCAGGGAACGAGCAGCGTTCACTCGGTAGTAAGCCGCCCGATAGTGACGCTTGCAGAGACCACGAGCCTGATGTTTGCTGTCGCAGCCTGGGACCAGACAGCCGGTGCGCCGCTCTATCGGCTTGAGCGGTGACAGACCGACAGTTGAGGGTGCAGGAAGACGGCTCATAAGGTGCTCCTTGTATGTACGTGCGGGGGTTGGTTCTCGATGTCTGCTGTCGAACGAATCGGTTCAAGGCCCGATTCCCTGTTCTCGGCGTTGGCTTTCTTGGCGTTGCGCTTCGGCTGCAAGCACTCGGCCACCAGGAACGCTCGCCGCCGTTCGGCCCACGCCTGTTGCACCTTGTGCTCGTGTTCGATCCGCCACTTCGCCTCGTCGACCGGCAGCTTCCGGTACTCCCGAAGCTCGGTCTCGGTCACGCCGAAGAACCGCAGCAGCTCTCGGCGTCCGGATTCGGGTCGCTGGTTGCCGGGCAGCACACTCACGCCTCCGCCCCCTGCGTTAGCTCGGAGCGTCACGGTGCTAGCTCCGGGTCGGCCGGGCAGTGCTACCTGGAGAGTCTGGAGAGTGTGTAGACACCCCCCTCTCCGCTCGTGCTCAATGGGGGGAGGGAGGGTAGGTGAGTAGGCTGCACCCTCCCCCCCTCCTCTGATTAAGAACCGAAAAAGGGGGCCAAGACTCTCCAGACTCTCCGTCTTTCCGTCCCGTCCCAGGTCAGAGCCGGTGCAGGGGTTGGAGAGTGTGCCCTGGAGACTCTCCAGAGACTCTCCGTCTGGCCCCCAAGACTCTCCAACCAGACTCTCCATTTGCCTGGAGAGGGCGGAGAGTCTCGGAACGGGTGGTCGGCTCCACGCAGGGGGGGAGGGGTAGGCACCACGGACCAAGACTCTCCAGACTCTCCTAAGATTCTCCAACCTTCGGTGCCCGCTCACAGCGCTAGCTCCGGTGTGCCGCCGCTGTTCTCCAGGTACCACTTGAAACTGCCTGCAATCTTGCCGTTCGAGCGCCCGACCCGTACCTGGGTACCGTCCTCCAGTGGGAACACCCGACCCCGGATCTTGCTCAGGTGCAGACCGAGTGCCAGCACCCGTTTGTTGCTGCCGTTGCCGTAGTCCGGCCCGAGGTCGAATGGGAAGTCGGGGTCATCTTCCAGGCCTCGGAGCAGTTCGCTCGCCCGTTTCCGGTCTTCCTTGAACTTGGCCCACCAGTTCTCGGCCAGCCACAGGTTGGAGTCCCGCTCCGGGTCAGCATGTTGGAACAGCTCGTTGGAGTTGGTCAAGAACCCCGGTACCTCCAGGACGTCCAACACCCCGCCCATGACGGCTGCCCAGTCCTCGTAGCTGCCCCGGCTCACTCGTCCCCGAGGACGGCCCCGGCTCAACCACGCCCGGCCAGCGCAAAGGACGGACCACACCAGCTCGCTCCGGTGTTCCTCCACCCACCTGGGCAGGTCGGGGTGCCGCCAGTCGCTCCGGTTCCAGGGTTCGGCCACCCCGGCGTCCAGGTGGATGAGTGCGGTGCGCCGGACCAGCTCGTCCGACAGCGTCAGGTTATTGCCCGACGCCACCCACACCGCCCGCACTGGCCAACCGCCCATATCCGAGACGCCGAGAATGCGGTCGCCCCACATCAACGCAGTCAACGCACCGGCCAGGTGCGGGGAGTCCAGGTGCCCAGTCAGGTTGTCGAACGGGATAGCCACCGGGCCTTCCCGGAAGATGGCGGTTAACCGCTTGCGCATCTCGTCGTCGTTGTTGCACCCGGTGATGAACGACGGCGGCTGGCCGAGGATCGGGTGCAGAAGTACGGAGACCAACAGGGAGGCTCCCGTACCCGGCGTCGGTTTACGGAGCAGATGCAGCGGTGTCGGCCCGTCGATGAGGTCCCGCATAAACGGAAGCAGTAGCAGGGCGATTGCGTGTGCCCGGCTGGCGTCGTCCTTGAACGGGAAGTCCCACAGCAGTTCGTTGATCCAGTCGAGTGCCTGGGCCAGGTCGACGTCGGTCGGGTGCTCCGGTGGGAGGTCGACCTCGAAGCCATCAGCGGGCACGTACAAGGTCCGGCTGTCCCGGTGATAACCCGGCTCCGTCTGCACGTTGCCGGACCTGCCGAACACTGGCGCTGCCACCATCCGCACCAACACGGGCAGCGGGTGGTTCGGCGTGCCGAGTATCCGCTTGACGACCGGAACGGGCACGTTCTTCTTGACCTCGTTGTCGTTCTTGTCCAATCCAACCCAGGTAGCCACCCGATCGACCTCGTGAGTCAGGCGGTCGACCGTCAGCGGGCGTAACCGGGGCCGGTCGTTGTCGTCGGTCTCCAGCCGGACCGGGTCGCCGCCCGACCGGAAAAGGTGGGGAGGCTCGTTGTACCGGACGATCGCCCTCCAGGTCTCCTCGGCTTGAACCCAGGCCACTTCGTTGGCGTTGATGTGTGGTTTGCCGTCGTCCGGTAGCGGGTTGCCCGTGTTGCCCTGGTCCGTCTTCCAGATCGACCCGATTGTCTTTTGGAACTCTTGGACGGGGTAGTCGTCCCGGTCCGTGATTAATGACCAGAGCTTTTCGAGGCAGGCGTCCTGGTAGGCGTTCCAGTCGCCCCGGTGTTTGCGGGCAAGGTGCCCGCAGGCCTTGGTCACCCACGGGTCACGTTCGCCCTTGGCGGGTGGGTTGGCGAGCAGCTCCTCGAAGGTGGGTTTGGTCTCTTGGCCGTTCACTTCGCCACGGGCGAGCGCCTCCTCCAACCACCGGGGGACCACTGGCTCGTCGCCCGGCTCCCACTCGTACTGGACGCCACTGACGTGCATCGACGGTGCGGCCACGATGTAGCCGCCGTTTGCCTGGATGTCGATGCCGGGACCGAGCTTGCCCTTCGCAATCGGACGCCCGTTCTGGCGGTAGCGGTAGTGCTTGCCCCGCACCCCGTCGTACTCACCGGTCAGATTGCAGGGTGCGTCCAGGGAGCCGTGCTCGGCCTCCAGGCGAATCAGGGTGGCCACCCCGTCGTTCCTGGGGTCAACGTCGACAATGAACCAACCCTCGGTGAGAAGGCCGATGTTGGCGTTCGGCCACCTCTCCCACCACTTCCGAATCTGGTCGGGGTCGAGGCTGGCGTCGAGTAGGCCGTGGAGGGTCCGAGGGTGCTTGCCTGGTCTTTTGCAGGCGACACCGCTAGGACACGTGCAGCCACCGCCCCGTGGCTCCCAAAGGGGCAGCACTGCCCACCCCTGCTCGGCGTATCGGAGTGCGGCTTCCTGGAGGTTGTTGGTCATGACTCCACACAATCGACGCACACGAACCCGAAAATGGTCACGAAGTTCCAGGGCACGGTAACCAAGGCCATGGGCCGGGAGCCGCCCCTTCCGCACAGGCCGCAGTCCCGTGGCGGGGGCGGCTCCTTTGCTTCGTCGAGGACGCACTGCAAACACCCGACCAACGGATGCCAAAGAGCAGCAAAAATCGGCTTGGGGTTCGGGTCGATGTGAGGACATCCGACCGACTCCGCCGACTGGAGCTTCGTGACCACACGGTCGACCAGTGCCGGGCGGCGAAGGGCTGTCTTGCCGGGTCGACTAGCCATGTTGATGAACCGGTTCGACGTCTCCTGTGCTGCCGAGTCGAGTTGATCCTGGACGGCAGTCTGTGCGGGGTTGTTCATGACGGCACCGCCCGAATCACGCCAAGTTCCCGCAGCGTGACGCCAAGGAGTTCGGCCACCTCGGCTGGGGTCCCTGGCAGGTCGGTATCCGTGCCCTCGCACATCTCGACCATTTCGGCCCAGTTGGCGAACGGAACACGAAGCCTCGAACCGTCGACGTCCGGGACGACAAACACTCCAACCATCGGCTGGCCGACCAACTCGGCTTCGCCCTCGAACGGTGCACGCAGGTAGCCGTCCGGCCACTGTTGCCAGGCGGGAGCGTCGAGATAGTCGATGTCGGCCATCCGACCCTCGATCGAGTCGCTCGACGGGACGATGCGGTCACCAAGAACGCTCACGATGCCTGCTCACCGGCGTCGGCGTCCGGGCCGTCCCCGAACAGCAAACGGAGAAGCGCAGCCTTGCGGCTTGGCTGGATCGTGGCCGGTGACCACTGGACTTCTGGTTCTGGAACTTCTTGATTCGGGTCGGTCGCCAAGGTGCATCCTCTTTGGGATTGCCCTCGGTCTACGGCTGGGACTTGTTACTGGCGCATGTGCTGCACGCCGTCCTGCCGGTCCGTCCGATTAGCTCTGCCTGTGCCCGGGTCCGGAACTGTGCCCCAGGGACTCTCGGGCGGCGCTCCGGTGGTTTCGACACCATCCGGCAAAGCTGGTGTGTGTTCTGTAGGGAACAATCGTACCATGCAGAGTTGCAGTTCTGCACGAGCGGCAGTGTCGTCAAACCGCACCGAGTGCTTGTTGGCGGCAGTGAGTGGTGCCGTCGCCTAACCTCCCGCTCCATGAAGGTCGTGGCGGAGTACGTACGGAACAAGAGTGCCACGGACAAGCTTCATATCTCAGGTCTGGGCTCTCCATTTAACCGGAGTAGCCACAACATGTGGGGCCTACTGCCCGCTAGTAGGGCCTAGCGAAACGGCGAGCGAAACTCTGGGCGATCCCCAATGAGTCCGCTATCCGGTGAAGAACGGACGGAATCTCTCGACTACCTCAGCCACTCGCTGGTGCAAGTTAACAAGCGAGTAATAGACGGACCCGCCGCGGGCTGGCCCAAAGTCGTCAAACGCTACCTCGAAGGCGAAATGGGGTACAAGGTCTGGTTCCGAATCAATGGGAGCCCATACCCTGCATATTTTCGAGCCCAGGTCCAATGGGCCGGTATTCATCACGAACCAAATGAAGTCGCCACCACCAATGCCGAATTCAATGGTGGCGGTATCAGTCACCCCAAGCGCCATGTGGGGAGCCCGATGCTTGTCGTCGTTCCAGAGGCGGTCGAGAACCCAGAGTGGGTTCCACTCAGGGTCAACTCCGTTCTTCGGATGGAAAGGCTGAAGGTCGTAGAGAACCTTGGCGGGGTCCTCCGGGAGCGCTTTGATCTTCCGCGCATTGGATTCCCACTGATTCGAAGTTTTACAGATTGGGAATTCGGCGTAGTCGGTTGGGCAGAGAAGGTAGATCAGGTTATCGAGGCTCGCGCGAAGGCTGTGGATGCAGTCTCCGATAATGAACTTCAGGTGATCTGGGAGCGGTGTCACTTCGTCAATGACGAAATCGATATAGCAGTAGGACTCCGTTTTCACCTTCGGGAGCGGGGTCCAGTGGTAACCAACGCCCTGCTCAACGAGGATCAGTTTGAACCGCTGCTGGTGATCCCAAGACCACTGAAGGCGGTCGATGATCGCCTCAAGGTCGCTTACCGTAGGCGAGCCCACGGTGATCCATCCTACGCAGCCAACGGCGCCGGTGCCCCGTGAGCGTGTCGCGCTGCGTCCAGGGCGCCCACAAGCTGGGCGAGGATGGTGAAGTCGACGTGCAACCGCACCCGCTCGATCCTGCGCACCCGCAGGGGAAGCATCCCCCACTCGTGCTTGAGCCTGCCGAACCCACGCTCGACGGCACCCCGTTGGCGGTAGGTGTCCTTCCACCGCTTGGTCGGACGGCGTCGAGGATGTCTCGGGCGAGCTGGAGGACGTGGAGGAGCCCGACTCGTAGGATCGAGAGATGGCACCGGGCGACCGAACCGTCATCGAACGCTGGCTTGAGGACCGATGGTGGTGGGCGCGGTTCATTCCGTGGGCGGTCGGCATCGTGGTGACGGTCTGGGGAATCATCGTATTTGCATCGGAGCATCCCGGCTTACGGACCGGCTGGGGACTAGTGCTGGTCCTGGTTGGTGTGCTGGTAATCGTGATTACCGAAATGGTGCGTACCAAGATGCGCCATAGTCGCGGGATTGGGATCACCCCCTCGCCGAAGCTCTCTTTGGCCGATTCCACCTTAGAACTGAGACAACTTCTGGCAGAAGCCAACGTCATGAATGCGCGGCTGGGGACTCCGGCGCCGTTGGTGTCAGTACCCAAGGACCTCAGAGCGAGATTCACGACGTGGATTCAGGAGGTTGACGCTCGGTTGGCGCCTTGGCCAGTGTTCCGCGAACACTTCCGCAGTGGTGCGCCGCGAGGCATGGCGAGCATGATGAACGACTCTATGTACGACGATCTTCCCTACCGAAAGAACACTTTGGACGAAATCATCCGGCAGATTGATAGCAACCAATGACGCCTGTACTACGTCGTGATCAGCCGTTCGTAGCTGAGCCGGCCGTCTGCGTGCTTAGCGAACCACCCCCACATCTAGTGGTCACTCCGGTTAAATGGAGAGCCCAGTCTCAGGTACTACTTGGCTAGGTGGCAACCTCGACCACGAACGACAGTTCGGTCGCCTAGGTTTCGGACATGGAAAAACACGAGTGCCACTGCGCCTCACTGCCCGAGTCGTGGCCAAAGTGTGGTCTTGAAACCAAGTCGACGTGGTCCACGGGTGGTTGTGATGCGATCACGTTAGAGACAGCCATGAACCACCTTGGCTTTTCGAGCAGGCTTGAGTTCATCGACTGGGCCGCCCAGCGGCGTCCGGGTCAGGCGTCTCCCCCGACCCGACGAGCTGGTCGAGATCAGTGAGCGGCTCCACGCCATCGTCGACCTGGCCCGGTCGAACACCATCGTCATGGACCGCTTCACCGGCGCTGCCGTGCTGCCACGGGCGCAGGCCGAGGCGATCGGGGTGCTCGGCGTGGTGGCCCGGGCATCGGGGCTGCCGACGGACGCCCGGATCGAGCACCCGTTTGTCGAGCCCCCGGCGGCGTTCCGTCCGGCCCGCCAGGAGACCGGCGATGTACTGGCCCGGTTCCTCGTCCGCGTCGACGAGGTGGACGCGTCGCTGGCACTGCTGGCCGAGTATGCCGGCCGGGGGGGGCCCGGCTCGGCCACGCCGGGGAGTGGTGAACACGGGCCAGGGGTGGGGACCTCGGGTGCCGGCGGGGGATCGGGCATCGTCGAAGGGTGGCGGGGGACCATCGTCCACCGCGCCGAGGTCGATGCTGAAGGCCTCCTCCGGCGGGTCAAGGTCGTCGACCCGTCGTTCGACAATTGGCCGGCGCTGTCGGTCGCCCTTGCCGACACCATCGTTCCCGACTTCCCCTTGGCCAACAAGAGCTTCAACCTGTCGTATGCCGGGAACGACCTGTGATCGGCCACCGGTGGGGTCCACTGCATCGTTACCCTTGCTGGCATCACGTCGTTGAACGTGCCACCTGCTGGCTGGGGAGTGCCTGGTCTCGCCGAACGGTGCGTGCGACCTGGTGATGCAGGCCAACGGGACACTCGTGATCCAGTACACGCACATCATCGACACGTTGCCGATCAGCGAAGAGCGACTTCGGAGACGTGGGCCATCAGCCGATCGGTTCGAGCAGGTAGGCCCCGTCGTTCCTGACATTGCCGACGTCGCGGATGACCGGGTGATGCTGAAGCGTTCCCCCGGCGGGCGGGTGCAACATCGACTCCAACTCGTCCCGGTCTGTTGCCTCCGGATCGAGCCAGTGGTCCCATGACTCCCGTTCGAGCACCACGGGCTGCCGGTTGTGGATGCCCTCCATGTCCGGCCCTGCCTCGGTGGTGATGATCGTCGCGGTGCGAAGCACGGCGTCGTCAGGACCGCGCCACCGCGCACGGAGTCCGGCGAACACGATCGGCTCGCCATCGGCTCGCTGGAAGGCGTGGGGCTGCCTGGGTGTCCCTGCCTTCCACTCGTAGAATGCGTCGACGGGAACCAAGATCCTTGACTGTTTGAAGGCGTTGCGGAACATCGGCTTGGTGGCCAAGGTCTCGGCCCGGGCGTTGAAGGTGCTCTTGATCGCCGCCGGGTCCTTCGCCCAGCCAGGAACAAGGCCCCACCGGTATGAGCTGAGCGTTCGCTCCCCCTCGGCGCTCGATGACACGCCGAGGATACGACGGGTAGGACCTAGGTTCCACGACGGCCGCCAGCCCTCGAACTCGCCATCGATGATCCCAGCCTCCATCATCCGAGCGATGCGGCGGGGCTCGGAGTAGAGCGCGATCCGTCCACACATACCGTCGAGCCTACGACGGGTGTTCTGGCGGATGGGCGGCCGACTGGCCGCTGGGACCTTGCGCAACCTTCATCGGCCCGTGAGCACGGACAACTGGCCGATCGGCGCTCCGTTGCCGCACCATCGAGGAGGGGCGCCAAGGTGCTCGGTCAGCGGCGACATGCCCCAGCCCGGAACACCGGTGGCGGGACCGGCACTCGACGGGCTGGGGTGCTCCAAGGATATGGGCCGTGGACCGAACGAGGGCGCGGCCGGCACGGGCAGTACCCGACCCCAAGCGGTGCGGTGGGCTTCGGTGACTTCCCGTACGGCCTTGGCGTTGATGTGCGACAGCGCATCGAAGAAGACATCAGTGTGGACGGTGCATTCTTCGATGAATACGAGCAGAAGCCCGACTAGAGCCCACATGTCGTCCTCGGGCAAATTTGACTCGCTGACCGGAAATCGTGCGGCAAACTCTGGGTCAGGACACTAACCGGGAGGTGTGACGCCGGTGGCGCCGAACAGCTCGGCGACAGCGGCGTCAAGCTGTTCGGAGACGCCGGACTCCTCGAGCGCCGCCCGGATCAGTTTGCGGGCCCCCTGGAAGCCTGCAGTGCCGGGGATGGCGGTAGCCGTTGCCACCTGCTCGGCGTTCACGGCGAGAGCTACCAGGTCGACGTGTGCCGGGCTTCCGGCATTGAACGCCGGGATGGGCATCTGCCAGATGTACTTGTCGAAGTGTCGGGGCCCGAAGGCCCCGACGGCTTGGTACGGACGCACGAGATCGTTCAGGACGGTCGCATTGAGGATGGCGGCCAGGTATCGGGCCTCATCCATCGACGTGACCGGCGCCCAGTAGAGGCTGTGGTCGATCATGGCGGCCGGGTCGGTAACGATCGCCGCACAAAGGTTGTTGCCCGCCTTCGTGTACACGACCCGGATCGCCCCGGTCGGGAACTGCGCCGAGAGCTGGTGCATATAGTCGAGTTGTTCGAGCAGCGATCGCTTCTCCGAGCTGCGGTTGGCCATCCAGATCGCTTCGGCATCGCGCCACCACGCGGCGAGCCCAGGGTACCGGTCGATGCGCTCGTCGTCACCATCGAGAAGCCTGGTCCCGTCGTAGGGGATCACCGCCTCCAGGGCACCAAAGATCCGACATGGACCAATCGACTCGCCGAGCAACGTGGGGCGAACGAAGATCGACTCGACGACGCCCTGCAGGGCGGGCAGCCCCTTCCATGGCACCTTGTCGAGGGTCGTCTTCCGCGAGGTGACCGCCCGCCGTCCGTGAGGTACGCCGAGCGCGCCGGCCGATGCTGTTTCAACCATGATCAACATCCGCGGCACGAGGATCGCCCCTTGGCGGAAGCGCTCCTTGTACACCGACGCCGACTCGTCACCGGTAACCGCCTCGATGTTGGCCGTCACCGCGATGAGCGAGCCACCGTTGTCACCGCTCTGTGCCTTACCGGAGTATGCGGTGACTGATGGGCCGAGGGCCCTCGCCATGGTGGCCCGTTCACCAAAGACGACCGCTGACGGTACGGGGAACGGATCGGGGCGCACGTCCTTGAGATCCCAGGCAGTGTCGAACGCGGCGAAGCAGGAAGCCGCGACACTCGACCAGTCGCCAGCGCGGAACCCACCATAAGTCTGGCGGGACAGCACTGCCCGGGGCATCACGAACGCGAAGCGGCCGCCCTGGCGCAAGTACAGCTCGATCGACCTGGTGACGAAGAAGGCGGACAAGTCCTGCTGGGTGGTCCGCCCGCGTCCCCCGCCCATCCAGAGCTTCCGTTCCTTGGCTCGGCGCTGGAAGACGTCCTGCATCGTCGCCGGCATATAGCGATAGGCAAGCCACGGTGGGTTACCCACCAGCACGTCGACGCGGTTCTCGGGCCGGGCGAGCCACGTCGGGCGTGCCTGATTCCGGATGTAGAAGCCCCAGATGTGGTTGCGGCCCTGGTCATAGAGGGCGCATAAGACGTCGTAGGTCGCCTCGACTGCTGGGCGGTCGGTCTGGGGGATGTGGAGGTTCTTAAGCACCCCGGCGATGGGTTGTGCCGGTGTGCCGGGCTGGCGGTTCGACGCCCGGCCGGCGAGTTCGTTGACAAGCTGGTCGAAACGGCCGACGTCGGCGACAACTGCCGCGGGGAATCGCAATTCGGAAGCGAACAGCTCGGCGCCGTCGGTGGTGTGGAGCACGACGTCGCCGGCAGCGGTGAACACGCTGTCTTCTGCCGCTTCCCAACGCATCGAGTCGCCGAGGTAGACGGGGATGTTGAGGGTGCCTGTGCGCTCGGCCAGGCGTTCTGGCCCGACGGCGAGCAAGAAGGTTGTTTGCGCCAAGGTCACGGCGACCGGATGAAGGTCGACGCCGAACACCTGTGCGGTCACATGCTCGAGGGCGGTACCCGGTTCCACGCCCGCTGCGTCGGCAGCGTCGAGGTAGCGGCGTACCGCGTGGAAGATGAAGGTTCCCGATCCGCACGCCGGGTCGAGCACCCGTTGCGTGAGCGGCTCGGTGACCGTCTCGGCCACCATCATCTCGGCGAGCCAGTCGGGGGTGTAGTACTCCCCGAGACGGTGGCGAACGTCCGGGGAGATCACCGACTGGTAGAGGGCCTTGAGCACGTCGTGGTCGACGTGAGCCCACGAGAACGACGCTAGGCGCCGTGCGACATCGGACACGACCTCGGCACCGGCGGGGCTGTCGAGCGGCCAGTCGAAGAACCCGGCCTGCCCCACACCGGAGAACCCGGCCCGCTCGAAGAGCTGTCCGGACAACAGCACGCCGGGGTCGTTCCTCGCCGACATGAGGTCGAAGCCGACGACGGCGTGACCGATAAGGGTGGCCAGGAGGACCAGGTAGGTGTGCTCGACGAAGAGTTCGTCACTGTCCTCGAACTGCGAGCCGACGGCGCTACGCAGAAGCTTGGCCCACAATTGTCGCTTCAGCTCGACGGTCGGATGGTTGCCGACCACGTCCCAACATTCGAGCAGCGCGGCTCGGACGAGGCGGAACGAGGGCGATAGGGCGCCGAGGCGTTCCTCGATCGCGCTGGCAGAGGGTGTGACGGCCTGTTCGGTGGCGAGAACCGCACCGAGCCACCATCGCAGCGCCCGCTCGTCGGGGCTGGTCGGGTTGAGGACAAGCTCGTCGACGAAAGTTGGCCCCTGGGGGCCGTGGCGGTACAGGCGCCAGATGACGCCGTCGGTGAGGACGCCTGCGTAGCGCCCGGCGTTCGAGGCCTTCCCGGCCAAATACTCACCGAGTTGCACCTCGGCCTTGGTACGCGCAGCGGGCGGCCGCAGGTCCTTCTTGCACTCGACGATGAGCGCACCGACCGCCACATCGAGTCGGCGATGATCGTCCGTCGGGCTCTCCAGGCGGACCGCTTCTTCGCCGAGGTCGAACTCGCCGTAGAGCAGGACGTCGCGCACGTCGGCCTGAATATCCGCCTCGGTGCGGCCCAGGTTGCGGGTAGCGAGGCGGGCGAGGGATTCGGTGATGGGATTGCTCGGGCCTGCAGGTGGCATGTCGGTGAGCCTAGGCAAGTGGGTGCGTCGGTCCCGGGACCCGGGGGACGCTCCGGAACGGAGGCCCGGCGATACTGCCAGGCCGGTCGGCTGTAGGGGTCCGTACCTGCCGGCCGAAGCGGGCCTCCCGTCTCCGAGACACCCGCTCTGACCTGCCCCTTCTTGGTCGGGCTGCCGGGAATTGAACCTAGGTCCTCTTGGCCCCAAGTCTACGGTTCAGGTGCGCCAGGAGCCGGGCAAACTGATGGGGAGCCTGTCTTCATTCGCCAATGACAACGGTCAAGGGGCGGTCGCCACGCATTTAGGCCAATCGCGGATCGCCGATAGTCGCTGCCAGCCCACTCACCAGTTTGCTTGCGTCAATCCCGAGCGCCGCCGAAACCTTCAGAATGTTCAACAGCGATGGGTTGACTTCACCTCGTTCGAGGTGGCCGACATAGGTCCGATGAAATCCCGCAGCATCAGCAAGTGCTTCTTGACTCAGCCCGGCCAGCAGCGCACGATCAGTAGGACGAAGTGCCGGTCGGACCACCTGACGACGGAACACGGCAACCTCGTGGCGAAGCATGACGATTTCGATGGCCAACTCGTCGCTGTCGAGCCGCCTCAGGAGCAGCAGCTGGAGGATTCTGGTGAAGGCAAGGTAGAGAAATGACAGGGCCATGGCCCAGTTTCGTGTTTCACTGCCAATTCACGAAAATCCTGATCAAGGTACCCGGATGACATTCTCGGCACCCACAGGCCTGGTCGCGGCGGACCCACCGATCCAGAGAATCTCGCGATAACAACACCTATCGCGACTTTCTATCCTGGCGAGATCGTCCTCAGGCAGGCTGGCGGCAAGGGAGCGGGTAGCTGCGCCGTCGCCATCGGTTTTCGATCGCTGCTGCCGGCCAGCGGGCATCAGAGACCGAGTGACTTCCGCTCCCGCTCCTCGAACTTCTTCTCCAGGAACCGTTCGATGCGATGCGCCAGGTCCGACACAGATTCACCAACGACGACGTGTCGCGCGCCGAGTACCCCCGCCGCCACGACCAGGACCGTCGCCACACCTCCGGCAATGAGACCTAGCCCGGCCGCGGCGCCGCCGATCACGACCAGCGCCAGCAGCGCGTAGATGACCCTCGCAGTGCGGACCGCCCGGCGATGTGCCTTGTTGCCTATCCGCCTGGCTAGCTCCGCCTTCTGCTTGTCGTCACTGCTCTGCAGCGCGACCTGATGTTCGTCACGCTCGGACCTCAGGCTCTCCTCCGCCTCCTCCGCTCGCCGCGCTTCCGCGTCGGCCTTGCTCTCAGCATCGTGGCGACTCTGCGACTCACTCTGAAGCCGGTTCTGCGTCTCCTGGGTCATCGCTTCCTTGGCTCGCCGGAGGATCTCGCCCACCGAGCCGACAGTGAGCGCATGGTTGTCGCCGAGGGTCTCCTCGACTAGCGCACGACGTGCGCTCACCGTGTAGCGCAGTGTTGCGTACTCCTCCTCGGTGACGCCGCCGGCCTCGTGCGATTGCTCGACGACGTCAAGGAAGCGCTCCCAGAGGCGCTTCCCGGGCTCAAGGGCAGCGATGCAATCGGCCACGATCTGCCGTTTCGGTAGGTCCGGTGCCGCCATCGGCTTCTTCAGCCACGCTACCGTTGCCAGCTGCGAGTCGAGAGTACACACGGGAACTTCGAATCCGTTAGGTGTCTCCTCGAAGAACTCCGCACTAGCCCGTACGAGGCTCTCGTTCGAGGTGAGGAAGATTGCTCGGGCTGACTCCAGATGACGTTGGGAATGTCCGTTTCTCAGCCGCCAGATCGCGGTGAGCGACTTCACGTCGTACAGGCGCGTCTCGGGTCTCGCATAACCGACGACCGACTGCAGCACTTCCTCCATACGCTTCTCGTTGCACGTCGTTTGCACTCGGTAGTCCGGAGCGTCCCGCACCGTGAGCCCGAGACCGTGCAGAGTGTCCTCCACAGTTGCGGCCTTCATCTCAAGCTGCGTACGGCCAAACCCTCGACTCACTGCGTAGGTAACGATATCGTTGACATGACGACCCTCGATAGAACCCGCTGAGAGAATCTGCGACGAAGCGATCAGCAGGTTCTCGGTCTCCTGCAAGGTGTGACTGAAGCACGCTATCCGCGCACCCAGGTCTTGGAGGAGCTTCACCAGCTCGACGGCAGCCTCCTCGCGGGCGTCATCAAGCAGGCCGAGGAGCTCGACGATGACTGGCGTGTCGACGTACACGATCAGGTCGGTGACCTTGCGACCTTGGTCATTCGGGTCCGGCAAGTACAGGGCGGTGGCAAGCATGCAGCCGCGAACGATCATGTCCAGGTGGTCGAAGCCCTCGACGTCCGCCTGCGAGAGGTGCACGACGAAGTCAGCGATCATTAGTTCCAGTTCGCCAAGGTTCCCCAGGTGCGGTTGGTAGCCCTGACCGAGCAACGTCAATCGGACAATGGGGATCGCTCGGTCGGTGACGTAGGTGAGGAACGCATCGTCCACCTCGGCCTCGGTAAAGTGCCGGCCGTACTTTTCCTTGACGAAGGTGAGGAACTTGTTCAGCAGCTGGCTGTAGGCGCGCTGGGCTCGTTGGTACGAGGGCTCGAGGTTCGTTGACTGCAACGCCTGCTCGTCCGGTACCAGCGTGTGATGCTTGACTCGAAAAAGGCCTTGTCTTGCTCCTCGCTTTATGACGGTGCTCAGCGCGTGCTGAGGGATGGCCAGGCCGAAGCGCTCCTGCAGCTGGCGCTGGACATCCTGCGTGGCGATCGCTGCAGCGCCAGAGGACTTGACGCAGTGAGCGACCAGTGGGACGAAGTTGTCGATGTAGCTGCTGTTCTGGTCATCCCACCGAACCCGAAGCATGGCGAAGCTGACGAGCAGAGCCCTGCCTCGCTCCTGCGCCGGATTCTGCGTCTCCGCTGTGACCGTTTCCGCGTCGCTTGCCCCGCTTGACAAGGCGCTCTGCTCTTCGTCCCGCATGGGCGCAAGATAGCCGTTGCTGCTGGTCGGCGTCAGGCTCATCCCTCCCAGCTCGGCTCATCGGTCTCAATGTTGGGAGCCACGGGCGACCAGCCAAGCCAGCGCTGAATGGGAAGTTCTGATCGTCTTCGATCCATGCACTTGACAGGTTCCGAATCGGCATCTGGCGCTCTCGGCAGGCCGGTGGCTGGCCCGGGCATAGGCGGCCCGTCGATCAGGGTGACGCCAGCCGCCGGAGGGGACTGGCGACCCTCGAGATCATGGCCCGAACCGTGAGATCTCGGCGGCTCCACGAGTCCAGAGAATTTCGCGATAACGACAGGTATTACGAAATACCTACCGTCAACTCATACCGAGGTCCTGGCGCACTCGGCGAAGGATGGGGCGGACACGTGCCACCGGCCCTCGATCAGCGTTTACTCGCGCCATAACGCGCGCTCCAAACGACGGCATTCGGGGCGTGGATAGGGGCGCAGATAACGACGGTTATCGCGTCCCTGCGAGGTCGGTCGACGCGTCAGCCAGGCGTCCCGAATGGGGAACCTCATAAGGAGTGCTCACTCCGGTGATCGGGGTGGCTTGCCTTTGGTGCGAGCATCACCGCAAGCCGATCCCCTTTCGGACCGTCATTCGGGCCCTGCGGGTGCCCCCAAACATTCGACGGCCGGGGCTCCAGAGGTCGCCCCGTTGTGCCGATCAGGCACGGTC
>Ga0209638_1001079_pt1 | contig 17752 bp, 14 predicted proteins | sample BarGraNGADG00211_FD_184490 | JGI IMG/M metagenome (GOLD analysis project Ga0209638, IMG submission 184490) | Arctic peat soil microbial communities from Barrow, Alaska - Barrow Graham LP Ref core NGADG0002-211 (SPAdes) (version 2) | ecosystem: Environmental > Terrestrial > Soil > Wetlands > Peat...
GAGCGCGCGGGCGATGCGTCGAGCATGGTCCTCAACGACCCGGAGCACGTCCGCCCCGTACAGATGCTGGCTGCCTGTGACGAACCAGACCTCGCGGTCGGCGAGCGCCTTCATCGAGTCTCCTCGTCGCCAAGGGCACAGGCCCGTGCCCGCTTCGCCGCGCTATCCCCGGTCCACGGAGTGCTGCACTCGAGTGTATGCACTCGAGTGCAGCCACGTCAAGGCTTGGCGCGACATTAGTGACGTAGCGTCTCTTGTGGGAAAGCCCGAAACGAGCGGGCGTACAACTTCACGTGTTCCAGCACAGAAGGAGGGTTCCAGTTCATCTGCGGACGCTCAACTTCGCCGTCACGGAGCGCCCAGGCTGTGCTGGTGGGTGGGCGGACAGGCCCGCGCGGCCGCTCCTCCTCCCGCTCGCGGGCACGGCCACTCACGCACAGCGGCGTCGCCGCACCGTTGGTGAGTCGACGGATCCCTGGAGGGCCTTGCTCAGCCCTTGATCGCCCCGCTGAGGGCGCCGCCGCTCAGGAACATCCGCTGGAATACCAGGAACAGCACGATCGGGATGAGCGTTGCGATCGCCAGGGCCGCGAGGAAGATATCCAGCTCCGTGGTGGGCTGCAGGGTTGGGAGCCGCACCGACAAAGGCTGGATGTTCGGGTTCCGCAGGACCAACAGGGGCCACAGGAAGTCCTTCCACGTCCCGATGACCGCGAAGACCGACACCACCCCGACGATCGGGCGCGACATCGGCAGCACGATCGACCAGAAGAGCCGGAACGGCCCCGCGCCATCGACCTGGGCGGCCTCGAAGATCTCGCGGGGCAGGTTGTCGAAGAACCGCTTGATCAGGATCACGTTGAACGCGGAGGCTCCAGCCGGCAGCCAGACCGCCCAGAACGTATCGATCATCGTGACGTGAAAGAGCGGCACGTCGACGACCGTCAGGTAGAGAGGGACGAGCAGCACGATCGAGGGGACGAACAGGGTGGCCAGCACGAGTCCCGTCAGGAGCCGGGCGAAGCGCGGCCGCAGTACCGACAGGGCATACCCTCCGGTGGTCGCCACGAGGATCTGGACGAACCACGACCCGGCCGCGATCCAGACGGTGTTGAGGAAGTAGCGATCGATGTGGGTCTGCGTCCAGGCCCGTGCGAAGTACCCGAGGTCGAAGCCGTTGGGCCAAAGCGCCATGGGCGTTCGAATCGTGTCCTGGGTCGGCGTGATCGACGCCTTGGCCAGCCATAGGAGGGGACCCAGCCCGAAGATGAGCAGGAATACAAGCGTCAGGCCATGAATGGACCGCAATGTCCAGCGCATCCGGCGCTGGCGCCACTCCGCGGCCGAGACGAGGCCCCGCTCGGCCTGTGGAGCGCCCCGCTGAGCTGACTTGTAGAAGGGCGGCTTCATGACGACGTACTCCAGGAGCGGGTAAGCCAGAAGTAGATCGCGGTGAAGACGCCAAGGAACGCGGCGAGCATGACGCTCAGCGCCGCAGCCATGCCGTAGTCGCCCCCGAGGCTGTTCTGGAACGCGTAGTGGTAGATCAGCAGCAGGACCGTGATCGTCGAGTTGGCCGGCCCGCCCCCAGTGAAGAGGAACGGCTCGGTGAATAGCTGGGCCGTGGCAATCAGCTGCAGGATCAGGGTCAGGAAGAGGACGCCACGCAGGTGGGGAAGGGTGACGTGGCGGATCTTCTGCCAGATCGAGGCGCCGTCGACGTCGGCCGCGTCGTAGAGCTCGGGCGGTACGCTCAGCAGGGCGGCGAGGTAGATGATCACGGTCGCCCCGGCGCCGGCCCACGTCGCCTCCAGCACGATCGAGGGCATCGCGCTTCCGGCATTCTGGAGCCATGGCAGCGGGCCGAGCCCCAACGCGCCGAGGATCGAGTTGAAGACTCCGGCAGGGCGCGCGTCGAAGAAGAACCGCCACAGCAGCACTGACACGACCGGAGGCACGACCACGGGCAGATAGGCGAGGGCGCTGTACAGGCCCTTGAAACGGCGCGCCTCGCTCATCACGACGGCGAGCACGATCGGGATCGGGAACCCAAAGATCAGCGCCAGGAACGCGAAGTACGCCGTGTTGGCGACAGCCCTGCCGAAGAGCGGGTCTGCCAGAACGGCGCCGAAGTTGTCGAGGCCGACGAACGTCGGAACTGAGACGAGGTTCGTCTCTTGGACACTCATGACGATCGCCCGACCGATCGGGAACCAGGAGAAGACCCCGAAGATCACGAGCAACGGGAGCAGGAAGGCCAGGGTACTGAGCCCGTCTCGGGTGACCCAGGTCCGTAGAGTGCGGCGCGAGCGCGCGGTGCGGGCAAGAACCGGTGTCTCAGCCCAAGAGCTCATGTCGGGGCCTCTGCCGTGCGGGGATCACCGTTCGCCTCAGGACCGGTGAAGATAGGAAGGTTCGCTGGGACCCAGCGCGCCAGGCCCCAGCGATATGGACGATCAGCCCTTGTCGAGGATCGCCTGAACCTGCGTGTTCGCCGCGTTGAGGAGCGTTTCGATGTTGGCGTTCTTGTCGGTCAGGACGGCCTGTACGACCGGCTCCAGGGCCGCGTAGAGATCCTGGGTGTTCTTGGTCGGCTCGTTGACCAGAGCCTGGCCGAAGATGCCGCTCGTGAAGGCGGTCAGCTGGGCCGTTGGGACGTTGATGTAGTCCTTGATCCAGGCCTGGGACTCGTCGTACGTCGCCTTGTCGAAGATCGGCAGCGACGGCACGCCGACGGGCTGCTTGTTGGCGGTGAGGGCCTTCGCGTCGGCGACCGCCCCGTCCTGGGTGTTGAGCTTGTTCATGTAGTAGAAGTCGATCCAGTCGACCGCGGCGTCGCGCTGGTCCTCGTTCGTCGCGACGTTGACGGTCGCGAGGGTGCCGCCACCGAGAACGCCCGCCTTCGGATCGGAGGCGAATGGGATGATGGTCAGGCCGTAGTCAGCCGGGGTGAGGTTGTCGTTCTGGACCATGGTCGTGTAGAGGTCGGAACCGCCCACGAACATGCCGATCTGGCCGGCGCAGAAGTTTTGGTTGATGGTTCCCCAGTTGTAGTCGAAGGTCGCGCCCATGGAGCTGTCCGTCCAGCGCATCTCCTTGAGCATCTGGAGCGCCTGCTTGGTCGCGGCATTGTTGAGCGTCGCGGTGACCTTGCCGGCGCTGTCGGTGGCTTCCATCCGCCCGCCGAGGGCATAGGTGAGCGTCGTCAGCTGCCAGCCGCCGGTGTTCTGCGTGGCCATCTGCGCGAAGCCGGCGACCTTGAGCTTGTCGGCGATGATCTTCGCGTCGGCGCGGACCTCGTCCCATGTCGTGGGTGGCTTGTTGGGATCGAGGCCGGCCTGCGTGAAGAGGGTCCGGTTGTAGGTCAGGCCCATGCCGTACGCCTGCGTCGGCACGGCGAAGATCTTGCCCGCGTCGTTCTGGCCGTTCACCAGCACGTTCGGGTTGAACTTGGTCGCATACGGAAGAGCCCGGACGCGGGCGTCGATGTCAACGAGCTGACCCTGCTGGATCAGGCCCTTGCCGTCGGTGAAGGGGATCGTGTAAACGTCGGGCAGAGTGCCGGCGGCGAGTGCGGCCGTGAAGGTCGGGGCTGTCCAGTCGTATTCCTGCCCGTTGACCGTAATCCAGGGGTACTTGGCCTCGAACTGACCCACCTGGAGGTTGAAGGCGTCGAACGCCTCCTGCGTGCTGCCAGGGCGCAAGCTGGCGACGGTGATGGTCACCGACTTGTGGGTCGGGGCGGCGCTCGCGCTGCTGGCCGGGCTCGGTGCGGCGGCACCCGCAGCTGCATCGGGAGCGGTGGTTGCGGCGGCGCTGCAGGCGCTCACGGTGACGATGGTCGTTGCGACCAACGCCAGCGCCTTGAGCCTGCGATAGGGCTTGGCTGCCATGTCCTCACTCACCTTGGTCTTCGAAGGAATTGCCTGAAATCTGAGCCGTCGTTCCCCCCTCCAGAAAGTGCCATCTGGGCCATCACGCCATCCTCATGTCCCTCCCTCTGACGGGCATCGGAGGTGGAGGTTCGTGGTGTCGGGTCGCTCAACGCGCAGCCAGGCGGTTGCGTCGGGCGGGAGGAGGCCGGCTGTGAGCGCCGCGCTCGCGAGAAGGACGATGCAACCCGGCGGCAGGGCGAGCGGGGCGCCCGAGAAGTTGGTGATGCACACGAACGCGTCGCCCCGCGCAAAGGCGAGCACATCGGCGGCGGAGGGCAACCACCGCAGCCCACCATCGGCGAGATCAAGTTCGCTCCGTCGGATCTGGAGCATCGCCCGGTAGAGCGCGAGCATCGAACCCGGGTCGTGCTGTTGTGCCTCGACGGTCAGCGCCGCCCAGCGGGCCGGCTGCCGGAGCCAGGGTTCGCCGATGGCGCCCTCTGGGCTGAAGCCGAAGGGTGGGCACGTCCCTGCCCAGGGCAACGGGACTCGGCAACCGTCGCGGCCCGGGTCCAGCCCGCCCGAGCGCAGGTACATGGGATCCTGCAGCTGGTGGGCAGGCAGGTCCTGGACCTCGTCGAGGCCCAGCTCGTCACCCTGGTAGATGTACAGGGAGCCAGGCAGGGCGGCGCACAGGAGGGCCGCCGCTCGTGCTCGCCTCCGTCCGAGCTCGAGGTCCGTTGGCGTGCCCGCGCGCTTGGTCGCGAAGGCAAATGCCGAGTCCTCTTGGCCGTAGCGCGTCACGGGCCGGGTGACGTCGTGGTTGGAGAGGACCCACGTTGCCGGGGCGCCGACGGGCGCGTGCGCTGCGAGCGTGCTGTCGATGGACTCCTTCAAGCTGGCGGCATCCCAGGGCCGAGCGAGGAAATCGAAGTTGAAGGCCGTGTGGAGCTCGTCGGGCCGGAGGTACTTGGCGAACCGCTCGATGTCCGGAAGCCAGATCTCCCCGACGAGGATCCGCGAATCCGGGTACGAGTCGGCAACTGCCCGCCATCCGCGATAGATCTCATGTAATTCGTCGCGATCCGTGTTCGGGTGCTCCCCGGGCCCGGGCTCCGGCGGGACCTCGGGCAGGGCCGGGTCCTTGACCAGGAGCGCAGCCGAATCGATCCGGATGCCAGCGACGCCGCGGTCGAGCCAGAACCTGAGGACCGCCTCGTGCTCGGCTCGAACCTCGGGGTGGCTCCAGTTCAGGTCGGGCTGCTGCGCCGAGAAGAGGTGGAGATACCACTCGCCGGGTGTGCCGTCCGGATTCCGTGTCCGCGTCCAGGTCGGACCCGAGAAGTTGGACACCCACCCGTTCGGCACTTCGTCACCGCCGGCGCCACGACCCGGACGGAACCAGAACCGCGCGCGTTCCGGGGATCCCGGACCTGACGCGAGCGCGGCCTGGAACCAGGGGTGCTGGTCCGAGACGTGGTTGGGGACGACGTCGACGATCGTCCGGATGCCCAGGTCGCGGGCGTCCGAGATCAGTCGCTCGGCCTCCGCCAGCGATCCGAAGGCCGGGTCGATGGCCCGGTAGTCCGCGACGTCGTATCCGCCGTCGGCGAGCGGCGAGACGTACCAAGGGGTAAACCAGATGGCATCGACGCCGAGTGCCTTGAGATACGACAGGTGCGCCCGCACGCCCGCGAGGTCTCCGATCCCGTCGCCGTTTCGGTCCGCGAAGCTCCGGACGTAGACCTGATAGATGACCGAGCGACGCCACCACCCGTCCTCGGTGTGAGACGTCGGGCCGGCAAACGCTTCCAGGCCAGTGACGATGCGAGGAGGGGCTGAACCCTCGAGGACCGAGTCTGTCACGCGGATCGTGCTCCGGTCGAGCGGGCCGATGCCAATCCGAGGCATCTGGGAGGCCGTCCGCGGCAATGTACACTAGTCCACAGAAATACGCAAGATATCGACATTGCATACCTGTTCGCGTGATCATTCAATGCAACTACTGGATGTGTTGCAGCAACGATCGGCGTTTCTCCGAGTCGCTGGGTTCCGGCGAAGCCGATCCACCGGCCTGTCGACTACGACCGCCGCGCCTTTGGGGCGGGCGAAGGGTCTCGACCTGGCGCCGCGCCGGACCTCAGGCGGTTCGCGCCGCCGGCGGCGGGGCCGTCGAGCCTCGGACGACCAGCTCGGGCTCGAAAAGCAGCTCGTCGTGCGAGAGGCCCGTTCCCGCGATCTCGCTCACGAGAAGCTCGATGGCGGTCCGGCACATCGGCTCGATCGGCTGACGGACCGTCGTAAGGGGCGGGTCCGTGAAAGTCATGAGAGCGGAATCGTCGAAGCCGACGACGGAGACATCCCGAGGCACGTCGAGGCCGGATCGTCGCGCGGCGCGAATGGCGCCGAGCGCCATTGGGTCACTCGCGCAGACGATCCCGGAAACGCCTGCTTCGAGGAGCCGCATCGCCGACGCTTGGGCGCCTTCGAGCGAGTAGTGGGAGTGGGCGATCTGATCGCGGTCGAGCGTGACTCCGGCCTTCGCGGCGACCACGCGAGCGGCAGCGAGCTTGCGATTGGACGGCTCGTGGTCCGGCGGACCGATCAGGACCCCGATGCGCGCGTGGCCGAGCGAGAGCAGATAGCCCATGGACTGCTCCATGGCCACGGCGTCATCGCATGAGACGCACGGGAAGCCCAGGTTCTTGATCGAGGCGTTGATGAGGACCGTCGGCAGTCGGCGCTGGGCGAGGCGAAGATAGTGCTCGTGCGGCGCCTCCGCCTCCGCATACAGGCCACCGACGAAGACGATGCCGGAGACTTGCTGCTCCAGGAGCAGGTCGACGTAGTCCGACTCGGAGACGCCGCCTGCAGTCTGGGTGCACAGCACCGGCGTGAAGCCGCGCTGTGCAAGCAGGACCGCCATGACCTCGGCGAACGCCGGAAAGATCGGGTTCTGCAGCTCGGGCAGGACCAGCCCGACCAACCGGGCACGCTGGCCGCGCAGCTTGGTGGGCCGCTCGTATCCGAGCACGTCGAGGGCGGTCAGCACGGACTGGCGGGTGGCCTCGGAGACGCCCGGCTTCTCGTTGAGGACGCGGCTGACTGTTGCCTCGCTGACCCCGAGCTTCTGTGCTACCTCTGCGAGCCGTGACACGGCGCAATCATACGCAAGAACCGACGAAGCTGCGCAAGCCGCGTGCGGCCTCTTGCGACCGTTCGCTCACTTCGTTGCGCTCTGGCGCAGCCCCTGTACGCCTCACGGCAAGGCTGGCGGGCTCGAACGCTCTCGGGACGGGTCTCGTCCCCGGCGCCGCAGGGGACCTTCGGGACCGTCCTCGCGCCTATGGGTTCGGCGTTACGACCTCGCCAGGAGTGATACCGAGGCGAGGGAATGGTCCAGGGGTGGATAGGGCCGAGCGGCACTTGACACGGCGGGTCCTGACCCATCCATCACCGATGGGGTTGGCTAGCTCGTTCTGACCTCGCCACCCATCCGGGCGGCCACCGCGAGTGACTGCCGCCTGGTCTGGCCGGCGCGAGCATCGGCGGCGCGGGCAGCACCTTGATGTCGAGGGTGAGGCCGTGGCTCGCCGCGGCCCCCGGCGAGGCCCTTGTAGCCCCCGGTCCGCCACGATCGCCCCTAGGCCGGGCGGCCTCGGTAGGCCCTCACCGATGGCACGCTGACCGCCGCCGAACGCGACGATCTTGCCGCGATCGCTTCCCTACTGGGGACGCCGGAGGCGGTCCCCGAGATCCGCCCGTACGCTCGGGCGTCCGGCGTCGTCATCGATCGGCAAACCGAATACGCCTGCCGCGTGGGGCCGACGAGAAGCGGATCGCGGCGGCCGCAACTCCGCGCTCGGGCCTCGCGGACCGGAAATCACATCGTGGCGGGGTCCTCTGCCAGCGCCGCTTCGCGGGTCGCGACCCGGTGCTCCAGGTTGGCCCCCTCGACGTCCATGTTCGGGAGCGCTCGGTCCAGCCAGGCCGGCAGCCACCAGGCGCGCTCGCGCAGCAGCACCAGCACGGCCGGCATGATGGTCATCCTGACCACGAAGGCATCGAAGAAGACGGCCGCCGCGAACGCGAACCCGATGGACTTGATGAAGGCGTCGGCCCCGAGGACGAAACCTCCGAAAACGCCGATCATGATGGTCGCGGCGGCCGTCACCACTGGCGCTCCGTGGGTGAAGCCCAGGATCACGGCCCGGACGGCCTCCAGGCCGTGCACATGCTCCTCGCGCATGCGCGTCACCAGGAATACCTGGTAGTCCATGGCGAGCCCGAAGACAACCCCGATCATGAACAGCGGCAGCATGCTCACGATCGCCGACGGTTGCTCGACCCCGAGGACGCCGCCGAACCATCCCCACTGGAAGACCGCGACCACCGCGCCCAGGGTGGCGAGGACGCTCAGCAGGAACCCGAGGGTCGCGGTCAGCGGCACGAGCAGTGACCGGAAGACCAGGGTGAGCACCAGGAACGCGAGCCCGACGACCACCAGCAGATAGGGCAGGAGCGCGTCGCCCAGCTTTCGGGAGATGTCGATGGTGATCGCCGTCTGACCCGTGACACCGATGGTGATGCCGGTCTGCGTCTTGATGGCAGGGGCCGCGGCCCGAATGGCACTGACGAGCCCGACGGTCTGGGCGCTGCTGGGCGCACTCTTCGGGATGACGTTCAGGATGGCCGTGTCGCCGGCCGCGTTGAAGACCGCGGGCGCGACCATGAGCACGTCGTCGAGCTTGCCAATGTCGCTCGCCACCTCCTGCGCAGCGGTCTTCGCGTTGGTTGTGCCTGATGCGTCAAGCACCACCGTCAACGGACCGTTGAAGCCCGGCCCGAAGCCCGCGGCGAGCAGGTCATAGGCCTTGCGCTGGGTCGTCGATGGTCCGGCGACGCCGTCGTCGGGCAACCCGAGTCGAAGGTCGAGGGCCGGCAGAGCGATCACCACGAGGAGCGTCACCGCGCCCACCAGGACGAGCAGGGGCCGGCGCGAGATGAACGTCGGCCAGCGCAGCCACACGGTCCGGCGCGGCGGCTCGCCGCTGCTCTTGACGCGGCGCTCGATGCGCCGCCCGAGCACCCGGAGCCCCGCGAACCCGATGAGGGCCGGCAGGAGGGTCAGTGCCACGAGCACGGCCACCGCGACGGTCACGGCCGCTGCGACGCCCATCTCGGTCAGGAGTGGGATGCCGACCAGCGACAGCCCGGTGAGGGCGATCACGACGGTGAGGCCCGCGAAGAAGACGGCGCTGCCCGCCGTGCCCACCGCTCGCCCGATGGCCTCGAGCGGGTCGAGGTCGGCGTCATCGGCGAGCTCCGAGCGGAACCGCGACAGGATGAACAGTGCATAGTCGATGGAGACGGCCAAGCCGATCATGACCGCAAGGATCGACGTCGTGGCGCTCAGGGACACAAACCCGGTGGCCGCGGTGATCAGCCCGACGCCGGTGCCGATGCCCACCAGCGCGGTCAGGAGGGGCAGGCCGGCGGCAATGAAGGACCCGAAGGTGATGAGCAGCACGACCGCCGCGATCGCGATGCCGACCGCCTCGGATGCGGTTTGCTCCGGGATGGCCTGGAGGGCGTCCCCGCCGATCTCGACCGTAAGCCCCGAGGCGCGCCCGGCGGCCGCTGCTGCCAACAGTGCCTGTCGGTCGGCATCGGTCAGCTCGGTGTCAGACACGCTGTAGGTCACCTGAGCCAACGCCACCCGCCCGTCGGGGCTGACCGTGCCGGACTTGAACGGATCGCTCACGAAAGCGACCTTGGGAGTCGCGCGCAGCGCCGCCAGCACGTCGCCGACCTTGGACGCGGTCGCGGGATCAGCCAGCGAGCCACCCGCGGGCGCGGCGAAGACGACCCGCGCCGAGGCGCCCGTGGCGTCCGCGGCCGGGAAGCGCGCCTGGAGCGTGTCGATGGCCTGCTGTGCCTCTGTGCCGGGGATGGAGAAGCTCGTGGAGGTCGGGCCCTTGAGCGTCGCTGCCGCGAGACTCGCGCCCACGAGGATCAGGAACCAGAGACCAACCGCGAGCCTTCGGTGCCGGAAGGTCATCTGGCCGAGCCGGTAGAGGAACAGCGCCATGCCTGGGACTCCTTATCGGGTGGATGTAGAGGGGCAGTTCGACGTGACGAGGCGGTGCCGGTATCCCGACTGGCCCCGGTGCAGGGACGGGCCGACTGATCTCATTCGGCTGCGGGAGAGTCCGGCGAGGTGGGCTTTGCCCTCGCGATGACCTGCCGCGCGGCTCCGAGGAGGAGCTCCATCGCGTGCTCTACGAGCCGGACCTCGTCGTCGGACAGCTCTGCCAGCAGCACCTCGAGGCGCAGGTTGCCGAGGCGGAGGTGATCGGTGAGCGCGGTGGTGCCAGCTGCGCTGAGTTGGCAGATGACCCGCCGACGGTCCTCCGGCCGCTCGGGACGGACGCGCCTGATCAGGCCGGTCGTCTCGAGGCGGTCCAGCAGCCCGCTGGCCGACGAGATCGTGATGCCCAACTCCTCGGCGATGGCGCCGATCGAGCGCGGCGCCTGGGACAGCAGGTGCAGCACGAACAGCTGACGGACCGTCAGGTCGGGGTCGTGCGTCAGGGGGATCGCCGTCGCAAGCTGCCGGGCGATCTCGAGCATCGCCCGATCACGCTCCGTCGCGTCGCCCATCGTCGCCCGAGCAGGCTCTGGTGCAGGCGCCGCAACTGGCGCGTCGCGGGACATCGCGAGCTGATCATGACTGGTCATACCGTAACCCCGTACGACGTCCAGACCCGGATGCTCCGGATGGTCCGAACGGTCAGGACGAGACTATACCTACGGTAGGCACGTAGCAATGGGACGTGCGGGCTAGGACCTCGGTCCGGCAGACGACCGAGCGAAGGGAAGCGTGAGGAGGTGTTCTCCCCCAGCCACGCAGGAGGACGAACGAGCCGACCTCGTCGCCATCGGGCGCGACCGGCCGCGGTCGACGACGGGTTGCTCCGCCTCGGCGCGTAACGTCCGCGAATAGGATGCCCTCAGGGTCCGCATCGACCAGATCCGGACCGCCAGTCCCGCTGCCTGGAGGGCCAGCCCAGCGGGTGCGGTCGACCTGGGCAGCGACGGCAGCGGGACGCGCCGCAGCAGCGGTGAGAGGCTCGCGGCCAGGACAGACGCAACGACGATCCTGCTCGTGCCGTCCTGATCGTCGTTGGACGCCGCGAGGCTCGAGGCAGTGCCGCGTTCACGGACCGCCGCCTCTACCGCGAAGAAGCCCGCCAAGCCCAGGTATCCGGCGAGGAACCACCCGCTCCCCGCGCGGGCTTCGAGATGGGCTCGGGTTTGCCGTGAAGGCATGCTGACAGCATGCCAGAAGCTCGGGCCTCAGTTGCGGCCCACACGGTGAACGGGTCGCGTCGCTCTCGCCTCCCGCGCCCCGCGGCGCTCGGATCGCCGTCCCGCAACCCGCTCCTCGACCTACGCGAGGGCTCGCCGGTAGACGCGCGTCGCCCACCACAACGTGACCACGGTCAGGGCACCGAGGACCCCGAAGCCCTCTGCGACCGTCGCCGAGGCGAGCCTCCCGGCCGAGAGGTCGCGCGCTGCTTCGACCGCGTAGTAGAGCGGATCGAGGTGGGCAAGCATGACCATCCAACCGGGTGCGAGCGAGAGCGGGAGCAGGATTCCCGCCAGGAGCGTAAGCGGGAGTTGCAGGCCCGTGACGATCGAGGCGAGGCTCCCGATGTCACCAAGCAGGATGCCGAGTGCCCCTGACCAGGCCGAGACGATCGCCGTGACCAGGGACAGCAGCACGAGCATGACCACGATCCCAGCCCAGTGCGGATCGAAGCCGAACGGGATCGCCGCGAGAATGACCAGGAGCGCCGGAACGATGAACGTCACGACGTCGCGCAGCACGGTCCCCAGGAGGAGTGCGAACCGACTCACGGGGGTGACGCTCAGCCGTTCGATCACGCCGGTATTGAGCTCCCAGATGGCGATCCAGCCAGCACCCATTCCGGCGCCAAAGGCCATCAGCACGAGGATGCCGGGGACGAAGACGTCCAAGATGCTGCCCCGGGCGAAGCCAGCTCCGCCGGCGAGTGAGGTCAGCAGCGGCGAGAACAGCGCCAGATAGAGCAACGGCGTCGCCAAGCCCACCACGACCCAGACGGGCTGGCGGAAGAACTCAAGCAGCTTCCGCTGGAACAGCAGCTTGGTCTCTCGTCCGATCGTCATCGCGCACCGTCCCCGTTGACCGGACCGGCATCGCGCAGTGAGCGCCCGGTCTCGTGAAGAAACACGTCGTCGAGCGACGGTTGAGCGAGCCCGATCGACTTGAGGGGAACCCGCCGCGACCGGAGCAGCGTGGCGATCGCCAGCAGTGCCTCCGCGCTATCAGTGGCTTCGGCACGAACGGTGCGCCCGTCGAGGCTCGCCGCCGTGACCATCGGCTGGACCGCGACCTCGGCGCGTAACGCTTCGAGCTCATCCGGCGATAGGTCGGCCTCGATCACGATCGTCGCTGCGGCCAGCTTGCGCTTCAGCTCGCCCGGCGTACCCTCGGCGACGATCCGGCCCTTGTCGATGATCGCAAGACGATCGGCGAGGGCATCGGCCTCCTCGAGGTAGTGGGTGGTGAGAAAGATCGTCGTGCCCGCCGCGCGGAGGCCCCGCACCTGGTCCCAGAGGTTTGCCCGGTTCTGCGGATCGAGCCCGGTCGTCGGCTCGTCGAGGAAGAGGACTTCCGGTCGATGCATGATCCCAAGGGCGACTTCGAGCCGCCTGCGCTGGCCGCCCGAATACGTCCGGGCGATGCGATCGACGAATTCGGAGAGCTCCAGCCGTTCGATGAGCTCATTCGCCCGGTCGCGCGCCTGCCGGGCACTCGCCCCATAGAGCTCGCCCTGGAGGATGAGGCTCTCACGCCCGGTGGCCGCCAGATCCGCTCCCCCGAGCTGACCGACATAACCGATCCTCCGGCGAACCTCTCTCGGGCGCCGGGCAACATCGACGCCCGCGACGAAAGCCTGGCCTGCCTTGATCGGGATGAGCGTGGTGAGCATGCGCAGCGTCGTCGTCTTGCCGGCCCCATTCGGCCCGAGAAAGCCGAATATCTCGCCTTGCTGGACGGTGATGTCGACTCCACGCACGGCCTCGATCCGCTTCGCGCCCAGGCCGAAGGACTTGGACAGCACCCGTGTCTCGACGGCGGGCTCGCCGGGATGTATCAGGGTCATGACCGCCGGCTCGTATCCGTCGGGTCCAGGGGTGTCCATTCCATGTCCATCTCCAGGACGCTAACGGCGTTAGTGTAACTGGTAGAACGATATCCCTATCGGTGTTAGGATGCAAGAGGTCGGACTCGCATGGAACGTTGAGCTGTGAGTGACACCCGGAAACTCGTCCGGCAGGGTGTGCTGGATCGAGTCAGCCTCATCGCGGCGAGCCTCGAGCTCGTCCAACTCCAGGGCATCGAGGGGCTGTCGATGCGGCCCCTCGCGGATCGCCTTGGCGTCAAGGCTGCCTCGCTCTACTGGCACGTCCGCGACCGCCGAGAGCTGCTCGAGCTACTCGCCGCGTCACTGCTCGAGCAGGTGCCGCTCCCCGATCCGATCCGTCCCTGGCATGTCGGCGCGCTCGAGTTGTGCGAGGCGTTCCGGGTCGTGGTCGCGCGGCAGCGCGATTCGGCGCGGATCCTGCTCGAAGTGCCCGACGCGGTCGAGGCGAGCTCGACGGCCGACCGCCTTCGGAGGCTCCTCGTGACCGCCGGCCTACCACCGCCCGAGGCGGCCGAGGCAGCCTCGATGCTGCTGTTCCATGTCGTCGTCGGGCAGCTCAGATCGATCGTCCCGGGCACATCGTCACCGGAGCCCGGCCGGCCAGCGTCGGTGACGATCGAGACTGGCTCGCGGGGCGTCACCATCCGTGCCGGCGCGGCCATGGACACCCTCATCCGGGCACCGCGCGAGACGGTTGCCGCAGCCGGGGTGACGGTGGCGGGCTCGAACGTCATCATCCGGCGGCTGCGCGGGACCAGACATGCGGAGGTCGAGCTCAATCCGCTCCATCCATGGTCGATCCGCGTGCAGGGCGGAACCTGGAACACCCGGCTCCAGCTGTCCGGCCTCGAGGTCCGCGAGATCCAGCTCGATGGCGGCGCGAGCCGCGTCGACTGCGTTCTGCCCATCCCCCATGGGGTCGTCCCGATCGATGTCAGTGGGGGCGTCCTCGGCGTGAAGCTGCATCGGCCGGCCGGAACCGCTGCGACCGCCAAGGTCAGCTCCGGCGCGCTCCAGGTCAGACTCGACGCCTTCTCGACCAAGGCGGCCATCCTGGACGCCCACTGGGCAAGCGCCGACGCTCGCGTCGCAGGAAACCGTTACGAGCTTCGGATCAGCGGCGGGGCCATCCAGGTCTCGCTCGATGAGACCGCGCGCCCGAAGCCATTCGATGTGGTTGAGATAGCCGCGGGCCCTGTCCGACGCGAGCCCGGCAGCGCCATCGAGCTGCTCCTCAATGGGATTGAGCGGCGCGTCGCGACTTGACGCCACGCTCCTAGCGCGCTGTGTGGCGTGGCGTCTACGCTAGACGTCAAAGGCTCCGCGGGCCGGAGCCAACCACTCACGGCAGCGGAGCTCCATCCATCGCTCGGACCGGCCCCGGAGTCGTCTGCCGCCCCCACGGTCGCACCTGTCAAACCCACGAGGCCCCGGCACTACGAACGGATCGTGTGCGCGACTGCCGTCGCCCGGCAACGGCCTCGACAAGGGGATCCGGCCTCGGATCGGTAAAGTCGAGGACGATCAACGACGAATAGAAGGTGTATGTCCGATCTGTTCGCGCGCTGGCGGGTTGGCCGACAGGGCCCAACAGGTGCTGCCCCGTCGTTGAATTTGTCCCGAGCTCGACCCGTGTCCGCCAGCTCTGCCAGTCGCGGAGGACGGCTTCTGATCGTCTCCCCTGCGGCGTGCGATAGCATCTCGAGCATGCTGCCTGTGTCGGTCCTCGGCCGCGCTCTCTCGCGGGACCAACAATGAAGCACGCCGCGGCGAATGAGGACCTCGTCATCAGCAGGCCCGGCTACACGTTGCCCTCGACGATTTCTTGGCCGGCGAGTGACGGCGCCGCGCCGTGCGTCGTGTTCTTCGCCGGGAGCGGGCCGACCGACCGCGACTGGACGTCGCCCCTCCTGCCCGGCAAGAACGGCAGCGGCGCGCAGCTCGCGCTCGAGTTACAGGCGCGCGGCGTCGGATCGATCCGCTTCGACAAGGTCGGCTCCGGCGTCAACATGCCGAAGAGCAGCGCGCCGGCGGACCTGAAGATGCTCGAGGTGCTGTCGCTGGCTCACTACGTCGACGAAGCCGAGGCCGCGTTCGACGAGCTCGCGGATCGGGACCGGTGCGGCGAGGTCTTCCTGCTCGGCCACAGCGAAGGATCGATCCACGCCTCGTCGGCGGCCATCGCGAAGCAGGCGGACCGGCGCTTCGGCGGCCTCATCAGCCTGTCCGGGCCCTCGCGCTCGCTCCTGGAGACGGCGATCGAGCAGATCCGTGCGATGCGCATCAAAGCGGGGAGCGACGCGGCCGTCGTGGACAACGCGCTCGGGGACTTTCGCGCAGCGATGCTGAAGCCAGACGCAGCGGCGCCCGATCTCGCCGCGCTCCCCGAGGCTGCGGGCTTGTGGCAGGTGACCCACGACCCCCTGCAACAGAAGGTCGCACGTGAGTTGATCTTCGCCGAGCCGCTCGCGGCGCTGCACGCCTATCGCGGTCGCGCCCTCGTGGTCTCGGCTGCCAACGACGCCCAGGTGCCCGGGTCAGATGCGGACAAGATCTTCGCGGCCCTGGGGAGCGACCCAAAGGACAAGACGCGGGTGACGATCGCCGGCGCCAACCACGTCTACAAGTCGGAGACGCGGGCGCCGTCGACGATCAGCCAGAGCGAGATCGTCGCCGGCTACGCCGACGACAACCACGCGCTTGCCGACGGCCTCGTCGATGCGATCGTGGGTTTCGTCACCGCGAAGTAACCGCGGCTCCTCGAGACTTCCTCGGTCTCGCCCTCATTCTTCCCTGGGGCTGCGTGGCGGCACCCGGGGTGTCTCTGGTCTGTGGCAGCCAGACGACGACGCCGGCTTCACGGCCAGCGACGCCGCGTGGGGCGGCAACTCGCCCCGCTCGGGCGCGTCCCGCAACTTCACGCAGTCGAGCGCGAGCCAGAGGCTCTCGACCTTCATCCCATCGGGCCAGGCGGAGGCCTGCATATCTGGGCAGCGAAGGCGCGCGCCGGGTCCAGCTGGTCCTGGTACAGGACACCGATCACCACGAGACCCTGCCCGCCGTTCATGCGATCTTCCATCGTGCTCGTCGGCCGCCCACCATGGCAACATCGTGTAGGGCGATCTGTGCTCCACGCGGCAGCGGTACGTCCGGTCCAAGCGCCTTATGACCATGCCGGCGATGATCACCCGACCAGCGACAAGGATCGGGGCGACTGTCCCGCCGGAGTTCCCCGCCCACCTGGGGTCGCGTAGGCTGAGGTCACGCGACCGCTGCGCCGCCTTCCTGCGTCGCGGTACCGATCGTCAGGCGTCGTCCTTCGGCGGGCCCGCGCTGCCTGGGTCGAGGAGCAGGCGCACGAGCGTGTCGCCATACCACTGCTCGAACCGTCCGTCGCTCCACCCGCGGTCGACGACCAGAAGCCGGTAGATCTCCGGGCTGCCGATGGCAAACAGAATCTCGGCCCCGGACTCCAGGTCCAGTCCGTCCCGCAGGGTCGTCGAGCCAGCCACGATCCGCAGCAGTTCGCGCTGACCCGCGAAGCGCTGATCCTTTCCACGCTCCCACAGCGCGGCGATCTCGGGATCGGCGCCGACAGCGCCGTGAACTACCTCGTCGATCGCGGCCCGTCGCTCTAGGATCGACCGCCCATTGCGGGCCAGGATCTGGAGCCTGCGACGACGGTCCGGTTCCTGGCGCATCTCCTCCACCCAGGCCTGCTCGTGGACAGCTGGCGCGTTGTCACCGCCGGCGATGGTGACGTCGACGAGTTCGGAGAGGAGAGAACGTTTGGTTCCAAACGTGGAGTACACCGTCTCGGGCGAGACGTTCGCGCGCGCTGCGATTGCGTCGATGGTGGTCGCGACATAGCCCCGCTCGATGAAGAGCGCCCGGGCCGCTTCGATCATGGCGTGGCGGGTGGCCCGAGCCTGCTCGCGACGACGTGGGGAGTCGTACTGGCGATGGTGCTTGACAGGCTTTCGCATACGGATACAGTAACACCTTATTGGATACTGTAATACAGTAGTTAACACCCGATCGTGGGGCCGAAAGGAAGTCACCAGTGCCAGTCGTGCAGCTCGAGCATCCCATCCGCGACTTCGATACCTGGAAGGCTGCGTTCGACCGCGATCCGGTCGGGCGAGAAGCCTCGGGGGTGCGTCGGTATCAGATCTACCGACCGATCGACGATCCGAACTTCATCGCGGTGGACCTCGAGTTCGACAGTCGGGGCGAGGCGGACGCGTTCAAGCTGGCGCTTGAGCGGCTGTGGCGGTCACCCCAGGCCGCTCCGGCATTGGGCGGCACCCCACGCGTGCGGATCGTCGACATGGTCGAGAAGAAGGTCTACTGAGCCAATCGACGCCTGAAGCGTTGAAGTGCCGCCGGGACCGGCAGGTGCGAACGCGCGGAGTCGGCGCGATCTGGTCGGATTCCGGCCGCGTTTCGTGCGCAGCACCCGTCCCGACCAATCCGCAGACTCACGCAGGCCGTCGCCTTGGGAATACCGACACGACGGCAAGATGGTGTGGGTCGACCCGGTCATGCCCATCGCTCGCGCAGCCGGCGATGTAATCGGACGAGGCCAAGGAGACAGGCCAGCCCCATCAGGTAGGAGGC
>Ga0209638_1001082_pt1 | contig 17715 bp, 13 predicted proteins | sample BarGraNGADG00211_FD_184490 | JGI IMG/M metagenome (GOLD analysis project Ga0209638, IMG submission 184490) | Arctic peat soil microbial communities from Barrow, Alaska - Barrow Graham LP Ref core NGADG0002-211 (SPAdes) (version 2) | ecosystem: Environmental > Terrestrial > Soil > Wetlands > Peat...
AGACGGAAGTGTTTGGCGGGCTGCCTGAAACTGTGGGGAGAATCAGGGTTCCGGAAGTCGTATACGCGGACTACGGTCCCGTCCGGTTGAGCCCCCGATACGCCTTCACTCCATCGTCGACTCCGTACAGCAGCAGCAGCGCGTCCGCTCGCCCGTAGCACCGCATCAAGTCGAGCATCATCGGTTCCCCGCCGCCCCACGGGTATCCGAACACCACGTCGAAGTCGTCGAGCGCGCGCCCGAGCTGCAAGTAGCCCGAGGGACCCGAGCCGACCCATCCGGTGCGACTGTCACTATCGCTCGGGCCGAACGCGTACCCGGTGGGGAGGAAGCTGCCGGCAACGAACCGCGCGCCCGAGTGGAATCGCGTCGCAAGGTCGCGAGCCGTCTGCACGAGCGATTCGTCGAGTTCGATGCCGCAGGCGTCATAGCCGAGAAGGTCGGCCATGATCGTGATGATGCCCGACGCCGATCCCCACTCGAGAAAGCGCAGGCCCGCACCGCGCTGCGCGATGAGCGCGGTGAGCACGGCGTCGTAGTCCGCGGCGACGAAGGGATGAAACCGGCGGTCCCGCACCTCGGCATCGAACTGCTCGAAGATCGTCCACCCTTCGGCGCACAGGGCGTCGAGACGAGCGCGAAGCGCGGCGTCCAACTCGGGTAACACGGCGCCGTCCGAGCTGCCCGCGATCGGAAGGAGGTGTGCAGCGCGCATCTATAAATGACTCCGGAATCACGTGGAGGATCGCCTAAGATACGTTACACAAAGCGCATGCCGGGCGCACGTCGCGAGTTGCCGGGCCAACAACTTGGGGCCGGCGATCGTGTTAATACGGGAACGCAGTTGACGAAGCCTCACCAATGACATCAGGGCCGAACATGAGACAGATGGGACGATGGTGGTCCGCGGTCGTCGGGGTCGCGGTCGTCGGTGCATTGTCGTTCACCGCGGCGGGCCGCAGCGCGGCCGGGACGTTCATCGCGTCGCTCCGGATCGCCAAGCCGCAGGCGGTGACCGTCAATCTTCCATCGTCCCCCGGTTCCAACGGAGCGCGACAACTCCAGAACATGGTCGGCGGGATGATCGCCAAGAACGTCAACGTCTTGCTGGACGAAGCGGATCAACCCGTCGCCAGCGTCGAGGCGGCTGCCAAGCTGGCTGGCTTTCCCGCGCAGCTTCCGCGTGCACGCACAGATCCTCCGACGATGATCGTCATGGGTGCGCACGCGATCGAGATGATCGCGGACCGCAGTCAGCTGCGAACCATCTATGCGGAAGCGGGGAAGAAGGATGTTGCCTTGCCGGAGTTCGTGGAGGGTGCCAAGGTCGCGGTGCGAACGGCGCGCGCGATTCGGACGCAGCACGGCAATTGTCCGGCGCCCGTCGCCAACACGCTTCAAAACCAGATCCAGGGCCCTCCGCCGCCATCGACGGACAACGCCAACTGCATCGTGCTCGTCGAAGGTCCGGCAGTCTCGGCGGACGTTCCTTCCGGCCTGGACATGGGACCATTGATGGAGATCGCGCTCGAACTGTCGGGCATGAGCCCGATCCAGGCGCAAGCCTTTCTACGGACGCTCGACTGGAAGTCGACACTCATGGTCTCGCTGCCGCGCAACCTCCGCTCCTTCGAGACGAAGGAGGTGAACGGAACGCCGGCGATGCTGCTGATCACCGCGGGACGGCGCGGCCCCACATGGGAGTTGGTGTGGGCGAAGAATGGAATGGTGTACGTGCTCACCGGCTACGGAAACGCCGGCGATGCCGTGCCGCTGGCCAACTCGATCAACTGAGCCGTGGAGCATACCGTGAACGCCCCAGCCGACTACGCGATCGAGACGACGAACCTGGAGAAGGCATTCGGCTCCAAGGTCGCGGTTCGCAATCTCTCGCTGCAGGTTCCTCGCGGCACGATCTTCGGATTCCTGGGCCCGAACGGTGCGGGGAAGAGCACGTCCATCAAGATGCTCCTCGGGCTCGTGAAGCCGACCGGCGGCCAGGCCTACGTGCTGGGGGCGCCGGTGGGAGATGTGGAGGTCCGCCGCCGCATCGGATTTCTTCCCGAAGACTTTCGATTCTACGACTGGCTCACCGCTACGGAGCTCCTGCAGTTGCATGGCCGGCTCTGCGGCATGACGGCCGCGAAACTTCGCGAACGCGTTCCCGTCGTGATCGAGCTGGTGGGACTCACGGCGCACAGCGACCGGCGGCTGCGCGGCTTCTCCAAGGGCATGCTTCAGCGCATCGGACTCGCGCAGGCACTGGTTCATGAGCCCGATCTCGTCTTTCTGGATGAGCCCACGTCGGGACTCGATCCGATGGGCCGGCGAATGGTGCGCGACATTCTTCGGGCCGAGCGCGATCGCGGGGCGACCGTGTTCCTCAACTCGCACCTCCTCAGCGAGATCGAAGTCACCTGCGACCAGGTCGTCTTCATCAAGGAAGGTGAAGTGGTGGCGAGTCACGATCTGAGAGCGCGTTCCGAGGATGACCTTCGGGTGGTGGCGCACGCGCGAAACGTCTCCGATGAAGCCGTCCTCGGTCTCGAGCCGTGGAGCACTTCGGCGCACTTCGAATCCGGACAGCTGACCTTCACCGTGCGCTCGCGGAGCGTGCTGCCCGACGTCATGCGCCACCTCGTCGCGTCAGGCGCCGATATCTTCGCGTTCACGCCCGAACGCGTTCCTCTCGAGGAGCTGTTCATGAAGATCATGGGGGAGGACCGCGGCCTATGAACGGCATCTGGACGATGGCCGGTGTCACGTTCAAGGAAGCAGCGCGCCGCAGGATTCTGTGGACAGCGCTGATTGCCGGCGTGCTCCTTCTCGCGATCTTCGCCGTCGCCCTGCGCCTGCAGGTACTCGAGTTTGAGTCGCGGGCCATGTCACCATTCGTGCGCTATCAAGTCGAGAGCGGGATGTTGATGGTGGGGCTTTACACTTGCGACCTGCTCGCGGTCGTGATGACGATCCTGACTTCCATAGACACGCTGGCGGGCGAAATCAGCTCCGGGACGATTCAGGCGATCGCCACCAAGCCCGTCGCCCGCTGGCAGATCTTCGCCGGCAAGTTTCTCGGTTTCACCGGAATGGTCACGGCGTACGTGATCCTGACGTTCAGCGGTACCGTCGCCGTGGCGTACTGGGTGACCGGCGTCGTTCCCGAACATCCGGTGCGCGGAGTGGCACTGATCGTCTTCGAGTGCCTCCTGGCATTGAGCGTCACCTTTCTGCTTGGTACGCGATTCGGCACGCTCACGAACGGTGTCCTGGCTCTGGGCCTTCAAGGCGTGGCGTTCATGGGCGGTTGGCTCGAGCAAGTGAGCGGGTTTTCCCAGAGCGCCCACATCGTGACGCTGGGCATCGTCTCCAGCCTGATCATGCCCACGGAATCGCTCTGGCGGCGGGCCGCCTATGAGATGCAAACGCCCCTGGCCGGATCGCTCTCGTTCTCACCGTTCGCGAATGTCTCCATCCCGAGCGCGCCGGCGCTCGCGTATGCGGGCGTCTTTCTGGTGATTGTCTTGTCCGTCGGCACCTGGCAGTTCAACCGGCGCGACCTCTAACTCCGGCGGGCGCTCGTGGAAGAGGCCTAGATCCAGCGTCTCCGCAGCAGCATGACCTTCACGATCTGCGTCAGCATGATGTAGGCGAGCAGCGTCACCGCGAGCAGCGGCCAGTACCTCGAGGGCAGGGCGACGAGCCCGAGCGCCGGGCCGAGTGGCGACGAAGGCAGCCAGACGCCCACCGCCATGATCGTCACGGTAGTGGCCACGAGTGGCCAGCTCGCCCGGCTCTGGAAGAACGGGATCTTGCTCGTGCGGATGACATGAATGATGAGCGTCTGCGTCATGATCGACTCCACGAACCACCCCGTCTGAAAGAGCGCCGCCTCGGCCGGCGTCTTCGCCCCGAACACGAAGTACATCATCGCGTACGTCGTGTAGTCGAAGATCGAGCTGATCGGACCGATGACAAGAATGAATCGCGCAATCGCGCTGATCTCCCACGGACGAGGGCGCGTGATCTGTTCCGCATCGACGTTGTCCGTCGGGATCGGCACCTGCGAAAAGTCGTACAAGAGGTTGTTGGTGAGCACCTGCAGGGGCGCCATCGGGACGAAGGGGAGGAGCGCGCTCGCGCCGATGACGCTGAACATGTTTCCGAAGTTCGAACTCGCCCCCATGCGGATGTACTTCAGGACGTTCGAGAACACTTTCCGCCCCTCGAGCACGCCGGCCTCCAGCACGAGCAGGCTCTTCTGGAGCAGGATGATGTCGGCCGATTCCTTGGCGACATCGACCGCGGTGTCGACCGAAATCCCGACGTCCGCGGCGCGAAGGGCGGCCGCATCGTTGATCCCGTCGCCCATGAACCCCACCACGTGATTTCGCGACTGGAGGCTCTGGATGATGCGCTCCTTGTCCGCGGGCGTGAGCCGGGCGAAGATCGTGGTCTGCTCAACGGCCTCGGCCAGTTCCTTGTCGCTCATTTCCGCGACCTGCGAGCCGAGCATCACCACGTCGGCCGGGAGCCCGACGTGCGTGCAGATCGTGCGCGTGACCAACTCGTTGTCGCCCGTCAGGATCTTCACGGCCACGCCATGGTCGCGGAGTGCCGCGATGGCCGGGCCCGCGGTCTCCTTCGGTGGATCGAAGAAGCCCGCGTAGCCCAGCAGCACCATCTCGGCTTCGTCGTCGCGGGTGTAACTCTCCTTGGACGGCACATCCCGATAAGACACGCCCAGCACACGGAAGCCATCCTCGCTGAGGGCGTCGAATTGCTCGCGGAGGTCTTCGGCAAATCCCGCAGGCGCCGGCAGCACCTGGCCGTCGGCCTCGAAGGCGGTGCACCGCCGCAGGATTTCTTCGGGTGCTCCCTTGGCGTACAGTCGCCGCACTCCGTCCGGCCGGTTCACCACGACCGACATGATTCGCCTGGAGAAGTCGAACGGTATTTCGTCGATCTTCTTGTAAGTGTCGAGATCGACAGCCGGGTCGTCGTCGCGGTGCTTCAGCGTCGCGACGTCGAGGGCGCTCTTGAGGCCGGTCTGGAAGTGACTGATCAGCAGCGCGGCGACGAGAACGGTGTTGCTCTCGTTCCCCTCGACGTCGCAATGCCGCTCAAGGACCACACTGTCCATCGTCAGCGTCCCGGTCTTGTCCGTGCACAGCACATCCATCGCGCCGAAGTTCTGGATCGAGTTGAGCCGCTTGACGATCACGCCCTTGCCGGACATCGCCATGGCGCCTCGCGAGAGGCAGACGGAGACGATCATGGGGAGCATTTCGGGAGTCAACCCGACCGCGACCGCGAGCGCGAAGAAGAACGCCTCGTGCCAGTTGTGCTTCGTGAATCCGTTGATGAAGAACACCGCCGGTACCATGACGGCGATGAAGCCGATCATCAGCCAGGTGAACCGGTTGATTCCCCTGTCGAACGCCGTGGGCGGAGCCGTCTGCGAGATGCCGCGGGCCATCGTTCCGAACAGCGTGCGGCCGCCGGTTTCCACGACCACCGCGGTCGCCGACCCGCTCTGCACGCTGGTCCCGAGGAAGCAGAGGTTCGGACATTCGAGCGGAGGCTTGTCCGGCACTCCATGCACGAAGTCTCCCTTCTCCGCCGGAAGCGACTCGCCGGTGATGGCGGACTGGCTCACGAAGAGATCCTTCGCGGTGAGGAGCCGCACGTCTCCCGGGATCATGTCGCCGGCCGTCAGGACGATGACGTCCCCCGGCACGATCTCGTGCAGTGGCACTTCTCGCCGTGCGCCGTCGCGCATCACGGTCGCCGTGACGCGGATCATCGCGCGCAGCGATTCGGCGGCCGTGCTGGCCCGTGACTCTTGCACGAAGCGCAGCGCCACGCCGAGGATGATCATCAGCGTCATGACGGTCGCGGCGCGCGCATCGCCGGTGACGAGCGAGACGACGGCGAGCGTCGCGAGCAGGATGACGAGGGGATTGCGCAAGGCATGGAACAGCCGCAGCCCCCAGGGATCGGGCCGATGGGCCGCGATTTCGTTGGGGCCATAAGTCTCGAGGCGCTGCAGCGCCTCGGCCTCGGTGAGGCCCGCCGGTTCGGAGCCGCACAGGCGGAGCGCGCTCTCGCAATTCGCCGCCGCCGCCTCACGCATGCGGGTCGAGTCCCAACGCGCGGACGCCCCGGTCCCCTCTGCCGCTTGAGCGGCGCGCGACGCAGTGGTCACCGGACTCCTCCATTCCAAGAGAACGCGGGGCACTCCCGAACTCGCCTCACGAACTCGCGTGAGCAGACGATAATGTATCCCGGCCGGACCGCGCCATGGAAGTTCTTGGCGTCACGACCGCGACACGTGACGAAGCGGCCACGAGCGCGTCTGGCCTGAAAACGCCGACGGTTGCCCATCAGATCGCTACCTTGACACGTATAATTCGAGTAACGTTTGCGCGAGACCGATCGGAATTGCTGGGCCACAAGGTGCGGGAGGTTCTGGATGCCAAGTGAGAGTGCGACTCCACGCGGGGGCACGCACGAGTACGATGCCTGACGACAATTCGCTGCTCCGTGTCCTGGTCATCGACGACCAGTTGCACGTGCGTACGTGGGTTCGCCACGTGCTGGGTTCGCTGAGCATCACCAACGTCACCGAGGCTGAAGACGGCCGCGAGGCGCTCGCGGCCGTGACGCACCCGGGAGCGTGGTTCGACCTGATCCTCTGCGACCTGCGGATGCCGGAGCGGGACGGGATCGAGACGATTCGTTCCTTCGGCGCCCTCGGTCTCGAATCGGCCGTCGCGATCATGAGCGTCGAGGACGAGCGTGTCCTCGAGACCGCCGGCATGCTCGCGGAGGTGCAGGGCCTGCGAATGCTCGGCACGATTCCGAAGCCGGTCACCGTCGAGAAGCTCGAACCGATCCTTAAGCGGCTGCGCGAAGTGCCAAACAAGAACGTGGACGACGCATTCATGGCGCCGGATCAGGATTTCCAGCATGCGTTCAAGCACGGCGAACTGTTCTTCCTGTATCAGCCCAAGATCTGGATGCGCACCGGAAAGTTCGCGGGCGTCGAGGCGCTGGTACGCTGGAAGCATCCCGAGCTCGGCCTGTTCCAGCCGGCGTCGTTCGTCCCCGCAATGGAGGAACACGATCGCTACAACGCAGCGCTGGCGGACTTCTCGCTGCGAGAGGCGATCGCCTGCGCCGGCCGGTGGCACGACGCGGGCCAGGAACTCGGAGTGGCCATCAACCTCTCCGTGCGGACTTTCGATCGAATCGACCTGCCGGAACGAATCGAGTCTCTCGCGCGTGACGCGCACGTGCCGCCCGAACGCATCACGCTGGAGGTGAGCGAGACGCAAGTGGCCCGCGACGCGATCAAGATGGTCGATGTCGCCACACGCCTGCGACTCAAGGGCTTCCGGCTCTCCATCGATGATTTCGGCACCGGCCAGTCAGGGCTCTCGCAACTGCAGAGGCTGCCGTTCAGTGAGCTGAAGATCGACCGCCGCTTCGTGGACGGTTGTTCGACCTCGTCGACGAAACGCTCGGTGGTCGAGGCGAGCCTCACCCTCGCGCGCAACCTCAAGATGACGTCGGTCGCCAAGGGCGTTCAGCAGCGGCCGGACTGGGACCTTCTCGACGAACTCGGCTGCGACATGATTCAGGGCTTCATGATCGCGCGGCCGATGACCGAAGAAGGACTCGAGGCGTGGGCCGCGCAGTGGGCGCTGGGTCAGCGCTCCTGAACGAACCCATCGCCTTCAGCGCCAGTTCACGGCGCCGAAATGCTCGTTGCCGAGAATCGTGTAGACGATCGTGATGGTTCCTTCCTGCATCTTCTTGTCCGGCATGGTGCCGTACTCGGCGCTTCGGGTCGACAGGACGTACTGAAAGCCCACTGCGTTCCCGCCGTGGATGCGAAAGGTGGCGCCGACGTTGCCGCGGAAAATCTTTTCCGAGCCCCGGCTGTCGTCGGACCCCACGCCGCTCACGTAGTAATCACGGGCCGTCATGTCGAGCATTGCTCTGTCGCCCAGCAGAAGGCGGAGCGCGAGGAGCGCCTGCGGAGTCACGCCGAAGTGATAGTCGCGGATCGCGGCGTTGATCGGCGTGCTCGGGATGACCGTGGTGGTGCCCGCCGCGCCGTAACCGGCGCCAGCCAGGAATGAGCCCTGAAGGGCGACGCCGGGTGAGATGTCGTACTGACGGGTCGTGCCGAGCGACAGCGCAGTGCTTGAGACGCGAAAGAGATACGGCGAGATATAGTCGAAGCTGCCGTAAAGGCCCCAGATCCCGCGCGAGTTATCACTGTCCTTGGTCTTCTGGCCGGCGAGCAGGCCGCGGACCATGATGTTCTCGATGAAGTTGGAAAACGTGGAGGGAAGGAGCGAGCTCTGGAAGTCGAAGTAGTCGAACGGGCGGGTGTAGGTGTAGCCTGCCCGCCCCGGGAGCCCGTACGCAATGGCGAAATCCACCGTCGCATCGCGGCGCAGGAAGAGGCTCGTTGGAGTGGAGACATCCTTCGCCAGCGCGTCCAGCGTCGCGCCGAACCTGAGCTGCCAGAAGATCGCCGGAAGGGAGTCGGGGAGGTGCGCCCGGTAGCGGTTGCCGAGAATGTGGCGATTCAGACTGCTCGACGGTGAGACCAGCGCCTCGCCTACTTGATGCAACGGGTTGAGCCCGGTGTCGCCGCTGTCCCTCACGATGAGGTCGGCCATCCGGTACAGCGCCTCGCCGAGCATGCTTCCGGCCTGGCCGGTGGTGATGATGTCGTTGATCGAGGGCGGGTCCGTCTCGCCGGCCATCTTCCAGACGAAGCTGCCGACGTTGGAATAGATGAGCGAGGTCCAGAAACTGTGGCCGCTCGATCGCGCGAGGCCGTACATCGAGGCGCCTTGGTACGGATGCTGGAACTGATTGGTATTGAACGGATCGATGTCGTGGACCCAGTGTTGCGTACGAAGATGGTCCCAGGTGCTCTTGAACGTGGAGCTGTACACCTTGATTCCGTCCTGGGTCTCGTTGGGGTACATGATTCGCGCCCCGACGTTGGTGAGCGCCAGGAAGCCGAGGATCTCGGCCGCGGGCATCAGGTTGTGCGGCTCGCCTCCAGAGGTTCGAGCGGCGTTCAGCGTGTCGGGTGATGGCGCCGCGCGCGATGCGGTCGCGCTGTCGGGCGTGGAGCCGGCGACCTGCGCCGAGGCGCCGCCGGCGGCGGAGCCGGCGAACAGTGCGATGACGATCAATCGGCGAGCGATGTGTCGCATGGATCTCCGTGGTCGCGGCTACGCAGTGCACAGCAGCTATCGCTTCATTAAAACGGCGGGTCCGAAGTGCACGCAATCGCACGATCGGACTAGGACTAGCCCGTTGATGGCGAATTCTGCGATCGCACACGTAGGTTCCTCTGCATGAACACGGGGGAACGGAGGAGCGCATGACGACCAACGGTTTCGACTACGACTGGATCATCGTGGGCTCCGGATTCGGCGGCAGCGTATCGGCCCTGCGCTTGAGCGAGAAGGGATACCGGGTGGCCGTGCTCGAGTGTGGCCACCGCTACGCAGACAGCGAGTATGCTGCGAGCACCTGGAACCTTCGACGCTTCCTTTGGGCTCCGCAGATCGGCCTGCGTGGCATCATGCGGCTCACGCCGTTCAAGGACATCTTCATCGCGACCGGTTCGGCCGTGGGGGGCGGCAGTGCGGTGTACGCCAATACGCTCTATCGCGCGAAGCCGGCGTTCTTCGAGAATCCCCAATGGGCCGGCCTCGCGGACTGGCGCTCGGCACTGCAACCGCACTATGACGCAGCCGAAAAGATGCTCGGCGTGCAGACGGTGCCGTTTGCGAGCGGCGGCCAGGAGCTCCTCAAGGAAGTGGGGGAGCACTTCGGCGTTGCCGACTCGTTCTCGCGCACGCCGGTGGGCGTTTTCTTTGGCGAACCGGGGCGGACGGTACCGGATCCATACTTCGACGGCGAGGGGCCTCCACGCACGGGGTGCACGCGCTGCGGCGCGTGCATGGTGGGGTGCCGGTACGGCGCGAAGAACACGCTGCTCAAGAACTATCTGTGGTTCGCGGAGAAGCGCGGCGCCGAGGTCATCGCCGATTGCGAGGTAACCGACATTCGCCCGATCGGCGCTGCCGACGGGAGCGCCGTCGGCGGCGCCTCCGCTGCCGACGGGAGCAGCGGCTATCGCGTGACGACCCAACTGCCGGGCGCGTGGTTCGCGAAGCAACGCCGCACGTTCACGGCGCGCGGCGTCATCGTGGCGGCGGGCGCGCTCGGCACGAACCGGTTGCTCATCAAGTGCAAGGAGATCGGCTCGCTCCCGCTGCTCGGCGATCGCCTCGGTGAGCTGGTGCGAACGAACAGCGAGTCGATCCTCGCCATCACGCTCCCCGACGACGCGCGCGCGCCCTGGAACGACGTGGCGATCAGCGCGAGCATTCATCCACGACCGGACACGCACATCGAGTTCTGCACCTACGGCAAGGGCGGCGACTTCATGGCGTTCCTGCTCGCTCCGCTCACGGGGAAGGGCACGCGGGTCACCCGCCCATTGATGATGCTCGGCAGCATCGTGCGGCATCCGCTGCGCTTTCTCCGTGCCCGGTGGCCGTTCGGCTGGAGCAGGCGCACGCTCGTCGTGCTCGTGATGCAGACGAGCGACAACGCGATCGCCTTCCGCGCGAAGCGCCGCATCTTCGGCGGCATCGGGCTGCGCACGGAGCAGGATCCACTCAAGCCGAATCCGACGTTCATCGACGTGGCGAACGCGGCCACCGAGTGGCTCGCACGGCACACCGGCGGGATTCCGCAGAGCGGGGTGCTCGAGGCGCTCGCCAACATTCCGACCACGGCGCACATCCTGGGTGGAGCCGCGATCGGGCGCGATGCCGCGACCGGCGTTGTGGACGCGCACCAGCGCGTGTTCGGCTACCAGAACTTCCTGATCTGCGACGGCGCGGCCATGCCGGCGAACCCTGGAGTGAATCCCGCGCTGACCATCACGGCGCTCGCCGAGCATGCGATGAGCCACGTTCCGCCCAAGCGATGATCTCGAATCGAGCCGATCGGCCGCCTGAAAACGAAGAGCGCCGCAGGGAGTTGGTTCCCCTGCGGCGCTGTTCGTTCGGCGTGAAAGTTACTTGCCGATCATCAGAATCGTGAACGAGCCCGGTATTGCCGGAGCGCCCGGACCGCGTCCTCCGCCCGGTGGCGGCGGCGGTGCCGGCCCGCGCTCGACGCTCATGACGAAGATGTGGCCGGTCGTGGTGTCAAGGGTCAGCGTGCGCGCGCCGTTCATCGTTTCGATGTTCTGCTCGACCTCGAAGCTCGTCGGGCTCTTTTCCTTCACGATGGTCAGAGTGCCATTGCCGTGAGAGCTGAACGCTTCCATCGTCTTCGGATTGAACGCCGCGCCGTCGGAGCCTCCCGCGAGCGGCAGGGTCGTGATGATGTGGCCATCGTCCGCGCTCAGGATCACCATCTGCGGCTTCGGGAGCTGTCGTTGCGGCTGCGGCTGGCCGTTCGCGCCAATCACGGCCGGCTGAAGTCCGCCCGACGCCGCGCATGCCGCGAAGAGAACGTGGTTCTTCGCATCGAGCGCGAGACCGTTGCACGAGCCGCCCTTGTCGCCGAACGGAAAGTGCGCGGTCGCCTTCAAGGTCTTCACGTCGACCTTCGTGACGCTTCCCTCGCCGTCCTGCATCACGACGTAGAGCGTGCCCTTGCCGTCGACGACGCCCTGCTCGGGCACGCCGCCGAGATCGATGGTGCCGATGACGGTCCCCTCCTTGGCGTCAAATACGGTCGCGTTCTTCGTCGGATGGCTGAAGACGTAGATCCGCTGGTTGTACGCATCCTGCAGGATGCCATCGGGAGCGAAGCCGCTGTCCGCCTTGATGTTCTTGAGCGGCTGGAGCGTCTTCGTGTCGAACATCGAGACGTCCGGGTGATTGCTCGTGAATCCATGTCCGGATTTCGAATCGACGGTGGCTCCGTTTCCGGCGATTCCCGGGACTTCACCGATCAGCGCGAGCGTCTCGAGGTTGAACACCGACACGCGTCCCGGAATCGCGTCACGGGCTGGCGCCGTCTCGGTCGCAGGAACCGCGCGCACGGTATTGCGCGTGATGTAAAGACGTCGGCCGTCGACGTCTGCATAGATGTAGTCGGTGCCGCCTTCGCCACCGACTCGCGCCGACTTGATGACCTTATATGGCCCGTCGGTGCCGGCCTGCTGGGCCTGCATGGCCGGCGCGAACGACGCGATGGCGATCGCGAATACCACGACATGACGACGCATGAAAAGTCTCCTCGCAGGTTGAAAGCGCGATCCTTTGCCGGACCCCCTGAATATATACGCTCCCGGATGACGGCTTGATGGAAGACCGTGCCGATCAGCCCATTGCGATCGGCGGACGGCGGCGCCCCAATCCAGTCGCCTGCTCGAACGCGTGCGCGAACCGTAGCAGGCCAAGATCATCGCAATGACGCCCGACGATCTGGATTCCAACCGGCAGTCCCTCCGGCGTGAAACCCGCGGGCACCGACATGGCCGGCCGGAAGGTCGCCGTGATCCAGTACGTCGATTTCATCCACGCGACGTAGTCCTCCATCACGGTGCCCTCGATTTCATGCGGCCAGTCGATGCGCGCCTCGAACGGCGGCACCTGGTTCACCGCGCAGAGGATGAACTCGTATTTCTCCTGGAAACGGCGCATGCGATCCATCAGCTCGGTGTGCCGCACCATCGCGCGCGCGATTTCTCCGCTCGTGAGCCGGGCGCCAGCCTCGATCTCCCACACGGCCTCGGGCTTCAGCCGATCCCGGTGCGTCGCGAGCAGCGGGGCATACGCGATCCACGTCTTCCACTTGCGGATCGTGAGAAACACATCACCCGCGTCGGTGAGGTCGGGGCATGCCTCCTCGACGATACAGCCAAGATCGACGAACGTCTTGCGCTGCCCTTCCAGGACGAAACGCACGCGCCGGTCGAGCGGGAGTCCGCCGAGATCGGGACACCATGCGATACGCACGCCGCGCACGCTCCGTTCGAGCGGCTTCGCGAAGATCGCCGGATCGGAGGGATAGCACCCGGGATCGTGCGGATCCGGCCCGGCCATCACGCTGAGCAGGAACGCCACGTCGTCGACGGATCGCGCGAGCGGTCCCTTCACTCCGAATCCGAGCAGCGGCAACTGCGACGGTGTGGTGGGCACGAGCCCGACCGTCGGGCGGATGGCGGTGACGTTGTTGAAGTTCGCAGGGTTCCGCAGCGACCCGCCGAGGTCGCTTCCATCTGCCAACGGGAGCAACCCGGCGGCGATCGCCGCGCCCGCTCCGCCGCTCGATCCTCCCGCGGTCTTCGTGAGATCCCACGGATTCAGCGTGGTGCCGTACACGTTGTTGTAGCTGTGCGAGCCCATGCCGAACTCGGGCACGTTCGTCTTGCCGATCGGAATCACTCCGGCCGCTCGCAGCCGCCCCACGAGCGTGGTATCCTCCGCGGGCATGAAATCCTTGTAGATCGCCGAGCCCTGCGTGTTCGGAAACCCGACGGCCGCTTCGAGATCCTTGAACGCCCAGGGGATGCCGTGCAACGGGCCGACCTTCTCTCCGCGAGCGAGATGACGATCCGCCTCATCGGCGAGGGCGAGGCACTTCTGGTCGTCGAGCTTCGCGACGATCGCGTTGATGCGCGGATTCACGCGGGCGATCTGCTCGAGCTGCGCCGTCATCAGCTCGCGCGCCGACAGCTTGCGCGCGCGGATCATCGAGGCGAGTTGACGGCCGCTCATGAAGCAGAGCGGGCTTGGCGCGGCGGCGCGGCTGGTGGGCTCGTCCGGCGATGTCATCGGCGTGGTGCCGCCGGGCGTCGCGCTGGCGTCGGCGCGTCCTGCAGTCGCGCTCGCCGCAACAGTTGCGCCGAGGGCCTGAAGAAACTCACGTCGATCGAGCGCCACTACGGGAATGCGATGCCAATCGCCGAGCCTTGCTGGTAGTGAACGATGGCCTGCAGAGGTGGCTCGAGGTCTTCACCGCCGTCGTCAATCCTTGGCGGTCGTCGGCGGCAGCTCGACGATCTCGAGCCAGTAGCGACCGAGCACGTTCATCGCCTCCACGAGCCCCGAGAAGGTGACCGGCTTCGTGATGAAGGAGTTCACGCCAAGCTGGTAGCTTCGCGTGATGTCTTCGTCGAGCCGCGACGTGGAGAGCACGACCACCGGAATGTCGCACAGCGTCTTGTCCTGCTTGATCACCTTCAGGGCCTCGCGCCCACCCATCTTGGGCATGTTGAGGTCCAGCAGGATCAGTCCCGGGCGCGGGGCCTTCCCGGTCTCGCCCGCGAACTCTCCGCGCTGGTACAGGTAGTCGAGCAACTGTTCGCCGTCTTCGACGAATCGAATGCGGTTCGATACGTGTGCGTTCTCGAGCGCCTGTTGGGTGAGCATCCGGTCGTCTTCATCATCGTCGCAGATGAGAATGGTGATCGGGATCTTGTGTCTGTCTTGCATCATGGTATGCGACCTGAGTTGACCTGCGTGATCGGCAGCGTGACCGTGAATGTCGCGCCCTGACCGGCTGTGCTCGTCGCGGCGATGGTGCCGCTGTGTCGCTCGACGATCTTTCGGCAAATGGCGAGCCCAATTCCGGAACCTGCGTACTGCGTCCGGGCGTGTAGTCGTTCGAACATTTTGAAAATCTTTTCGGCGTACCGGTCGTTGAAGCCGATGCCGTTGTCCGCCACCGTGATCGTACAGTTGCGGCCACCGGAGCACGCGCTGCTGAGTCTGACTACCGGCGGAACGTCCTTCCGGCGGTATTTGAGCGCATTGCCGAGCAGGTTCTGCAACAGTTGGCGCATCTGCGCCGTATCGGCATCGATGACGGGAAGCTCCCCGATCTCGATGCGGCCGCCGGCATCCGCGATTGTCGCTTCGAGGTCGGCGACGACCTCCCGGGCGACTCCGGCGAGGTCGGTGGCGGCGAAAGGTACCACTCGGGTGGCAACTTGAGAGTACGTCAGCAAGTCGCTGATCAGGGTTCGCATGCGGTCGGCTGCGCCGAGCATGCGTTCCACATGCCGGCGCGCATCGCCTTCCAGCGCCGGCCCCGCGGTCGCAACCAGCTGCTCGCCGAACGACAGGATCTTGCGCAGCGGCTCCTGCAAGTCGTGCGATGCGACCGCCGCGAACTCGTCCAGTGCGTCGTTCGAGCGCTCCAGTTCCCGGTGCTGGTCCGCAAGATGCCATTCCGTGAAACGGCGTTCGGTGATGTCCTCGATCGCGAGCAGGATGATCCGGGGCTCGTTTGGTCCCTTCGATACGAGCCGGGCATTGAGCATCATGATCTTGCGGCCGATGCCGGGAAAGACGTGATCGACATCGAAATCGTCCAGTTGCGCCTCGACCGGGAGCTTGTCGCGCAACAGCTCGCGGAGGCGTGCAATGTCCCACTGGCCGTCGCCAAGGTCGAAGAGGACCGTGCCGATCGTGTCCCGAGGCTCTACCCGAAAGGTGCGAAAGAACGCTCGATTCGCCTGCATGACGCGGAATTCGTGGTCGAGCACGAGCAGCGGCTCCCGGACGGTGTCCAGAATATCGACCAACAACTGCTGAGCGGCAGGCACGTGGCCTGTGCCTCCGCCTGTAAGCGTTGGTTCGGTATTGATGTCAGTCACCGCAGCCGCTCCTCGTGCGTGGGGCTGATGCGAACCCACTCCGCCGGTCGCTGCAAGGGACGATCGGCTACTCGCGCAGATTACCGCATCGAGGCTGTGCGGGGTATCGCCCAAAGGTGCTAGCCTTCATGTGCCGCAATCGTCGGGTTGCCGATGTCGAACGCAACGGCAACATGGGTTGCCGATGTCGAGCGCAACGGCAACATTTCTTTGAGCAGTGTTCGTTCATGTGTACGACTCACACCCACAAAACGTGCCTCCGAGCAAACCGATAGCGGTCGCCATAATCGAGGACAATCGCCTGGTGTGCGAAGCCCTGGCGGCGATGCTCGACCGACTCCCCGATGTGCGAGTGGTCGGATCGTCCGTCGCTTATACGACCGCGCTGGCCGAGACGAATCCGCACGTGGTCCTGCTCGATGCGGGGCTGGGCGAGTCTGACAGCCTCAGCGTGGCCGTTTCAGTCATGAAGCAGACTCCGGGCGCGAAGGTCATCGTGATGGATCTCATCCCGGTGAACGAGGATGTCGCGGAGTTCGTGAACGCAGGGGTATCCGGCTTCGTGCTCAAGGATGCCAGCTTCGAGGAGTTCGTCGTGACGATTCGATCGGTGGCCTCGGGCGCCAAGGTGTTGCCGCCTCGCCTGGCGGAATCGCTCTTCACCCAGATCGCGAAGCAGGCTGATGGACGGGGCCGCGAGCGCTTGCTCGAGGACGTGCGCATGACGCGACGCGAAGCCGAGGTGATCGAACTCATCGGCGAAGGCCTCAGCAACAAGGAGATCGCCAAGCGGCTCAACATCGCCACGCATACGGTGAAGAGTCACGTTCGCAACGTCATGGAGAAGCTGGCGTTGCATACGCGGTTGCAGATCGCCGCCTATTCGCACAAGGAGCGGACGGCGTAGCGGACGGCGTAGCGGACGGGGTAGCGGTCGGCGCGAATTGGCGGTGTGGTGTCGGGTCGAGCAGTCGAGGCGTACATTCTCCTGACCGATCCGTCACCGGAGGACGCCGTGCTTTCCGCTCTCGTTCGCCACACAGGCAGGAAAACGTGAACTCCAGAAGACAGTTCCTGCTGCAGGCCCCGCTCGGCCTGCTGGGTGCGGTCGCCGCCTGCCGCGTCGAAGACCAGAAACCGGCATCCGTGCCTCCCGGGGCGCCGCCGACATTCGGCGCCGCTCCGATCGTCGGCCCGGAGGTGTCCGTCTCGACGTTCGTGGAGGCTGAGAAACTCGTGCAGGTCGAGATGAGCCGCGCCGAGCGCGAGATGACGGCGAAGAGCTGGCGCGCGTCCATGGCGGCTCTCTACGAGCGCCGCACGGGCCCGCGAAAGGTCACCCTCGAACCGGAGCTCGCACCCGCGACGCGCTGGATTCCGCTGGGAACCGGCGAGCGGGCCGCCGGCGTGCACGAGAACTTCAGTCGTTCCAGGACCGATCCGGGGCCGCTTCCCTCGAGCGACGACGAGATCGCCTTCGCTCCGGTGACGCGGCTCTCCCGGTGGATCGAGACGAAGAAGCTCGGCTCGGAACGCCTCACGAAGATCTACCTCGATCGTCTTGCACGATTCGACCCGAAGCTGCGCTGCGTCATCACGCTCACGCGAGAATCCGCGCTGGCGCAGGCGAAGAAGGCCGACGCCGAAATTGCGGCAGGCAAGTATCGTGGCCCGCTGCACGGCATCCCATGGGGCGCGAAGGATCTTCTCGATACCGCCGGGATCCCGACGACGTACGGCGCCGAACCGTTTCGGAATCGTGTGCCCGCGGTCGATGCCGCGGTCACGAAACGCCTCAACGATGCCGGCGCGGTGCTCGTCGCGAAGTTGAGCCTCGGCGCGCTCGCGCTCAACGACATCTGGTTCGGCGGACAGACGATGAACCCGTGGCTCATCGAGGAGGGCTCATCGGGCTCGAGCGCGGGCCCGGGTGCGGCGACCGCAGCCGGACTGGTGGGTTTCGCGATCGGAAGCGAGACGGGCGGCAGCATCATCAGCCCGTCGATGCGCTGCGGCGTCACCGGCCTGCGTCCCACGTTCGG
>Ga0209638_1001083_pt1 | contig 17710 bp, 13 predicted proteins | sample BarGraNGADG00211_FD_184490 | JGI IMG/M metagenome (GOLD analysis project Ga0209638, IMG submission 184490) | Arctic peat soil microbial communities from Barrow, Alaska - Barrow Graham LP Ref core NGADG0002-211 (SPAdes) (version 2) | ecosystem: Environmental > Terrestrial > Soil > Wetlands > Peat...
TGGTGTTCAGCGTGGCCTGGCACTTTCTAGCTCGCTACATTTTGGTAATCGCCACGTCGACGTCGAACTTTCTGGAAGTCACCGGGTCGTCGAAGGACGCTACTACGGTCGGCTTGCCCGGCGCCACGGTGGTGTCCAGACTCAGCTTGATCTGGGAGATGGTGGGAGCATTGGCAGCGTTCGGGCTCTTATCCGGCATGACGGCCGTGCTGATGTCCAGATCCGCGTGCATCGCGAACTTCGATCCGGCTTCGGCGAGCACGCAATCGATGTTCAACCCGACATCGATGTAGGTGAACTGGGCATTCCCGCCCACGCCGCCGGTTCCACCGCTCACCACTGGCACCCGGTTGCCCACCTTAAAAACCGTCTTCTGATTGTGGTTCACCAGCAGGGAATACTTTCGTCCCGTTTTGCCGCCGGCATCGCCGGTGTCTCGAATCGTGAAGTCCACCTTGTAGGGCGAGTTGTCCTGTGCATGCACTGCCAACACCGGGCACAGCAGAGCCGCGGCTATCATCCACGCTGAAATTCGCATTCCGTATTAGCCTCCCGCAGACATGACGATTCCCTACGGCGCCGCGTGGAGGGTTATCGTGTACAGAAGTGCTACCCATGAGACTACCCCGCGCGATTGCGCTTGCCATCCTGGCCGCCACCCTGGGGCTGGCCCAGACCAAACAGGCCATGGACCAGGAGTTCGCCCGCCTGGTCAAGGAATGGACTACGGCCCCCGAATTCATGAGCCCGCTGGTGGACCACCTGCCTACGGCGCCGGGCGTGCCGACCACCAAGGACGTCCTGGGCTACTACGCCGGCGCTCCGAAGAAACTCACCCGGGTGGCCGATCTTGGCAAGTATTACCGCGCGCTCGCCGCCGCATCCAAGCGCGTCAAGCTGCTGCCCATCGGCGCCACCGATGAAGGCCGCGAATGCCTGGTGGTCGCCATCGCCGATGAAGAGACCATTCGCAATCTCGATACGTACAAGGGCTACCTGGCCAAGCTCGCCGATCCGCGCGGCCTCTCGCCCGATCAGGCCAAACAAATCATCGCCCAGGCCAAGCCCATCTACATGTTGACCGGCGGACTGCACTCTGCCGAAACCGGCCCGCCGGAGATGTTGATGGAACTGGCCTACCGGCTCGCCGCGGAGGAGAGCCCGCTGTTCGATTCCATCCGCAAGAACGTCATCGTGATGCTCTCCGCCGCCGCCGAACCGGATGGCCGCGATCGCTACGTCGATTGGTATTACAAGTACAAGCTCGCCGAAGAAGGCGAGAACGATCGCACGCCCGGCCCGCCCTACTGGGGCAAGTACATTTTTCACGACAACAATCGCGACATCAATTACTCGCAGGTGACCATGTCCAATTGGTTGAAGTTTTACCTGGAATGGCATCCGCCGATCATGCACGACTTGCACGAGTCGCAGCCGCTGCTCTACACCTTCAGCGGGCAATCGCCGCAGAACCCCACGCTCGACCCCATCCTGTACGCCGAAATGCCCATCTTCGCCAATTTCGAAATGACCAAGATGATCGGCTACGGGATGCCCGGTGTGTGGACCCACGCCTTCGTCGACATGTGGTCGCCCGGCTATCTCGGCTACATGAGTTCCAACCACAACGGCATGCTGCGCATGTATGAGACGTTCGGCAACGGCGGCGCCAACACCATGCGCCGCACTATCGGCGGCGGCCGTGGCGGCCCAGGCGGCGACGCGGCGGAGGTGCCAGCCGCGCCTGCCGCGCCCGCACCCGCTGCCGCGGCTCCGGATGGCGCGGCCGCGGGCGGACGTGGCGGACGCGGCGGGCGCGGTGGAGCCGCCGCTGGGGACACCGCTGCTCCAACCCCCGCCGGGCGGGGCGGCGGCATGACCGCGCGCGAATGGTACCGCCCGCTGCCTCCGCCACGCACCCTCACCTGGAGCATGCGCAACAACACGAACTACATGGAGACCGGAGTCCTCTCCGCTTTGGAACTGACGGCAAGCATCCCCAAAACCGTGCTCGAGAATTTTTACCTCAAGAGCCGCAATTCCGTCGATTCGGGTTCCAAGGACGCGCCTTACGGCTACGTCTTCCCCGCCAGCCAGAAGGATCTGACGCGGGTCGCCTTCGTGGTCAACGTGCTGCGCAAACAGGGTATCGAAGTGGGCGAAGCCACCGGCGAATTCAAACTCGGCGCGGTCACCTATCCCGCCGGATCGCTGGTGCTCAAGCGCAACCAGCCCTACGGACGCCTGGCCAAGATTTTGCTCGAAAAACAGAACTTCCCCAGCGATGCGCAGACGACATATGACGACACCGGATGGACCATGGGCCTGATGTCGCAGGCCAAGGTCGATGAGATCAACGATAAGACTGTGCTGGATGTCCCGGTGAAGAACCTCGCCGGCATGTACGAACCCGCCGGCGCGGTCAAGGGCTCTGGCGCCGTCACCGCCATCCTGCACAACGGTTCCAACAATCTCATCACCTTGCGCTATCGCTTGAAGGACTTGCAGTTCGACGCCATTGAGAAACCCGCCAAGGCCGGCAATACCGATCTGCCCGCGGGCACCATGCTGGTGGCTTCCAGCCCGCGCGTCAAAGCCGAGGTGGAAAAGCTCGGTCTACAGGCGGTTGCCCTCGCCGCCGCGCCCGATGTCAAGAAGCACCCGGTCGACCTGCCGCGTCTCGCCATGTTCTCCACCTGGGGTAGCACGCAGGACCTCGGCTGGGTACGTTACGCGTTCGATAAGTTCGAGATCGACTACGACCTGATTTATAAGGAGCGCATCAAGCAGGGCAACCTGCGCGCCGCCTACGACGTGATCGTGATTCCCAGCCAGGGTGGCCGCGGCGGCGGCGCCAAGGGTCTGATTTTCGATATCGACCCGCGCCCCGGTAAGACCTTCGCGTACACCAAGGACCCCGCCTTCCCCAGCCTCGGCGCCTACGGCCAGAGCGCGGACATTACCGGCGGCATGGGCCTGCCCGGTGTCGCCGAACTGGATAAGTTCGTCAACTCGGGAGGCGTGCTGATCACCCTCGGCGCCGCCAGTTACTTCGCGCCCGAGACATTCATTACTAAGACCGTGGATGCCGCCCGCACCACGGCGGCCTTTTACGCCCCCGGACCTATCGTGGAAGCCGAGATTCTGCTGCCCGAGCATCCCATCTTCTACGGCTATTCGGAGCGCGTGGTCCCCGTCCGCTGGGCCGGCGGACCGCTGCTGCGCGTGCCTACCGAGGAAGCGCGCAAGAGCGTCCTGATGCGCTTCCCCGGCAATGACAGCAGCATTTTGAGCGGTTTGATGCGCGGTGTCGCCGAGACTCGCGGGCGTCCGGCCATCCTGGATGAACCGGTGGGGCAGGGCAGAGTGGTCATCTTCTCCACCAACCCGGCGTATCGCTGGCAGAATCTGGGCGAGTTCAACATGCTCGCCAACTCGATTCTGCACTTCAACGATTTTCCGAAGTGAGCGTGGTGGGGCCATTCCCCGCGAATTGCAGCCCGGGCTCCCCCTGTCTGAAACGCTCAAAAAGTATCGTCTCTTGTCCCTTGTAAGTGGTGCGCTGGAATTCTTTGTAACCGCATTTCTCCGCGACCCGAACCGATCGCAGGTTCTCCGGATGGATCAAACACACCGTCCGTGTCGAGCCGAAGCGCTCGTCGCCCCAGGCGACCACTGCGCGAACGGCTTCCGTCGCATAGCCCTGGCCGTGGGCACGAGGGGGCAGCACCCAACCAATTTCGGGGACGCCCAGGATTGCGGGTTCCATCTCCCGCTTGAACTCGGCGAATCCCAGTTCGCCCGCGAAGCCGCCGGTGGCCTTTTCTTCGATCGCCCAAAAGCCAAACTCCATCCACTGCCAGTGCCCCACGTAACGCAACAATCTCGCCCAGACCTCCTCGCCGGAGAACGGTCTGCCGCCGATGTAGCGAACCACGTCGGGGTGCGCCCACATCTCGGCGCAATCGCGGAAATCCTCCATCCGGTGGCCGCGCAATTTGAGACGCTCGGTTTCGATGATGGGAACCATAGGCTAATTCATCCCTTCACTGCGGATTTATCGTATCATTTTCGGCCTCTGGCGAACCCGGCATCGTGCAGTACGTGCCACTTGCCTGCTATCATACGTACAGGATGCCCAAACTCACGCTCAGCGTCGATCCCGATGTGGCCGCCCGGGCCAAGCGTTATGCCAAGGGCCGGGGCACGTCCGTTTCGCGCATGGTCGAAGCGTACCTGACGTCGGTCATGAAGCCGGAGACGCGCGAAGAGAAGACGCCGATTCTGGACTCTCTCGCTGGAATCCTCAAGAAAGCCGACATCGGAGATTATCACAAGCACCTGTCGAAAAAGTATCGATGAAACGCGTCCTTGTGGATGTCAACGTGATCCTCGATGTTCTGTTGGCGCGCCAGCCTCACGCCGCTGCCAGCAAGGCCATCTGGGCGGCCATCGAACTGAGGCGGGCGGAGGGCTTTCTGGCAGCCCACGCAGTAACCACCATCGATTACCTGATGCGCAAGGAGCTGGGCGCTGCCGGAAGCCGCCGCGCCATGCGTGCGCTTCTGCGGATCTTTTCCGTAGCCCCCGTCGATCACGCCATTATCCAAAGCGCGCTCGACGCTGATGGCCCCGATTTCGAGGATTCCGTAACCGCTGCCGCCGCTGCCGCCGCCCGCTGCGACCTCATCGTCACTCGCGACCCTAAGGGGTTTCGCGCCTCCCCCGTGCCCGTCTTCACCCCGGAGGCGGCAGCCCCCCTCACCCGCCCGCCGGATGTGCTAACCTGATTTTCAAGTAGGTCGACTATGTATACCTCTGACCGAATTTGTCCGATGGTTCGCTAGCGAAATCCGCCGCGGGTCTCTCCACCTGCTCCGGCTTTCGCGCTAGCGTTCCCCTCGCCACGGACAACGTGCTTCGGATTCTCTGAAGCGCAGGACTTTCCAACCAGTCAGCTCGGATGACGTAATCCGGAAAGGCTCATATGCCATCGACCACCTCGTCGCCAACCCGCCGCAAGTGGCGATTCCTGCGTGAAGCGCTGGCCGGCACCACGCAGGATTTCACGCAAGGCAGTTTGACCCGGGGCATTGCCCTGCTCGCCATTCCCACCATTCTGGAGATGGTGATGGAGTCCACCTTCGGCGTGGTCGACGCCTTCTGGGTGGCCCGCCTCGGCCCCGACGCGATGGCTGCCGTCGGACTCACCGAAGCCGTCGTGGTGCTGGTGTTCGCTATCGCCATGGGGCTCGCCATGGCCGCCACCGCGACCGTGGCGCGCCGCATCGGCGAGCACGATCCCGAAGGCGCATCGGTGGCCGCCGTGCAGGCGATCGGCGCCGGCGTTGTGCTCGCCATCCTCATGGGAATCGCGGGCTACACCTTCGCTCCGCGACTGCTCACGTTCATGCACGCCACGCCCTCGGTGATTCGGACCGGGACCGGGTACGCGCGCATCATCCTCGGCGGCAATCTGGCTATCGTGATGCTGTTCCTGATCAACGGCATCTTCCGCGGCTCTGGCGACGCCGCCATCGCCATGCGCACTCTATGGATGGCCAACCTGATCAACATGGCGCTCGACCCCTGCTTTATCTATGGACTCGGCCCGTTCCCCAAGCTTGGTGTGACCGGCGCCGCCGTTGCCACCACCATCGGCCGCAGTCTGGGTGTGCTCTATCAACTGCACGTGCTGGCCGGAGGACGCGCGCGCGTCGCCGTGGCGCGCCGCCACCTGCGCCTCGATTGGCCGGTGCTGGCGCGCCTGTTCCGGGTGGCGCGCACCGCCATGTTGCAGTACTTCATCGGCACCGCGAGCTGGCTCAGCCTGGCGCGCATCAACGCCAGTTTCGGCAGTGATGCGGTGGCTGGATATTCGCTGGCCATCCGCATCATCCTGTTCGCGCTGATGCCTTCGTGGGGCATCTGCTCCGCCGCCGCCACGCTGGTGGGGCAGAACCTGGGCGCGAAACGTCCCGACCGCAGCGAGCGTGCCGTATGGCTCGCCGGACTGTACAACATGGGCTTCCTGACCGTGGTCGGAGTTGTCTTCGTCGCCGCGGCGCACCCCTTGGTGTCCGTGTTCCACCCTGGCGCGCTGGTGGTCCCGATCGCCGTGACGTGCCTGCAATACGTGAGTCTCGGCTACCCGTTCTACGCGTGGGGCATGGTGATGGAGCAGGCCTTCAACGGCGCCGGCGACACCGCCACGCCCACCTGGATCAACTTCGGTTGCTACTGGTGCGTGCAGATCCCGCTGGCCTGGTACCTCGCACAGCATCTCGGCCCGCGCGGAGTCTACCTGGCGATCTGCGGGGCGGAATCCCTGTTGGCCGTAGTTTCGGTGATTCTGTTCCGGCGGGGCAAATGGAAGACGGTCGCGGTGTGAAGGGGCGCCGTTCGGGATGGCCTCCGATTCGGTAAGCTCGAAGGGAGATGTACGGAATCGCTTTTGAGTGGGATCGGAAAAAGGATTCGGCGAATCGGCGGAAGCACGACGCCGGATTTACGGAGGCGACCACCGTGTTCGACGACCCTCTTTCGATCACGATTCCGGACCCGGACCACGCCAGTGACGAAGAGAGCTTCGTGATCATCGGGCTGTCCAGCCAGCGAAATCCGCTGGTCGTGGTTCATACTATTAGAGGTGAGCGGATCCGCCTGATCAGCGCTCGCCTGGCAACGAAACATGAGAGACGCAATTATGAAGAAACCTCCCTCTAAGCGGAGTACCGATGAGATGAGGGCGGAGTACGACTTTTCCGGCGGTGTGCGGGGCAAGTACGTAGACAGATACCGCCGCGGAACCAATGTGGTGCTCCTCGATCCAGCATTGGCCGACGCCTTTCCAGATTCGAAGTCGGTCAATGATGCCCTTCGGGCGCTGCTGGCGGTCGCGACGCGATCCGAACGCCGCAAACGTGCGTGATCGCAACCCAGGCAGCAGCATTGCACCTAGCCCGCGGAAACCGTAAACCGATTCGCCCCCGCGCGAAGTTCGTGCCGTGTGCCGCGCCATAGGAACTCGCCGTCCACCGGCGAGTTCACGCTGACATTGCCGCCGGCCTCCACGCGGACCTCGATCAATCCTTTGGGATGCGGCACTGTGCCTTCGGCGAATTTCAGTTGACCCAAGTGGGGCCGCACCACGACCCGTGAGAAACCCGCGCCGGCCGAATCGACCCCGAGCACGGTGCGCATCAACTCGATATTCGGACTCGCGCTCCAGGCGTGGCAATCGGATCGCGATGGCTGGCCCGGACGATCCACCACTTCGGCGAATGTGGTCAGGCCGATCGCCAGCATGCCGCGCCAATCGTCCAACTGTTCCAGGTAGCGATCGCCTTCGCCCACCTTGGCCAGCGCCTGGTGCATGTAGAACTTGAAGTAGAGCGCTCCCTGCGCCAGGCCCGGCGCGGTGAGCGTGCGCAGCATGAGTGCGCGCGCCGGTTCGCCGGACACTACATCGGCCAGCACCGCCATGGTGTTGGTGTGCTGCGAGAACATCTTCTTCGATGGAGTATCCGCGAACAACTCGCGCCCCGCGTCCCAATACAGCGTGCGGATGGTCGCCCGCAAAACGCGCTCCCGCTCGCTATAGACCTGCGCCAGTTCGGGGAGGCCGGCCGCTTTCTCCAACGCGGCGGCCCAACGATACGCCATCAGCAGTTGCAGATCGAAGAGCGCCGCGCTGCCATCGGCGTCCTGCGGTGCGTCGCCGTTGGGCCACTCCGGGACCCAGTCGAAGTAACGCCACCAGGGCAGGGAACCGAGCGACCCGTTCTCCTTCTGATAGCCTTCGAAGAAGCTGAGCACGGTACGCACGCCGGGCAGCATGCGGCGCACGAAGGGGACGTCGGCCACGTACCAGTGGTAATCGTGCACCATCCCGACCCACCAGAGCGCAAACCCCGGGATGTACTGCTCCAGGCGCGTGGGATAGCGGCTCATGGTGCAGCCGTCGCTCTGCCGCGAGTCGTTGAGCAGGTCGATGGCGTTGCGCATCAAGCGCGCGTCGCCGGTCTGGAACAGCGAGACCAGGCATTGCACGCGCGTGTCGCCCGCGTACTGCAACTGCTCGTAGTAGGGGCAATCCATGTAGGTCTCGTGGGCGCACAATCGCGCGGTGCGCCAGCCGACGTCGAGGATCTGGTTCAGCTCCGGCAGGCCGGCGTCGAATTTCGCCTGGCGCACGAAGGGGAAGCCCGTGGCGGTGGCGGAGATGCCTTCCACGGTGACCGGTTCGTCGCGGGTTTCGATCTCCAGTTGCAGATAGCGGTAGCAGCGCCACCACAGCGGGCGAAATACGCGGCGCGCTCCGCCATCCAGCACGAACTCATCGTAGTTGCCGATGAACTCCTTGCCCTCGATTTCGTTGCGATTCCCCTTCTCGCGCGGCGACGTTTTGAACAGTGCCTCCGCGTAGCGCATGCGGACCACGGCGCCCTTGCCGCCCGAAACGGTCAATCTCGGATATGCCGTGGTGAGGTACCCTTGATCGAACAGCACGGTAGTTTTCGAGTTGGCGACGTTAGCGAGGCTTCCCTGGCGCACGGTGAGGGACTTCTCGGCGCGCTCCTCCATCATCGGAATGGTGCGCGGCACCAACATCCACCGGGAGTGCACGTCGCGAGCCTCGCGGCCGGCCGCCGGCGCCACCACCGCCGCCGGTGTCCACGCCGAATCGTCGAACTCCGGCGACTCCCATCCCCAGGGATGCGCCGCCGCGTTCACCCGGTCGCCGGGACCCGCGGCCCAATACCCCCGCACTGTGCCGCTGGTAATCGCCACCGGAGCGTAGGCTTGGTTGCGGGCGCACTTCCACGAGGGGCCGGTATCGGCAACAAGTTCCGCTGGGCCATCACCCTGCAAGACGAAGCCCGTCTCCAGCGTGATCTGCGCCTCCGGCGCATGCTCGCCGAAGTTCCACACCACCGCCGCCAGCACGTTTTTTCCAGGCCGCAGGAAGCCCGCGATGTCCACCGTCTCGTAGCGCCAGTGGAACAGGTCGCCGCGCGCCGGACCCCACGCCGCGCGCTGCCCGTTGACGAACAACTGATAGCGGTTGTCGCCGCTGGCGTGCACCAGGAAGCGCTCGGGCCTGGCGGCCAACTCGAAGGTCTTGCGGAAGTGATAGACGCCGTACTCTGTCTGCGGCGCCTTGGGGACGGCGATCCACCGCGCGGTCCACACGCGTCGCAAGAGGGATTGGCCGCGCAACAGCGGCGCGGTTCCGGCGGCCAGTAAGAAACTGCGCCGCGTGAAATTTAAGTAGGACAGGCCTCCTGGCCTGTCATTCCGACATGGCGAGAGCATTGTCACGATGCATTTGTAGCACAATGACAGACAGGCCAGGAGGAGACAGGCCGGGAGGCCTGTCCTACCAGACCCGGCAGGCTTGCGGCCTCACCATGGGTTGTCCTGCATTGCACGAAAATGCCTTGGCGAATTCCGGCATGTTCCCGACCACGCCGTTGATGCGATACTCTTCCGGGGAATGCGGGTCGGTGATGGCGTTGGCGCGCTTGCTTTCGGGGCGCTCGTCGCCGCAAGCCCACTGGGCAAAGCCGATGAAGAAACGCTGGTCCGGGGTGAAGCTGCCGAAGGGCTCCAGTTTCTGGGCCGCGGTGGCGCTCTTCCAGGCGTTGTATGCCAGAATCAGGCCGCCCAGATCCGCCACGTCCTCGCCCAGCGTCAGCTTGCCGTTGATCTTGATCTCGTCGACGACGGTGTATTGCGAGTACTGGTTCGAGATGCAGGTGGCGCGCTTAATAAACTCATCGGCGTCCTTCTTGGTCCACCAGTCCTTCAAGTTTCCTTTGGCGTCGAACTGGCGGCCTTCGTCGTCGAATCCGTGGGTCAGTTCGTGGCCGATAGTGCCGCCGGTATTGCCGTAGTTGGGCGCGTCGTCCAGCTTGGCATCGAAGAGCGGCGGCTGCAATACGCCCGCCGGGAAGTTCATGTCGTTGGTCTGCGGGTTGTAATAGGCGTTCACCGTGGGCGGGGTCATCAACCACTCCTTGCGGTCCACCGGCTTGCCAATCTTGGCCAATTGCCGCCGGGATTCGAACTCGCTGGCGCGCTCCACATTGCCGGCGAAATCGCCCGGCTCGATGCGCAGCGCGCCATAGTCGCGCCACTGGTCCGGGTAGCCGATCTTGTTCACCATGGTGTGCAGCTTTTCGAGCGCCTTCTGGCGCGTGGCTTCGCTCATCCAGGGAACCTGGCGCAGGTCGGCGTCCATCGCCTTTTCGATCTCCTTGACCATGGCCAGCGCCTGTCCCTTCACGTCGCTGGCGTTCGTCTTGGCGACGAAGACCTGTCCCAGCGCCTCGCCAAGATCCAGGTCCACCAGCCGGACGCAGCGCTTCCATCGCGGCGGCGGCGCCTTCACGCCGCGCAGATGTTGGCTGAAGAAGTCGAAGTCCTCCTGGACAAAAATGGCGGAGAGATAGAGCGCGCGATTGTGCGCCGCGTGCCAGCGGAGATAAGTCTTCCACTGCGCGATGGGGCGCGCCTTGAGTTCCTTCTCCACCTCCGCGTAAAACTCGGGCTCGGTCACGTTGACCATGCCCGTGGCGGCGAGGCCGCTCGCCTTCCAGTAGGCCGCCCAGCCGAAAGAGGGCGTCATGGTTGCCAGTTTGGCGCGCGGCATTTTGTGGAACTGCTGGTAGGGGTCGCGGCGTTCCACCCGCGTGAGCGACGCTTTGGCGAGCGCCGTCTCGATCTCCATGACGGTTTGCGCTTCGGTCTTCGCCGCCGCGGGCGCATCGCCGAGGAGAGCGAACATGCGCGCTACGTGTTCCAGGTATTTGGCGCGCGTCTCCTCGCTCTTGGAGTCGGTTTTGGTGTAGTAATCGCGATCGGGCAGTCCCAGGCCGCCGGCCGACGCGAAGGCGATCACCTGTTCGGAGTTGGCGAAATCCTGCGAGGAGCCGAACCCGAAGATGGCGTTGCTGCGCGCCGATTGCAGATGCATGCGCGCCAGAACGGGCGGTAGGTCCTGCAGGGTACTGAGGCCCGCGATGGCGTCCAGCGTGGCCTTGAGCGGCGCCGCGCCGGCCTTTTCCACGGCAGCTTCGTTCATACAGGCGCCGAAGTAATCGCCGATCTTTTGCTCGTTGGCCGTGCGCGTCGCCGCGGGGCTAGCGGCTTGCTCCAGTATTCCCCAGAGGAATTGCAGATTCTCCTGCGCCAACTTTCCGTAGACGCTCCACCTCGCCTGGTCGGGCGGAATGGGATTCAGCTTGTTCCAGTTGCCGCACGAATAGCGAAAGAAATCCACGCAGGGGTCTACGCTGCGCTCGAGGAACGCGGGTTCCAGGCTGGGCGTGTAAGGCAGCGAGGCGAGCGGACGATCCTGCGCGCAGAGGGCCGCCGCAATGAGCGTCATGGCGAGTAATAGCTTCACGCCCCGCAGGGTATCACACCGATGCGCGGGGGAGTTGCGCCTCACACAATGACGGGTCTCTCCAACCCAAGAAACGCTCCCGACCCAGAGGGTACCCCGGTCGCGGCTCCGAACGAGATACACGGCTGCACACGGAGCGGCGACCGTCAGGGAGCGAGTTTCGCACGCCGGAAATTCACCGGTTCGATCGGGCCCACGCCGAACACGAACATCCCCGCGCCTGCCAGGGCGAATCCGGCGGCCACTACGAAGGCCAGGTAGAACTCGCCGGTGCGGTCCACCACGAACCCCGTCAACGAAGGGGCCAGCACTCCCGCGAGGTTACCGAAGCCGTTCTGAAAGCTGGTCCACTTGCCGGCTGCCCGCGGTCCGGCCAGCGACTGCGTAATCGCCCAAAGATTCGACGTGTAGATGCCGAACGAAATACACGCCAGCGTCAACAGCACCATGGCCAGATTTGGATCGCGGACCAGCACCACCGGAACCAGGATGGTGGCGAACGCGAGGCCGGTGCCCGCGAAGCCCTTGCGCACCTGCGTCGGCGAACCGCCGCGCGCGATCAGACGGTCGCTGAGCCACCCGGACAACACGCACGAAACCGCGATCCCGAGCAACGGCAGCCAGCCGAATAACGCCATCTTCGCTTTTGGAAAGTGGCGCTCCTTTTCCAGATACGCCGGCAGCCAGGTGATCAGGAAGTACCAGTAGTAGTTGCCGCAGAAGAGGCCGAATGCGGTGAACCAGGCGGACCGCTCGCTCAGAATCGCACCAATGGAAGGGATCTCGGACGCATCCTCGCGCGCCGCCACGTTCTTCCCCCGAGGCATCCACGCGGCCCACGGAATCAGCCACAACAGGCTGCCCCCGCCGAGGACGACGAAGAAAACGCGCCATCCCACTTGAGACACCAGCAGGCCGCCCACCAGTATCCCCAACGCGGGCCCTACCTTGGTCCCCGAATCGATCAGCGCGTTGGCGAACCCGCGATGATGCTCCGGATACTCGCTGGCCAGAATCCGCGAATACGACGGGTAGGTCACCGATTCGCCGATACCCAGCAGCAGTCGCAGGGCCAAGATCATCACGAACACCGTCGCCGCTCCGGTCATCAAGGTGGCGCCGGACCACAGCAGGAACCCGAACCCCAGCACCCAGCCGACGGGGAAACGGCCCACCACCCAGCCCGCCACAAAACTGAGCTGGCAGAGCGCGTATGACGCAAAGAAAGCCGATTGCAGCAAGCCCACCTGGATATTGGTCAGATGCAATTCGCGCTGGATATCGGTGGCCGCTACCGATAGCGTAGTACGGTCGATGTAGTTGATCAGGGCGGAAAGGACGAGAAGGATGAGGACGCGCCATTCCTTGCCCGAGAGTGCCGTACGCGCAATTGCCGGCGATGAAGTCATCCGAGCCATTCTATACCCTGGCAAAGTGTGGTATCTTTGCCCTATTGAGGAGGGACGTTCCCATGGAACGAAAGAAGGCGAGCGATTATCCCCAGGAGTTGCTGAATCTGTTTGACCGCTATGTTCACGGCGAGATCGACCGCCGTAACTTCCTGGATGGCGCGCAGAAGTTCGCGGTGGGTGGCGTGACCGCCACGGCGATCTGGGAGAGTTTGCGGCCGAATTACGCGTGGGCGCAACAGGTGCCTAAAGACGATAGCCGGATCAAGACGGAGTACGCCAGCGTGCCGTCGCCAGATGGCAATGGCAGCATCAAGGGGTATCTGGTGCGGCCGGCGAAGGCCACTGGAAAGCTGCCGGGCGTGCTGGTGGTGCATGAGAATCGCGGCCTGAATCCTTACATTGAGGACGTGGCGCGGCGCCTGGGCACGTCGAATTTCATGGCGTTCGCTCCCGACGGGCTGACCAGCGTGGGCGGCTATCCGGGTGACGACGAGAAGGGCGGCGCGGCGTTTGGCAAGGTGGACCGGGCCAAGATGACCGAGGATTTCGTAGCGGCGGCGCGCTGGCTGAAGGCGCGGAGCGACTGCACGGGGAAGATCGGCGTGGTGGGTTTCTGCTACGGCGGGGGCATCGCCAACACGCTGGCCGTCCGCATGGGCAGCGACCTGGCGGCGGCGGTTCCATTCTATGGTGGGCAACCCCCGGCCGCGGACGCCGCCAAGATCAAGGCGCCTCTGCTGCTGCACTACGCGTCGCTGGACACGCGCTTGACCGGCGGATGGCCTGCTTATGAGGAAGCCCTGAAGGCCAACAAGGTGACCTACACCGGATACATTTACGAGGGCGCCAATCACGGTTTCCACAACGACACCACTCCGCGCTACGACGAGAAAGCGGCCAAGCTGGCGTGGCAACGCACGCTTGAGTTCTTCAATAAATATTTGAGGTAAAGGCTAAGATCCCACTGCTTGCGGCGATCTCGCCGCTTTCGATGAGGCAGGTCTGGCGGCAGGCGGAAGAGCCTGAGCGGCTCCCGCTTGCCGGGAGCCGCCCGCCGCCCGCTACCCTCGGTGACCACATGCGTGCCCACGTCTTCGAGGAAGCTGAATCGCGCGTCCGTACGATTTCGTCCACATGGTCCTGCGCCCGGCCGCAATTAGTTTGCCTGTCGAACTACCCCCCCCTTGTAAAGAAATGGCCAATTGGAGTACCCTGATCTTGGGATTGTTTTAGGGTAAATAGATTGTTTTAGCTTATTCCCTGCAGCTCTACGTTTTGTGACTGCTTGGGGTCCTCGCCTGGGCTCCGGACAGCCGACTGGGGTTGCCGGCACAATGGGAGGTTCCATGAAGAAGTTTTCTAAATTGATCGCTATTCTCGCCTGCGCGGCCAGTCTTGCATTCGCGCAGAACGTCTCCAGTTCATTACGCGCCATCGTCCTGGATAGCTCAAGCGCCGCGGTTCCAGGGGCCGAGTGCGCAATAACCAACCAGAACACCGGTGCGGTCCTGACCATCAAATCCGATGGGCAGGGATCGTGTGTGTTCAATATCATCCCGGGCGGCGCCTATACTTTCACGGTCCAGGCCACGGGCTTCAAGGCACTGTCCGTGAAAAATGTTGCCGTCGAGGCGGGCGCCACGCGGACCTTGGGCAACCTGACTTTGGAAGTCGGCGCCCTCACCGAGAGCGTCCAGGTTACCGGCGAGGTCTCGCAGATCAACCTGGCCACCGCGGAGAAGTCCGGCACCATCTCCATGACGCAATTGCAGAACGTGGCGGTCAAAGGCCGCGACATGTTTGCGTACATGATTACCATTCCCGGAATCGTGGATAACATGTCGCAGGGGCGCGAGACCACCTCACCGGACTCGCTGCGCGGGACGTTCATCAACGGAAGCCGCGAGAATGCCAAGAACTACGCGGTGGACGGTATTACCAATCTCGACACGGGATCGAACAATACGCTTCAGTTCGAGCCCAACATGGATTCCATCGCCGAAGTGAAGGTGCTGACCAGCAACTTCCAGGCCGAGTATGGCCGCAACGGCGGCGGCGTCATCACCGTCATCACGCGCGGCGGCGGCCACGATTTCCACATCAGCGCTTATGACACGTACCGTCACGAGAGCCTGAACGCGAATTCGTTCTGGAACAACCGCACGGGCGTCGCCAAGGCGCCCTACCGCTATCGCATCACCGGCTACACGGTGGGCGGCCCGATCTTCATTCCGAAAAAGTTCAACACCAAGCGCGACAAGCTTTTCTTCTTCTGGAACCAGGAGTACACGGGACAGAGGAAGGACTACGGCACGCGCCTGTCCACCATGCCGACGACCGACGAGCGCAACGGCGATTTTTCCAAGAGCGTCACCACTTCCGGCACGAAGATCACCATCCTGGACCCGCTGACGCAAATTGCGTTCCCGGGCAACATCGTCCCCAAGAACCGTTTCAGCACGCTGGGAATGGCCATGCTGAACTTCCTGCCGACGCCGAACTACGTGGACCCGACCAACGTCAATAACTCGAACTACAAGAGCACCTACTCCGGCGGGTATCCGAAGCGCGAGGACATGGTCCGCATCGATTACAACATCACGCCGAGTTTGCAGGTGTACTGGCGGTATGTGCAGGACAAAGACGAACAGCAGGTGCCCTACGGCCTGTGGGTGAACGGCAACATCAACTACCTGTTGGCGCCGATCACTTTCGGCCAGCCCGGCAAGGGCCACGTGGCGCACATCACCAAGAGCATCACGCCCACGCTGGTGAACGAGTTCATCTTCGGCTTGAGCAAGAACAAGCTGTATTTCTACCCGACGGATCCGACGCAAATCGACCGTTCCAAGGTAGGCAATCCGGCTCAGTGGTATCCCGACACAACCACCGGCGTCAGCTACATCGACAAGACGAACTACATGCCGAACCTGACGTTCGGCGGCAACCACGCCAACCCGGCGACTGCATCGTTCGGCAACATCCCCTACGAGAATTACAACACGGTGATGAGTTTCGTGGACAACGTCTCGAAGATGGTGGGCGCGCACAACATCAAAGCGGGCGTGTACATCGAGCACACGGAGAAGTTCCAGGTGGGCGGCACCAATCCCCGCGGCGCCTTTAACTTCAGTCCCACCACCACCAACCCGTTCGACACCGGCGACGGTTACTCCAACGCCATGCTGGGCGTCATCCAGACTTACTCGGAAGGCAATCAGCGCGTCAACGGCGACTGGATCTTCAACAACCTGGAATTCTACGTCCAGGACAACTGGCGCCTGAGCAAGCGGTTGACGCTCGACATCGGTATGCGCTTCTATCACCTGCCGCCGCAGACCGACACCAACAAGACCATCGCCGGCTTCGACCCCTCGCTGTACGACAGATCCAAGACCCCGTTGCTCTATATGCCGATCATCGATCCAGCGACCGGCAAGCGCATGGCGGTTGACCCGCGCAACGGCACCATTTATCCCAACCCGCTGATTGGCGCCTTCATTCCGGGCACCGGCACCAACTTCATCGGATCCGGCGTCGGCGGAGTGAACGGCTACCCGGGTGGCCTCTACACCACGGGCGGCATGTACTTTGGTCCGCGCCTCGGCTTCGCGTGGGACGTATTCGGCAACGGCCGGACCGCGGTTCGCGGCGGCGCCGGCATGTTCCAGGATCGCCTACAGGGCAACCCGACCATGAACACCAACGGCAACCCGCCGGTGGCCTTCAGCCCGACCCTGTACTACGGCTCGCTGGATAATTACGCTTCCAGCGGCGGCGCCATTGGACCGACGGGCATCAACAACCTGCTCGGATACAACAACCCGGCGACCACTATCAACTGGAGCTTCGGCATACAGCAGCAGGTGAAGAATATGGCCATCGAGGCCTCTTATGTGGGTTCCGCCGCATACCACCTGATTGCCGGTAAGGACATCAACCCGATTCCGATCGGCGGGCACTTCAACCCGGCGTTCCAGGATCCGGCAGCGCCCGGCAAGCCGCTTCCGGACAACTTCCTGAGACCGTACTACGGTTGGGGCAGCATCACCACCCTCACCAACGCCTACAATTCCAACTACCACTCCCTACAGATCCAGGCCCAGCGGCGCTTTGCCAACGGCCTGCAACTGGGAGCCTCCTACACGTTCTCCAAGGCCCTGGATGTGGCCGATGGAGACACCTCGACGGTCAGCCAGTATTTCGCGCCGCGGTTCCGCAACTACGGCCGGGCCGGGTTTGACCGCCCGCAGCAATTCGTAGCCAACTACGTCTACTCGCTGCCGAAGCTCGGCACCAAGCTGAACAATGGGGTCGCCAAAGTAGTGTTGGACAACTGGGAAGTCTCCGGCGTGACCTCGTTCATCAGCGGAGCCCCCTTCAACCCGGGTCTCGGCTGGACGAACACGCAGGATCCGACCGGCTCCGCCGAAGGCGCTCGCCCCAACATCGTCGGACCCTGTCAAACGAGCGGCACGCACACGTTCTGGCAGTGGTTCAATACCGGAATGGCTTCGGCACCGGCAATCGGCGCCTGGGGCAACCCGAACGTCACCATGGCCAACTTCGGCAACATGGCCGGCGGCAACCAGTGCACAGGACCCGGAATCAACAACTGGGACCTTTCCATCACCAAACGGTTCCCGATATTCCGCGAAGGGCGGTTCATCCAGTTCCGCACGGAGATGTTCAACGCCTTCAACCACACCCAGTATTCCGGTGTGAACACCGGCGCCACCTTCAATGCTGCCACCGGCGCTCAGACCAGCGCGACCTACGGCCAGATCAACGGCTCGCGCGCAGGACGCACCATCGCGCTCTCGATGAGGATCAGCTTCTGATTCTTGAGCTGAGCCGAGTTCTATAAGCAGCGGGCGCCGGTGGC